>Ga0073936_10001247_pt1 | contig 39571 bp, 37 predicted proteins | sample AliMusrvi5mmetaG_FD_87041 | JGI IMG/M metagenome (GOLD analysis project Ga0073936, IMG submission 87041) | Freshwater lake bacterial and archeal communities from Alinen Mustajarvi, Finland, to study Microbial Dark Matter (Phase II) - Alinen... | ecosystem: Environmental > Aquatic > Freshwater >...
TGCCCGTCCCCCTCAAAAATCAGGATCCCCGGTCCTCCCGCCCCGGGAAAATCCCCATCCCTCCCGTCTTTTCTCCGGCATTCTGGTAGGGGGGATTGTGGCGGTCATGGGACTTGTTTTTTGGGTGGTTGTGACCGCACCGGCGAAACCGCCCTCCTCGAAAAGTGTGGCCAAGGACGGTCCGGAAGCGGCGCTTCCTGCCGGAAGGATGAGCCAGAACTCTGCGGCATCTCAAGCCCTTTCAGCGATGGCCGGAAAGGCACCACAGACGGTAGTGTCCTTTGATTCACTCTACAATGACACGCAGGAGCACCGCAAGAATCACCCCACGGATTATGATGTCCTCCTTGAAAAATATAATACCTTGTTGGTGATGACGGAAACGGCCCGGCCCTCCTGGCATTTTCGAATTCTTGAGGAACGACGCGATGTTGAAATGATGAAATCTTTTGCATTGAATCGGACGATTGAGGAGATCAATCGGAAAACGGCGGAGTTTTTGAGTGACACAAATTACAGCGCCGGCATCGTCTGGTTGTCCAATTATAACGGAAGCTTTTCCAATGAGACGAGTGAATTGCGAGGGCGTTTGTGCAGCAACCTTGTTCAACTGGTGAATGTGAATGCCGAGTCGGACACGGTGAAGCATCAGAATGTGCAGGAGGCGAAAAACAAGGCGGTTATTGTACAACAGAAAAATTTTATCGAAATGCTGGCCAAAGCGGTGCTTGATGGCAAGATGGATCAGGCGCGCCAGATCATCCTGAACTGGAATCTTTCAGGAGACCTGGGGTGGCCCAAATCACAGCAGGATGAATTTCTGCAGCAGGTGACACTGATTGCGAGACTGTCGGACAGAATTATTGGCTGTTACAAAGAACTGATCGGTAAAACCATCCAGGTCGAACTGGTTAACGAAACGATCAGCGGCAAGTTGACGGGGGTTGACGATCAACAGATTACGATCCAAACCTCGGCGGCCGATGGCGGGGTGATCACTGTGCCTGTCGCCTTCGAACGAATTCGCAGTCAGGATGTATTGCGTCGCTTGAATTCCGCGCCTCCTGCCGAACGCGTCCTGCTGCAGGGAATTTATGCCTGGCAAACGAAAGATGAAAAACTGGCGTTGACCAGTTTTTCAAGCCTGACGAACAGCCTGCTGGCGGTGGCACTGGCCGACCGCATCGGGCAGGTCTTCAACCAAAACCGTGAAGCGGATGCCCAGAACTGTTTGGCCGCGCTGGTGACCCTCGCCGGAATCACGCCCACTTATGATGACGCCGCGGCGATTGCCAAACAAATTGATCAGATTGCCTTCTCGGAGGTCCAATGTCATAAAATCAAGGAGTCGGCCCAATCCTTTGTTAAGCTTTATGGGAATACGGCGGTGGCTCAAAAGGCAATTCCCATCCTGACCGCACTGAATGCCGCTTCGCCCATCACACGGAAAGCGGATTTGACAAGCTTGCAGAACCTGATTGAACCTCTGAAAAACTGGCGTGCAGGGGACAGACCCCTTTTGTTTTCTTACCGGGTGGATGGTGACCTTGTCTGTCTGGACCTGTCTGAGAATAAAACCCTGCCGAATTTGGCCAGTTTTAAGGCTTTTCCCTTCAAGGAACTTTCATTCCGGAAATGCGGCATCACCAAACTTCCCCCGCTGGAAGGTTTCCAGATTCATCGCCTTGACCTGAGCGACAGTGAGATCGTCAACTTCTCAGGTCTCAAGGATGCCGTTATTGATGAACTTATTCTTTCGGGCACACAAATTGCCAACCTGCGTGCCTTGAAATCCTTGTCACTGCGCGTGTTGATCGCCGAAAATTGTGTCAACCTGTCTGATCTGTCGGGGTTGGCCTCGACAAACCTTGTCCGGATCGTTCTAACGGGAAGCGGGGTCTTGGACCTTTCCCCTCTGGAAGGGGCCCCGTTAATTAGTGCTGATTTTTCCAAGTGTGCTTTGATTAATAATCTCAAGCCACTGGCCCAATGTCCCCTCCAGGACTTGACGCTGGCGGGGTGTAGTCGCATTTCCATGCTCTACAGCATTAAAGGACTTTCTTTGCGTCGGCTCGATATCAGTGGGACGGCGGTTAGTGATTTGAGTCCTCTCGCCCATATGCCGCTGGAAACATTGAATCTTGCCAATGCCAATAATATTTCGGATCTCCAGCCTCTGGCCGGTAGCATTCGTCTCAAAAACCTGGTTCTTCCGAATAAATCGGTGAACGCCGCTTGTCTTCGCCAGCATAAATCCCTTGAAACCATTGGATTCCCGACGCCGGTCGGCACGGAAACGTTTTGGAAAAAAGCCCAATGAACCCGAATCTCGCAACTCTCCGGAAACCGTAATATGAATTATGCGCAAAAAATTCTTTCTTATCTCTGTGAGCCAGGCCGTTTCTCCCAGGTGTTCCTTGCGGCGGGTGCGCCGCCGGTCGAAAAAGTTGGGCCCGAACTCAGGATTATCATCAACACGGTACTGACCCCTGAAGATATCCGGGATACACTACTCTCTTTTGCCGGATACACTGCCCGGCCTATTGCCGGCGATCCGGGGCGGCAAGGTGCTTTTGCCTTCGGCTTACCCAATCAGGGTCGTTTCAAAATCAATTATTTAACCCAGCGCGGGAGTCCATTCATTTCCGTGCAACGTCTTCCTTTTGATGCCCCTAAACTGGAAGCCCTGCTCACGCAGCCTTCTCACATGGAACTGGTGAACGAGGTTTTGTCTCTGTCCGCCGGGGGGATCGTTGTGTTCACCGCCACAACACCGGATATCTTGACCCAGCTCCTCTATGCGGTGCTCTCCTATGTCAATGATACCCAAACCCGGATGATTTACATATTGGAGCAACAGTTGTCTTATTTGTTGAAGCATCGGAATTCCATTGTGATTCAGGCTGAAGTGGGGACTGATGTGGCCAATCTGGCGGAAGGGATCCAAAACGGACTTTTGCTTTCTCCCTACCTGATGTACGTCAGCAACCCCAAAACTGTTGATGATTTCAGCGGTTTAATAAGTGCGGCGCAGGCCGGCGTCATTGTGCTGGCCAGCATGATTGCCATCGATGAGCCGCACCTGTTGGGCGACCTCGAAAAGCGCATGCAGGAGGATTTCTCTGTGCTATGCCATTATCTGCGAAAAACGATCAGCGTCAGTGTCGGCCCGGCGGGGCAGGTCTCGTTGACAGAATAGCCGGTTTCCTGTTTCGCCGTCAGAGGATGTCGATGGGAATATCCCCGGCGGCGATTTTTTTAGGGGGAGCCGGTTTCGGGCGCTGGGCGGAGGACGGGAGATAGCGATAGTAAACTTCCAGCATTAACGCGCAGAGGGTCGTGGTGTAGACGTGGGACCCGTTGTCATAATCCCCCTGTTCCCAATGGCCGTCCTTGTCCTGTTTGGCGAGTAGCACCTTTTGCATGTGGAGGTTCCATCGCATCCAGTCCGCCTGGTCGCCGCTCTGGAATTTAGCCTGGGCCACATAATAGCCGGTATAGACATTGGCCTTGCCGTCGGTCTGCCACGTCAGTTGAGCATTTTGTAAAACCTTGAGGCCGGACTTGACCGGCGGGGCGGAGTTCTTGCCCAGCATTTGCAGGCAGAGGGTCCCCACACCCGTCATGCTGGGTTTGCCTCCTCCGGCAGGGGGAAGACCGGCTTTCCCTTCATAGACAAAGCCGCTGCCATCCCTGGCGAACGCGTCTGAGAGCAGGAAACGGGTGGAGCGGGCGAGGGCTTCTTCCAGGCCGTCCATCCCGGGCTCGGCGGTGCGTGCGGCCTTGAGGGCCTGGATTTGCCACCCGGTGACGGAGAGGTCGAACCGCGGGCCTTTCAAATAATTATAGTCGAACCCGCCGTTGCTCTGCTGGCCATTGATAATCAGGTGAACCGCTTTTTCAAGCGGGTTCTTGAGATCCATAATGCGCGTCATGGTATAGGCTTCGGCGACGGCATAGGTGGCGATGGCATGAGCGTAGACGTTTTGCGAGAAAGCCCCCTGCCGGTCCTGATGCTGGAGCAGGAATTGCAGTCCGCGGGTTACCGTGTCGCCGAATTCCTTTTTCGAAGGCGTTTCGTCATGGGCCAGGTAGGCCAGCAAGGCCAGTCCGGTCATGGCGGTGGCATCCTGTCCCGGCCAACTGCCATCGGACGCCTGTTTTGTCTTGAGCCATTGAAGGGCATTGAAGACAGCGATTTCGGTCTTCTCAGCATTCTGATGGGATAAAATGATTGCCCGTTCATTTGTCCGGCGAGTACCTGTTGGACCCAGCTCTAACCCGTTGGGAATGTTTTTGAAGGTGGAAGGGGCGTGGACAGGTTCGGGATTTGAGGCTCTGGATTCAGGTCCGGAAAGAGGCGTTGTATCTTTGGTAAAATCTGGAGTTCCTGTATTCGGCGTGATTGTGGTTACGCCGGTTTTAAAGGCTACATCTGAATCGGATAATTTCCCGTCCGTTTTATCTTTTTCCTGGGTAGGTTCGACGGGAGGCGTCAAGATTTCGGTTGGCGGGGCATTCCCGATTATGATGGTGGTGGCGTCTTTGGCAAAGGGATCATCCGTGGCGGGGGGCGGGGGGAGGACGTAGGGAACCCAGAAAAGAAGAAGGAGCAGGGCGGCGACATTCACGACCACGGAAAGGGTTACCGGGCCAAATACCCGGACCAATTCAGCCTTGGCGAGCCGGTGTGCGTTCGTATCCGGGGCCGCCCGCAGTCCCATGAGAATCAGGGAGAATCGCTCCCGCAGGGTTTTGCGCCGGATCAGTTCCATGAAGGCGTTCGGTCCTTTTTGTTTATCTGCGATATCCATGACCATAACGGCGATCCGTTGGGACTCGGAGAAATCGATCCGGCTGGATTGGGCATGGAGCCGGATGTTCTGGCGGGCCTGATTCTCAAACTGTTGTCGACGGGTCGGATTGTTCAATATCTCGGTTTTCAGGGCGGCTCGCCCTTGCAGGGAAATGCTGCCATCCAGATATTCTTCCATCAGAAGGATAAATTCCTGCTCGTTCATGAGGCCACCTCCTTCATCATGCAGTCTTTCAAGATGTCCCGCACGCGGAACAGGGCGACCGCGATCCAGGTTTCCGTGCGATGATTCAGCGCCGCAAGTTCGCGAATGGACAGGCGGTTGAAGTACCGCTGCTGAACCAATTGGCGGGAGGCTTCGGGTAGTTTGGTGAGGCAATGGCGGAGGTGTTCCACATACGCCTCTTCCCGATCCTGGGCCTCTACCGAATGGACGGCGGCCTCGAGGACGATGCGATCCAGTTCATCCTCGCCGGGAGAGACATAGCGGGACCGGGCCTTCAACTCCTTAAGCATGAGATTTCGGGCGATGCCTTTGGTCCAGGAAAGGAAAGTTCCGCGCCGCTCGTATTTCGCGATATTCTCGTAACTGACGACCAGCGTGTGTTGAAGCACTTCTTCAACCATGTCGATGGAGCAGGCATGGGCGGAGAGGAATATGCGCAATTCTTTGCGGATGGCAAAGACGACCTCGCCGAAAGCTTCACGGTCCCCGTTTTGGACCCGTTCTACAAGTTGGTCGAGTTCGTTTTCGGTCATTGCATCTTGCCCTCTAGTCCGTATTACACGCAAGCAGTGAAATATTACAAATACTTTCACATCGTCGTGCAGTCTTCCTGCTTTTCAGGAGGAAATAAAAGATGATACATTAAATCCGGAAGAGGTGATTTATGGTTCATGTAAAAGTTGCTGGGTTATCGCTCTCGAATCTGGGTTTTGTGGTTCTGCTTAAAGGCGACCCCGATCCCCGGACGTTACCGATTTTTATTGGCGGGGCGGAAGCCCAGTCCATCGCATTATGGCTTGAAAAGGTTCAAATTCCCCGGCCCCTGACCCATGACCTGTTCAAGAATGTCCTGGATTGCATGGAGTGTCGCTTGATGAAAGTGGTGATCAAGGATGTGGTCGAAAACACGTTTTATGCCGTTCTGGTGCTGGAGCATGATGGAATTGAGACGGAAATTGATGCCCGGCCCAGCGATGCCATCGCCCTTGGGCTCCGTTGTTCCGCCCCGCTCTATGTGACGGCGCAAGTGATGAACAAGGCGGGCGCGGTGCTGGAGGAGGGGAAGGCTGAAGCGGCTTCAGCCAAAGTATCGGACAAGGATTTGACGAACGCATCGGTCAAACCCGCCGGTTCAACCTTGGATCAGTTGAAGGTTAAACTGGAAAAAGCGATCGCCAAGGAAAACTACGAAGAAGCGGCCAAGTTCCGGGATGAGATCAAGCGCTATGAGCAAGCGCACGGGAAGAATTGAGTCAGGAGGCTTGGCGGTTTAGTTTTTTCGTGAATGCCCGGGTCCCCTCGTACAAAAGGCAGTATTCCTCGAAACGCCGGGAGTAGTGTGCCGCCAGTTCAGGATCGGGCATTACGGGATCCAAGGTGCGAATCCAGTTCGGCACCAGTTCAGCCACCGGAATCCCTTCAGAGGCCGCATGGCCCAGCATGGCCATGCCGAGACAACCGGCTTCTGTGACGGCCACCGGCACAATCGGCGTTCCCAGGACGCTCGCTTTGAGACGAAGAAGCGCAGGATTGCGGGCGCCGCCGCCCACCGCACGCAATTCGTGAATTGGAACGCCGGCAGTCCTCAGGGTTTCAAGATTGAGCCGCATCTCCAGGGCGACCCCTTCCAGAAGGCCGCGCAAGACGTCTCCCCGTCGCGTGCTGAGTCGCAGCCCGTGAATGACGCCCGGTGTATCGGTATCGAAATGGGGCGTGCCGGATGGGGTAAAATAGGGAAGGACCAGGATGGAAGAGGGTTTGGGGGGCATTTGCTTGAGAATCAGTTCGTATACCTCGATTCCGCTGCTGGCCGCCTCCGCTTGCTCTGCCGCGCACCATTCGTCACGATACCATTTCAGCAGGTTGCCACCGGTGAGGCTGAAGGCCACTGTGGTGTACATGCCGGGCACCGTGAAATCATAGGTGCACAGGTTGCTTCGCATCAACGCCGGATCAAAAACGGCGCGGTCGAATGCCGGGGATACGCACTCCACGGTGCCGGAGGCATACATGGCGACCCCGGCCTGAACGACGCCGGCACCGATGGCATTACAGGGCTGATCGTGCCCGCCGGTAATCAGGACCGCACCTGGCGCCAGTCCGAGCCGACGTGTCATCTCTGCCGGAATGGTCCCGGAGATACTTCCTGAGGGAAGCGGCCGGGCCAATTGACCGGGACGCAATCCGACGGCATCGAGAATCCGCGTATCCCATTCGTGAGTCCGGACGTTGAACAACATGGTTCTGCCCGCCAGCGGATAGCCCATTGCCGGAGGGAGTCCCAGCCGCAGGCAGAACAGGTCTTCGAAACACAGCCACCGGTCTGCGGCCTGCCATACTTCCGGACGATGGTCCCGCGCCCACAACAGTTTGAACAAACTGAACATGGGGTGGGGGGTATGCCCCGTACTTTCGTATAAGGCTTTCACGCCGAACTGGCGGCTCCACTCGCCCGTATAAGCAGCGGCCCGGCTATCGGAGGACACCATGGCATATCCCAGCACCCGTCCGGAACGATCGACTGGGGTGATGGCTTCACCCTGACTGGAAACGCCCAACGCCCGCACAGGGTCATCCGGGCAGGCCGTGGTGGCTTCCTTGATGACCTCCATCGCCAGGGCGCAGACGCGGTCGGAATCCAATTCCGCCCACCCAGGCTGGGAAAAGATCAGGGGATATTCCCGATAGGCGGACGCGCAAAGCCGCCCGTTTGCGTCAAAGACGGCGGCTTTGCAGCCTGTGGTTCCAATATCGAGTCCCAGGGTGCTCATGGTGTCATCCACAAATCCAGGAAACGTCCGACGATCTGTTTCATCTGTCCGAAAACCAGTTCCTGGCGATACGTTGTGGTATAGTGCGACAACGCGGCGGGCATGTCGGTATTGCACTTGGGTCCCAAAAGGCCTTCTTCCTTCAAGGTGCGGGCGACTTTCGGGCCGGCTACTTTTGCCGCGTTCCGGACCATGTCGGCGAGCAGGGCGGGTGAACTGTCGCGCTCAATGGCCGCCCACACATTGACCTTACGGACGCCGTCGCGGAAAAGGTAACGGATCTGGTCATGTGACACCGATGAACTTCCGTGAAGGACGAGTCGGCCGCCCACGGCTTTCGAAATCTGCCGCGCCAAATCACCATGATACGTCAATTCCGCGGCGCTGGCACGGTGTTCGGTGCCGAGATTGGCGACAATGAAATCCACGCCGGACCCCTTTACGTACTCCATTGCCCGTTCCGGCGTGGTGAGGGCGTTGCATTCCTTCCCGCCGGCATCCACGATTTCGTCGCACGCGCCTTCCACGACCAGTTTGTGGCCCTGCTCCCGCATGAAACGCCGGGTACGCTCAATGTTTTGCTCAAACGGCAGGGTTGAGGCGTCGTACATGATGGACGAAAACTGCCCCAGATCCCAGTTCAGCAGGTCGTGATCTGCATCCGGCTGGATGTGGTCAAGATGGACAAGCACCCGCAATGCCCCGTAGGGGGATGAGGCTTCGGTGAGAATCCGCAAATCGGCGAGAAAAAGTTTCAGGCCGATATCCCAGCGACCGGTCTGCGTATAGGCGACCGATTGAGACCGGTGCGAATACAGGTTGGTCATGGCAATGGTTACCGGCAGGTCGGGACACTTCAGTCGGACGCTGGCCTCCAGGGTGGCCGCTAGAATCGCCTCGGTGGAGGTCTGATTCTCACTGCAGAAACAGGGCATGACCCAGCCCCGCCGCTCCATGTCCGCATACACATCCAAAACGGCTTGTCGCCCGGTGATCAGCGGCATGTGCGGGAACTCCGGTAGTAATTCACGTAGTCGTTGTACAAAAGATGCAAGGGCTTCACATCTTCCTCGATCGCGGGAAAGCGGCCCACGGGGTCGAAAAACCGGTTGTCCACGTGGTCATCGTTCACGCGACTGACTTCGCCCACCAGCACCATGCCCTTGCCGGGCTGTCCCCAGAACCGGTGATAGAGGCGTTGCGGCAGACAAACCGATTCGCCTGGTTTCAGGGTGATGGTGCCGCCGGCCTTGACCTTGACCTGGACGCCGTCCATGGCCACGGTGACGGGGGATTGGGCCAGTTTTTCACGGGGGGTCGAGTTCCAAAGCCGGATGACCAGATTCCCTCCGCCGCGGTTGATAATGTCTTCCATTTTCTGGTAATGGAAATGAGTGGGGGTGAGCTGGTTTTCCCGCACGATCATGATTTTCTCGGCGTAGATCTTGCCGTTTGGCCGTTTGAGATCCGAGAACTTGCCGTTCCGGATCGTGAAGAGCAGCAATCCTATTTTTGCAAAATCGCCGGACCCGAAATCCGTGATGTCCCAGCCGAGTTGCTGATCGAGGATATCACGGCACTCGGGTCCTTTCCGCTTCCAATCTGCCGGAGACCAACGGGTAAAGGGCGGCATCAGGAAATTCATTCGCTGCAGGAAGGCAAGGCCTTCACTCATGATCGCATTGATTTCAGATCGTTTCATGTTTGGTACTACTCCCAGTGGATTGCTCTGTCAGATCACAAACTTCAAAGATAATCGGCATCGTATAGCACTCACCCGCGCAGGGGTCAACTGACAATCTGAGATTCAATAATCAGGCTTGTTTGTTGGAGGAGAACGGTATACTGAATAAGCATTTAATGAATTTAACATCAGGAGAAGTGGCGATGCTCGAAATTGATTTAGGCGGGAAATGGGTGGTACGACAAAGTGGCGAAAAACTTGGAAAAGCGATCACAGCCACAGTGCCGGGCGATGTTTTTCATGACCTGCTGAAGGCCGGAGCGATCTGCGACCCCTTTTACCGTGATAATGAAACGTCGTTGAAATGGGTTTGGGAAGCCAACTGGAGTTACTCTCGTGAGTTCACGATCGCGGCGTCGCTTTTGCGGAAACAAAAGGTGCTGCTCCGTTGTGAAGGTCTGGACACCTTGGCCGTGGTCAAGTTGAACGGGAAGAAAATCGCGGAAACCAATAATCAGTTTCGGACCTGGGAATTTGATGTCAAAAAATTTCTAAGGCCCGGAATAAACTCCCTCGTTGTGGATTTTTCCTCGGCATATAATGATGTTGTCAAAAAGCAGGCTGAGCATCCGCTGCCCGGTTGGTACGGGGGGATGTGCTGTGCCCAATTCGGCTGGTTGCGCAAGTCTGCCTGTAACTTTGGCTGGGACTGGGGTGTAAAAGCCGTTACCTGTGGCATCTGGCGGGATATCAAACTGGTGGCTTTTGACGAAGGCCGGCTTGATCATGTTTTGATTCAGCAGGATCACCGTTCGAAAGGTTCGGTGCAACTCGCCCTGACTGCGGCGGTGGAAGCGCTGCCGGACAGGGGGTTACGGGTACGGGCGGAAGTTTCGCTGGCAGGTAAAGCCGTCGCCACCGCCATGGGCGCCGTTATCGCTCCGAAGAGCAGAACATCAGTGGCGACCGCTCAACTTGCGCTCAAGGTGATCAATCCGCAACTCTGGTGGCCGAATAATATGGGGTCACAGCCACTCTATTCTGTGACCGTGACCCTGCTCAATGCTGCCGGCGAAGTGCTGGACAGGCAGGTTAAACGTATCGGGTTGCGCACGCTTGGACTTGATCGCCATAAAGACCAATGGGGCGAGAGTTTCCAGTTCATGGTCAATGGTGTTCCGTTCTTCGCCAAGGGGGGCAACTGGATTCCCGTGGATGGCATCATGGGGCGTCGCACTCCGCAGGACTACCGGCGACTGGTCAAGGATTGTGTCGACGCCAATATGAATATGCTGCGCGTCTGGGGTGGAGGAATTTACGAAGACGACACCTTTTTTGATGTTTGTGATGAGTTGGGCCTCTGCGTCTGGCAGGACTTCATGTTTGCCTGTTCCACTTACCCGGTCTTTGAAAAGGGCTTTTTCGACAACGTTCGCGCCGAGGGGGTGGATAATGTCCGGCGGATCCGCCATCACGCCTGTCTTGCCCTCTGGTGCGGCAACAACGAATTGGAGTGCGGGCTGGTCGGGGAAAAGTGGACAGATAAGTGCATGAGTTTGGAAGATTATAACCGGCTGTTCAATGAAGCCATTGCGCAAGTCGTTAAAGCCGAAGACCCGCAGCGTGACTACTGGCCTGGCAGTCCCCACACTCCCGATGTTGCCCTTACCGACTGGAAGACGCCCCGGAGCCGGAGCGGTGACGCTCATCTCTGGGAGGTCTGGCATGGCAAGAAGCCCTTTGAGTGGTATCGCACCTGTGAGCACCGGTTTAACAGCGAGTTCGGATTTCAGTCGTTCCCGGAGCCCCGTACGGTGCGTGGCTATACCGCCCCTGAAGACCGCAATGTGACTTCATTTGTAATGGAACATCATCAGCGCTCCGGTATTGGTAACGCCACCATTATGCAGTATATGCTCGATTGGTTCCGTCTGCCGGGTGATTTTGACAAGCTCCTCTGGACCAGCCAGATCCTGCAAGGGATGGCCATCAAGTATGCCGTGGAGCACTGGCGGCGTTCCATGCCGCGCGGGATGGGTACGCTTTACTGGCAGATCAACGATAACTGGCCCGTCGCGAGTTGGAGTTCCATCGATTTTCACGGGAATTGGAAGGCGCTGCATTACATGGCCAAGAATTTCTTCGCCAATACGCTGATCTCAGGTCTTGAAAACAAAGACGCAAAAACCATTGAGGTCCACCTCACCCATGACGGGGGGAAGGCGGTGACAGGTAGATATTCATGGGTGGCCACCGATGTCCTTGGCAAGCTTCTTGCGAAAGGCGGCAAGGTTGTTAAATCAGGGGTGAATAGCAATAAACGGATTGATATCATTAAGCTGGACAGGATTGTTGCCAGGTATGGGGAACGGAATTTACTGGTATGGTTGGAGTTCAAGCCGGACCACGGCGGAGAGACGCAGCGGAACCTCGTGCATTTCGCCCGTCCCAAGCACTTGGAGCTTGCGCGCGAGCCTGGTATCAGAAACTCGGTGGTCAAGACAGGTGAGAAGTCCTTCCGTGTGACTTTGTCCACCCGGCACCCCTCGCTCTGGAGTTGGCTGGAGATGCGTGGCGTGGCGCTCCGTTGCAGTCATAACTTCATCCATTTGCGGCCAGGCTGCGAGTACGTGGTGACGGTGACAACCGACAAGGCAATGAGTCAGGGCAAATTCGAAAAGCGACTGACTGTCAATAGTTTGGTAGATACCTATCGGGATTGAGGCGTAAGGATGAAAAAGTTGCTGGACAGTAACTTCGGCAAATTACTGGCCGGTCTGAAAAGCGAAGCCAACATTCAGGATACAAATTTGCGGATTACCGGATCGAAGTCAGTCTTGAGATATTGTTTCCAGGCGGCATGAATGGGGGGCCAGGGCTTCAGGAGTTCGGATGAACTTTTGTATAGGCTGCGAATGTATTGATGCGTCCTTGTCCGTTCGGCGTTGGTCGCTGAAACCGAGGTGAGTTTTCCCCGGGCGGCATCTTGTCCGAGATCCTTGCCGTCGCGTTCGGATTTTCCGGACGCATCCATCAAATCATCAGCCATTTGAAAAGCGGTGCCGATCTGGTAACCCGCTTCCAACAACGCCTCCGCCCGTTTGCCGTTCTTTCCGTCGGCCCCGGTGGCGGCAAAGGCAAACAGGGATCCTGTTTTCCGCCTGATCATGGAGATGCTTTTCTCCCAATCACCGGGAGCACCGCGGGTAATGAGCTCCTGTTCGACCTCGGCATCGCACATTTCCGCCGCCAATCGGACCAGCAACCCGCCCAGTCGTCTGTTTTCGATCTCCTCCAGCATTTGAACGGCCTTGCAGACCATCAGGTCACCGAGGAGAATGGCCCCGGAAATACTTTTTTCCTGCCAGAAAGTCGGGGCCCCGCGTCGCAGCATCCCGCCGTCAACTACATCATCATGCAGAAGACTGGCCGCATGTACCATTTCCACGGCGGCGGCGGCCCGAATCAATTCATCGCGATGGGAGTTCATCGCCGGACCCAGGGCCAGCGTCAGTTTGGCCCGTAGCATTTTACCCCCGGCGATGGCCCGGGAAATTTCGTTGACGATGGGGGCTAGTGAGGTTTCGCGGAGACTGCTGAACATCTTGTCACGGACATCATCCAAGCTGGCGGGTGTTAGAACTCGGTTTCTTTTTGGTAAAACAACTACTTTCATGGTGGCGATTTATACAGAGACGTACCATATATGGTCAACGGAATTGATAGAGTATGGTATTATTCTTGTCTATTTGAGGGTCTGAATGTCATATTTACCGCTCGTTATACACTAGGATGGAAGGATGCCCGTGAATAAAATCTTGTATAAGAAACAATTGTCCGATGAGGTTTTTGTCATGAGGTTGGCCGCACCGCACATTGCACGTGAACGCCAGCCGGGACAGTTTGTCATTCTTCAGCTTGATAACGAGTTTGGGGAGCGCATTCCCCTGACCATTGCCGATGCCGATCCTGCGGAAGGGACCATCACCATTATTTTTCAGGCGGTTGGCAAGACGACCCATAATCTGGCCGATAAGGTGGTGGGGGATACCGTGAAGAGTCTTTTGGGTCCGCTGGGGCAACCCACCCATATTGAAAAATTTGGAACGGTGGTGTGTGTAGGGGGGGGCATTGGTGTGGCTCCCCTGCACCCAATCGTAAAGGGCATGAAAGCGGCGGGCAACAAGATGATTATCATTATCGGCGCCCGTTCCCGGAATCTGATCATTCTGGAAGATGAGATGAGGGCATTGGCCGATGAATTCATTGTGTGCACGGATGATGGGTCGTATGGACGCAAGGGGTTGGTGACCGAACCGTTGAAAGAGATTTGCGGGCGTGTGCCGAAACCGGATCTGGCGGTGGCGATCGGTCCTCCCATCATGATGAAGTTTTGCGCCGAAACCACCCGTCCGTTTGCCGTGTCTACCGTGGTTTCGCTTAACACCATCATGATTGACGGCACTGGAATGTGCGGCGGATGCCGGGTGTCGGTGGGCGATCAGACGAAATTTACCTGCGTGGATGGTCCGGAATTTGACGGGCATAAGGTGGATTTCAATAATCTGATGCAGCGCCTGAAAGCGTATCGGAAAGTCGAGGAACAGGCACATCATCAATGTCACCTTGATGCGGAAATGCGTCAGAAGGAGCAGAGTCAGTAATGAGTCATCCCACGCCCGAAGCCCTGGCCGAAGCGGCCTGCAAAGAATTGAGTTCACTCAAGTCCCGCACAGTTCCCCTGACGCCACGGGACCGGTTGGGTATTCCGGTCCAGGAGATGCCGACCCAGGATCCCGTCGTGCGCCGGCGGAATGTCCAGGAAGTGGCTTGTGGCTATACGCCCGAACAGGCTCAACTGGAATCAATGCGCTGCCTGCAATGCAAAAACGCGCCCTGTGTTCAGGGGTGTCCGGTGCGGATTGATATTCCCGGTTTTCTTAAACTGGCGGCGGATGGCGATTTTGAGGGTGCGTGCAATACCATTAAAAAGAACAGTCTTCTGCCCTCGGTCTGTGGCAGGGTTTGTCCCCAGGAGGTTCAGTGCCAGGAGAATTGCACAGTCGGTAAGGCGCTGAAGAGTGTGGACAAGGCGGTTTCCATTGGACGGGTCGAGCGCTTTGTGGCCGATTTGGAACGGGAGACCGGACGTACCAAGGCGCCGGTGATCAAACCCCCGACCGGTAAAAAAGTAGCGGTGATAGGTACGGGGCCTGCCAGCATTACGGTTGCCGCCGATGTTCGCCGGGAAGGACATACGGTGGTGATGTTTGAGGCCTTCCACAAGCCCGGTGGGGTTCTGGTCTACGGGATCCCGGAATTCCGGCTTCCCAAGCGGATTGTCCAGGCGGAGTTCGACGCCTTGACCGCCATGGGGGTGGAACTGCAGACGAATTTTGTCATCGGGCGAACGCGCAAGTTGATGGCGTTGCTGGATGAGGATGGATTTGACGCGGTGTTCATCGGGACGGGTGCCGGGTTGCCCAAATTCATGAATATGGCGGGGGAGAATCTGGTCGGGGTCTTTTCCGCCAATGAGTATTTAACCCGGGCAAACTTGATGAAGGCGTATGACTTCGGGCGGGCGGATACCCCGATTTACCGGACGGGCAAAGTGGCTGTCCTCGGCGGGGGGAACGTGGCTATGGATGCGGCGCGGACGGCCGTCCGCCTGGGAGCGGACGAGGTCCATATCATCTACCGCCGTACCGAGGTCGAAATGCCCGCCCGTGTAGAGGAGATCGCTCACGCCAAGGAGGAGGGGGTCATCTTCCATCTTCTTGAAAATGCCAAACGGCTGATCGGGGATGAGAACGGTTGTGTGACGGGCATGGAATGTCTGCGCTATGAATTGGGCCAGCCGGATGCCTCCGGCCGTCGCCGTCCAGTGGAAATCAAGGGGAGTGAGTTTATCCGTGAGATTGGTACGGTGATCGTGGCCATTGGCAATGACTCCAATCCCCTGATTCCGCGCACGACAGCCGGGTTGGGAACGACCCAATGGGGCAATGTCATTGTTGATGACAAGGGCAAGACTTCGCTGGATCGGGTTTTCGCCGGTGGGGATATTGTGCTGGGGGCTGCGACTGTGATTCTCGCCATGGGCGAGGGACGCCGTGCCGCCGCCTCGATTAATGAACTCTTGAGAAAGTGAGCCGTAATGTTGCCTGAAAAACAAAATATTCAACGCTATTTGCGGAATCGGCTGATCTCCGGCCTGTTTGTCATGGTGCCGCTGTGGGTGACCTATCTGGTGGTCATGGCCATTTTTAATGCCATGGCTTCCGTGCTTCAGCCGATTGTCAGTCGGCTTCTCGTGGAAGTGCCCCAGTGGGTTGAGTTGGTGATCTCCATTGTCGCCTTTGTCCTGTTGGTATTGCTCATTGGCATCATTGCGGGTCGTGTCGTGGGCCAGAAATTCCTCAGTTGGGGCGAGTCTTTTATTTTGCGAATCCCCATCATCAAGGCGATTTATTCTGCCGCCAAGCAGGTGGTCGATGCCGTGTCCATTCCCAACCGGAAATCTTTCAAATCGGTGGTGCTGATTGAGTATCCCTCTCCCGGCATCAAGGTGTTGGGATTCCTCACCGGGATGACGGCAGATGAGTCGGGTGAATATTGGTGCCGGATTTTTATTCCCATGTCGCCGCTTCCCACTTCAGGATTCCTCCATCTTGTTCCTGCGCATGGGGTGCGTATGACCGATATGACGGTGGAAGATGCCTTTAAGATGCTGATTTCCGGAGGGGTTATTGCCCCTGACAAGCTCGAAACACGGCCCCTTGATGCCCAGCGCTTGTCCCTATGACCGTGACGCCATTTCAGCAGCGGGTGTATGCGGCTGTAAGCCTCATCCCTAAAGGGAAAGTGGCGACCTATTGCGGTGTGGCTGATTCCCTGGGCTGTGGTTCGGCCCGTGCCGTGGGCCAGGCCCTGAGGGCCAATCCTTTCGCTCCGCGGGTGCCTTGCCACCGGGTGATTGCCGCGAGTTTGACCCTGGGCGGGTTTCAGGGGCAGCGGGAAGGGGCGGCCGTTGAGCGCAAGCGGCGATTGTTGGCCGATGAGGGAGTCGTTTTTAAAGCCGGCAAACTTGCCGAGCCCGGGCGGATTTTTCTTTTCACGGAGTGCCATCATGAAAAATGAACAGGAAAACCAGCACTATCAGGCTTTAGACCGGCAAAGTATCTGGCATCCCTATACCCGGTTCTCGGCTTTGAAAGACGGGCCGCTGCCAATCATTACCCATGGCGAGGGGGTTTACCTGTATGATGCCGAAGGGCGGAAATATCTGGATGCCATCTCCTCCTGGTGGGCCTGCAACCTGGGCCATGGTCATCCCGCCATCATCGACGCCATCATTACCCAGACCCGCGAACTCCAGCACAGCATTCTTGGTAATTTGTCGCACCCCCGCGCCATTGAACTGGCGTCGATGATCGTGGGGCTGTTTCCCGACGACCGGCGTGTGATGTTTGCCAGTGACGGCTCCTGTGCCGTGGAGGCGGCGCTTAAAATTGCCCTTCAATACTGGTACAACATGGGCCAGATCCATAAGGCAAAATTTATTGCCCTTGATTTTGCCTATCATGGCGACACCTTGGGCGCAGTTTCGGTGGGCTACCTGGAGTCTTTTCACAAGCCGTTCAAGAGCTCCCTGTTCCCGGTGTTTCAAGCTCCTTCGCCCTGTTGCGGAACGTGCGCCTTCCACGCTCCCGAACAATCCTGTGTCCGCGAATGTATTGATACGATGCGGACGATCATCAGGGAACATGCCCATGAAGTGGCCGCAGTGATTATCGAGCCGATGTGCCAGGGGTCGGGAGGAATGCGGATCCATACGGCGGAATATTTGAAATCGTTGGCGGATCTTTGCCGGCGCGAGGGGGTCTTGTTGATTGCGGACGAAATTGCCGTGGGCATGGGGCGCACCGGAAAAATGTTTGCCTTTGAGCACGCCGGTATTGTGCCCGATATCGTCTGTATGGGGAAAAGCCTGTCGGCGGGATATCTTCCCATCAGTGCCGCCGTGGTCCGGGACTCCATTTATGAAACCTTCCGCGATCAACCGGAAGACCACACATTCTATCACGGTCACACGTTTGCGGGGAATCCGATCGCGGCGGCGGCGGCGGTTGCAACCTTGCGGGTTTTTGAGAACGAGGGGATTGTGGCGCAATCGGAGGCGCTGGGGAAGATTCTGGCGGCAGAACTCTCCCGTCTTGCCGACCTCCCCGGAGTGCGCAATGTCCGTTCCCTGGGCCTGATCGGTGTGGTTGAGCTTGAGGAGGACAAGGCGGGCTCCGGGACCCGGCGCGCGATTCAAGTACGGGATCGCCTGCGTGCCAATGGGATTCTGCTTCGCCCCCTGGGTCCGGTTATCTACGTCATGCCCCCGCTGGTAACGCCCGAACCGGCTTTACGGTATCTGGTGCAGGCCTTGGGCAAGGTCATCAGGGAGTCGAAAGCCTGACGTTGATCTGGCGGAGCGCCTCATACAGGACGATGGCCACGGCGTTGGCGAGGTTCAGCCTCCTAGGAAAACAAGTGACACTTAGATTGAGAGTGATACATTATAAAAAATGTCCAAGTTCGGGAGTTTCGGAATGACGGTTTTTAATATTTTTGTTTTGATCGCGGTATTTGCCGTTCTGCTTGGATGCGAGCGCTACGATAATCCTGAAAACGCCTCATTTTCATCTGACACCGAACAATTCCATGCACAATTGTATTCTGATGCGAATCAAGCAACGAATGGTATGGACTGCAAAACCGCTGGCGCTATTTCTGAATCAGTAGCCCTGATTGTGACAAATCAACAACTCGGCGGAAGGCAGTCGGGCACGGAAACGTCTGGGCTCGTAGTGGAGTGGCATATAGGTTCTGCTGGGATGCAATTGTATCAAGGTTCCGAGCTTGAAGGTATCACTTTGACAATCGGTCAGGAGTGGACAAATTCGTTGTCGCCAAAGTGGACAATACTCTAATTTTTGAAAGCCCATCCCGACATGCAATCAAGCCAATTGGACTTTCAATTTCTTCCCAAGTGCAATGGCAACGCTTTCCAGGGTGAGAAGTGTGACCGATGCGTTCTCCGGGTCAAGGAGACGGTGGAGAGAGGATCGGCTGGTCTTCATCATGGTCGCCAAAGTGCTCTTTGAGAGATTGCGTTCCGCCATTTCCTTCTCTATCTGAAAAGCGATGACACGCTTCACCGCAGTTGCCTCGGCCTCGGCAAGTAGCCCCTCCTCCTGAAGAAAGTCATCGAAACCACTTCCAATATGTGCATTTTTTTTCATGATTGTGCCTCTTGATATTGCTTAAGTCTGGTTTTGGCCGTGTTGATCTCCGTTTGAGGGATCTTTCTCGTCTTCTTGATGAATCCGTGCAATAGGATCATCATCTGGCCGTCAACCGTGAACAGAATACGGGTAATCCCGTCAGGAACCTTGCTACGAACTTCCCATAGATATGGCTCAATCTTCTCAACCAGTGGCATCCCGAGCGGCCAGCCAAACTGCACCGTTTTGATATCCTCACCTATGGCCTTCTTGTGGGAAACAGGGAGCGACTTCAGCCACTTTCGCACAGGCTCGGTTCCCGACTCCGTCTGAAAGAACACGACATTCAGTCTTATGTCACCAATAGTCATTCATCATCACTGTACCATAAAAGGTACGTCCGTCAATCGATTTGGATGGTATCGTGTAATGGGTCACTGCCCCATTACGGTATCGTTGATTGACAGATTTTTGACCTTCAGGGAGTCGAAAGCCTGACGTTGATCTGGCGGAGCGCCTCATACAGGACGATGGCCACGGCGTTGGCGAGGTTCAGCGAACGCACGTGCTCGGTGAGGATCGGGATGCCGAACGTTTCGGCCTCATGGGCCTCCAGTACTTTATCCGGCAGGCCTTTGGACTCGCTTCCGAATATCAGGGTGTCACCGGGCCCATAGGAGGCTTCGGTATAGGAGCGCCGCGCCCGGGTGCTGAAGTAGAAACAACGCGGGTTATTCTGGCTCAGGTGGAAGGCCTGCAGCGAGGCATGGCGCGAGAGGTCCACGGAATCCCAGTAGTCCAGTCCAGCCCGCCGCAGATGGGCGCTGGTGAGTTGGAAGCCCAAGGGTTCGACCAGGTGCAGGCGTGTCCCGGTCGCCGCACAAAGACGGGCGATATTGCCGGTGTTCGGGGGGATCTCCGGTTCGACCAGGGCAATGTTCAGGGGCGGTGCCGGCCACCTTACTGCCAACGAATAACGACGCTCATGAGTGTGTTTCATCCGCGCTTTATCTAATCGTCACTTCGCGGAAAACATTTCCGAATTCCTTGAGCAGGTCGGTGGCGGTCAGGCTGGCCTGAGAGCGGTTCCACATGGCATTATCCCCGGCGCGTCCATGCAGGAAAACGCCTACGCAGGCCGCATCGAACGGGGTGAGTCCTTGAGCCATCAGGCCGCCTACAAAACCTGCCAGAATATCGCCGGTGCCGCCGGTGGCCATGCCGGGATTGCCGGTCATATTCATGTGCAACGGCTGGCCTTTTTGGGCTACCAGTGTGCCGGCCCCCTTCAGGATCACGACGGCGTTGGTGCGTTCAGCGGCCTCCTGAATGGCCGATTCACGGTTTTGCTGAATCTGCTGGATGGTACAGCCCAGCAGGCGGGCCAGTTCGCCGGGATGGGGGGTAATGACGACGGGGCATTGCGCCTTGGCAATCCGCTCAGGATTTCCCTCCAGAACATTGAGCGCGTCGGCATCCAGCAGCAGTGGCCGCCGGCATTCTTTAAGTAATTGATGAATCCATAGGGTGGTGTCGGGGTGACGGCTCATGCCGGGCCCAACCACGATCGCAGAGAAATCATTGATACGTTCCCGCCACTGTTCCCACGTGGCCGCACTCAGGGAACCGGTAGCGGTTTCGTCGCCCGGATGCGTCATCACTTCCAGCATGGTTCCCGCCACAACCTGGTAAATGGGGCGTGGCACCAGAGCGCTGACAAGGCCGGCCCCGGATCGCTGTGCCGCAATGGCCGCCATTGCCGGTGCGCCGGCATACCCGATGGCGCCTCCTACCACTAGGACATGGCCGAAATCCCCTTTGTGTGCAAGCCTTGACCGTTTTGGCATGCGCTGCCTTACATCCCAGCCGGTGATCAGGTGCCGGGGGGATTCGTAGGTCGCGGTTAATTCGATAGGGATTCCGATTCCGATCACGTCGAGCGTGCCAACATAAGGAATGGCCTGCTGGGTGAGCAGTCCGATTTTTGGCATGCCGATGGTGGCGGTAACATCCGCAAACACCGCTTCGCCGGGAACTTCGCCGGTGTCCGCATTGAGTCCGGAGGGTACATCAATGGAGACGATCAGATTATCCTCGGAAATACTGTTGATGTAATGAATGGCGCCGGCAATCGGGCCGCGGGGCGGGCCGCTGGCGCCGATCCCCAATACCCCGTCGATAATGATCTCCCCGCTACCTGCTGTCTGCAAGGCATCCACCCAGGCCTCCTTGGTGGGGAGTTCAATCAGGGAAATGCCGGCGGCACGCATTTTGCCAAGATGGCGCAGGGCATCCCCCCGGATATCCGAGGCGGAGCCCGCGAGGAGGACCTCCACATCAAAATCCTCATCGTGTAAAAGCAGGGCGGCGGCAAAGGCGTCCCCGCCGTTATTACCCCGACCGGCAATGACGCGAATGAACGCGTCGCCGCCACGGATCCGTTCGGCCAGATAACTCACGGTTCCGGCGACGCCCTCACCGGCCCGCCGCATCAGTTCGAAACCGGGGATGGCGAATTCGGTCGTGGCGATCTTGTCCAGTTCCCGCATTTGAGCGGTTGTGACGGCTTTCATTTTTCACCTCTATTTTCGCCGATCAGAAGCGCATGGGCGACCGCAAAATTGTGGGTATGGGAGAGACTGATGAGGACGCGAATGACGCCCTGTTTCCGGGCAAGGCATTGGCCATGTGGGCTGAGGGCAATGGAGGGGGCACCGGAGACGGCATCCTTGACCACCTCCATGTCCAGCCACCCGAGCTCGGTGCCGATGCCGGTGCCAAAGGCTTTTGACACGGCCTCCTTGACGGCGAAGCGGCCAGCGTAATAAAGCCAGGGCGACGCCTTGCTTTCGCAGTAGGCCTGTTCCGAGGGGAGAAAAACCCGGGATTTGAAACGGTCACCCCATTTATCCAGGAGCCCGTGCAGGCGGTCATTTTCAACCAGATCCACGCCGGTGCCGATCACATGTTCTGTCATAACCGCCGGCCTCCCGTGTAGGGCTTCATGGCCTCAATCATCTCTTTCACCGCCCGATTCAAGCCCACGAACACAGCATGACAAATGATGCTATGTCCGATGTTCAGTGTGTTCATGAAGGGAATATCAAGAATCCCGTGGGCATTGTCGGTGTTGATCCCGTGTCCGGCATTGACGATCAGGCCCAAAGAATGGGCGAGCTGTGCGCCTTCACAAAGGGCGTTGAGTTCCTTGCGGGCGGCTGGTCCCGTGAGGTCGCAGTAGGATCCCGTATGCAGTTCTATCACGGGGGCGCCGAGTCGGGCGGCAGCCTCAATTTGCCGGGGATCCGGGGCGATGAACAAGCTGACTTCAATGCCGGCATCGGATAGTTTCTGAATGGTGGGGCGCAGACGGCGCGACTGACCGACCACATCCAATCCGCCTTCAGTGGTCAGTTCCTGACGTCGTTCCGGGACAAGGCAGACTTCGTCGGGTTTGACTTTCAGGGCCACGGCGACGATATCCGGGTTATTGGCCATTTCGAGATTCAGCCGGGTTTTGATCGCTTTGCGCAAGGCAAAGACGTCACGATCTTGAATGTGACGCCGGTCTTCCCGCAGATGAACCGTAATGCCAGTGGCGCCGGCAACTTCACAGATCCGGGCGGCTTGGACAAGGTCCGGATAACGGGTGCCGCGCACTTGACGCAATGTTGCGACGTGGTCGATATTGACCCCAAGACGAAGTTTGGATGTTTTCATACTTTCAACTCCAGATGTCATTTATTCATGGGCATCCCTGCCTGAAAGATCACCTCACAGCCGGGGAGACTGTCCCGTATGCGATTTCGTTCCTGTTCGGGAATCGGATTGCCGATAAGATAAAGAACTTTGAGGTTCTTTGCCAGTCCGCTCATATCCGCCGGCATGGCCGAGAGGTGATTGTTATTCAGGCGCAACCATCTCAAATTCGCGAGTTTCCCGACTTCCTCAGGTAATTGATTGAGCTGGGTACGATCGGCATTCAGGTAGATGAGATTGGATAGAGTTCCGACTTCAGCAGGCAGGCCGGGGAGGGGATTGTCATTGAGCCAGAGATGGGTGAGATGGGTGAGCTTGCCTATGGCAGGGGGAAGGTTCGTCAGCCCCGTCTGCCCCAGATCCAGCCGGATTAGCTCGGAAAGGACGGCAATGTCATCTGGCAGAGTGCCGATGGTGCAGGTGCGAAGATTAAGCTGCTTCAAATTAGTAAGGACCAGGATATTTGTCGGGAACCCATGCAGACGGCGGTAGTAGAGATCCAGGTTTTCGATGGTGTTCGACTTCGAAAAGGCCTCTGCGACCGTTGTGGCTCGAAAAAGATCCTCTGGGGTTTCATCAGAAGGGCGGCAGCCAGTAAGAGCCAGACTTAGCAAAAGTGTGAATAGAAAAATATTTGCATGCTCCGTGTCTCCGTGTCTCAAGCGAAGCCGATGTCCCCAGGGGGGGAGCAATGATGAAGATAACTTTGGTGGACTGAAAAGAGATCCAAACATGGATATACAGGATTCACAGGATAAGATCAGGATTTTTATTCTCCGAAATATCCTGTTTATCCTGTACATCCATGTTAACCCTGTCTTGATTCTATTCATTGCATGTCAACTTTTGACATTTAACGTAACCCCAGGCGTTTCATCCATAATGTGAAATCCTTGGGGAGCGGGGCTTCGACCCGAATGGCGCGGCCGTTAAATGGCGAGTTAAACCGCAAACTCATGGCGTGCAGCATCTGCCGGTCGATCATGCGGAGGTCCTCGGGAATGGCGCCGCGGATGGCATACGTGCGATCACCCAGAACCGGATGCCCGATGTAGGCCAGGTGCTTGCGAATTTGATGCGTGCGTCCGGTCTCAAGCGAAGCCTTGAGATGGCTCGCCAGAGGATTACTCGAAACAAGATAGAGTTTGGTTACAGCCGGCTCGTTCTCAAGCGGGTACTCGACGCGGCGTTCACGGTCTTTGATCTGTCCCATCGCCAGCAGGTGATAGATCTTTGAGATTTCCTGCTTTTTGAACAAGTCCACGGCCTTGTCAAACGCCTCTTTGGATTTGGCAATCAGAATGCACCCCGAGGTGTCGCGGTCAAGCCGGTGGACCGCCTGGAGTCTCGGCATTTTGAGGAGTGTTTGAAGATCCGATTCAAGACTGTCCGGCCCGTTCGAGAGGCGGCCTGTTGGCTTGTTGACGACGATGTACTCGGTGTCCTGATAAAGAATGACGGGCGGCTTTGCCTTTTGGGTGGCGGGTTTGGAGGGAACCATCACTTCAATCTTATCGCCCTTGCGGACTTCATGATGGGTCATCCAGATCCGGCGTCCATTGACGAACACCAGGCGCTCATCCAGAAGTCCCTTGGCCTTGTTCCGGGACAGGGTCAGGCGTTGGGCCAAAAAGTTTTGCAGCGGCATTCCGGCTTGATCCGGACGAACGATAAATTCTTGTGGTTGCATAGGCCGCATTATGTCGGGTGCGTCCGCAACTGTCGAGTCAATACAGGCTCATTCCGGGCTAATTACAGCCACACCCCCCGCCGCCTACCCCCCGACCGCCGGCCGCCGCTTCCCGGGTAAAGTAGACATGATCCCGCAAACTATCCGATAGGGGATCCCGGTCCGGGCGCATGGTGTAGTCCGAAAGCGTACCCCGTTCCCAGGGTTGAACGGTCCCACAGCCAGTCAGGGATAAGAGCCCTGTGGCGATTATGGCTAGCATAACGAAACGTGGTTTCATTTTTGAATTCCCCCTTTTTCAGTCAATAACTGTTCGATTTCCTTTTTGTATTGAGCTGTGGTCTTTTCGCCATGAAAGCCGGTATGTAGAAACCGGATTTTCCCCGAACGATCAACGAGGAAGGATGAGGGCATGGATTGAACATCGGCTGATTGGACCAGCAGGTTACCCGCATCACGCAAGGTGATGAACGAGACAGGGTGGTTCATGAGAAACGACTCCATCAGGCCGGTGGTTTGATCCTGATTGACAGCAATGATGACAAATCCTTTCGGCCCGTATTCAGTTTGAAGCTCATCCAAAACCGGGAATGAGGCTTTACAGGGGCCGCACCAGGAGGCCCAGAAATCGATCAGAATGACGTTTCCTTTCAAGGTTGAAGGGACCTTCCCCTCCAATTTGAACTGATTCAAGTCCGGCAAGGGAGTGCCCATTTTCCATGCGGCCTCAGAGTTGAGGGTGATGGCCAGCAAAACAAGGGTGATTAACCCCCTCGATATTGATCTGGCATCCCCCAAGGTGGATCGCGCCGTCCCTGGCGCGATGAGATGCCGGCAGGGACGCCGGCATCCACCTGGAGGATTGAAAGGCAATAGAGCCGTGATTGTTTTAGTCATTAATGAGGTATTCATGGAATCTCCTGCTGAAATATTGTTTCTTCGTTTCACTTATACAGCCCTCGACCTGGTAATAACTGTCGAGAAATCGCTGCCCATCGTCACCGCCCAGAATAAAGGCGGTGGTGGACAAAATGCCGGCTTCGGTGCAGGTGGGGGCGATGACGCTAACCGATAGGCAGCCATTATTCACCGGGTGACCGGTGCGGGGATCGAGAATATGGCCGAACTGTTCGCCGTTGATATTTACGTTGCGCGCATAATTGCCGGAGGTCGTTACCGCACGATTGCGCACCACTACGCCGCCCCAGCATCGACCGGGATCATTGGGGTCTTCCAATCCGATGCGCCAGGGGCCCTTCTCCGGCGGCTCACCCTGAACTCGCAGGTCATGTCCGAAGTTCACCAGCACGTTTTGAATGCCGGCCTGGTTCGCCATTTCAAACACCCGATCCACGGCATATTCCTTGCCGATCCCGCCCACATCAAGTCCCATCCCTTTTTCGGGAAGAAAGAACGATCCTTTTTGTCGCTGGATTTTATGCCAGCCACACAGAGCGAGGGCCGACTTCACGGAATGGGTCTCTGGCAGGGTGGTGTGAGGGATATGATAATCCCAGAGTTTGATCAAGGGCAGGGCGGCAGGGTCGAAAATTCCACGGGTTGACCAGTGAAACCAATCGCATAGGGCAAAAAGACTTTCTGCCTCCGCATCCAGTTCAACCGCCTCTATTCCCGCGGCCCCATTGATGCGGGAGATCAGGCTATGAGGCTTAAATCTCGAAAACTTATCCTCAAAATCAGAAACCCAGGCCGTTACGCTACGAATAAAGGCCTGACTTGCCGCCGTAGAATCCGTTTGAAACTGGATCTGGCAGGTCGTGCCCATCGCACTGAACGTATGCTGGGTATAATCGCTGGCAGACATGGATTGACCCCTTTTTAAAATGCGAAATGAGCTCCCACGATAAACAGCAAGGCCGAGGGATACATCTCGGGATCCGTCTTGCCGTCATTACCTGATAACTGATAACGCTCCACGCCTGCATCGAATCTGAGATCCGCGGAAGGCGTCCAGATGACTTTAATGCCATAAGACAAGGCGCTCATGTTCGAGATCCGGTAATCCGAGCTGTAGAAATCCGGGGAACCACTAAATCGGACATCATAGAAGGAGGCGGCTGTTTGTGTGTAATATCGGATGATGGGGCTGATGACGATTTCAGGGCTGACCTTTTGAAACCACGACAGGGAAAGGGTTTCGGCAGTGATGCCAAAGGAGTCCGTATAGTAGCGGACCCCAAGGTCGATACTGGCATCCAGCGGGGTGATGAACTGTTGCAGGCCGATGTAGGCGATCTGCTTGTTTTTGCTATCCGGTCGTTTTTCGTAGGTGAGCGCACCGTTAAGTTCCACCAGTTTATAGGGGTCACTGATAAAGCCGGTCACCTGGCCCAAGGTGAAATTGGCGTTCAGAACCGTTGTTTTGGTCAGGACCTGCGAGATTCCGATAATGGCGTCCAGGGAGTCCTTTGTGGCGCTTGGTCGGCCGTTGGCCGGATTCAAGGTGTCATGAGTATAGGCTCCGCCAACAGCAAATGTGGTGTTCTTTTTATTGAAATCAATGGCATCCTGCAAACTGATTCCTGTCGAAATATAATCTGATTCCTGACTGTAGGAACCCTGAATACCGGGAGTATGATCGTCAATGCGTTTTGACAGTCCAATGTTGAAGGCCCAGCGTGCATCATGAAACTTTGCCAGGGGAATTCTTGAACTGGAGGGTTGCGAGGCTGGCTGGGTTGTGGAGGATTGTCCTCCGCCTGACGATGAACTGCCTGATGACGAACCGCCGCTGGAGGAACTGCTGCCGGGACTGGAGGCGGGCGCGGAGGGGGCTGAAGAGGGCGTTGTCACTGGGGGCGGTGCCGCAACCGGTGTGGCGGCTGTAACGGCCGAATACATTGCGGCAGGGTAGTTAATACTCCGCGCAATCATGGCATCATTCTCGTCCCTTGGCGGAGTGACTCTGGGTGGCGGGGTGGGGGCGACTGGAGGCGGTGCTGCCGCTGTGGTTGATCCGCCGCCTCCTGAAGAGGCGGGGGATGATGGGGGTTGTATGGACGTCACAGGAGCAGGCGCAGATGGTGGGGCCCCTGTAGGGGTGGCACCCGTAATGGCGTTATAGATGCCGTCCAGTTTGATGATCCATCCCGAATCGCTTTCATCCTGAAGTGAAAACTCCGGCGCAAGCACGCGGATGCGGTTTTTGTCCTCCTGATAATACATGAACTTGGTATCCAGGGAATCGGCCGCCTGACTTCGTCGTGGTGGGAGTACGGTCAGCGCCAAGGCAATAATCAAAGTGGCGGTTGCTTTGCGTGTATCTGGCAGGATGACGAACCGCGATTGTTCTTGATTCATAATATTCCTTCAAACCTATTTGCGGCGATTTAGTAGCGAATATCATGCCATTTTGCGAAAGTATACCAATATAGTCTATAATTGCCCTCATTTATGAGAATTCATCCCCGAAAGAGGGGTGTGGGTTGTGTCAGAAATAGGCGAGGTGTGTCAGAATTGAGACAGGCGAGGAACCGGATAAGCGAATCCGAACGCCTGCCCTGCCATGGATTGGCATAAACTATGGCGTACTGTTCGTTCGGCACCCTTCACCATCTCAAACATCATTCGTCTCCGGGGAGACAAACTTTGTGCATGCCTTGCCAAAATCAGAGGCACATCCCGTCATGAAGGCCACTGTTCCCAAGATTATCACAAGATTATCACGAGCAATAAAACCCGCATGGTCAATGTATTCACAGGTTTTGCTCTTCCTTCAAATTCTGCCCATCAGAATCAAAATAAGAAGAATCAGACCTACAAGTCCCAAGCCACCACTTGGATAATAACCCCAGTTCTTGCTATGAGGCCATGCAGGCAATGCTCCCACGAGAAATAGAATCAGCACAACCAACAGTATTGTTCCAACATTTGATCCGATAATCATGATTTTTCTCCCTTTGTTGAGAATAGAATACATGGTGTGTTGATTCCGTTCAATGGGGTGTAACCCGACCAAGAGGGTTAACCACGGCAGGGTTACACCCCATGGTCAGATCTCTTCACATCATCTATTCTGGTTCCAGATGAAGAGACACATGAAAATAAGGAATAATAATGAAAACTCTATTATTTGCGATGGTGACAGGAATTTTACTTGGGCTAACCGGGTGTTGCGTATTTGGTGGAGGACGGGATGGCGGACGCAACGACCAGGGGGAATCGCATAACAGTTCACATGACGGTTCGCACAATGGACACCGGTGATGAGGTGGAAATCGTGGTTTCACCGCATCAAGTCATGGCACGTCATTCATTAGCGGCCAGGGCAGGGCCGTCCTCTCGCCTGCAAAATCCGGGATGAAATGCAGAACCGTCATCTTGTTTTTGTGTCTTGTTTGCGTCTGTACCTATGGCGCCGCCATTCCCGCATCGGTGCAAACCGTGGCACGGTCTCTGCCGGATCGGGAAGCCCAAATTCTTTACGACGTGGCTGAAGAATACGGTTTGAGTGCAAGCGAATCGAAGTTGCTGTTGACGATCAGGCTTATTGAAAACGGCCGACCAGGCTTGGAGCTTGGTGTCGGGTCGAACTATCCCAACCATCCTGCCCGCCGTTTTGCTCGCAATCCGAAGCGCAGTCTTCGGGTTCAGGGCCGGTGGGCCGCCGGCACAATCCGACTCCACTACAGCGGTGACCTCAAGGCTTTCGCCCGCATCTATTGCCCGCCCGTCTGGCAGCACTGGGCCCGCATGGCGCAGTATTGGATGAGTCAATGAACACTCGTAGGCCGGGTTAGGAGCTTCATATGTTGTGCACGATCTCAGTTAACAATACCGGGAGAGTGAAGCCATCCAGCTGAAATTGGATGAACTCATTCGGGCGACAAAAACCGCTCAAAACACCCTGCTGGACATCGAGGAGTTGTCTGAGGCGGATCTAGACCGGATCAAGGCGCGCTTTGAACGCCTCGCTCGAAAGGCGCGCGAAGAGTTAACGCCTACTTTCGTTGAGTTGTAATATTGCCTGACTTACAATTCATAGAGCTTACGCGATGGAATGACTTTCAGCGATACTGCCACCTTTTTGGTTGTTATGAGTATTCAATGCATCAAGATCCTCAACGCCTCTTGTTAATTGAAGATTCTACATATCCCTTTATCACTTTCTATGGGGTGTAACCCTGCCCGTGGGCGACCGTTGACACGGTTCCGTTTTGTCTTCCGCCACCCACCCTTCTCTGTTACTCTCGCAGTATGAATTCTCTCTTCGAAGCAGCAAAAGAGGTCTGCGACTTCATGGCCGCGCAGCACTGGCAATACTGCCTGATCGGAGGGCTTGCCGTCCAGTGCTGGGGAGAGTCTCGATCAACTCAGGACGCCGACCTGACGTTGCTGACGGGTTTCGGAGAGGAAGAACGCTTTGCCCGCGCCCTGCTGACCCACTTCAAAGGCCGCATCGGAAACGCCCTTGAGTTTTCGCTGGCCAACCGGGTTCTTCTCATCCATGCCACAAACGGAAGGGATCTGGACATAGCCTTCGGCGCCTTGGGCTTTGAAATCGACATGATGGAACGTGCCACCCTGTTCGAATTCGCGCCGGGCGTGATACTCCCGACATGTTCGGCCGAAGACCTTTTCGTGATGAAAGCCTTTGCTGCCCGCCCTCAGGATTGGATTGACGCAAAAGGGATTGCCGTCAGGCAAGGCTCGGCGCTGGATCAGGCGTATATCCTGGGTCACTTGTCGGAACTGGCGGCGCTCAAGGAAGCTCCAGAAATTGTTGACCAGGCCCGAGCAATATTGCGGGGTGTAGCATGAAGCGGCCCACGCGCGATCAGGAGTTGACCATCGTTAAACAGTGGATAAGAGCCGCTCCTGCCCTCACCGAGCAGCGCCACAAGGAACTTCATGAGCGTCCATACGATTGGACGACCGTTGACGCTTTACTTGAGATAGGCACCCGTTTTGGGCGTCCTCGCTTTGCGGAAGGACTGGTTGAGATGCAGCGCCTGTTCATGCGGGTCGCGCAGAAAGATTTTAGGTTGACTAATAAATAACCTTTACATGTGCTAAAGAATTCAACGGATTCCAGACGGGGTTCTGAGAAGGGTCTCGAGGACCGTATAGGCTGCCCGCGGTTGTGCCAGTTGCTTCATCCGGTCCCGCATCCCGGCAAGGCGCTGCGGCTCTCGCAACAGCAGGTCGACCTTGTACGGAAGCGTGACGACATCCGTCGGGCTCACGGCGACTCCCTCCTCGAGAAGACTGGCGGCATTGATCTCTTCCTGTCCGGGGATCGGGTTCAAGAGGATCATGGGCAGGGAACTCGCCATCGCTTCAGACAGCGTAAGCCCGCCGGGCTTACCGATTAAGAGGTCGGAGATGGCCATCCACTCGTGCATTTCGGTTGAGTAAGGCAGTGCCTTGAATTTCAAATGGGGGGGTGCCGCTTCTGTTGCATGCATTACTTCGGCCAGAAGTTCCTCGTTCTTTCCGCACAGGCTCACGATTTGCGCGGGCTGTTTCATTTGCATGAGGGCACGAATGGCCACGAGGCTCGAGTCCATGCCGAATGTTCCCGCAGAGAGAAGAACAAGGGGCGTGGCGGGGGAGACATCGAATTTCTTTCGCAGGACCTCCCGATCCATGCTCCGTGAAAACACTGGATGAATAGGAATACCCGAAACGGTGATGCGATCGTCAGGAAACCCAATCTGTTGCAGGTAATATGACGATTCATCCGTGGCAACAAAATAGCGTTCAAACTGATGGCATAACCACATGGCATGGACATGCAAATCGGTCACGACGACGGCATGCCGCGTGGACAACTGTTCATGTTGCAGCATGTAGGAGACGATATCAGAGGCCAGGAAGTGTGTGCAGATCGTAATATCGGGCGCCTCCGTGCGCAGACACTCCATGAGCGGTTGCATTTGAGAGCGTTCCATGGCGACGCGAAAATGTTCACCCTTCCATGGCGTATCGCTTTTGTCGTACCACCAGCCCCAAAGCGAAGGTGTCTTGCTGACCATTTGCTTGTACAACTCGGCATACAGTTCTCCGAGCAGGGCAGACCCATAGTCCAGCACGTCGATGTGTCGAACCGAGGAAATTCCAGGAACATCAGCGGCGGCCGCTTCCAGTGCTTCGCCGGCGCGCGTATGCCCACTGCCGGAACTGGCGGAGAGAATCACGAGTTTGGATCCTCTATTCACGGGTATATTTGCAATGGCCTCGGTAGTCGAAGCCTGCTGCTGAGTTTCGTCATTGCTCATTCTTATGTCCTTTCTTACGCCTGACGTCTGTTGTTCCAAAGGGCGATTCAATTTCCAAAAACCATTGTGACGGCTCGCGGGGTATAAGCCTCAACTATTTTCCTCGTTATCGCGTTCTTTTGCGCGATGTCAGAATAGAGGTAAGCACTAGGGCGGGGGACGCGTTTGAGATCAGGATCATCGTGTTTAACGGCGATAAGACCGAACCGCTTCCCAAACCCTTTCTGCCACTCGAAATTATCTAAAAAAGACCAGTGGTAGTAACCGAGGATCGGGATGCCTTCCCGAATGGCCCGGTGAACCTGCGCGAGATGCTCGATAATGTAATACGGCCGCTGCTTATCCGTATCGTCTGCGATCCCGTTTTCGGTGATGAGGATCGGTTTCCCGAATCGTTTCCATACGGAGCGGATGGTACGATATAACCCCTCCGGATAGATCTGCCAACCCATCTGGGTCACATCGACACCCGATGGCGCCTTCGTATCGTCGATCCAGTACTGATCGCCTCTTGTCCGGTCGAATTTCAGGGATGTCCGCGTGTAATAGTTGATCCCGCAGTAGTCGTAGGAGTTTTTGACGCCGGTAATGGCGGGCCCGCCGTGGATCCAGTGTGGTTTCCCCGTGCGGATCGTATGATCCCACCCCTCAAAGGCCGCGCGTCGGGCGATGAAGGCGGCAAAGCGTTCATACCAACCTGCGGGGCCCGGCGAGTTCCATGGTTCGATCCAGGGATATGCCATGGCGACACCCACCTTTGACCGTGTACCGTCCGGCGCCAGCGGCTGCACCTTGTGGATCAGGTGGTAAGTTCCTGCATGGGCACGAAGATAGGCCCTGGACACGGCACGGTACGCCCTGAAAGAACGGCGCTGCGGCGGAAACCGTCCCAGAACATTGCCCATGATCGCCGGTACCATCGGCTCGTTCATCGTTACCCAGAAGTCGGGGAAAGTGCCCAGTTCCTCGATCACGAACTTGGCGTACCGCAGGAATTGGTTCACCGTGCCAGGATTCAGCCAGTCGCCCTGGTCGGCGACCCAGCGCGGGATCACCCAGTGGTGCAGGGTGAGGCAGATTTTGAATCCATGGTTACGAAGGGATTGAAGGATATGTCTATAGTGCTCGATCACGGCATGGTCGAAATAGCCCTTCTGAGGTTCGACGCGGGCCCATTCGATGCCCAGGCGGAACCCTTTATAAGCCAGGCTCGCCATCAAGGCATGATCCTCTTCGTGGCGGTTCCAGTAATCCATGGCGCGGCCCGAGACGGTCCCGTCCTCGATCAAGCCTTTCTGTTCCCAGGCCCACCAGTCGGAGAATTCGTTGCCGCCCTCTACCTGGTGGCCCGCCGTCGATGTGCCCCAGATGAAGTTGTCTGGAAAGTTCAGTCTATCTTTTGACAACGATCTTCCTCCCTACGGGTTACGTCAAACCCGCGCATTGGTTTTCTTGATCGGGAATACCTTGCTTTGCGAGAGCTCCTTTCGCCATGGGGTGTAACCCTCTGGGCAGACGCATCTAAAATACCCCAAAATCAAGAGTTTTGACAGAATTTACAGAATATTCAGAATGGTGAAAGAAGAAACTGCCTATGGAACCGGGCAATGATCTGCTTTGTATCAGGGTTTCCCTGATACTCGAATCAGGTTTCACATCCCTTGATTTGGGTGTGTTTTGCAAGTAGTTATTTACTCCGTAAGAAGGATTTGATAATTCTCTTTACACAGGGCGGGTTTCGAGTGACGGTCCTTCTGATAGGTTGGGGGCATATGAAACAGTTGGAAGAATTCCTAAAGGAGATGTGTGACCTCAAGGCTTCTGATTTACTTTTGACAGTTGGTGCTCCTCCGCAGTTGCGTATTAATGGGTTGTTGATTCCCTCCAAGCGTCCCCCGATGGATGCCGCGTTGATTGAACGGCTTGCTTGTCATGTTCTGGGGGATCAGCACATGGAAGTGCTGATGGCCCGCAAGAGCGTGGATTTTTCAAAAGGCTATGAAGGACTCAGCCGCTTCCGTTTTAACTTCTATTATCAAAGGGATTCGATCGCGGCGGCTATTCGGGTGATCCCCTTCAAAATTCCGCCTTTTGAAGAATTAGGCCTTCCGGAAACGATCAAGGAATTTGCCATAAGACCGCATGGGTTGGTACTGATTACGGGCCCGGCAGGGAGCGGGAAGTCCACTACGATGGCAGCCATGTTGGATTATATCAATGATAACCGGCGGCTTCATGTGGTCTGCCTGGAGGATCCCATCGAGTATCTACACCATCATAAACTGAGCGTGATTGATCAGCGGGAGATTGGCGAGGATGCCCATTCCTTCAGTGAGGCTCTGCACAGCGTTTTTCGGCAGTCGCCCGATGTGATTATGGTGGGGGAGATGCGCGATCTGGAAACCATCCAGTTGGTATTGAGCCTGGCTGAGACCGGCCATCTGATCATTGGGACGCTTCACACCCAGGACACTACTCATGCCATCAACCGGATTGTGGATGTATTTCCGCCCGCCCAGCAACAACAGATTTACACTCAACTCTCGATGGTCTTGCTGGGGATTGTCGCGCAGCAACTTTTGGTTACCCGGGATGGAACCCGGCGGGTGCTGGCGTGTGAGATTATGAATGTGAATCAGGCCATCCGGAATTTGATCAGGGAAATGCAGGTACAGCAGCTCTATTCGGCGGTCCAAACGGGACGAAGTGAGGGGATGGTGACGATGAACGACTCCCTGAAAGCGTTGTTCGATCGAGGTTTGGTTGATTCGGGGACGGCGATGAGCCGTTCGCCGCGGCCAAAAGAATTGGCCCGGTTATTAGGGTTGAAAGGCTAGGACATTGAAAGGAACGGGCTATATGAAGGCAAATAAATGTAAGAGGGTTCGGGGCCAATGGTGGATGGTTATGGTCGTGGTCGGGATCAGTTTGAGTGGCGTGGTGATGGCATCAGGACAGGATACCCCTGTCGCGGTTTCCTCTGCCCAGTCTACGAATTCCGCCTTGGTCACGATTAATGTGGATAATGGCCCCATAACGCAGGTGCTGAATGCCTTCTCTCGCCAGTCAGGGCGGAATATTGTGATTGGTTCCGAGGTGGCGGGGAATGTCACCTTGCGTGTGACGGATAAGCCCTGGCAGGATGCTTTGGATGTGATCCTCAAGCCTTACGGTTTCGATTACTATATGGTCGGCGACACGATCATTATTTGTGGGAAGGACAAGATGCCAAAAGATGTGGTGGTCACCAAGGCTACAGCCGCCACTACAACGGGCTCTGTCACAACCAATGTTCCCCCTCCGAAAATGGAAGATTCGCTTGAAGTCAAGGTGATCTCCTTGAAATATTTGGATGCAGCGGATGTTGAAGACCTCATCCGAAATCAGATTTCGAGCCGGGGGAAGATTGGTAGACTCCTCCCCAGAAGCCAGAGTTGGAAAGAACAGAGTGGTTCATCCGGCAATCAAAGCACGAGTTCCGAGAGTCTGGGCAGGCTGCAGAGGTTGCAGGAAGAGTCTGCCCAGGTGAGGGGTAAGACTCTTGTGCTAGTGGATACCCACGAGGTGATAAGCCGGGTGGAACAAATGTTGGCTGGAATTGATAAGCGGCCTGCCCAGATTCAGATTGAGGCCAAATTCGTCGAGGTTTCGGCCAATTTCCTCAAGGATATCGGCGTGGAGTGGGGAAGCGGGGCGGATGGAAGTGGCAAAATGATCGGGACTGCCGGGGCGAGTAGTCTCTATGCTGTTGGCGCGAAACAGGTTAGCGGAGGGGTCAAGCCGGATAGCTTCAAGCCCCAGACCTCCACTTTGTCTGGCTCGGCGCCATTTAATTCCGGATTGTCTCTGGCGTTCCAGAAGTTGACGGATCTCCAGTTTGAGGTGTTGCTTCATCTTCTGGAGGAGGACGCCTCCTATAAAATGCTGTCGGCGCCCAAGGTCATGACCATGGACAACCAGGATGCGGTGATCCTTGTGGGGCAGAAACTGCCTATCATTTCATCCACGACCGGGGCAGGTGATACGCCGGGCACCACAAAGACCACGACGACATTGGAACGTTATGAAGACATTGGTATCAAACTCAAGGTGCTTCCCCAGGTTTGTGAAGAAAAAAATGTGAACTTGATTGTTCATCCTTCTGTCCGGGAATTACTGGGTTATCAGTCCGGGGATGCAAGTCCTGGCTCACAGGTATCAGGCGCTTCATATCCGATTATTGCTGCACGGGAGGCGGAGACCCAGGTTCTGGTCAAAAGTGGTCAGACGATTGTTATCGGCGGTATGATCCGTGACAAAAAGCAGAACACCCAGATCAAGGTTCCTTTCCTCGGCAGTATTCCTCTGATTGGGGTTCTGTTCCGACGTGACACCGTGAATACGGAGAAGATTGAACTCCTGATATTCCTGACAGCGACAATCCGGGATTCTTCGGAGGAAATGGCTGTGAAAACGCCGGAATACCAGACGCTGATCAATGTCGAAAAGGTGAATACACCGAAGTAACCGTGAGGATGCCGTTATGGTTGAGTCAAAACTAGGCAAGATATTGCTGCAAAAAGGTTTGGTCACTGAGCTACAGCTCAATCAGGCCATTTCGCGGCAGAAAGAAACCGGCAAAATGCTGGGTGAAGTCTTGTCAGAGCTCGGTTTTGTCTCTTCAGATAATCTTGCGCGTGCCCTCGCTGATCAATTAGGGGTTCCATTTTATGAACTCAACGATGATTTCAGGCTTGAGAAGGCCGAAGTTAAACTGGTGCCGGAGACGGTGGCGCGCCGGTATTGTTTGATTCCAGTCAAAAAAGAAGCGGGCCTTGTTATCACCCTGGTCATGAAAGATCCTCTGGATGTCGAGGCGATCGACACCGTCCGTTCTTTGACCAAGATGGAAATACGCAAGGCCATCAGTTCCGAAGCCCGCATCCAGTCGGTTATTGATAAATTCTACCGCCAGGAAGCCCACCTGGAACGGGAGTTGCAGGATATTGCCGAACTGCCACCGGAAGTGGTCACGGGTGTGGATGTCGAAACACGGGGTGATGACGATCAATTGATGGTTCTGGCCAATGATGCACCGGTCGTTAAGTTCGTAAATCTGTTGCTCATGCAGGCGGTACGGGATCGTGCCAGCGACATTCACTTTGAGCCGGGCGAGAAGGATGTCACGGTTAGGATCCGTGTGGATGGCCGACTTCGGGAGATTACCCCGCCACCCAAGGCGTTGTATCAGGCGATTGCGACGCGCATCAAAATTCTTTCCAATATGGATATCGCCGAGCGGCGCCTGCCGTTGGATGGCCGTTTTAAATTCAAAGTCAACGACCGGATTATTGATGTCCGCGTCTCTTCCCTGCCCGAGGCCCACGGAGAGAAGATGGTCCTTCGTATTCTGGATCGGAAAGCCCTGATTGTGGATATGAAGGATATCGGACTGGATGAGGTGATGCTCAAACGGTTCCAGAATATCCTTCAGGCTCCCAATGGCATCATTCTCGTCACCGGTCCTACCGGAAGTGGGAAGACCACTACGCTTTACGCGGCGCTGAATTTCTTGCGAGATCCTGCCTGGAACATTCAGACGGTTGAGGACCCCATTGAGTACCTGATACCCGGAATTAACCAGATGCAGATCAAGCCCAAGATCGGGCTGGATTTTGCCAATTGTCTGCGGGCCATCTTGCGACAGGACCCTGATATGATCATGATTGGTGAAATCCGGGATCTTGAAACGGCTCAGATCGCGATGCGCTCCTCCCTGACGGGCCATCTGGTACTTAGTACCCTGCACACCAACGATGCGCCTTCAGCGCTGTGGCGGTTGAAAGATATCGGTATTGAGCCTTATCTCATCGCTTCGACGATGAAGCTCGTGATATCGCAACGCTTGGTCCGGGTTATCTGTCCGCATTGCAAGAAGGCGGAACCGCCACATGAGGAGGCGTTGATCTTTGCAACCAGTATCCTTCCGGAAGCGGCTGGGTGGACGTATTATCGTGGTGCCGGTTGCCAGAAATGTTTGAATTCGGGGTACCGGGGGCGAACGACGATTTTCGAGTATTTGGAAGTCACCGACGCAATCAAGGAAATGGTTGTGTCGGGGGCCAGTGGGGTAACGGTGAGGAACAAGGCGATGGAACTCGGAATGGCTCCCCTGGCGGTGAACGGGTTACGCAAAGTGCAGAGCGGCATCACGACGATTGAAGAAGTAATGAGTGTGTGCTCAGGAGACTAAGGTGGCATATCATAAATGAATCGAAACCGTACAATAATACATGAACCACCCGCTTCGCTAGAGTTCACAGAGGCACGGAGAATACCAGATTTCCCCTCAACTCCTCCTCCCCGCGAAAACGTTGCACGAATTTTGCATAGGGCAAAGACTTCGAGGGTACCTATTATGGTCACAGTTAACGTCTATGCCCGATGCAAAATTCGTGCAACATTGGTTCTTGAGAAACTACAGAGAACAATGCCGAAATGTACAAAGCCCCTCTGTGCCTCAGTGAACTCTAGCGAAGCGGGTGGTAAATCCTTTTTTGAATTTGGAGGCGCGTATGCCTGATTTTAGGTATTCAGCAAAAGACAGTAAGGGGCATGAGGTGGCGGGGGTCTACTCCGCTCCGACGCGATTTGATGCGCTTTCGCAATTGCATGACCGGGGCCTCACTGTGACGGATATCAGTGATGAAGGCGTTGGTGTCGGCGGAATTGAAATGGCAAAGGTGACGGCCAGGAAGGGTTTTGTTTTAGGGCGTGTCTCGATGTCCGAAAAGGCGATTTTCTGCCGTCAACTTTCCATTTCGGTCAGCGCCGGGATACCACTCCTTGAATCCCTGGAATCCATTTCGGCGGATTTGGAAAATGTGGCGTTTCGGCGTGTTCTGGAAAGGGTACTGAAAAAGCTGGATGATGGCGCGCCTTTTTCACAAGCCATTGCCGGTGAGCCCAAGGTTTTTGACCGTTTGTTTGTCGCCCTGATCAGAACGGCTGAAGAAGCCGGTAGCTTAACCGAGACCTTGAGTTATCTGGCGACATCGATGGAGAAGAACGACCGTTTAGCCCGCAAAATCAAAAGCATTTTGGCGTATCCGATGTTTATCGGTGGATTTTTTATTTTGATTTCAGCGGTGATGACCTTGTTTGTGTTGCCGCAATTCCAGGAAATTTTTGCCGGGTATGGGAACGACCTGCCACGCCTGACGCGGATGGTCTTTGCGTTCAACACCTTTGTCATTCATAACACCCTTTGGATCTTTCTGGGAATTGTAGTCGCCATTATTCTTGGAATTATGTATGGCGCGACTCCTTTTGGGCGGCTGCAAATTGACGGACTATTGGTTCGATTGCCTGTTGTGGGGGAGATTACCCGCAAATTGGCGGTGTCACGGTTTTGCAGGAATTTTGGCATCATGATGGCGGGGGGCGTCCCGGTGGCAACGGCGATCGAGATTGCGGCCGAGGTGCTGGGAAACAAGGTGATGGAAGCGTCCATGAAAGCCACTCGTGACCGGATCATGGCGGGTAACAATATTGCATCCAGTTTGGACAAAAAAGTTTTCCCGCGATTGGTGGCCCGGATGGTTGGTGTAGGTGAATCTTCCGGGCGCCTGCCTGAGGTACTGACGAAAGTCGCTGATGTTTATGAGGATCAGGTGGAAGGGACAATTATGGTGGCTATTTCGCTTTTAGAGCCCATTATTATCGCGGTATTCGGGGGGCTTATTCTTATATTGGTTATGGCGATCTACTTGCCGGTGTTTAGCTCGGCAGGGCATGTAAGATAGTGAGCAGTGAGCAGTGGGCGGTTGGCAGTTGGCAGAGTGGATTGGTTATTATCGGTCAAACAAGGAGGTGACGGGTGCAACTTGGGGAGTGATGGTGGTGTAAATGTGGAGTATGGTAAGAAACGAACGAAAGAAACAAAAATAAAGGATAAGAAAATGAACAGGAAAATAATGAACAAGAGGAGTAAAGCGGGTTTTACGTTGGTTGAATTGATGGTAGTGGCGATTATTGTTGCCATTCTGGCGGCTGTGGCGATCCCCCTGATGTCAGGAAATAAGAAGAAGGCACAGGCGACCGAGGCGCAGGCTGGATGCGGAACAA
>Ga0073936_10001249_pt1 | contig 39555 bp, 28 predicted proteins | sample AliMusrvi5mmetaG_FD_87041 | JGI IMG/M metagenome (GOLD analysis project Ga0073936, IMG submission 87041) | Freshwater lake bacterial and archeal communities from Alinen Mustajarvi, Finland, to study Microbial Dark Matter (Phase II) - Alinen... | ecosystem: Environmental > Aquatic > Freshwater >...
GTTTTAAATTAATAATTTGGTTTGCAAAGATAGGATAAACTTTTTTTTGAAATTTGGCTTAGTGAAACTTTCAAAATAACTTCCCCATATTATTGCATCGAAGTACGAATTCTTTACGAATACGAATTACGAAAGCGTTGAGTGATTCGTACTTCGTAAGTTCGTAGTTTTTGTTCGTAGTTCGATGAAATAATGTCTTTGCTTAATTTATTTTAAACTTTTTACTTAAAATTAAAAGAAGAATTAAAACAAAACTTTTGATGAAAAAATAATGGTTATCATTCCCAAATAACTCCAAAGCTTCCCGTAAACACTGTTTCATTCAAATCCCTGCGTTTTCTTTCAGCCATCGCTCTTTCTTTTTCATCTTCATCAAGCATATCGGGATTGCCAGGATAACCAATGGCAATTGCAGAAGCCACTGTAAACTCATCAGGAATATTGAAACTCTCACGCATCATGTCTGCATGAAAGCCTGCCATCTGATGTACAAACAATCCTTCGTGCGTTGCCTGGAAAGTCAGGTGGGCTGCCGACTGTCCGGTGTCGTAAAGAAAATGGAAATTCTCACGATTGCTCGCTATAAAATTTTTCCTCGCCATACTGATGACCAGCAAGGGAGCAAGTCCGGCCCATTTTTTATTTCCTTCAGTGAGTCCGTTAAAGATTTTTTCAAAAGTAGCGCTGCCTTTTTCGCCGGCGATAAATCGCCAGGGTTGTTCGTTCGAGCACGAAGGCGACCATTGTGCAGCTTCGAAAATTCGCTGCAACTTTTCTTTCTCAATTTTTTTTTCACTGAAGAATCGAGGACTCCAGCGGCTTTCGAGCAGCGGGTGAATTCCGTATTTTGTTTTTGCTGGTTTGTTCATTGCTGTACTTTTTATCCTGAAATATTTTCAGGGATTAATGTTTAGTGTTGGTCAGTTTCTTTATCATCGGGACAAAACTGTAATGATAAAATTACTAAGAATTTTAATATGGTGAGGAAAATGTTTGATAAATATTGACCTCCATGTCCATCCAATTAAAGTATTGAGCAATTTTTTTGAACAAGGACAGTGCAGAAATTGCTACAGTGCCGCATCATTACCTGAAATGTTCAGTATTATTTTATGCAGAAGAAATGGGATTGTCAGAGGTTTATTTTATTTTAAAAATTGTGGCCGGATTACAATTTCTGATAGTAAAACGGAACGAATTCATTAAGTCCGTTCCTGCATGCAATAACTCAGAAATGAAATAACATTTACTTGCTTAAAAATGTTCTTATCAGTTCAAATGTTTTTGCCGGTTCCTCGATGTAGGGATTGTGCCCGCTTTTTTCAAACATTACGAACTTCGCCTGCGGGCAATATTTTTTGTATTTCACCGCCATCCATGGCACTGCTACATGGTCGTATCTGCCGGCAACAATCAGTATCGGCATTTTCAGATCTTTCAATTGCTTTCTGTAGTCAAAGCTTCCGATGTCGCTGCTTACTTTAAAATCGCCATCCTTTCCCACCATCTGGTAATATAATTTGGTGTTCATCTGGTGTGGATAAGGATTGCGTTTATGGTGAGCGAAATTGTCGGGATTGTAAGCATACAGGAAACCATAAGGCACACGGCCATAAATTGCCTGATGCAGCGAATCGGAGGAACGGTAACCATGTTTCCGGATGATCATCAGGGTATCCCATACTTCAGGGTAATTGGTCCTGATCTCTTTGTTTGAATTGTCATCATTTTCCTGCCACATGGCATAGCTGTGGAAAGGTGCAAGCAGTAGCAAATGGCTTACATTTTCGGGATATTTTACAGCATATCCCTGCGCAACCACTGTGCCGTAGGAATGCGACAGTATGTTTATTTTTGCAAATCCCATCGCTTTTCGCAACTCCTCAAGGTCGGCGATATCTCTTTTCAGGCTGTATTCCTTCACATCGGCAGCGGTATCAGATTTTCCGCGGCCAAAGCCATCAAAATATACCAGTGTATAAGCGTTTGACAAAGTATCGAAGGCGCGCATGTATAAATGAGCATTTCCGGGACCACCGGGAAGCATGAACAGAGGCTCGCCTTTGCCAAAACTCACTACCCAAAGCTTAGCGCCATTTATGGTGTAATATTTTCCGTCCGTTCGGCTGTCAGGATAGGTTTGCGCATACAGGCCGGCTGCTGAAAACACAATAACTAAGCAAATAAGAATCTTTTTCATTCCAAATATTTTGATGCAAAATTATAAAAATTGAGACCATTCTGAAAAGATAAAATACCACAAAAACACCAAGACACGAAACTCCACAAAAGACGGGAAATAATATTTTTTTTTTGCTGTAATTTTGTGTTTTAGAGTTTTGGTGGTAAAATAAACTTATCAGAATGAATTCAAAATTATAAAAATTTTCTTTGCAGAACAGATTTTTCTTTGTGCAGGAAAGTGTTTGCAATTTGGGTTGGACGCTGACTGGGCGCTATGCCTGGCGCAGGTAATATTTTGCTAATAAATTACCGTTAACTTAACCAAACCTACCGTTTACTTAACCAAGCCTACCGTTTACTTAATTCCTCTTGACTTCAGGATGAGAATTATTTAAATTTGCAATGAATATCGAAACTTCACGGAATTACCTAATTTACGCATTAAAGATTTTCTTTTTCCAGGCTTAGAGAAAATTTGCTGTAATTATTTGTTTGGATTTGGAAGAAAGGATTGGGGTGCGCAGTTTTATTAGCCCGTAAGAAAATTCAATTTATCAGTCAGGATCAAAAAAATTATTAATCATTAAACCAAACCAACATGAAAAAACTAATCTTTGTCTTATTGCTCGCCATACCTGGCTTGAGCGCAAATGCACAATGCACTAAACTTTTCGACTTCACAAAAACCACCGGTTATGGTTTTTATTTCAACTCCCTTTACACCGACGGTGCCTTTCTCTATGGAATGACTGTTGATGGCGGTACTTACAATTACGGCACAATTTTTAAAATTAAACCTGACGGAAGTGGTTATGTGAAATTGCTGGACTTCGACGGTAGCACAAATGGGAGCTCTCCTGTTGGCGCCCTTTTTTCTGATGGCAACTGTCTGTATGGAATGACGCAGTCTGTTGGGAAAAGCCGCGGAACTATTTTTAAAATTAAGCCTGACGGCAGAAATTATGTGAAACTTTTTGACTTTGCTGATTACAAATCCGGATGGGGGCCTCTTGGTTTCTTTACATCTCACAAGGGCCAACTATACGGAATGACAAGTATGGGTGGCACAAAAGCCAGGGGCACGACTTTTAAAATCAATCGCGATGGCAGCGGTTTTGAGGAAATAATGGACTTTTATAGCATTGAAAACGGATATAAGCCCAGGGGTGCACTTCTTTCTGACGGCCGATTCCTCTATGGAATGACATTGGAAGGTGGATTGACAAATGATAGTGTTGGCAACAAGTATGGCTACGGAACGGTCTTTAAAATGAAGCCCGATGGCAGCGGTTTCGAAAAATTACTGAACTTTACCGGTGCGAATGGAAGATTTCCGGAAGGATCTCTGATCTCTGATGGAACCTTCCTGTATGGAATGACGGAGATGGGGGGCAAATACGACGGTGGTACTGTGTTTAAAATAAAGCCTGACGGTAGTGGATACATGCAACTATTGGATTTTGCTGGCATCGCAAACGGAAGTTGTCCTTATGGTTCGCTATATTATGATGGCGACTTTCTTTATGGAACTACACGCTTTGGTGGCAAAAATGGGGATGGAACTGCATTTAAGATCAAGCCGGATGGCGGCGGTTATGTTAAGCTCCTGGACTTTGAAAACGATATTACAGGCCGCCAACCCGTAGGTTCGCTTGTTTCTGATGGCCGGTTTCTGTATGGAATGACCATGAGTGGCGGCAAAAATGATAAAGGAACTATTTTTAAAATACAAATTGATAGTAGCTATGTTCCTGTTGAAATAACCTCTGACAGTACAGCCAATACAAATAATGAGATTTTACCTCAAACTTTTATTCCCGATAGCACTGCAGCTAACGACCCGGTTACTGATCATGTCATTGCACAAGAACCTGTGATAAGGGCTGCAATTACTATTGAAGAAGAGAATATTATTACTATTTATCCCAACCCTGCCAATGAAAAAATAACCATTGAAAACAGCGCACTGAATAATGATGCAACTATTTCGATCTTCAATAATGAAGGTCAACTGGTATTACAGCAAACAACAAATCAGGCTAAAACTGAAATAGCAGTATCAACACTTGCAAACGGACTTTATTTTGTGAAAGTGAATAATGAAAGTGGAATTGCAGTGAAGCGGTTTATTAAGGAATAAGTTTTCCGCTGTTCGGGATCAGTGTAATCTACTTTTGGTTTGACGCAAGTGCGAAAATTCTGGACTTATTGACCACAGGCTCTGTAATGGCACAGTTAGCAATCGCGATTCTTTTCAGGCACAGCAAATTTTTTATGAAGAACAGTCTTTACCGTGAATACCACTGCAATTCTCTCATGTAAAAGAACCCTTACTGTGAATTACAATACTATTCCTTCACGGAAATGTATCATTTACGTGAATTCCGGTGAAAATTGTCAAAGTAACTGAAACATAATTGTAAGGTAAAGAAGCATTACATTGTATTCCGCTACGAATTCTTCACGTAACAGAGACATTACCTCAGGGAAAAGAAACATTATTGTATATTCCGGTGCTAATTCTTCATGGAATATAGACATTATCGCAAGTATCAGTGAAATTGTCTCACGGTATTGTGCCAGTTTCGAACATTCCGCCGCACCGAATGTATGATACAGCAAGAGTACCGTGAGAATTAGTACGTGTTTCGAACATTCCACCGCACCGAATGTATGAAACAGCAAGTGTACCGTGAGTATCTGTGCGTGTTTCGAACATTCCGCCGCACCGAATGTATGAAACAGCAAGTGTACCGTGAGTATCTGTGCGTGTTTCGAACATTCCACCGCACCGAATGTATGAAACCGCAAGTGTACCGTGAGTATCTGTGCGTGTTTCGAGCATTCCACCGCACCGAATGTTGCAAAATGATACAATACTGTACGTAAAAGTGACCGGAATTAACAGTATTGCGTTACTGCTTCATGTAAAAGCAACAGTTACATGAAGCAATGTAACAATGCTTTACGTAAAAGCTACAATTATTTGCGGCAGTGCTGTGATACTGTACGAAAAGCCAATCGGAACTTGCTACATTGTGTCAATACCGAATGTACAACAGAGCGGAACCTGCTACAATAGTACTTTAACCCATGTAATCCTTACAGCCAAGTATGACATAGCGTCAATTCTGTAAATAAAACCAACGGAAACTTACGTAACAATAATACTTATCACGTTGCTCCAGTCGGTACATTCGTCGCCTGGTAAAATTACCCTGTAACGAAGAAAAACCCTTTGCTGTATAGGCAAATTCAAAACCGTTTTTTCGCCGGCCAGTGAAGGGATGATTTCGTTTTCTTCAAAATACCATGAACCGGTGATGTTTGGCGTGAAAGTTTTTTGCCATTGAAAGCAATATCTTTTTGATTTTGTATCAGGAACTACTCCTTGAAGTACGATGGAGCCTTCAACCTTTCCTTTTTTTACTCTCCAATTTTGACGACCGCGGCCGGCACTGGGAGCATGAAGTTTCATTGCTGCAGACAACGCAATTGCTGGCGAATCATCATGATTCATCAGGCATACTCCCTCAACAACAAATCTTAAATTATCGGAATAGACCCGGAATTGTGACGCAATCACGTCCCGTGCTGCCCTGGTTCCCAATGTTCTTGTACGCACCTTCCCCTGGGCTTCCCTGTAATTTTTTATCAGGGTCAAATAATTTTCGAGTAAATCATCAATACCGGGAATGCCGCTAAACCATGGACTATCTTTCATCCCCTTATATATCCTTAATCCATGCATGATAACGGCAGGATGGCTCTTCTTAAATTTAAGGACAACCGGTTGATGTTGTATAACGCTGGTTTGATAGTTTGACATCATGAAGATGATAGATTCATACAGTTTTTCCTCTTTAAAGTCAGCTTTCGACCGCGGGCTTTTGGTGGATTTTTTGTTTGAAGATTTTCCTTTCATAGTGTTCGGTGTTATGAGGTTGTAAAAGTACAAAAAAAAATATTATAAAGTGAAACTTTCAAAATAGCTTCCAAATATTATTTCATCGAAGTGCGTCCCGAAATTTCAGGATTACGAATTTACGAAGTGCGAAAGCGCTGACAGTTTCATAGTTCGTATGTTCGTGCCTTTTTTTACCTGTAGAATAAAACTTCGACACAGATAGTTATTATTAATCAGCGATATTCAATGGGGTGAATAATTCGATGGAATAATGTTTTTGAAGATTTTATTTTAAATGTTCACTTACCGCCAAAGATTATTTTATCATGGCATTCCAGTCATATCTTTCATCGAGATTGCCGAACTCTATTTCCATCTCCTTTTGATGTTTTCGCGATTCATCAAGAAACTGTGTTGCGAATTTAATAAATTTCTGCTGCTGTTCAGTGTTGAACCCTCTGGCTAAAAATCCCGGCATTAAAGTATCAAGATGCCTGTCGAGCAACATCTGGATTGCAAAATCCACAAAAATATGAAATGCAATATTGTGCGACATAACCAGCGTTACATCTTCTTCCAATATATCAAGACAATTAAACCTTATAGTGTAATAATGCGCTGATGGTATTACCGCATGAAAAACCTCCTGGTTATGCTGCAGATTAAAAGATTTGTTATTGTAAAGCACTTCATCCATTATAACAAATGTTGCAGTAATGATAAAACGGAAAAAATCATTTTTAGGAATTTTTATCAGGTTGATCTCTTTCGAAAGAAAAAAGGTATCATTTTCTTTGCGTGTTATGAACTGTTTTATGGTATCATCGGCAAAGCGGGGTATATGTTCCGAGAATACTTCTGCATTTAACGGTTCATAAGCAGCATCAAGTTTTTGATATCTGTCGTTAAAACCGGCAATGCTAAGTTCGATAGCTTTCTCATAAAACAGATTAAGGACATCGTGCGTGAAAAGTTGTTCAAAAGAACAGGACACTTCATAACTTGTGCGCACTCTTGTTTTAGCTTTGGTGACGAAATCAATATCAATGTCAATATGCACCAACCACTGACCTGTTGTGGCTATTTCATAATCGAAGTAAGGAAAAACGCCAACTTTAATATCATATTCATCATCTGTCAACAAACTTTTTTCTTCTTCATTGTACGGGTTAAACCAAAGTACGAGGCTTTCATAAAGGTTGGAATTGATTTTATTATTTTCCGCGGTGTTGTTTGTCATATTGTATTAGTTTTTTTGGTTAAACTGTAATTGTTGTTTGGTTCTGTTGGCGTGCATTTTTCAATAGGTGACATTATTTGCAAACGCTGCTCTTGTCAGTCGGATTACAAATCCTGATATTAAAATGAGTCGGATCGCAGATCTGTCACAGTGGCGGCGCTGCAAATCCGGAATGACGGAACTAATTTGTCCTATAAGGCGGAGGTAATAATGCATTTTTTTATTTTACTATTTATTGTTTTCCGCTTCTTATCACATACTGATATGCCTGTATGTTTGATTCTGCATAAGTTTTCATTTTCAAAACTATGTCGGGCCATTCCGCAGCATAGTTTTTTAAATCGTTATTTCTATAGCTGCGCAGGTCGGCGCTTTTGTCTTTATGCACAACCAATAACCAGGTTGAGTCAATCACTCCAATTTTGTCATCCGAATTAAAATAAATATACGGGCGCTTTTCCTTGAATAAATTTATTCCTAAAGTGTTATTATCGTAACCAAGTTTCAGCAAACCCATAATGCTTGGGAAAATATCAATCTGTCCTGCCATATTATGAAAGACTTTTTTCTCTTTAATAATTCCGGGTGCATAAAAGATCAGCGGTGAATGATTAAAAGACAAGGGTATTTCATATACCATATTGATACAGGCGCCATGATCAGCCACAAAAACGAAAATAGTATTCTTAAACCATTTTTGTCCTGAACATAACTGAATGAATTTCTTCAGGGAATAATCAGCATATTCCACTGACTGATTCCTGATGTCGCTATTTTTAGGTTTAAAATAAGCGGGTATATAATACGGACCATGATCACTTGAGGTCATTAACACGGCTATAAAAGGCTTTTTCTTAGCATTAAGTTCATTCAGCACCGGGATTGAATACCTGAACATATAATCATCAGGAACCCCTAAAACGGTTTTCACTTCTTCTGAAGGATAATCTTTTTCTGAAATGATCTTATCAAAATCGTTAAATCGTAAAAAGCCTTCAATATTATCAACCTGCCCATCATGTGTAGTAAAATAAACGGACGAATAATCCCACTTTTTTAAGGCAGTCGCAATACCATGATATTTCAACATTGGATACGTCTTCATTGGATGCCGCCAGTAAATAGCCGGAAAAGAACATAAGGTGCTAAAAACGCCGTTATACGTGCGTGTCCCCGCCGAATACGTATTATCAAAATAATATCCTTCGTTCGAAATACTGTCAAGAAAAGGCGTCAGGTTATCCTTGTTGCCATGCCTTTTCATTTTTTCGGCGCTCATGCTCTCCATGATGATGATAACAACATTGTGTTTATCACTGTCAGTGCTTTCGAAAGTCTCTTTTCTGAGCAATGGAAAGTCTTTAGAGGGATTTTTTATGGAAAAATATTTTTCAACATTGGCAATAGCGATACTGTCATCCATAAACTTTATGGTTTTATTTTCTTGCATACGGCTTTCAATGAAACTGGTCATTAAAGTAAAGTTGGGATTTAATCCAAGTTGATTCAAAAACGGGTCGTCACAAAAAAATGCTGTTCCTACCCGTATCGGCGATGAGGTACTTAACCTTCCGCGAATGCCTAATACGATAAGGCACAGAAAAAGTATGGAAAACCCTATTTTCAAAGGAATCCTCGCAGGCTTTTGTGGAGTGAAATTATGCCTGAATGCTTTTTTCAAAAGGAAATAAAACGTCACCGTCAAAGCGATGAACGGAATAAGGTAAAGCCAAAATCGCGGCTCTCCAAAGATCATTCCGAAAACAAACGAAGGATTGTCGAACCATTCGAAGGCGGAAACTGAAAACCTCGAAAAAAAGTGACTGAACCAGGGGATATCAATAGCACAGACCAGGAAAGCCAGTGAAAAAAGCAGGAATATATAGTAAAAAACCATTGTCTTCAGCACTTTTGAATTCAGGTCAAACAAGTGCTCAACGCTTATGACCAGGTATGGAAGAATAAGTATATAGCCCGCGATAACGGCATCAAACCGCAGTCCTATAATGAAGGAATAAATAATTTCACCAACAGAAGCTGATGCTCCTATTCTCCCTGTTTCACCAATGAACAGGATCAGCCTGTAAGTTGCAAACAGGATCAACACAAGAAGGTAAATCCTCAATACTACAGTGATGTTTCTGAAAAGGCTTTTATCAATATCTGGCATAACGAATTTGTTGGTTGTTCTTTTTTCAGTATTAGCTGTCTTTGAATCTCCATAGTGGAGAATCTGCAGCGCAGGAATAGATTTGCAATATCTCCCGTTTTATTACCACAATTTTCAATTTGTAAAATTATTAAAAATAATTTCTTGTAGTAAAAAGATATAGAAGAGATAAAAAGAACAAAAAAATAGAATTAAAAAATATAGCGGGAGTGTTCAGAAAAGTGTGTCAGTAGTATCTTTGCAGTGTTCTGCCTGGAGCCGGGAGGTGGAAATACAGAACCGGGCGGAATGACTATTGACCAATGACCAATGTCTATCTCACCTTCTTTTCCTCCACCTGCACGATCTCGTAGTTGGAAGCATCATAAACAAATGCTATAACATAGCAGTGTTTGGCATTCCAGGCTGAGTTGAGCACCATGGAATAATTTTTCAGAAACTGGGTGTTTTTAGGATTGTTGCCGGTGGCAAGTGTGTCGCCCCAGGTGCTGTTGAGAGCGCCACGCAACACATGCCTGTCAACATAATCTGGGATAATGTTGCTGGGGTAATTGGGATCGTTTTCTGTCAACTGTGCAGTCACTATGCTGTCTTCCGAAAGGTAGGCTGCGATCTTGTAGGTTCCCGACATGGCCTGTAGCGCATCACATTCAATGGTTGAATTCACTGTTCTGGTTGTGGTGTCGTAGGCATTTGAAATCTCCACAGAGATCAGGGGAGTCAGATTTTTCAATGATTCAATTCTTGCTCCCCACGAATCTTTATCAAGTACTGCAAGATTTTGGGTTGACGACCAGCCGCTGCGGCTAACCATACCGGTGGGATAAGCTGATACCTGGAAAAAAGTGAAGAGTTCATTACCAGTGGGGCATTCCAGGTTAAGTGCAAATTGGCCTGTGCCGGGGTCGGCAAGTTCGCCTGCATGAATGGAAAGAAGAATAAGCCTGTTGCCATAAAGCGCTTTTAATTGCTGTGCTACGATGGCTCCCTGCGGGCAATTGGGGCATTCATGCCCGGTAAATTCTTCAAGAAGAAAATTTCTTGTTGCCGTCGTATCGTTGTTATCGGTTTCCGATTCTTTGAAAGGGGGCTTCACTTTATCGCAGGCGCTGAAGAATATTACGATCGCTAAGGATAATATTGCTAAAAAAACTGATGATCTTTTCATTTCGTTGATAGATTAAAAACTACTGATAACTGTAAGCGAAAGCCCGTTTGAAGCCGGTACGTAACGGCAAACACCGCCAACACAAAGTATGCCCTGCCTTGTTCTTCCGTAGGTGAGCGATATCCTGTTTGCATTTTTGATAAAACCTACCGAGGCGTTGTAATAATGAAATCGTTTGCTATTGTCGCTGTTTCCATAATTATAAAGGTCGCTTGCCGCAAAGAACCATTTGGGAGCAATGGTGTATTGAAGCATTGCCATTGCCCATTTGCCATTGTCCTGTTTGGTGAGCAAATGCTGCAATTCAAGCTGGAATGATTTCTTTTCCCTGATCTTATAAGTAAGGTCAAGTATGCCGATGTGCGAATAGATCATCGGAGCGCCGGGGTGGCCCTCGATGACTTCTTTGTTATAGGATTGATACAAATACATCAGCACTCCCGAAAGTTTTTTATTGATCTTTTTTTCAATTGTAATATTGAAATCTTCGAAAAAGAGAACTTTTCCGGTTTTCAGAAAGTCGGATGTATAACCCATTGTTCCGCTTTGCCCGATAGCTGTGGTGTCGTTCACCTGCTGCCTGTCAATGGAGCCTGTTCTTGCATAATTGACCGTGATGTCGGTTCCGTATCTGCCGCCTATTTTTGTTTTTTTCTTAATGTTATAAGTAAGTTCGGCCTGCAATCCTTCTTCGCCGTTTGGTTGCGTTGCGTCGGGATACATGGCTGCGAGGGTGTATGCCTGTTCTTTGGTGAGCGAGGGGAGGTAGTTTATCATCAAAGCATTTCCTGTAACAGCCCTGTCGGAGCGGAAACTCATGTTGTCAATTCTTTTTCCTGAAAGCGAAATTCCCAAACCCTTTTGTGAATAGGTGGATGAAATAAAAAGTGCATCGCCGGGTTTGTAGATCATACTGTTTGCCGTCGAAGGATCATTAATTTTATAGGCATATTCGCTGACGATATTAATTTTTCCGCTGACAATATTTATACGTCCTGCACCGGCGCCCACGTTGAGTGGAAGTTTATAGATGGGGTCCTGGTCTTTCTGATATTTGCTGACAAAGCTTCCTCCGAGGGTGATCTTTGTTTTGCTTTTAGCAAATCCTTTCAAAAGATCGTTCAGCGAAACTTCACCATCGAGACCCCTGACAATGCCATCGCCTTTGTCAAAAAAGAAACGCTGGGTGCCTATCAGGCCTTTTACAGTAATGCCGGGGATTGGTGTGTAAGCTACGTCAACGCCGTCAACAGAATTGTCAATGCCGAGGTTCCAGTCCTGGTAAGTTCTTAAAATAATTCCTGTTCCAAACTGCTCGTAGATGTTGCCAACGGTTACATGCAGTTCATCCGATTTGTATGAAATGAACCTGTAAGGAATGCCGTTGCCTTTGTTGCGCGGATCGAAGCCCTGCATCACGTCCTGGAAACTTTCGTATCTGAGTCCTGCTGAAAAATCACCATTGGTATAAAGAAGATTTGCGAAAGCATTCATCAAAACCTTTTCAGGAACCTGGGGTGCGCCTATCAGGGAGTCTTTGATGTAATACTGTGCATCCATCTGGAAACTCCCGTGAATTTGCCCTGAACTAAGGATGCTCTGTGAAAATGAAAGCAAGGGAGAAAAGCAAATCAGGATAAATAATTTGCGCGTATTGATTTTGCGTGTAAAGCTCAATTTCAAATGAATTATTTTGGTTTGTAGTTAGTGGTTGGTTGTTCGTTGTTACTGAAAAAATAGTCAATCGCCACCACCACTATTGACTATTGTCTAATGACTACTGACTACTGACTAATGACTACTGACTATTGACTATTGACTATTGACTATTGACTATTGACTATTGACTATTGACTATTGACTATTGACTATTCTTTTATTTCCTGCCCTGCAGCAACTTCTTTCACTATTTTATAAAGATCAGTTTCCGATCCTTCAGTGTAGGTAACATGTTGCCATACCACTTCACCTGATCCGTTGATCACAAAAGTATGTGGAATTTGGTTAACATTCAGTGCACGGTAAAGATCTTTATTGGAATCAAGATAAAAATCATAATCCCAATTCTTGCCATTTACGAAAGGTTTCACTTTGTCAACGCTTTTGGAATCGTCAATAGAAATTGCGATCACTTTCACACCTGTTTCTTTTTGCCAGTCATCATAGACATCCTGAATTGCCTTGAGTTCTTTGATGCAGTTAGTGCACCACATTGCCCAGAAAGTAATGATGATTGGTTTCCCGTTGTTGGTAAACTGCGAAGTGTTGATCGTTGTTCCATCAAGAGTTTTTACATCCACTGAAGGCAGTTTGAATTTCTTGGTGGCCTTGGTAGTGGTGGTATCCTGCGAAAACACTGCAAATCCCAGTATGACCAGTGCGATTGACAAAATGATTCTTTTCATAAAAATAAATGTTAGTGGTTTGTTGTTTGTAGTTTGTTGTTCTGTTTAAGATTCAATGTTTCATTCCAACTTAAGTCACTTTTTCAAATAAAAAAAAGTCAGCAATTTTAAGAACAAAATCTGTTCCACATTGCTGACTTTTTTATGAAGATCAAAAACTATTTAACAACTGTTATCTTTTGAGTGAATTTTTGACCGTTAATTTCTGTTACCAGATAATACAATCCCTGGCTCATGCTTTCAGCATTTACTTTCAAAGTATGGGTGCCTGCGCTGTATGTGTTTTCGTCAATTGAACTGATCTTTTGTCCAACGATGTTATAAACGTTAACTGAAACTGTTGAAGCCTGGTTCAAATGAAATTCAACATTGGTAGTAGTGTTGAAAGGATTTGGGTAAACGGTAACTTTGTTGCCATCATTTGCAGGATCATTGATTCCTGTAATTGCTGCAATATTGATATCATCAATAAAAACATCATTGCCATAACCGCTAACTCCACGGAATTTTACAAACACTTTTGCATTTCCTAAATAATTTGCAAGGTCAACAGTGTCTGATCTCCACTGTGCAGCAGTAGGAGTAAATTCAGTTGTAACGAGAGAGGTTGTAGTAGCAAGAGTAGCGCCAGATTTATTGTAAGGAGTTACCCATGTGGTTCCGCAATTCTTTGAAATCATCACTTCCAGATGATCAACAGCTGAAGCGCTGTATTGAGCATAAGCCACGCTAAATGATAATTTAGCTGAGGTGGCAGTGCTTAGATCAATAGGAGCAAGGAGAAGATCATCTGTTTCGCCTGATGAAATGTTATACATGTCAAGGTAAGCGCTATTGGTGCTGTTTCCAAATCCGCCGCCTGATGTTCTTGCCCATGTATCATCATTGTTTGGGTTGATCAGCGTCCAGTCTGTTGGAGGGAAAGTAGCGCTGGTAAATCCTTCAACAACCGGCAATGGTTGCAGATTCATAGCACCATTGAAAGTTTTGGTTGCACTGTTATTGGCTGTATTCTGGTCAGTGCCACTGTTTGGACTTGTAACATCAAATTCAAGCGTGTGTGATCCGCTGGTAATTCCTGTTACGGTAGGGATGGTGATGTTTGCAACTTCGTATTTGGCCAATGATCCGGTCCAAGGATACGTGTTCACTGTAGCGCCATCAATTTTTGTCAAAATTGTACAGGTCTTCAAAGTATCACTTCCATAATTCTGAAGCGACATCTTTGGATCAATTGAACCGCACATTGAGAAAGGTGTTTCAGCTTTAAAAATAGCAGCATCAAGATTATGAGAGCTGACTGCCGGACAAGCCAAAGCACCTGTGTGCAATTGAGCAGCGGTAACCTGTCCGATTTCTGATACCTGTCTGTTTGGGCAAACCAGATAAATTGTAGGGAAATAAGCAATGGAGTAATTAGCATCAACCGAGTTACCATTAGGAGCAATGGTAAGCATCATCGGGTATGATGATCCTGTTGTCCAGTTGCCTTGTGTTGCGCCACCGGCGTTACCGCATGATGATCCTGTTCCCTGTAGACATAGAAGAGAACTCTGATCGCCTTCAATAAAAAATACAGTTGAAGAATTGTCTCCTGATGGACCATAGGAAGCATAATAAGAATCCAAAGCGCCGCCTGTATGATAATTCCAGCATGGTCCGCACCATGTAGCAGAAACATCTATGATAACAGGTTTGCCTGCATCAGTGTAGGAGTAGAGGTTTTGTGTTGCACCGGCAATGTCGGTCATAATAATATTGGGAGCATAACTACCTGCAGGTAATTGAGCTTTTCCCTGATTTCCGAGCAATATCAATGATATTGCAAAAAATGTAAAGAGTACGATTTTTTTCATAAATTTTATTTTTTTTGTCTCACAAAAGTATTGTTTTTTTCAGAACCGTTTGCATTTTTAACAAATCCGTTTCAGGAAGTTTTTTTGCGTTCCTTTTTGAAGTCAATTCTGACATCCCGAAATCTTGCAAAGATTTAATGATACTGTGCAATGACCCTATATCATTTTGGTGTCCTTAATCATTTGTTTAACGTTTGTTACAATTTTTTCACACATTGCTTTCAAAATTTATCTAATTTTGTACTTTCAAATTCTAATACAAATAACTATGAAAAAACTCTCTTACGTTTTAATAATTCTTGTTGCTGGTTTTTTTGCCTCTTCAGTAAAATCACAGGATTTGCAATTATTCGATGCAGTAGGCAATAATGTTAGCGGTACAGATATTTATTTATGGGGTGATACTGCCAATGGAAATATTATTCAATTTACACTAAAAGTCAAGAACGTATCTGCAGCTACACTTAACGTAAAATCAAAGAAAATAGAGACCAGTCTGATTCCGGGAACAATCGTTAAGATGTGTTTTGCCGGTCAGTGTTACTTAAGCACTGTCTTTACTTCTACCAATACAGCATCTATTTTAGCAGCAGCATACGACACTACTTTCATTGGTGAATATTCACCAAAAGGTCATTTGGGAGAGAGTATTGTTACCTTTGTGTTCTTCAACACTGCCAATAAAAGCGATACAGCTTTCGTCATCGCGCACTTTGATGGCACTCCTGCAGCAATTGCAGAAAGCAATATTCCGAAAACAAAAGTTTCAAATCCGTATCCGAATCCGGCATCAAACTATACTTCATTTGACTACACTTTCGTGCAGGGTACAACTTCAGCGAAGTTTGTTTTAAATGATATACTGGGTTCAAAAGTAAAACAGGAAAACATTGATAATTTATCAGGAACTTTGGTAATAAATACCGGCGACATTGAGGATGGGATCTATTTTTATAGTTTTTATGAAAATGACCGGTTAGTTCTTACAAAGAAAATGATCGTTAAACACTAATAAAAAAGCCCCTTTTTAAGGGGCTTTTTTATTACACTGCCTGTCAAATCAGCATTGACCATTGACCATTGACCAATGACTAATGGCTTTATTACTTTATGCCAAATTCTTTCTTGACCTTATTTACATAATCCAGTTTTTCCCAACCAAAAAACTCGATCTCTTTTACAACCATTTTTCCGTTGTCGCATACACTGATTTTCCTTTTAAATACATCTCTTCCGAAATGTCCGTATGAAGCAGTAGCAGAAAAAATAGGATTTTTCAGACCAAATCTCTTTACAATGGCACCTGGTCTCATGTCAAATATTTTATCAATCTTTGAAGATATTTCACCATCGGTTAAAATCTTTCCTTTTTTGTCTTTCACTTTGCAGGTGCCAAATGTGTTTACATATAAGCCAACAGGTTTGGCAACACCAATAGCATAAGCAACCTGAACAAGGACTTCGTCAGCTACTCCTGCTGCAACAAGGTTCTTTGCAATATGACGTGTGGCATAAGCAGCCGAACGGTCCACCTTTGAAGAATCTTTGCCTGAGAAAGCGCCACCACCATGTGCTCCTTTGCCGCCATAAGTGTCAACGATGATTTTTCTTCCGGTTAATCCGGTGTCACCATGAGGACCTCCGATAACGAATTTTCCGGTTGGATTCACATGAAGTGTGATTTTGTTGTCGAACAACTTTTGAAATTTTGCAGGAAGTGTTTTAATGACTCTTGGAAATAAAATTTTAAGAACATCTTCTTTTATTTTATCCTGCATTGCTTTATCTGCAGCATGTATAGCCTTTGCTGAGGAATCTTTTGGCTTGATGAAATCATCATGTTGTGTAGAAATAACGATAGTATCAATCCTGACAGGTTTTCCTTCGTCATTGTATTCCACAGTTACCTGTGATTTTGAATCAGGACGAACATATTTCATCAGTTTGCCTTCTTTTCTGATGGCAGCCAGTTCCTGCAATAAGATGTGGGCAAGTTCTATTGGAAGCGGCATGTAATTCGCCATTTCATTAGATGCATATCCGAACATCATACCCTGGTCACCGGCGCCCTGGTTTTCATCATCACCACGGTTAACACCCATGAAAATATCATCCGATTGCTCGTGGATTGTAGAAATAACACCACACGATTCTGCTTCGAATTTGTAATCAGCATTGGTATAGCCTATCTTTTCGACTACTCCTCTTGCCACTTTTTGGATATCAACATATCCTTTGGTTCTGACTTCTCCGCTGCATACCACCAGTCCGGTAGTTACAAGGGTTTCGCAGGCTACTTTTGATTCAGGGTCTGCGGCAATGAACGCATCAACCAATGCGTCTGAAATCTGATCGGCAACTTTATCAGGGTGGCCTTCAGATACTGATTCTGATGTGAATAAATAACTCATTTTAATTTTGGATTTAAGATTTATAATTTAAAATTTTAATAAATGACAATTGACCAATGGCTATTGACTTCTTTAATATTTATTTCTTTTGGAATTTATTTGACAGAAGGGCTAAAACTAATTGTTTTAGCATTTTTTTAAGTGGTTGCAATCAATCAAATTTTTCCACAAAGAGAAGGCAAAAGTACTAAATAAATTTATACTGCAAATAATTTTTTTGAAGAAAATGAAAAAAATCCCTTTTAAGGAAGAAGCTCGATGCTACATTTTGTAATCAATTACAACAAGTAACTGCTGTAAAAATTACTGAATACCTGATTGGGTAAGTTGATGAAAGGTCTCTTCAAGGCTTTGCTCTTCCATGTTCATTGAAAGCACGGTGATATTATGCTTTACAGCGAATTTGAAAATTTCAGGTCTTGCATCTTTATCCGGCTCAGTTCTTATACTCCACAGAAAATCTTTTACAGCTATCGCATCAAGAACGCCGGGGATATTAAGCAATTCTGATTTTTCAACTTTGGTGTCAAATTCAACAGAGATCATTTGAACATTTGCTGTGAACTTATGCATATCAGCGGTAGTCCTGTCAGCAACGATCTTTCCTTTGTCAATCACGATGACTTTATTGCAAATGGCCTCTACCTCCTGCATGATGTGGGTCGAGAAAAGCACAGTTTTTTCTTTACCTATTTCTTTTATCAGATTCCTAATTTCTATGATCTGGTTTGGGTCAAGTCCTGATGTTGGTTCATCAAGTATCAACACTTCGGGATTATGGATCAGCGCCTGTGCAAGTCCAACTCTTTGCCTGTATCCTTTTGATAAAGCGCCGATCTTCTTTTTTCTTTCCAATTCCAGTCCGGTTATTTCCATCATTTCGGCTACACGGCTTTTCAGGTTTTTTCCGAGTTTATAAATGCCCCCGATGAATTCGAGGAATTCAATAACGTACATATCCAGGTAAAGAGGATTGTGTTCCGGAAGATATCCTACTTTTTTGCGGACTTCGAGAGAATGTTCAATTACATTAAAATCGCAAACAAAGGCATCACCCGAAGTTTGGGGCAAATAACATGTGATAATCTTCATCAAGGTAGATTTGCCTGCTCCGTTGGGTCCTACAAGCCCTACAATTTCACCTGCATCTATTTTCAATGACACATCATTCAAAGCTTTTTGAGCCCCGTAGTTTTTGGTAATATTGTTTACTTTAATTGACATAATTTAAAAATTTCTTACTGTTAATAAAGTCGTTTGCCATGAGTCAAATAATGTAATTGTTTGGCTGTGGTTTTGCGAACCGATGCATAACACTCACAATTAAGTGGTCGGCAAAATTACTAAAATATTTGAAGCATAAAATTTTAGGAATGACAATTTCTACTGTCTATTTTATTAAATTTTCCTAAATTTGCAATCTGTTCTATGGCATAAATATTGTAATAGAAAGTCACCTATAAATTTGATTTATGAAAAACATAATACGCTCCGCATTCATTATTTCGTTATTGGCTATGCTAATTTATGCCTGTAATCCTAACGATACAAACAATATTACGCCAACCGGAGATCCGAGGGCTAATTTTGTTGGCACATGGTCATGCAATGAAACAAGCCACCTGAATGGTTCTTCTGCTTTCTCAGTGGGGATAACCCTGAACCAAAATAACACCGCACAGGTTCTTCTCTCAAATTTCTACCAGATAGGAACGAGTCAGAGTATTTATGGTATTGTTGCCAATAACAATGTGACAGTTCCGGGTCAAACAGTGAATACACTTAACATAAGGGGGAGCGGAAACATTAACAGCAGTCACAACCAGATCACCTGGAATTATTATGTGAATACCGGTGCTGATATTGATACCTGTTCGGCTGTGTTTAGTAAATAGAATAGAAAATAATATCAGGTGGGTCCTGTAATTATTATTTTTTCCTGATCATTCCTTCTTTTTCGCTGAGTTCACTGATCACATCATTGATTATTTTCTCCATCTGATCAACGTCGCCGGCGTAGTAATTGAAATTTTCATTGAACTGCTGGTTGGTCATTTTGTGTTTTTTGAGAATGTAGCTATAATAGTGTAAAGCCTGGTATTTAATATCGTGATGCTTCATCTCAGCAGTGCCAATTGCACCTTCGGTTAAAAGAACATCAACAAGCACTTCTTTCATTTGCTCGGGAGTTACAATTTCAGCAGGAGGAGTTTTTTTACCGACACTGTCTTTTTTCTCTCCACAAGAAATCATCAAAACCAACAGGGAAATACACAGGAAGTTTATTGCTTTCATATCCTGCAAAAATAACTATTCTCTCTCAAATTGCAACCTCATTCCTTTTTGAGTCTCATCAAAAATGCCATTGCGATATACCGGATAACCGTTTACGAAAGTATGAGTTATCTGAGACTGAAAAATTGTTCCTTCAAAAGGGGACCATTTACATTTTGAAAGAATGTTTGATTTATTAACCTTCCATGGCGAATTCAGGTCAACAAGGACAAGGTCGGCATAATATCCGGGGCGAATAAATCCGCGTTTTGATACTTTGAAACAAACAGCAGGTGCATGACACATTTTGTTGACAATATTTTCGGGAGATATTTTCCCCTGATGAAAAAATTCCAGCATTGCAATCAACGAATGCTGAACCAATGGTCCGCCGGAAGGTGCATTCAGATAAGTTTTGTTTTTTTCTTCTATTGTGTGAGGTGCATGGTCTGTTGCCACAATATCTAATTTCCCGTTATCAAGGGCTTCCCACAATGCGGCTCTGTCGTTCGCTGATTTTATGGCGGGATTCCATTTGATGAGTACTCCCTTTTCATTATAATCTTCATCAGAAAACCAAAGATGATGCACACAAACCTCAGAGGTAATTTTCTTTTCAGCTAACGGGATCGTATTGGTTAAAAGATCCATTTCATCAGCAGTGGACAAGTGCAGTATATGCAGGCGGGTGTTATTTTGTTTTGCAAGTTCTACTGCAAAAGATGATGATTTCATGCAGGCTTCGGCATTCCTGATAACGGGATGCATAGAAACAGGTATGTTTTCGCCGTAGATCTCTTTTTGTTTCCGGAGATTTTCTTTGATGGTATTTTCATCCTCGCAATGTACTGCGATCAGGCTATTCAATGCAAATATCTGTTGCAATGATTCCAATTTGTCAACAAGCATATTGCCGGTTGATGATCCCATGAAAGTTTTAATTCCGCAAACATTGCTGTTGTCTATTTTTCGAAGCTCATCAATATTATCATTTGTGGCTCCCATGTAAAACGAATAATTTCCAAAAGATTTTTCAGAAGCAATTTTGTATTTTTCTTCAAGAATATCAATCGTTGTCGCATTGGGGACGGTATTTGGCATTTCCATAAATGAAGTGATACCGCCGGCAACAGCAGCTTTTGATTCGGAATAAATATCCCCTTTGTGTGTAAGTCCCGGCTCCCTGAAATGTACCTGGTCGTCAATCACACCCGGAAATAAATATTTTCCTTCAGCATTGATGATCTCTGCATCTTCAACTTTTAAATTCTCAGCAGTCCCTTCAATCACTTTTTCAATAAGGTTGTTTTCAATAACCACAGAACCCTTAAACGTTCTGCCCTCATTGACTATTGTTGCATTTTTTATTATCGTTCTCATGTATCTAAATAAAAAGGTATGGTTTCAACCATACCTTTTATTATTAACTTTTTTATTTTTTTATGCTTCAAGTCTTCTGTACTTTCTAAACAAGCTGTCGAGGCGCAACCTGATCACTCCAAGTATTGCTTCTTTAAAAATGCCTTTGCTCATTTTTGACTGACCCTCGGTTCTGTCAGTAAAAATGATGGGTACTTCCACAATATTAAATCCAAGTTTCCATGCTGTAAATTTCATTTCGATCTGGAAAGCATAGCCTGTAAATTTGATCCTGTCGAGATCTATAGCTTTTAAAACTTCTGCACGGTAACACTTAAATCCTGCTGTGGTATCCCTGATCTTCATTCTTGTCACAACCCTGACATACGATGATGCATAGTATGACATGATCACCCTTCCCATTGGCCAGTTGACAACATTCACACCGGTGATATATCTTGAGCCAATTGCAACATCTGCATTTTTATTTGCACATTCATTATACAGTTTCAAAAGATCATCAGGGTTATGTGAGAAATCGGCATCCATCTCAAAGATGAATTTATAATCCTTTTTCAATGCCCATTTGAATCCATGGATATAAGCTGTTCCCAGTCCCAGTTTGCCTTTTCTTTCCTCCATGAAAAGCCGGTTACTGAATTCCTTCATCAGTCCGCGGATTATATCTGCAGTACCATCAGGTGAGTTGTCTTCGACAACCAAAATATCAAATTCTATAGGCAGGGAGAAAACTTTACGGATTATCTTTTCGATATTCTCGCGCTCCTTATACGTAGGTATAATTACAATTCTATCAGACACGTGTATGGCAATAAGTTTGTAAAAATAAAAATTATTTTGATAACAAATAAATTAAACTAACGGAAAACAGGTCCGAAAAAAATAAAAATGTTTATTGATGGATATTGTTGCTTCTAAAGATGAATGTCACAAACCTGTTTATCACCTGCATAACGCAACATTTCCTTAATTATTGTGTGAAAAGCTAAATTTTGTTAATGATTAAAATTTTCTTTTGATGTTTTAACAATATTCCTATTCAGTCAAACTTTTGATTAAAAAATGTGGCAATACCCTGCAACCTATTTCGACAATGAGTCATTCAAACGGCGTTCGCTCCTTACCTTATAGCTGCCTTTGTGGTATGAATATCCAACAATCAGAGGCATTGCAATAGTAGCTTCAGAGTACACCATTTGTTCGAAAGTAGTGTCAACTTTGCCCCAGGAGCTTGCTTCTTTCAGCGTCGAGCCTGATAAAGCGCCATCTCTTTCGTCGGCAACAGTGATCTGAATTGCATATTTGTGCATTGGAACATCGAATTCTAAAACCTCGGCGGCAACAACAATATCCTGCACAAAATTCTTAGGAACACCACCACCGATCATGAAAATGCCGGTCACTTTATTGTTTATTTTTATTTTGGTAATTTCAAGGAAATCCCTTGCTGAATCAATGCTTACCTGTTTTTCCGGGTGGTTCCACTGATGGTGAACCAGACCAAAACCTGCCGAACAATCGGAAAATGCAGGAACAAAAATAGGCACTCCTTTTTTGTAGCACTGATAAACTATTGAGTCTTCTCTGGATGATTTGTACTTATCATTCTTGTCAAGAAATTTCCCCATTTCAATGATAAACTCTCTGGAAGAATATGGCTTTGGGTCAAGACTGTTTGCAATTTCTCCAATGGTTTCATCACAAATTCTCAGTTCATCTTCGTCAATGTACGTATCATAAATTCTGTCAATGCCAAGATTGCGAAGTTCAGCGTCGTTTTGGAACGGACTTCCTTTATAGTGGCGGAATCCCAATGCTTCAAAATAATCCTGGTCCACAATATTTGCTCCCGTTGAAACAATCGCATCAATCATGTTATTTTTAACCAGGTCAACGATGACCTGTTTCAACCCTGCAGATATCAGAGAGCCGGCGAGAGTAAGGAAAACGGTACATTCTTTGTCCTTCTGCATCAGATCAAAAATTTCTGCTGCACGGTTCAGGTTCCTTGCCTGAAAGGCCATGTTCTTCATGGCGTCAATCATTGGAACTATGTTGTACTTTTTAATATCAATATGCTCTATGGTCTCATTCAGAAATTTACTTTTTTCCATTTTTACTAGAATTATGTTTGTTTTTTTATCAGCGACAAATATACAAATTAATAGAAGACACGGAAAAGACTTTTTAAAATAAGGTCACGAAATTCCATACAAATATTGATGCGCATGAGCAGGATGGTAAAATAAATTTTAGCAAAAAAGAAATTCGAATTAAATTTGAAATGCAACGAATAAAAATTGAAGGGATGCTTTCCTGAACAGGTGTGGTTCGGAATCATTCCGAACCACTTCAGTTATCCGCCGCACCAGTGCGGAGTCTTCCTGAAATGGTGCGGCATGTTGCCGAACCAGTGCTGAATGATTTTACACCACTTCGGAGTGATGCCGAACCAGTGCTGAATGATTCCGCACTACTTCAGAATGATTTTACACCAGTTCGGAATGATTCCGAACCAGTGCTGAATGATTCCGCACCACTTCTGAATGATTTTACACCAGTTCGGAGTGATGCCGAACCAGTGCTGAATGATTTTACACCACTTCGGAATGATTCCGAACCAGTGCTGAATGATTCCGCACCACTTCTGAATGATTTTACACCACTTCTGAGTGATTCCGAACTAGTGCGGAATGATCCAGAACCACTTCGGAATGATTCCGCACCACTTCTGAGTGATTCCGAACTAGTGCGGAATGATTCAGAACCACTGCGGAATCATTCCGAAGTGTGTTGTTATTGGCTTTTAAAGCATTTACTAAAGTGAGTAATTTGATTGAATCATAGTATAGTATGAGTGAAATACTCACAGCTTTCGCAAATATTATTTTTACTTAGATTGCACCCTATAGCCCTTCCAAGGCTATTTTATTACTTTGTTTTATTACACATAATTTGAGTAGCCAATAGATTTGAAAAACCATCAATAATTTTTGAATTTCACTAAATCTTAAATGCGAAAAACACAAAAGCAGGAGAGCGATTCTCCTGCTTTTGTGTTTTGATGAACTGAAATTTTAATTATTAAAATGGAAGGTCATCATCTGGTCCCGGTGCCATTGAAGCTTTTGGCATTATATCAGGTTCAATTGGAAGAGGTGGAGCTTCATCTCTTTTTGTTCCAACTAAGTTCAGATTATCAACAATAATTTCAGTAGTATATCTTTTAATACCTTCCTTATCGTCCCAGTTTCTAGTCCTGATTTTTCCTTCAAGGTAAACTTGCGAACCTTTTTTTAGAAATTTTTCAGCGATTTCGGCAAGTCCGCGCCATATTACTATGTTATGCCATTCTGTCTGATCTATCTTTTGACCTTCCTTATTCTTGTATGATTCGGAAGTAGCAAGCGAAAAAGTTGCAACTTTAACGCCATTTTCAGTTGTGCGTATTTCGGGATCCTTTCCTAGGTGACCCAGTAATATTACTTTATTTACTCCAGCCATAAAAATTTATTTTAAGTGTTAAACATTTATTTGTTGTTTCAAAAGTATAAAAAACATTTAAACCGGAACATAAAATCGAAAATTTATTTTAATCGCTATAAATAAGGTCAACATAAAATTAGTTGTCATCGCAACTGAAGATACTTATCAATCAAGCGTGGAATGGCATATTCCTTCAAGTCGTTTTCGTCAACTAAGATAATTTTCGGGTCATGAATTGTAAGTGGGGATTTGATTGAAATTTCATAAAAGCGTGCATAAATTGTTTGATGAGTTAATTGATGTTTGAAAATATCCGAGACTTTTGTGATGACATATTTTTTATTATTGAAAATTGATTTCCATTGCCGGGATTGAATAAGCACAGCGGGCTCCTGCATTTCGTTAGTTTCAATACTCGGAAAGTCATAAAGATTTTTCCAAATATCGTTCCCGGTTCTCTTATTAATATAAAGGTATATGGCTTTGCCTTTATGAAGACTTATAATAAGGTAATTCAAATGCCTTTTCTTTGCGGCATTTTTCTTTGTTTTAAAAGGGATACCGCTGACCATTTTATTTTCAAAAGCGAAACAAATTTTATTCATGCAACATTCCTCACACAAAGGATTGGCAGGCTTGCATTGAATTGCGCCGAATTCCATTATAGCCTGATTATACAACCCCGGATTTTCATGAGGCAGTAATTCTTCAGCAATTTTGTTGATTTTTTTTCTTGCATTTGATTTATCAATCGGTTCAGTGATGCCAAAAATTCTTGTTATTACCCGCATCACATTCCCATCAACTACAGCATAGGGTTTGTTGAATGCAAACGATGCTATTGCTGATGCAGTATAATCGCCAATTCCTTTCAATGCCCTTATTTCTTTAAATTCGTTGGGGAAAATACCGCCATAATTTTTCACGATTTGCTTTGCTGTGTAGTGAAGGTTTCTTGCCCTGGAATAATAGCCAAGTCCCTGCCATAGCTTCATCACAACGTCATCATGCGCATTTGCAAGATCAGCAACAGTCGGAAATGTTTCAACAAATTTATTGTAATAATTCAGCCCTTGTTCCACACGGGTCTGTTGCATGATGATCTCAGAAAGCCAAATTCTGTAAGGATCCTGCGTGTTTCGCCAGGGAAGTTTTCGTTGATTTCGCCTGTACCAGACAGTAATTTCAGAAGCAAAATTCATATTAGGGGTCAAATAAATTTAATATTGAGAGAATTATACGCAAAAAAAGCAAAAATATTTTTTCAATCGAAATAAAAAAGTATATCTTTGCAACCCAAATTTAATAATAATTTAATAATAACCTAAATTAGTGAAGTTATGACAAAAGCAGAAATCGTAGCAATTATTGCTGGAAAAACCGGAGTTGAAAAAGTTGCAGTACAGGCAACAGTTGAATCTTTCATGAATGCAGTGAAGGCATCTTTAGCAAAAGGTGACAATGTTTATTTGAGAGGTTTTGGCAGTTTTATAGTTAAAAAACGCGCTGAAAAAACAGGTAGAAACATCTCAAAGAATACAACAATCATTATCCCTGCTCATAAAATCCCCGCTTTTAAACCAGCTAAAACTTTTGTGAACGACGTTAAGAAACATGTAAAATAATTTCTTTTCAGAAAGTATTTTAAAATCAATTTAAAAAATTAATGTATGCCAAGCGGAAAGAAAAGAAAAAGGCACAAAATGTCTACGCATAAACGTAAAAAACGTTTGAGAAAGAACAGACATAAAAAGAAATAGTCCTTTTTCTTATTGAACGTTCACAATGTTTTCTTTATTAATAATAACATAATGTCTCCGTAAGGGGGCGTTATGTTATTATTTGATTTAATAATTTTTTTTACTCCTCATTTCAATCTCCTTTTCGGGGATTATTTCAATTAATCTGACCTTTAGTGAACAGAGAATTAATTATAGATGCCAACCAGTTTGAAGTTGTAATCGCTCTACTTGAAGATAAGCGATTGGTTGAGCTAAACAAAGATACAAGCGGCAAGAATTATGCAGTTGGAGATGTTTATCTGGGGAAAGTCAGAAAGATTATTCCGGGATTAAATGCAGCGTTTGTTGATGTAGGGTATGAAAAGGATGCTTTCCTTCATTACCTTGATCTGGGTTCACAATTTCAATCACTGAATAAATTCATTAAAATGGCCATGTCAGGAAAACTGACTGGTAACACTCTTGAAGGATTTCAATTGGAAAAAGATATTGAAAGGACCGGAAAGATTTCAAATGTCCTTAGCGTAAATCATCAAATTCTTGTTCAGGTTGCCAAAGAACCTATCTCTACTAAGGGCCCGCGCGTTTGTTCTGACCTTTCTTTAGCAGGAAGGTATATGGTACTTGTTCCTTTTTCGGATAAGATCTCCGTTTCACAGAAGATCAAAAACCCTGAAGAACGAAACCGCCTGAAAAGACTTGCTCAAAGCATAAGACCAAAGAATTTCGGCATTATTGTTCGCACTGTTGCTGAAAATAAAATGGTCGCTGAGCTTGATGCAGACATGCGCGACTTGGTTGTGAAATGGAAAAGCATGACCGAAATGCTGAAAGTTGCAAAGCCACCTTCGAAAGCAATTGGTGAACTTGACAGAACTTCGGCTATCCTGAGGGATCTTTTGAATGCTTCTTTTAACAGCATTCACGTAAATGATCAGCGATTATTTGAGGAAACAAAATCTTATGTCAGGACAATATCTCCCGACCTGCAGGATATCGTAAAACTCTACAAAGGCAAGACAAGCATCTTTGAACATTTTGGAGTTGAGAAGCAAATTAAAACTTCGTTCGGGAAAAATGTTTCCTTTAAGAGTGGCGCCTATCTGATCATCGAGCATACGGAAGCTATGCACGTTATTGATGTGAACAGCGGACATCGCACCAATGCAGAAAACAACCAGGAGCAAAACGCACTTGAAGTAAATCTTGAAGCTGCAACGGAAGTAGCACGCCAATTAAGGTTGCGTGATATGGGCGGTATTATCGTAGTTGATTTTATTGACCTTCATAACGGTCTTAACAGGCGTCTTCTTTATGAGAAGCTGAAAGATGAAATGAAGTATGATCGTGCCAAACACACCATTCTTCCACCGAGTAAATTCGGTCTTGTTCAGATCACCCGTCAAAGGGTGCGTCCGGAGATGAATATCGAAACAGTTGAAAAATGTCCTGTTTGCGATGGTTCCGGTGAAATCAAAGCAAGCATTGTTTTGATTGATGACATTGAAAATAATATCAAGTACCTGCTTCACCAGCAGAATGAAAAATATCTGAAGATGTGCATCCATCCTTATATCTACGCATATCTCACAAAAGGTCTGTTCTCAATCAGGCTCAGATGGTTTTTCAAATTCAGAAAAAAGATCAGGATCATTCCTATGTCTTCATACCATTTTCTGGAATATCATTTTTTTAATAAAGACGACGACGAGATTAAGTTGTAACGTTAGTGGTTTGTTGTTAGTCGTTAGTTGTTTTGTGAAACACAAATAAGCAATTTAGCAGTTCAGCAATTTAGCATTTAATCAATCATGGAAGCGAAAAAGAAATTCTATTCCAAAGAGGAGGCATACAGGAAAGCCCTTGATTATTGCGCTTATCAGGAACGCTGCCATCAGGAGGTGCGTGATAAACTTTATTATTGGGGGTTGCACAGCGAAGATGTGGAAGCCTTGATCTCACAACTGATTTCCGAAGGTTTTCTGAATGAAGAACGTTTTGCAAAAGCATATGCCGGCGGGAAATTCAGAATTAAAAATTGGGGAAGAAATAAAATAAAGAAGGAATTAAAGCACAGAAAAATCTCTGATTACTGTATCCGCCATGCCCTCGCTGAAATCAATGAAGATGATTACCGGGAAATTTTAAAGAATATCATTGAGAAGAAAAACAGGGAAATTAAAGAAACAAACATTTTCCTGAGAAATAATAAGCTTGCTTTTTTTGCTATTTCACGCGGTTTTGAAAGTGAACTGGTTTGGGAGATACTCATTGAAAGGATCAAAAAATAAGTTCATTCACTGGTGATGTAAGGTTGTCCGCTTTTATTGAAAATACTGCTCTCTGCATAGGTTGTCATTTGAAAATCTTTTCTCCCTTATCACCAAAAAAATCATTCTCTTTCCTTGGGTCCCTCAGGAAAAACCACTCAATTTCACCATTAATTTAAAAGCAGAATAAGAAAATTCGGGTAATAGAATTTACCTGAGAAGAGTGACCGTTCCTGATTTCTGAACGGTTTTGCCCTGGGAGTTTTTGTATTTTATAGAATAAACATAGACTCCTTGTGGCGATGGCAACCCGTCAAAAGTTCCGTTCCATCCCATCTTTGTATCGGAAGTAGAGAATATGATCATGCCCCAGCGATTGTAAATGGAGAACAGATAATCTTCGGAATTGACAAATACATTCACAGGAATAAAAATGTTATTCAATCCTTTTGGTGCAAAAGCATTGGGAACATAAAACCTTGGCGGTTGAAGCGCTATTGCGTCGTTTGAAACACTGGTATCTGTTACGAGATAAGGATCTCCGGGACCTTCAACAGCCTGAACCTGATATTCAAATTTTCCTGTGGTTTCAGTCAATGCTGACACATCATCAATATAATTTAAAGTAGTTGGCGGAAGTGTTACCAAGGGATTCGGATCGGGAACATCATCAACTTTTCTGTAAATTCTGTATAGGCTAACTCCGCCAAGCCAATCCTGATAATTGTTCCAGGATAAACTGTTTTTCATATCAGATCCCGGTGTTGCCTGAAGGTAGATTGTTCTGCCAATATTGCTTGTCACCACATCGTTTCCGCAACTATCCACAAGTATCACTTTATAATAATAACTCGTTTGATTTACAAAAACTGAAGCATCGTTATAACTTATCGTATTTGAATTTGGCACGGGATTCACATTTCCAATGAGAGAAAATGGTCCGGCAAAAGTTTCTGCACGCACTATTTTACATGTTGAGATATATCCGGAAGTATCAATAATTGCTTTAAGATCAACCGAGATATTATTTCTGACAGTGACATAGCGGAGGTAAACAAATTGGGGTTGACTTGGTGCGTATGCAATAACAGTATCTGGGTTGGAAGTAGAGGTAACTGTGCCCGTACTGTCAAAAGCCCGTATAGTATAGACATAAACTGATCCCTGATTCAGCGGTGTGTGGGTGTATGATTGATTCGTTGGCGGATTGGTAGTAAGAAGTGTCAATGGCCCGTTGTTTTCTTTTACAAAAACCTTGTATCCCATAAGGCCCGGATGCATGTTGATATACGGTGTCCAGCTAAGTCTTACACTGCCTCCACAAATATCCAGCTGAGAATTGAGGTAAATAGTTTTGTGATTAATCCCAAGCGGACTTGTATTATGACAACTGTCGAAAGCAGCTATGCAATAAGCCAGCGAAGCCGAATCTGGATTGGAATTTGTGGAATGTGTATTTGTGTATGTTGTTGTTCCTATTCCATAAACCGTGTCAATAGGGATCCAAACCCCGTTTATGCTTTCGTAAACAATATACCCCTGAGTATCGCCTGAAGGAGATTGTGTCCAGCCAAGCATAGAATAAGTACCCGAAGCATTCACACTTACAGAGTCCATCACAGGAGTAACGGGCGCTGTTATATCCTGGAAAAGATCTCCGTCAATAGATGACACAGATGTGCAGGGAAGCGAGTCTTCTATGTCAACATAATAATTGATCTGGGCATGACATAGCGTAATAGTGTCAGAATAGGAAAGAGCTTGCGTTGAATCAATCATTGTCCACACTCCGGGAGGATATTCCCTGTAAAGGTGATACCAGCCATGCGATGTAGGCAGATTCGGATTGTGCAATGGATTCCATGTAATTTGTGCTGTTCCGGAACCCGAATTGACAGCATTCAAGAAAATTGTTCTTAAAGTATCCGAAGACGCTGAATAATATTTGCCATAGCATCCCGACCTCGTTTTTATGTAATAGTATATTGACTGCGTATTGGCCCCGGCCCCTGTATGTGTATAGGATGTTTGATTAATATTGAAAATGCTGTCAATTTTAGTAAAGGGTCCGGCAGGGTTTGTAGCCGTATAAATATGATAGCTGTTAAAACTATTCATAGTGTCATGCACTGCCTGCCACGAAAGCGTAACATTGCCCGCGGGATCCACTGAAGCACATCGTAACTTTGGTGGAAGAAGAATGGGTGTTGCTTTAACAACAATGGTTATTGTGGCCACACTGATGGCCGGCGCAGGACAAAAATCATCCTGCACTTTGATAATAAAGTTGTAAACATTAGACAAAGAACCACAACCGATATTGGTTGAAATATGATCACAATCAGTCTGCCAGCTAAAATTTGTTTGTACACCATATTGCCCGCTCAAACCAACAGGCGCCGGTTGAGGGGCGGGATTGAGTGTCGCGCATGGCGGATTAAGACAGCCTGCTGTTGTGCTCGTATAATTTGTTCCAAACTGCGGCCCTGAAGCAAAAAGATGCAGTGTTTGCGGATTCCCGCTCGGCAACAATCCAAAATCCGTTGCTGACATTGGAAAAGTTACCAATGTTCCCGCCCACACAGTGTCGCTATAATTGACATAATTTCCTAAATTATTCGGAAAAGGAGCTGTTACTGCCGGAGGAGTGTTATTCCCGCAAGCCAACAATACTACCTGCATTTCTCTGAATATCTCCGCAACTTTTATCCCGCATTTATACGATGTAACTTTAGTAACAGTAACAAATGCACCCTGTGTAAAAGATGTAAAAGAAATTTCACCTGTGTAAGGATTAATTGTGGCAGGAACATTATTCGGATTGAATGTAGTGCCCGGTAAAGGAGTTGTATAAGAGTAGCCGGCGGCAAAATAGGGCGTTAATGGCAAACTGTTTTGGTCCAAAGGTGCTGCCCAATCGAATGCGAGAGAATCAAGGTCTTTATCCCATGCGTTATGATTATAGGTAAATGGATACCCTGTGCAAATTACAGTTGAAGGCTTTTCTGCAAAAGTGGGAGAATTGTCAAAACAGGGGTTTTCATTTTGTCCGTTATAAGGATACATGACGGCACGCAAAAACCAACCATAGTTTGTTGCATTGGTAATATTGGTACAAGGATTTCTGCAGCAACTTGAATGTGAAAAAATCCATCCTGTTGCCGGAGGAATACCGGATAAAGTAATACCATTCGGATAAACCGCATCTGAAGTGTAATACCATTCTTCAACCGCACCGGTATTGGCATTTGAAGGAGGCGGATAACATTGAATACTTGGTCCGGAAGCATTACAGTTGGGCGACATATCCGTTTGCGAAACAAGTGTCATCGTAATAGAAGGAATTGCCGGAATATTTGTGGTTAATAGTTCCTGAGAGCTAAACGTGATTCCACTACATTCCCTGTATAATTTAAGAATAAACCTGAAATTACCATTGCCCTGACATTCCCAGGTAATTTCTCCTCCCATATAATGCGAAGCATAACTTTTAAAATAAAGCTGCGAAAGGAGGAAAAACAATATGATAAGGAAGCGTTTGTTCATGAAACCCTGTAATCTTTATTCAGCAACATAATGCAAAATTATTAAATTTTATTGTCTTCCCTCAAAAATCTTTTTTCCATTCTTTGTTTATAAAAAAATTAGGGCTGTCAAAAAATTACGGTTTCATGTCCAATTTGCAGGCAGCGGGAGGATAGAGCGACATGTGTAATTTCAAGACAGCCCTGAGGAAAGAGGGTAAACAAAGAACGATTTGTTGTGTATTTCTACACTTTTATTATACTGTTTTAACCAAAACTATATTATAGACATAAAAAAAATGATAAAGGTTGCCTCTGAATAAAAATAAAGATTGAAAAAAGGGGGGAGGGTTTGAAATGTTTGAAGAGTTTGAAATGTTTAAGGGTTTAAAAGTTGAGTCTGCTCCGAAAAGTAATAAAGCATTAAATTGCCGCTAAGACAGCAAGACACCAAGATGCGCAAAGCATTGAAAAGCAAGTTTAATTTTTTTGCGAAACTTCGAGTCTTTGAGTCTTGGTGGCAAGAAAAAGATTTATCGGAGTGGGATCAAAGTTCAAGTGTTTACCGGCAGTATTCGTCAATTTCTGGAGGAAACCCTGAAAGAATTAAATGTTTACCTATTGGATAATCTATTCTTTATTTAATCCCCTCAATGACAATCAATGACCATCAATGACCAATGACTATTAATGACCATAAAAGACTCGTAGTAAATGACCCAATGACTTTTGACCAATAACTAATGACCCAATGACTAATGACCAATGACCAATGACCAATCCTTCTACTTCCCCGCCACTGTTTCAAAAAACGAATCTTCAATGAAATATTTATTGGCCAGTACCTGCAGTTGCTGAGGTGTGATATCTTTTATTGTTTGCAGATAACGGTTGTAATATTCATTGAAATCAAAGCCATAATCAAGGATACCGATAAATCTGTCAGCAAGTGCAAAAGGTCCGTCAATGCTGCGAAGGAATGAACCTGCCAGATAATTTTTCACCAGTGAAAGTTCTTCATCAGGGACAAGTTCGTTCCTGAGCAAATTCATTTCATGATAAACTTCTTTGGTTGCCAGTTCCCTCACATCAGCGCCAACTTCGGAAGCGATGTACATAAAACCTGAATTCCTCAGCGAAATGATGCCTGAGTTGATGCCATACGTATAACCTTTGTCTTCGCGGATATTTGTCATCAATCGTGAACCAAAGTAGCCGCCAAGAATGGTATTCAATATTCCCATTCCGAAATAATCAGGATCTTTTTTTGTGAAAAGGACTTTGCCAATCCTTACGGCTGATTGAAGAACATTTTCTTTTGGAATGAATATCCTCTTTTCACTGTCTGTGGGCAACTGCCATTCATTGGCTATGGCTTTCTCACCCTGCTTCCAGTCTTTATCGCCAAGAAATCTGTTGATCAATGTCTGCGTAGTATCATCTATTTTACCTGATGTGATTATTCTCAAATTGCCCGGATGATAATACTTTTGGTGATATGCTGCCAGTTCTTCCCTGTTCACATTGTCGTAGTCGTTAAGCTCTGCGCTCTGCCCGTAAGGATGATCTTTTCCATAAAGTTGCTCGGCAAATTTTGTCCTTGAAATAAAACTTACCCTCTCCATCGAAACCATCTGTTCCTGCTTTTTGTTTGCCAACATTACGGATAACTCATGCTGTGGAAACACAGATTCACGTATCATTGTGGTGAAAACAGGTAGCAGCTTTTCAAGATGTTTGTTAAGGGTATAAAGCGAAACATAAGTGTAGTCTTTCTCCGCTTCAGTTCCAATGTAAGCCCCACAGGCATCAAATATCTCAGCAATATCCGAAGCCGAATAATCCTTTGTGCCTTCTTTCAGCATCTTCACTGTGGAGAATGCAGTAAGTTTTTTTTCCTGGTACCAGGTCCCTGCATTAAACACACATTCAATCCTGACAACATCCTGCGTTCCCGCATTGAATGAATACATGTGGACACCATTGTCAAGCACAACTTCTTTGGGAGTTAATAGCGCTACTCTGTCAATGGTTTTTATTTCGGGTTTTATTGTTCTGTCAATGGTTTTCATAATTTTTCCTTCTTTCCTACTTTCTATTTTCTATTCCTTCTCAGCCTTGTAATAAAGTGTCGAACAATTTTCCTCTCTGAAAATTTCTTTTGCCTGCTGCATGATCTGCTCTTTTGTCACAGCCCTGTATTTTTCCAGTTCTTCATTCACCATTGCTGCGTCGCCCATCAATTCTGAAAAGGCGAGGTTCATTGCTTTGTTGAGCACACTCATTTCTGAAAAAACATGCGTGGATTCAATTTTATTTTTCACTTTTTCAAGTTCAGAGTCGTCAATATTCTCCATTATTTTTTCCAGTTCTTCCACAATGCCGAGTTCAGCCTCCACCATGCAAATGCCTTTGATCAGCTTGCCGTCAATGATGAAAAGCCCTTTGTCAATGTCGCCCGAAACATAGGCGTTGATCTCGCTGAAAAGCTGCCGTTTCATCAGCAGTTCCTGGAAAAGCCTTGCTGAACGCCCGTTTGAGAGTATGTCCGACAGAAGATCCAGTGCATAAAATTCTTTGTCAGCTTTTGCGCAGCAGTGATAAACCTTGTAGATGGCCTCAAGAGGCACATTGCGTATCGCACTCTGACGTCTTGCTTCTGTTTGTTCAGGCTCGGCGGGGAGGTTGCGTTTGTTTTCAGGTCCGCGGGGAATAGGTCCGAACCATTTTTCAGAAAGTGATCTGATCTCTTCCGTATCCACATCACCGGCCACAACCATGATGGCATTGTTGGGGCAATAAAACCTGTTGAAAAAAGCTTTCACCTCTTGCATTGAGGCATTCTGAATATGCGAAATGTCCTTGCCTATGGTGTTCCATTGATAGGGATGCACTTTGTAAGCCATGGGCTTCAGCAAAAGATACACATCGCCATAAGGCTGGTTTAGATATGACTGTTTGAATTCTTCGGTGACAACATTCCTCTGCACGTCCAGGCTTTTTTCAGAAAATGCAAGACCGGCCATCCTGTCGGATTCAAGCCAAAAAGCGGTTTCAATGTTTTGTTTTGGCAGGGTGAGATAATAGTTGGTGATATCGCTGTTTGTAAAAGCATTGTTCTCGCCACCCACCTGCTGCAGGGGTTCATCATATTTGGGAATATTCACCGAGCCGCCAAACATCAGGTGTTCGAACAAATGAGCAAAGCCTGTGCGTTCGGGATCTTCATCTCTTGCACCCACATCATACAATATGTTCATTGCAACTATGGGAGTGGAAGTATCTTTGTGAACGATCATACGCAGGCCGTTCTCTAAGGTAAACTTTTCAAAATTTATCATAATCCTTGTAATCTAAGAGTGCAAAATTAGTTAAAATAGGGGAGATTATGGGGATAAGAGATGGAAAATAAAATGAGGATACGAGAACAATTTGCTTACTTTTTATTGACCTCCTTAATAATAAGAGTAACCGTGAATAATAATTCTGGCACATTGTTCAACATTGAAGCCTTTATAAAAACAATAGTTATTGGCTTTCACTTTGTGCAGGGGTTCAAAAGCGTGTTTGATGTGAGTTGTTTCCACGCATTCGTCAGATAGAGCGAGAACTTGCTGATTAATGCGAACAGGTAAAATTTGCAAATGTGTGAATTATGTAACTATAATCTAAAATTATGTAACTCTTCAATAAAATAATAACAGTCACTTTGCCTATATTTATTTCGCAATAAATGGTACATCCAATTTCTATGGAATTACCCATTTAGAAAAAAGAGAATATTCGATAATAAACACTTGTTATTACAAATGGAATTGATAGAACTTATGTGAACTTTATTTATTTATAAACCAAAAAACAATTAGCTATGAAAAGAACAATTTTAATTTTGATTAGTGTTACCGTATTTGCAATTAATGCTTTTACGCAATCGTGGTATGCAGGTGGTAGTATAATGTATTCAACCCCCGTAGCCACTAGGATCGGTATTGGGTCTAATAATCCTGGAAGTCTTTTGGGAGTGGGGACATCATCTCAATTCATGATAAATACTACTGGTGCAATTACAGCAGCAACAGGAATTACTTCATCTGGCTCAATTATTTTTAGTAATTTTACTTCAAATGGGGGTCCACTTTTTACAAATGGTACTGGTACACTTAGTCAAATAACAGCTGGGACAACCACAACAGTTCTTCATGGAGGTACTACACCTTCTTTTAGTGCTATTTCATTAGTTAATGATATTACCGGTACACTTCCGGTCAGTAATGGTGGTACGGGTGCATCAACATTAACAGGAATTTTACAGGGTAATGGAACAAGCCCTATTACAGGAATAAATGGTACTGCAAATTATTTACCCAAATGGTCATCAACTGCTCCTTATTTAAGAGGAACTTCTTTACTTTATGATGATGGTACAAACGTTGGCATAAATACTAATTCACCAACAGGGCTATTACATCTATATAGTGGTTCAACAAGTAATTTAGTAATCGAAAGAAATAATGCTTCTGGCTTAGGAGGTTTCCTTGTTTTTTTATCAACAAACTATCCAAATAATCAAAATTGCGCGATTGGAAGCGTTGTATTTCAAGCCAAAGTATCAGGTACTGCTTATACCGGTGCAGATATACTTGCAAATTCAACTGCTGCATGGTCGGCTGGTAATTATAATACGAGATTAGATTTTCAGACAACATCGGCTTCAACATTGAGTACCAAAATGACAATTTTGAATACTGGAAATGTTGGAATTGGTACAACTACTCCTTCACAAAAATTAGAGATTAGCCATAGTGATGCCACCGGAGGAATTGCTTTAAATCAAACAGGGACAAATGCAAAAAGTGAAATCAAATTTAATAAAAATGGAACAGAGTTATGGGCTTTAGGCAATGATTTTAACAATGATGGAACTCAGACATTTTTTATCTGGAATCAATCTTCTGGTTCTGCTCCATTATATATTAATTCAAATGGTCAAGTAGGCATAGGTGGTCAAATTCCTCCAACAACATTTAACGGATATATTTTATATGTCAATTCTGGTATTGTAGCACGTGATGTAAAAGTTACAGCAGGAACCTTCCCTGATTATGTATTTTCAGACGATTATAAATTGTCAGATATTTATGCTGTTGATACTTTTATCACCAAGAATAAACATTTACCAAATTTACCAAGCGCTGCTGAAGTGAAAAAAAATGAAGGTTTTGATTTGGGTGATATGCAGCAGAAACTTATTAAAACAGTAGAAGAACAAACTCTTTATATTATTAGTTTGCAAAAACAAATTGATGCTATGAAGATTCAAATGAATGCCTTAATAAATAAATAAGAATGGAGGCTTCTATGAAAAAATTTATCCTGAAAATAATTTCTCTTTTGTTTTTATTATTTACTTTTACAATCCCTATTTTCGGACAGAATACTGGGTTTATAACTCTAAAAGGGAGGCAATTTTATGATAGTCTTGGTAAGACATTTTATCCAGTTCTCTTGGATTATAGTGTCGAGTTTGCATTTTACAATTCTACTTCCTATATTTTAGCACCATGGATACAATGTGGTTCTACTACGGATTTTGAATGTCATGATATCCCTTCATGTGATACAACAATAACTAGAGATCTTAGAAAAATTAAAAATATGGGATTTAATATGATTAGGCCCGTTTTCACACCCAATTGGGATACTACCCGAGGTCGCAGGGAAATATATATGACAGGGTGGCGTTTTGGTGGTTTTGGTATATTAGATACGCTTTTCTTCCAACAGCCTTATGATCAGGATGTAAATGTGCAAAATTATTTTACATATCTTGAATATGTTGCATCAGAAGCAGCAAAACTTGGAATGTACACTATGGTTACAGGTGTTTTGGGCGATTTAAGTGACCCTTATTCTTTTGATAAATATCATTCATTTTTAAGAGTTCTTGGCAAACATTTTAAGAATAACAAAAATATTGCATTTTATGATATTCTTAGTGAACCCTCAAATAATTATCTACATCTTTCAACTAAATATCAGTCTTGTGAGTTGGTTAATGGATGGTACGATACCTTAAAAACAGCTGACCCTAATCATTTAATTACTGGTTGCAATACAGGATTGACTGAAACAAAAATGATGGATATAGGATTGACGAAACTTGATTTTAGTGAGCCTCATCCATATTCCAATATTGAAAAAAAAGATGGTTATAACATAACAAATATGCTCAATCGTGTAAAAGGTCAGTTGTATTGGCTGGGTAAAAATTGTCCTATACCTTGGATAGAAGGTGAGACTGGTTTTCGTTCATCTGACACATGTTATCCTCCTGTAGTAGATGGTTCAAATGCACAACAAAAGAATTATGCAGATATTTCTCTAGCTGATACTAGAAATGATGGAGGTAGCGGATTCGTTTGGTGGGAATATCAGGATGTGTTTTTTGATGGCTATGGTCTTTTAAAACACGGTGATTTAACGAGTGGCAACGATACAGCTTATGATAAACCAGCTGTTAAATCATTTCAACATTATTTAGATCCCGTCACGCACCAACCTCCACTATCCAATCATACATTATTTGTAAAACCGCCAAATTACTATGACCCTTATTTGAATGGGCAATATAATACTTTTCATACTAATGCTGTACATGGTTTTATCTATGATACTTATAATAACCCTATTGAAGATGCTTATATTGCTGCTTTGAATTGGTTGTATTTTAATGATAATAATACAGCTACTGATACATCTGATGATCACTATTTTCATTCTTGGATTTATACTTTCAGTGATAGTCTAGGTCATTTTGAAGTTATACCATATAATGATACACTAATTGGACAGAATAGAATTAATCATATTGAGGGATCTGCTGTTGGTGCTGAACCATTTAATAAAGTACATTGGTCAGGACGTTACGGGTGGAAAGATGTTCAAATGCCAACCAATGTAGGGACAATAACCCTTTTGAGAAATAGTTTCCAAAATATTTCTATTATAAAAAATCAAACAGTTACATCTGGTAATACAGTACCTCCTTTTGAAGGTGGTATGACGCTAGATGTTTATAATACTCTTATTAATGGTAATGCTGATTTTACAGCAAGGGAAGATATAAATATAAATTCAGAATTCGAAGCAGGTTATGGAAGTGAAGTTCATATTTTCCCAAGTGAAACCTTTGCTGATTGCAACAGTTATTCGAACTTTCAATTACAAAGAAATTCTAATTATGATGATGGAAACAGTCAAAACGATGTGAACAATAAAGGAATTGAACTAATTTTCAAATTAAGTGATTATCAAAACTCAATTACTGTTTACCCTAATCCTAGTAATGGAAATTTTCTTGTTAAATTGAACAGTGAAGATCGTAATTTATTTCTAAAAAAAATCAATGTTTTTGATATTACAGGAAGAATTATATTCACCATTGAAGTAAATACTAAATCATATCTGCTTAATTTATCTTCACTACCTAAAGGAATTTATTTTCTAAATTCAACTGATTTAACCAGACAGTACAATAA
>Ga0073936_10001253_pt1 | contig 39472 bp, 36 predicted proteins | sample AliMusrvi5mmetaG_FD_87041 | JGI IMG/M metagenome (GOLD analysis project Ga0073936, IMG submission 87041) | Freshwater lake bacterial and archeal communities from Alinen Mustajarvi, Finland, to study Microbial Dark Matter (Phase II) - Alinen... | ecosystem: Environmental > Aquatic > Freshwater >...
CCTGAACCGCACCAGGCTGCCGAGATAAAAATGCGGCAGTCCGAAGCGGGTTAGATTCTGGATGTGGCGTTCGGAGCAGCGGAGATAGTTCGCTACTTCCTTCAGTGTGAGAATGGCCGGTAACAAGGATGCCAAGGGGATCGTGTTGCTCAGGCCTTACGGGGAGTATTACGGCGAGTATCAAAAGAAAATTTCCGAACTCACCGCCAGTTTCCCGTTGGGCGTGGCAATCACCGGAGAAACAGCGCAAAAGGCGTTCATCAAGCTTTTTGGCGCGATCCTGCGGCTGAGAAACATCCTGACGTCGTTCGACGATTTCGCGGGCCAGGAAATCCTCAGCGAGCGGGATTTTCAGGACTACCAGAGCATCTACCTGAACCTGTATGCCGGGTTCCGAAGTGCCTCCGAGGCAGAGAAGGAGCGCATCAATGAGGACGTGGTATTCGAGATCGAACTGATCAAGCAGGTCGAAATCAACGTCGATTACATTCTCTTGCTCGTCGAGAGATACATTAAGGCAAAGGGAACCGGCGCGGATAAGGAAATTCGCGCAACCATCGAGCGCGCGGTCAGCGCCAGCCCCTCCCTGCGCAACAAAAAAGACCTCATCGAACAATTCGTGGATTCTGTCTCCACGACTGCCAAGGTTGACGCAGAATGGGTGTCTTTCATCAGAGTCAAGAAAACCGAGGAACTCGACCGCCTTATCGCCGAGGAGGGACTCAATGCCGAGGAAACGAAGGCATTCGTGGATAACGCCTTCCGCGACGGAACGATTCCAGTTACGGGGACGGCCATCACGAAAATTCTGCCGCCTGTCTCACGGTTTGCGAAGAACAACAACCATGCGGAAAAGAAGCGTACGGTGCTGGACAAGTTAGCCGCTTTCTTTGAGCGGTATTTTGGCCTGGCCTGATTTCGACCCGCGTTGCACATGGGCACCCATGCCGAATTAGCCTTTTCACGAATTTTGGGAGTTTTCACGAAACGGGGGGGCAAAACGGAGAGGCGAGAGAGGTTTTCCGCTTTTTGGACGCGGAGAGGGTGTTTTCGGCCCTGGATTTTTGGCGATTGGCCTCTCCCTACGGGAGAGGAGAGAGCGGCAGATTTTCGGAGCGTTGCCTGCGAAGCCTTTTGTTTCCTTGGTTCGAGAGCGAATACTTGCGGAAATAGAGTGAGCCTGATAGTCTGCTGTTTGACTTTTCACGAATGGAAAGCCGGTTTCGCGCTATGCGAGAAATGGCGACCCTAACGGGATTCGAACCCGTGTCACCGCCGTGAAAGGGCGGTGTCCTAACCGCTGGACGATAGGGTCTTTGGAAGTGGGTGGGGAATATGGAGGGAGCGGGCGTTTCCTGCAAGCGTTTATTTATCCCTTTTTCGGGAAACCACATCGCTGACGCCTTTTGGGTGTCATTTGTTTGATTGGAGGTCATTTGTTTGAGGACGCAAGAACTCTCGAGGCGGCAAGTAAGGATAGGTTCCTGTTTGTATTCAGCCCTCACTCCTTGGACTCGCGCACATTGGGGTCCGCACCCTTTGATCCCGCGCCAAGCGGGTTTTCGCGCGCGGGGCGGCGAAGAATGAACGGGGGGACGTCCGGGTGGTCTTATTTTTTGCGGACATTCGCTCTCGAATCTGTTCGTATCCTTCAAAAACCAACCCATTATGACCATGAAACAGGACCTGATTTCCAATGATGCGCTTCTCCAGCAATTGCGCTGGCGCTATGCGACGAAGCAATTTGATGCCACGCGCAAGATTTCCACGGAGGATTGGTGCGCTCTTGAGGAGGCGCTTGTGCTTACTCCGTCGTCCTTCGGGCTCCAGCCGTGGAAGTTCTTTGTGATCACCGATCAGGCAACCAAGGAGGCGCTGGTGCCGCATTCGTGGGGGCAAAGGCAGGTGGCGGATTGCTCGCATCTGGTGGTGTTCGCGCATCGGAAGGAGATTACTGCGGAATACCTGGAGGTTTTTCTGCGCCGCGTGGCCGAGGTGTGGGGGGTGACGGTGGAATCGCTCGCGGCTTACCGGGGTTTGATGGAGGGGAAGATTTTCCACACTCCGCTGCGTGACCAGATCGAGGAATGGAACCGTCGCCAGACTTACATCGCCATGGGAAATTTCATGACGTGCGCGGCGTTGCGCGGTATCGACACGTGCCCGATGGAGGGGTTCGAGTCGGAGAAATACGATGAGGTTTTGGGGCTGGCGGAGCGCGGTTTGTCCGCCGCATTGGTTTGCCCGGCAGGGTATCGCGCGGCGGCAGACAAGTATGCCACGCTGCCCAAGGTGCGTTTTGAAACGCGGGACTTGGTGGAATATGTTTAGAGCGTTTTCCCTGAAGGTGTTTACAATAGGCCGGGAGCGCCGAGGGGGGATGAGCCTTTGTCTGAAGCGACGGGTTCGAAGCTCTGCTTCGCAGAGGGGTGCGTTACGGAGTTCATCTCCGTAACGAGAACGCGCAGGATAGGATCACCGCATTTTGGATGGGGTATAAGAGGTGGGGAAAGCTACACATGCTGGTCGCTTTTTCCTTCGCGGAAGGACTGCCAGATAAAGAGCGCCGCCGCGATGAAGATGCACGAGTCGGCCACGTTAAAGGCGGGCCACGGGTCGGCCTTGGGGACGTGCAGATTGAACAGGAGGAAATCGACCACCGAGCCGTGGACAATCCGGTCCGTCAGGTTGCCGAGAATCCCCGCCAGCAGCAGCGCCCAGCCCGTGCGGCTGACGCGATCCGGGAATTTTCCGCGCCACGCCAGCACGGCCAGCACCCCGAGCGCGATGCAGGACACGGCGATGAAAAACGCGTTCGAGTTGCTGAACATGCTGAAGGCCGCGCCGGTGTTGCGCCAGTGGACGAGATCGAAGAAGCCGGGGATGACAGGCCGGTCAGCCCCATACTCCAAGTTCAGGAGCACGGCCCACTTCGTCGCCTGATCAAGCAGGTAGAACGGCAGCGTGACAGCTGCGAGAAGCAGCGGATAGGAGAGTGGGCGGGTGGGGGTCATATTAGGTTGCGGCCAGAGAGGGACTCATCACGTAAAAACGCGGAGAGGTGGATGGAGAACTCCGAACGCGATTGGATGGCGGATTTAGAATCGCGCCCGGCGGTCGCGATCCACCTAGTTCTTTCTCGTTCTTGGTCAGATTGGAAACGAGAACTCTGAGCTTTCACACGAAGGCACGAAGGCACGAAGGCACGAAGGAAAGACAGGAAAAGAAATGCGGGCTTCTCATTCTTCTCGTTCCCAAACTCTATTTGGGAACGCCATTGTCCCCGCAATTCTATTGCCCTCAGAGAGACTACCGAAAAACAGACCCACCCCCAGCAAACCCTCCACCGCAATGGAGTTGCGCCCGCAAGTGCGTTCCCAAATGGAGTTTGGGAACGAGAAAACGCCACCGCCTCATCCCGTTCGTGCTTTCGTGCCTTCGTGCCTTCGTGTGAAAACAACCGACTCGCCATCAATGATTGGGAACGCCTGCGGCCGGGCAACTTTGTTCTCCTTGGTGAGCCCCACGAGGCTGGAGCCTGGGAACGAGAAGACGTCATTTTGGTTGACCTTCTGATCTGAGCGGACTGATGGACAGCGTGAGAAAGCAGTAGAAACGGCGGTTTTCCTTCTCTCCCTCCAAACTCAGTTTCTCATGGCCGACACTGGTAATAGTAAACCCATACTGAGCCAGGGAAGCGTTCATGGCCTTCACCGTGGGCGTGGCCAATACCGCCTTTTTAAATCCGCCGTGCAAATCCAGCATCCGAGGATTGTGCATGTTCCCGGCGGACCGCTTGGCTGCGGACAACTCCTTGGGCGCGATTTGTTCCAGCGTCTGGAAAATTTCTTTCTGAAATACATCCTCTTTGGAAATACCAAAGAAGCCGATGAAATCCAGTTTATCGATATTTCCAGCCTCCTTTAAGTGCTTCAACACCTCGTCCAGGGTCGCCACGCCGCGGTCAGGTTCGGTGTATTTCGACACGACCGCCCGTTCATGATGGTCTGGATACGTGTGAAGCGAATACTCCCATCCCGCGAAGGCGGGGGTGGTCAGAAGCAAGATGGCGGCTAAGGATGGAAAACGGTGCTTCATATGTGTTCAAAACATCAAGGTTTCGTTTCGCTGCATCTCTTTGCGGCTTTGCGTGAGACATTTCCCTACCCGGCCACCTCCGCGCAGCGGTCGCACAGTTCGGGGTGCTTCGCGTTTGCGCCGACGGTCTTCTTGTGCCGCCAGCAACGGCTGCACTTGGCGTCGGGCGTGCGAATGAGCACGGCCTTGGTTTCCGCCCCGGCTTCGAGCGTGAGGCTGCTGAGGATGAAAAATTCCTCCAGTTCCGCGCCGTGGCTCTGAAGTTCGGCCAGCAACGCGGCGTCGGCCACTTGCAGCGTCACCGAAGCCTCGAGCGCGTTGCCGATGAGCTTTTCCTTGCGGGCGGGTTCCACCGCTTGGGCGATCACCCCGCGCAGTTCCAGCAGCTTCTCGAAGCGGGCTTCCAGCGCAGCGTCCGCCAGCGCGGCATCCGCCTCCGGGAACGTCTGCAAATGCACCGCGCCCACGGGATTGCCTGCAAACTCAAACGCCTCGTCCGCCGTGTAGGCGAGGATCGGCGCGAGCAGGCGCGTGAGGGCGTTAAACACCGCATGCATCACCGTTTGCGTGGCGCGGCGGCGCGGGGCATCGGTGCCGTCGCAATACATGCGGTCCTTGGTGATGTCCACGTAGAGCGCGCTCAGATCGACCGCGCAAAACTGGTTGAGCGTCTGGAACACGCGGCGGAACTCGTAGGCGTCGTAGGCCTCGCGGCAGGTGGCGATGACCCCTTGCAGACGGCTCATCACCCAGCGGTCAATGGCCGTCCACTGTTCGCGCGGCGCGGCGTGCTGCGCGGCGTCGAAGTCGTGCAGGTTCGCCAACAAAATGCGCAGCGTATTGCGGAAGAGCCGGTAGGCATCGCCCAAGCGCGTGAAGGCTTCCTCGGAAAACGGCACTTCGTCCGTGAACTGCACGCTGGAGACCCAGAGGCGCACGATGTCCGCGCCGTATTTGCCGACGAAATGCCCGGCGTCCATCGGCTTCTGGTAGCTGCTGGATTTGGAAATCTTCTTGCCGTCCTTGTCCACCACGAACCCGTGCGTGATGACCGTCTTGTAAGGCGCGCAGCCGTACATGCCCACGCTGGTCATGAGCGAGGACTGGAACCAGCCGCGGTGCTGATCGGTGGCTTCGAGATAGACATCCGCCGGGAAGCGCAGTTCGGGGCGCTTCTTTACGACGGCCGTGTGCGATACACCGGAGTCAATCCAGACGTCGAGCGTGTCGTTGCGGCGGGTGGTCCCGGCAGGCAGCCCCACGGCGTCCGCCCACCACACGTCGTCTTTTTCAAACCAAAGATTCGTCCCGAGCTTCTCGACGAGGTCCGCCACCTTGCGCGCGGCGGCGGCGTCCAGGATCGGTGTCCCGGCGGCGCTGTAAAACACCGGCATCGGCACGCCCCAGGAACGCTGGCGGGAGATGCACCAGTCCGGGCGGCTTTCCACCGTGCCGTAGATGCGGTTGCGGCCCCAGTGCGGCAGCCAGTTCACGGAATCGATCTCCGAAAGCGCCTGTGCGCGAATGGCATCGATGCGGATGAAGAATTGCTCCACGGCGCGGAAGACCACGGGTGTCTTCGAGCGCCAGCAGTGCGGGTAGGAGTGCGTGTATTTCTGCTCGCCCAGCAGCGCGCCGGTTTCGCGCAGATGCTCCACCACATCGGCGTTGGCATCGAACACGTATTTGCCAGTCCAGAGCGCCATCCCCACCTCCTCGGTGAAGCGGCCGTGCTCGTCCACCGGCGAGAGGATCGGCAGGCCGTATTTCATGCCCGCCGTGTAGTCATCCGCCCCGTGGCCGGGCGCGATGTGCACCTGGCCCGTGCCGGTTTCCAGCGTGACGAAATCTGCGAGAATGATCGGCGACGTGCGCCCCAGGAACGGGTGCTGCGTCTGCGTGCCGTCAAGTTCCGTGCCGGTAAAGGCGTGCACTTCCCCGGCGACCGCTTCCCAGCCGGTCTCCTCGCGGAACTGCGGGATGAGCGCCTCTGCGACCACGAGCACTTCCTGGCGCCCGGTCTCCACGTGCTTGAAGCTCTTGGCCACGTAGTTGTGGCGCGGGTGGACCGCGATGGCTACGTTGGCCGGGAGCGTCCACGGCGTGGTGGTCCAGATGACCATGCTCGCCTTGCCCGCCAGCGGGCCGGAGGTGATCGCGAATTTCACAAAGATCGCCGGGTCCGTGCGGTCGGCGTATTCCACCTCGGCCTCCGCGAGCGCCGTCTGCGCGCCGGTGCTCCAATAGACCGGCTTCATGCTCTGGTAAACGAGCCCTTTTTCCACAAACGTGGCGAACGCACGGAGGATCTCGCACTCGTATTCCGGCGCGAGGGTGAGATACGGATTCTCCCAATCCCCGAACACCCCGAGCCGTCGGAACTGGCCGCGCTGGATGTCGATGTATTTGCGGGCGTAGGCTTCGGATTTCTGGCGGATTTCCAGCGGGGAAAGCCCGCGCGATTCCTTGACCACCTTGAACTCGATGGGCAGCCCGTGGCAGTCCCACCCGGGGACGAACGGCGCGCGGTGGCCGAGCATCGTCTTGGATTTGACGATGAGGTCCTTCAAGATTTTGTTGAGCGCCGTGCCCATGTGGACATCGCCGTTGGCAAACGGCGGGCCATCATGGAGCACGAAGAGCGGGGCGTCCTTGCGCGCCTCCTGAATTTTGGCGTACAAAGCTCCCGCCTCCCACTGGGCCAGCCGGGCAGGCTCGCGGGTAATCAGGTCGGCCTTCATCGGGAAGTCCGTTTTGGGAAGGTTCAGCGTGTCTTTGTAATTCGTGCTCATCGGATCAAAGGAAACGCGGAACCTAGCAGCGCCGCGAGGATTCTGCAATCCGCAAACGCATCCGCAAACGCCTCTGCCTGTGCACAGGGGCGTGATTACAAGTGGTGGAAAGAGGAGTCCTCGCCTTTGCGCGCCGTTGGCTTGATTGCGGGCGGTGAAATTAGCGTGTGTGATATTGGCGCGAAGGTGTAGGATTCCTTCACGCTTTTTGCGCTAACATGGCCCATTGGAAACAACGTGAGACGGTTTTTGGCGAATACGAGCTCGTCGTGACGATGCCGGGCCGGTGGCAATTACGCCCATCGGATTCCCCGGCCCGCTGGCTCTACCGCAGCGCCGATCAACACAAGGAGAACGTCACCCTCACCCGGGAGGAACCCGGCGGGGGAGGGGAGATGGAGCATGCCGTGTTGACGCGCTGGGTGGTCCGCCAGCGCCGGGCAATGGAGCTGGGGTTTGGACGGGTGCCTGACCTGACGATGAGCGAGCCGGAATTTGGCGAGCGCTTCGGCGTGCCCACGGTCGTCTATCATGGCGGGGCGCCCAGTGCGGGGCACTGCTTTCACGTTTTCTTTATTTGTCCGCCGCGCACGGTCTGGACGCTGGTCTATGACGCGTTCCGAATGCCCGAAGCCCAAGCCCAGGAGCATGCGGAGACCCTGTTTGGTTCCGTGGAGCTGCGTCCGTTTTATTGAAAGGTTTCAGACCGAACGCACGGGCGGGTTTTGGAGGTGAAAATAGACCTGGTTGATTTTGGCCTGCTGGCTCATCTCGGTCCCCCTCCAGAACAAGACGGCCAAGAGGAGTGCGGTGAGGGTGGCGACCAGGGTTTTGAGACGCGGAGTGAAGGGATAGATCACCATGAAGGGAATCAGCAGTGTGAAAAAGGTCAGCGCGCTCAAGTGGAGAATCCAGCCCGGGGAAAAAGGTTGCTCGCCCCGGAGGTGAAGCAGGTAGCTGCAGGCGAGCGTGGCCAGCATCAAAACCAAGAGCGGGTCCGTATTGTGGGTGGCATACTCCACCGGGCTGGGAATGTGCGAGGGGAGCAATCTGACGTAAAGACTGAAGCAGAATCCCAAGGCGAGCAGCGGCAGGAGGGGGTAGCCGCTTTCATAAGCGAAAGCGTACCGCAGGCTGGTTTGATACCCCAGCAGGAGCATGATCAGCAACAGGGAGTAGCGGACGATGGGTTTCACGGCGCTTTCCTTGTAGAGCATGAAATGCGCCATCTCTCGGGTGTTGCCGCAGCGTCTAGTCCTCTTGGGAATCGCGGATTAAAGCGCCTTGTAATGCAGGCTCACCATGCGGAAGACCTGCGTGGGGCTTTCCGCGCAGAAATAGACGAGCTGGACGGCGCTGCCGGGCTGCACCCATTCGTAGCCGGTCAAGGTCTGCACCACGTCCCCCTGCGGGTTTTTCGAACGGGCGATGAGTTTGCCCACGCCGTACCTTTTTTCCAGATTTACCCGCAGTTGCCCCATGAAGTTGCTGTAGTCGGAATCGATCCAGTCATCGTTTTGATATTGGAGTTCCACCTCCACGAGGCCGTCGTTGCGGAAATAAAAGACCGTCCGCCGCAGGTTGGTTTGGATCAAGCCTTCCACGGTCCAGCTATCGCGTCCGCCTACGACGCGTTTTTCGACGATCTTGGCCTTGGCACCAGCGAGCAGGCTCGTCATGCGATCCTTGCTTACCCCCCAGGACAAGCCAAAGGGAGGCACGATCTCATCCGCCGCGCGCGCCGGTCCCGGCGTCGCGAGACACAGGGCAAGGAGTAGCGCCAGAAGAATGCGGTTCATGCAGAGGAGTTCCCTGCTACACGGGCAGGCACGTCATGTCAATATCTAGACTTCTGGGCGCATTCCCGGCTTGAGTTCTTTGGTTTGCGATTCTTAATGGGCACCGTCCCATTTTTGATCTCATGAGCGCTCCTTTTCTTGCTGAATTTTTCGAGTTCCTCCGGTTCCAAAGCATTTCGACCGACCCGCAATACACGCCGCAGGTGGAAGCCTGCGCACGCTGGCTGGATCAAAAATTCCAACGCATGGGGCTCTCCTCGCGGGTGTATCCCACGGGCGGCCATCCGCTGGTGGTGGCGCGCAACGAACCCAAGCCGGGGCGGCGAACGGTGCTTATTTACGGCCATTACGACGTGCAACCGGTGGACCCCCTGGCGTTGTGGGCCACCCCGCCGTTTGAGCCGCGCCTGGAGAACGGCGTGGTTTTCGCCCGGGGGGCGGCGGATAACAAGGGCCAGATCCTCGCCCACATCCTGGGGGTGGAAAAAACGCTCACGGAGACGGGCGACCTCCCCGTCAACCTGATCTTCCTGCTGGAGGGCGAAGAGGAATGCGGCAGCGAACACCTTGCCCGTTTTCTGGAAGACCACCGCAAGGAACTCGCCTGCGACATCATTGCCATCTCGGACACCGGCATGGTGGCGCGCGGCATCCCCTCGTTTACCTACGGCCTGCGCGGCATTCTGGCGCTGGAGGTGAAACTCCACGGCGCGGAGGGCGACCTCCATTCCGGCATCTACGGCGGCGTCGCCCCGAATCCGGCCACGCTGCTGGCCCGCCTCATCGCCACCCTGCACGACGAAGCGTTCCGCGTGGCCGTGCCGGGATTCTACGACGCCGTGGTCCCGCTGCAGGACTGGGAGCGTGCAGAATGGGCGCGGTTGCCGGTGGACGAGGCATTTTTCAAGACCGTGACGCGCTCCCATGCCTTGATGGGCGAGGAAGGCTACACGCCCGTGGAACGGGCCTGGGGACGCCCCACCGCGGAGGTCAACGGCATCGGCGGCGGCTACCAGGGCCACGGCAGCAAAACGGTCATCCCGCACGAAGCCTTTGCCAAGCTTACCTTCCGGCTGGTGCCAGATCAGTCGCCCGCAGAGATCGAGGCCCTTGTGCGCGCCCACTTGGAGCGCCATTGCCCGCCACAAGTGCGCCTGGAGATTACGCCGGGCCACGGCGGCGAACCTTTCCTGTGCGACCCTCACAGCCCGCAGGGGCTCGCCGCCCGCCGCGCGCTGACCCGGACGTGGGGCAGGGAACCGGCGTTGATCCGCGAAGGCGGCTCCATCCCCATTTTGCAGACGCTCCAGAGCAACCTGGGCGCGGAGATTCTCCTGCTGGGCCTCGCCCTGCCGGATTGCGCCGCGCACGCCCCCAACGAAAGTTTTCCTCTGGAAAACCTCGAAGCCGGCATCCGGCTGAACCAGACGCTGCTTGAGGAATTGGCCCGCGCTTGATTGGACCTCGTTCCCAAACTCCATTTGGGAACGCCGTTGTCCCGGCAACTCTATTGCCCAAAGGGGGCATGTTGTGCAAATGAAGCGCACTCTCGAAGCACACCGCCGCAATGGAGTTGCGCCCACAAGTGCGTTCCCAAATGGAGTTTGGGAACGAGAGGAATAATCTCCCCGACCTTTACGCGATTGATGATCTGGAAAACTTTTTCTCGGATGTTCATATCCAACCCTTCTTGCTCAACATTACATCGATCTGAGCCATGATAGGCTTGAAATTCTCGTCTGTCCATTGTCGCCAGGAACAAACCGTCACGCTTTGCGCCTTGCGCGCCGCCCCGTGGCGCCGCCTTCTTTATCTGGAAATTTCTTTTGGCAGACGCTCTATCCGCAGATTTCACAGATTTACACAGATTAAGGAGAGAGCGCTTGGAGCCGGATTTCTCGGATTCTGTGGTTCTCAAGAGGAGCTGGTTTTAGTCTAGATGCGTTTGCCCTGAATTGTCCCCCATTCTCTTCTTCCTGATTTTCTGAGTTCCTGATTCAATTCCCGGCTCCATGATTCTTCTACCAGCCATCGACCTCATGGGCGGCCAAGTCGTCCGCCTGCGCCAAGGCAAAGCCGCCGAGAAAACTGTCTATTCCAACGATCCCGCCGCATTCGCCAAAAAGTGGGTGGATGAAGGGGGCGATTTCCTGCACATCGTCGATCTCGACGCTGCGTTCACCGGTGTCTCGCAAAACTTGGAGGCGGTGCGCGCCATCACCGCCGCCGCGGGCGTTCCGTGCGAGCTGGGCGGGGGGATGCGCAATGAGGACGCCATCGCCCGCGCGTTCGATGCCGGGGTGGCCCGCGTGGTCATCGGCACCCGCGCCGCGGAGTCGGTTGATTTCGTCGCCGCGATGGCCGCGAAATTCGGAGGGGAGCGGATTGCCGTGGGGATCGACGCCCGCAACGTCGAGGTTTCCGTCAAGGGCTGGACCGAGGCGTCAGGGGTGAAGGCCCTTGACCTCGCGCGGCAGGTGGAAGCCGCCGGGGCCGGGACGATCATCTACACCGACATCGCCACCGACGGCATGCTCGAAGGCCCGAACTTCGCGGAAATGGAGCATCTCCTCGGCCAGTTGAAATGCCAGCTCATCGCCAGCGGCGGCGTCTCTTGCGCGCAGGACGTGGTGCGCCTCAACCAGATGCAGGGCCTCTACGGCGTCATCATCGGCAAGGCGCTCTACGATCAAAAAATCGACCTGCCCGCCCTCGTGGCGGAATTGCGCCGTCCCATCTGAGTTCCTGATTTGCCAGTGGGTGTAATCCCTGACATTTCCCCTGTTCAACGAAGCAAAACTCGATAAAGTTCCACGGCCCTCCCCATGAAGATCATTGCCATTGCGAACCAAAAAGGCGGCGTCGGAAAAACCACGACCGCAGTCAACCTCGCCGCCTGCCTTGCCGCCAAGCGCAAGCAAGTCCTGCTGGTCGATCTCGACCCCCAGGCCAACGCCACCAGCGCCCTCGGGATGTCCGACGTGGAGGGCAAGAGCATGTACGAGCCGATCATCGGCCAGGCGGCGGCGGCGGATCACATCGTCGCCACGCGTTTCGACAATCTCTGGATCATTCCGGGGGACATCAACCTGGCCGGGGCCGAAATCGAAGTGGCCCGGCAGGAAGATCATCTTACGCGCCTGCGGGCGGCCATGGAACCGCTGCGCAAACACGCCCCGCTCGACTATATCCTCATCGACTGCCCTCCCTCCCTCGGCATCCTCATGACCAACGCCCTCGCGGCGGCGGACGAAATCCTCGTCCCCATCCAGTGCGAATACTTCGCGCTCGAAGGCTTGAGCAAGATCAGCAACATCATCCATCAAATAGCCGATTCCGGCACGAACCCCGGCCTGACCCTCGCGGGGATCATCATGACCATGTTTGACGCGCGCACAAACCTGAGCCACCAGGTCGTCGAGGAAGTGCGCAAACATTTCGGCGCCACGGTTTACAAGACCATGGTTCCGCGCACCGTGCGGCTGGGCGAGGCCCCGAGCTTCGGCAAGCCGATCATCGAATACGAGCCGGTTGGCGCAGGCGCCATCGCCTACAACACGCTGGCCAGGGAGTTTATCGCGCGGCACAAGGAAGCCTAGTGTGCTGTCCAGCAAACGGGCATCTATTTAGGGGGCAGCTCCTAGAGCCCCTCTTGTTCTTCCTGGCGCTTGAATTCCTCCAGCAGCCAGCACAACCGCTCCATGGCGAGCTCGGCATCCGGCCCTTCGACGCGAAAGACGAGGGAGGCCCCGTGGTCGAGATTGGCGCTCAAGACGTCCAGAATGCTTGCGCCAGAGTAAAAATCGCCGTTTTTGACGATGGTCACACTGGATTGAAAGGTCCGCACGGCGCGCACAAACTCCGCTGCGGGGCGCGCGTGAAGACCTAAGCGATTGAGAATTTTAACCTGACGTTCCAACATTGCGTTCAGAAAACTAACTCGCTTCCGGTTTTGGGCAATACTTAGATTGCTCTTTGTGCCGTTTAAGTGCGCGCTCTGGAGTGCTCCGTCCAATATCTGGGTTGCCTGCGTATTGTTCACGAAGATATTAACGATGAAACCGCTCTTAGTGTGTGCAATCTTTTTCAGCCAATTTGCGGCTGAGGGCCGGGAACTCGCTCCCGGCAGACTCCAAACGTGCGTGCGCGCCCCTGCAAGCACCGTCGTAACCTCCTCAAGCACGGTGACTTTGGCAAAAAGCTACCCCGCGCCAGTCGCCGAACTGACCAACGCCAACGGGCAAACCGTGGAAGGGGTGTTCCTGCGGGTGGCCACCGCACCGCAACCGATCCAGATGATCAATCCGCTCGCGCCACCGCAATACGGCTCTGCTCGGAATCTGGTGGTCTTTTCCGAGCTGGATTATAATCGCTCGGACAACAGCAACAAACCGAGCCGTCCCCAGCCTACCGGCGTCCGGTTTCTGAGCATTGGGAGCATCTGGTAGGAACCAAGAGGCGAGGGGGGTGGCAGAAATCCTTTGGCAAACCCCGGCTCTTTGGCGCATCCTGTTCCCCCTGCCATGAAACTCACCCTGAACGGCGAATTGCAAGAAATCCCCCCTGTCCGCACATTGCCGGAACTGGTGGAAGCCCTCGGTCTGCCCGCCGCTGCCCTGCTCATCGAACACAACGGCCTGGCTCTGTTGCGTGACGAATGGACCGCGCGCCCGCTTGCCGACGGTGATCGCATTGAATTCCTGCGCATCACGGCGGGAGGGTAACCCCCGGGTGGCGTTTCCGGCTTAGAGCGTCTGCCAAAAGAAATTTCCAGATAAAGAAGGCGGCGCCACGGGGTGGTGCGCAAGGCGCAAGCGCAGCGGCTGTATTTTCCATACTGCCCAAGCTTGCAACGCCGCGCGATGACCCGTGCCGCCCCTTTCTTTGCGGAAAGATTTTTTGGCAGCCGCTCTACTCTCAGGCAAGCGCCAGCAGGCTCTTGAGTTCCCGCAGGAACCGGGCGTTCTCTTCCATCGTCCCCACGGTGACGCGGATCCACTCGGGGAGCCCGTAGGCGTCCATGTCGCGGATGATGACGCCCTTGCGCAGCAACGCCTGGAAGACTTCCTTGCCCTTGCCCACCTTCACCAGCACGAAATTGGCGACGCTGGGGATGTATTCCAAGCCCGCCGCGGCAAAGGCTGCCTGCAAAAACTCGCGCCCTTCGCGGCTCAGTTCCCGCGTGGCGCGCTGGTGTTCCTCGTCAGCCAAACCCGCGAGCGCCCCCGCCTGGGCGATGCCGTTGGTGTTGAACGGTTCGCGCGTCTTCTGGAGCACCTCGATGAGTTCCGTGCTGCCGAAACCGTAGCCGATGCGCAGGCTGGCCAGCCCCTGGATTTTTGAGAAGGTCCGCAGCACAAGGACGTTGGGCCGCCCCGCGTGCACAAATTTGAGGGTGTCCGTGGGGTTCTCAAGGTATTCGTAATATGCCTCGTCAAAGACGATGACGACAGACTCCGGGACGCGGGCGACGAAGCGGTCCAGCGCTTCCTGGGTCACGAGTGTGCCGGTGGGGTTGTTCGGGTTGGCGACAAAGATGGCCTTGGTGCGCGGGGTGATGGCGGCAGCCATGGCGTCGAGGTCATGCGTGAAACCGGGGTCGTCCACTTCGATCGTCTTCGCCCCGAAGAGCTGCGCGGCGACCTTGTACATTACAAACGCGTGCTTGGAGGTGACGATCTCGTCCCCCGGTGACAGGAAGGCGTGCCCCACGAACTCGATCAATTCGTTGGAGCCGTTGCCCAGGATCACGTTGGCGCGCTGGACGCCGAATTTTTGGGCAATCGCCTCGCGCAGATAGTAGCCGCCGCCGTCCGGGTAAATGTGCGCCTTCTCCACGGCGGCGTGCATCGCCGCGACCGCCTTGGGCGAGGGGCCGAGCGGGTTTTCGTTCGAGGCCAGCTTGCTGATTTGGGAGGGCTCCAAGCCCAGTTCACGGGCGACGTCCTCAATCGGTTTTCCAGGCTCGTAAGCGACGAGATTACGAAGCTGTGGGTTGGCAAAGTTCCAGATCGACATAGGAAGCCCATCATAGGGCGCGCGGGGCAAAAGGCAAGAGTCGCCCCATTGGAAAAAGCGCGTCGGGATTCCGGCTACTGCGCCCGTTTGTTCAGGATGCAGCGCAGGAGCGCGATGGGCAGCGCGGCAATGAGGCCGATGGTCAGCGCCACGTGCCAGCCGGGCACGATGCGGGCGCGGTCGCATTCCACGGCATGAAGCGCGTCGGCAACCACTTTTTCCGCGGGGACTCTCAGGCATTCCTTGGGGTGCACTGGTTCCGGGTTGATCGCCCGTTCCGCCACTTTTCCGAACTCAGTGGAGACGGGGCCGGGGCAGAGGGTGGTGACGCGGACGCCGGTGCCGCGCAGTTCCGCGCGGATCGCTTCCGAGAAGCTGCTCACATACGCCTTGGTGGCGGCATAGACCGCCAGCTTGGGGATGGGGACAAAGCCCGCCACGGAGGAGACGTTCAAGATGGCCGCGCCCGCCTGTGCCTTGAGCATGGGCAAGAGCGCGTGGGTGAGGTGGGTGAGCGCGCCGATGTTGACGTCGAGCATCTGCCGGACGCGCTCCCAGTTGGCGGTCTCAAACCGGCCGTGATCCCCGAGTCCCGCGTTGTTGATGAGCAAATTGATTTTCACCCCGGACTCTGCAATCCACCCGAGGAGTTCCTCGATATCCACAGGCTCGGCGAGGTCCGCTTGCCGGCAATGGATGGTGAGGCCGGGGCGTTCGAGTTCGCGTTTGAGGGCTTCCAGCCGCTCCACGCGGCGGGCCACCAGGATGAGGGTGGAGGCTCGGGGGGCGAGTTGGCGGGCGAATTCCGCGCCGAGACCGGCGGAGGCGCCGGTGATTAAAGCCGTGCAATGGTCGAGAAAGTTCATAAAGGATTGCTAATAGCCGATGTCCAAGTGCTAATTGCCACTTCAGCACATCCCCTTTTTCAACCACCCAGACGCGATTGGCAATCCGCAAATTCCCCGCTCCCATGATCATCCAAAACATCGAAGCCCAGGCCCCCTTCACCACGAAGGATTCCTCCACCATCCGTTCGATCCTCGACCGCTCCAATGCGCCCGTGCAGAACCAGAGCCTGGCCGAGGCGCGGTTGCCGCAAGGCGCGGCCACGCAGCGCCATTTTCACAAGCTGAGCGAGGAGTTTTATTTCATCCAGGAAGGGGCTGGAGAGATGACGGTGGGGGAAGAGACGCGGACGATCGGTCCAGGGGACGCCATCCTCATTCCCGCCGGGGCCTGGCACACGATCCACGCCACCGAGTCCCTGCGTTTCCTGTGCTGCTGTGCCCCGCCTTACGCCCACGAGGACACTTTTTTCAACCACATCTAGCTGGCATCAAGCGCGTCGCGCAGGCCGGAAGCCCGCTCGGTGCGCCGGGCCACGCCGCGTTCAAAGACGCCTTTGTCCGACCAGAGATCGACGCGTTGGCGCGCGCGCGTGAGCCCCGTGTAAATCAACTCGCGCGTGACCACCGGGCTGTCGCGCTCCGGCAGGACCAGCAACACTCGATCAAACTCCGAGCCCTGGCTCTTGTGAACGGTCATCGCGAAGGCGGGCTCGTGATCCGGCAGTTGGGGCGGCGCGATGCGGCGCAGCGCGGGGCTCTCCCCATCGCCGGGAAACCAGGCCCAGAGCGGCGCGGCTGGTGCCCCGGATTGCGCGGGATCGGGCAGCAGGATGCCGATGTCGCCGTTGAAAAGACCGATCTGCGGATCGTTGCGCGTGATGAGCACAGGCATTCCCGCGTAGAGATGCGGCGGGCCATCGATAAGCCGGGCCTCGCGCAGGAGGGCTTCGATGCGCCGGTTGAACTCATGGATGCCGCACGGACCTTCCCGCACGGCGCAGAGGATGCGGAAGCGCCCGAACGCCTCAAGTGCTGCAATGGGGTCACGCTCCCGCAAATACGGTCCGTAGCCCGCGAGAACCGGCGCACGCAGCGCTTCAGAAAGGCGCTGGGACGCAGCGAGGGGCGCACTGCCAAGGTCGCCGTCCGTGGATGCGATCGCCTCCAGCATCGCAAGGGCGTCCCCGGAGCGACCTGTGCGGACGGCCTCGCAGAGTTGGTAAATGGAGCTCTCGTTACCGAAGCGGTAGTTCTTGCGGAGCACGGCAAGGGAGCCCGCGAGCGGACTGCCGGGGAGTGCGGCGGCGTCCACGATCTCGGCGAGGACATTGCCGGGTTCGACGGAAGCAAGCTGATCCCTGTCTCCCAGTAATACCAACCGCGCATGAGGCGGCAGGGCGTCGAAGAGCTTCGCCATCAGCGGCAGCGGAACCATCGAGGCTTCATCCACCACCAACAGGTCGAGTGCGAGCGGGTTTGCCGCGTTGTGCTTGAATGTGGGCGAGTCCCCCCGCACGCCGAGCAGTCGGTGGAGCGTGGAGGCGCGGGGAACGGCTGCCAGAAGATCGGAGAAGCCGCGCCGGGTCAACCCGTCCCGAACCGTTTGTTCAAGCCGCGCGGCAGCCTTTCCTGTGGGCGCGGCTAAGGCGATGCGCGGGGTGGGTTGGCACTGCGCCATCGACCGCGAGAGAATCTCCACCACCGTGGTCGTCTTGCCGGTGCCCGGCCCGCCGGAGATGACGGTGAGCGGATTCCCAAGCGCTGCCGCGATCGCGGATTCCTGCCCTTCCGCGCAGGGTGCCGCGTCGGGATTGGTGCGGTTCAAAAGCGCCTTTGCCAATGCCGTTTTGTAGTCAAAATAGCGCCGGAGATAAAGGCGATTTGCGGAATCAAGGACGAGCGGTGTTGTCGTCTTGGTTTCGGCCACAGACACCGCGCGGGATTGGGCGATGGCATCCAGGGCTTCGGCGAGAGGGATCCACGGCATGGGTTCGCCGGTTTCCGTCGCGGGCGGATGCGTGAGGTCGAGGCAGGTATGCCCAAGCCTCACGGAGCGGCTCAGGTGCGCCGCCACGAGCGCCATGTTCTCCCCGTCGCCGAACCGTGCAATGAAGCGGGCGAAATGGCGGTCGAGTTCGGCGAAGGCAGGGTGCGCAAGGCATGGCGCTTGCGCCTCTCGGTTCTGTGTCTTTGGGGTGGTCGTTTTCATGTTGCCATCACCGGGTCAACGCGCGGAGCCTTTCCACGCACGCCAAGGCGGGGCGGTCGCGATAAATGGCGCGCGTTGGATTGTCACGCTCGATCCCGCGCAGGAAGAGATAAAAGACGCCGCCAAAGTGCCGCTCGTAATCGTAGTCCGGCAGGCGGGCGGCCAGGAAGCGGTCGGCGGCGAGCACGTAGAGATGCGCTTGGAGCGCGTAATGATGCTGGCGCATCGCGGCGGCGACTCCGGACGCATCGTAGTCTTCCGGACGATTGCCCAGCCAGTTCGATTTCCAATCGACGATGTAATAACGCCCGTCGCGCCGGAAGAGGAGATCGATGAATCCGCGCAAAAATCCCTCCACCGGCGAGAATCTCAACTGCCCGAGTTCCTCCGGGTCAAGCGCCTCGTTTCCGTAGCCGTCAAAGAGCGCGCGGAAATCTGCGGGCTGCAGAGCCTTGAGGCGCGTTGAGAATTCCACTTCCGCAAGCCGGTCTGCTTTGGGGATATCTCGAAGACGCATGCCGGGGGAAAGCTCCACGTCGAGAAGCTCCGAAAGCTTGGATTGAAGCGCCCCGGCGTGCGGCGTGCCAGCGAGCCCATGTTCCGCAAGCTTTGAGGCAAGCAGCGTGCCGAGTTGATCCGGTTTCTGGAAATCGAGGTGCTCCAGCACGTCGTGGAAAAACTCCCCGGCACGCGTTCCTTTCTCGAATTTGAAGATGCCGCCCAAACCTGTCTCTTCCGGTAGGGATTCGGGAATCCGTGCGGGCTCCACGGGATTGTCCCGCTCCGGTTCCTCCCGGCTGGTGCCCTTCGTGAGGCCGCTGAAACTGGTGAGAAACGCCGGTTGCTGAAGCGTGCCGTGGAAGAGGCGCGGAGCGAGGCGGACCGGCGTTCGCGGTTCAAGCCGCTCCGCCGTGGAGTGCTCCTCCATCGTCTCGATGAAAGTAAGAGCGATGCTTGCCGGGTGCTCCGTGGCAAGCGCCTCCATCCCGGCGCGCAATTCCCCGCAAAGCAAGTGGCTGAGGGCCGAGGCGCCGGATTGCTGAATGTTCCCGGCGTAAATGAAGCAGCGGTGTTTGGCGCGTGTGACGGCGACGTAGAGCAGCCGCACTTCCTCCGCAAGCGCCTCCTTTGTGTGTTGCGCGATGTCGTCCTGGGCCGCGCCTTTTTTGCCGCGCAAATCAAGCGTGAGGCGACCGTCGTTTTTAGCGTCGTGAAATTGAACGCGGTCGCGCCGGGGCGTGTCCGCTGGAACCCACAGGAACGGGCAGAGGACGACTTTGTATTCCAAGCCCTTGCTCTTGTGGACCGTCACCACTTGCACGGCATCGCCGTCGTTTTCGAGCCGCAATTGCGCCGCATCCGGTGCGGAACGCCGGGCCGTGCGCTGCTCGCCGAGCCACTCCAGCAGCGCCTCGGGGGTGAACCGTTGCGCAGTTTCGCCGTCATGGAGAAGCTCGGCGAGATGCAGGATATTCGTGAGGCGGCGCTCGCCGCCTGGCTGCTCCATCACGCGTCGCCGCGCATCATATTCCGTAAGCAAACGTCGGAACATCACGGCGAATCCGCCCTTTAGCCAAAGCGAACGCCATACGGCGAACCGCTCCACCCATTGTTGGTGTGCTTCCGGCGTGAGGTCGGCGATTTCGTTGCCGTTGAGCGCAAGGAGCGGCGTGGCGAGCGCCGCGTGTAGGCGTGCTTTGTCGGCGGGCGAGAGGATGGCCTCCAGCACGCGCTGAAATTCCACCGCGTCCTGCGAGTGATAGACGCTCTCCTCTGTGTACAGCACGCTGCGGATGCCGCGCAGACGCAGCGCCTTCTGGACCATCGCGGCTTGCCGATGGGTGCGCACCAGCACGGCGAGGTCACCCCATTGCCAGACCCCGCCACCGCTGCTGTGAAGCCGCGCGATGTCCCCGGCCGCCGCTGCCGCCATGCATTGCGAGGCCGTCTCCTGGTTGAGGCCTTTCTCCTCCTCGCACTGGAGATAACGGAAATGAAGCGGAGGCGTCTGTTGCTCGGGGATTTTTCCAGATGGAGAATGCACCGGATGATATTCTATCGCATCCACCACGAACGCTCCCCGCTGCCGCAGGAACAAAGGATTGAAGCCGTTCAAGAGCGCCTGATCTGAGCGCCAGTTGACCTTCATCGTGAACTTGCGCAAGGCGGATTGCGCGGCTTTCAGGTAGGTGAAGACGTCCGCGCCGCGGAAACCGTAGATCGCCTGTTTGGGATCGCCAATGAAGAACAGCCAGTGCCGCTCCGTGCCGAATAGCCGCTGGAAAATGGCGTATTGGAGGGGGTCGGTGTCCTGAAATTCGTCGAGCAAAACCGCGCGGTATTTCGAGCCGATGGTGTTTGCGAGCAGCCCGCCGTTGGCCCCCAGCAAGGCTCCGTGGACGCGGGTGAGCAGATCATCGTACGAAAGCACATTGCGTTGCAGTTTTCGCGAGGGAAGTTCCGCGCTGGCGTAGCGCAGGAACTCGTGGGTGAGCTGATGAAAATACGCTTTGGCTGTGGCGAAGAAGTCTTCGCAGCGGTCGAAGAATGCGTGCGCCGGAGGAGTCTTTTTCTTGCCGGTGGCCTCGATGATGCTGGAGGTGCGCACGGCGTCGATGGCGCCAACGAGTTCCACGCTGACCGCCAGGGACGCGTCCTCCAGGGCCGCCAGTGCAGCGAGCAGCCGCTCCACGCGGTCCGCCCGGAATGTCTTCTCCGCGCGCGAGAGCGCCTTGTCCGTGCGCAAGATATCCCGGATTTGCCCGGCGGCTGCCAGCCAGAGCGAATGAAGCCGGGAGAACGCCTCCTCGAGCATCCCTGCAAGCTCCGGGCAGGGCCGCGGTCCGGGCTCCGGTAAAATCGCCAGATCGGGGTGATTGCGGCTGCGTTCGAGCAGTTCCACCCAGGCTTCCGGCGATTCCCCTTGCTCCAGCGCCAGCGCCGCGAGAACGGCGGAGGCGGTTTGAAAGCGGTTGCGCCAAAAATCGTTCGCCACCTCTTCCAGCAGCGGCTTGGAATCCGGCACGAGTTCCGCTCCATAGCGCGTGCCGCTTTCAAAAGCGTGCTCCTGCAACACGCGCTGGCAGAACCCGTGGATGGTGAAAATACGCGCTTCGTCGAAGGATTGGAGCGCAAGCTCCAGCGCGCGCAAAGCGGCGGCGCGGTCTCCAGCATTCGCGAGGTATTTGGCGACAATTTCATCTTTCACCGTCCCGCACTGGAGTTCCGTCAACGCTGCCTGCAGGCGCGCGCGCACCCGTTCGCGCAGTTCCTGGGTGGCCGCCGTGGTATAGGTCACCGCAAGGATGGCCTGCACCGGGACGCTCTCCTCCAGCACCAGCCGCAGATAGAGGGCCGCGATGGAATAGGTCTTTCCGGTTCCCGCGCTCGCTTCGATGAGCGTGGTCCCTTTCTCCAGCGAAACATGGGTGGCGTCAAAGGCTTGCATGGGGATCACGTGGCGGTGGCGGGCGTCTGGGCGTCCAGCATGGGGCGGCAAATGGCCAGGGCGAGGTCTTGAAATGTCGCATTGAGCGGATCGTCTGCGGCCTCGCCGCCGTTGAAGCAGAGCCGGAAGGCGGGGTCTTTGCATTCGCCCTCGGCGCGCAGATTGCCCAGCCAGACAGCACGCGCGCGTTCGAGCGGCGGTTGTCCCTTGCACCCCTGGCTTTCCGCGAACTTCAGCGCGCTCATTGGGAAAAACGGCAACGGCTCGCGCAGGCCGCGCCAGTAGATTTCCAACAAAACCGCGAGAGGTTCTGCCGACTGAGGGGCGAACTGGATGGCTTCCCCGTCCCCGGCCAAAATGGAAGGGAACGGAGCCGGATCGCAGGCGGCGCACCACGCGAGATGCTGGATCCAGGCGCGGAGCCGGTCTTTTGGCTTCAGCGTCGCGGGACGGAGGAGCGCGAGCCGACCATTGTAAAGGGCATCCATGCAACCAGTGAGCGTGAATGCGCCCACGCGCAGATCGATCAGGCGTGGCGCGTCCCGGACGGTCGTTCCGAGCAGCCGGGAGGTCATGGAGTAGAGTGCTTCCGCCGCGCTCGATTGCTCTGAGTAATACTGGGAGCCGACACTGCCAGGCGGTAACAGGGCGCGGGCGCAAAGCGCGTTTTCCGTGGGGCGCGTTTCCCCGGCGATGCGCGCGTCGAAGAGTTCATTGCGCACCTTGTATAAAAGCAGCGTGTCCGGCGTCAGCGGCTCGCTCTCCTCCAGAGTCTCGTCGGTATCGTTGAAGCGGATCCCCAGCCGTTGCCGCAAAAAGAAGGCGGCTGGATTCGTGAAAAACGCGAGCAGTTCCGAGAGTTCCACCGCGCGCATTTCCGCCCCGGGTTCTGGCAGGGGGTATGCGAGGAACGCGCCCTTTGCGCCATCCCGCACCGCGGCCGCCGCCGCGCAGTTCGCCGTGGAAAAGCTGAAGAGCCGTCCGCCGGGCTCGAAGTAGCTGCGGCTGAAGGCATGGAGGCGGTGCTCGAAAACAAGCGATTGCCGTGCCGTTGCGCTGTTTTCCAAACGGCACGACTGTTCCAGATAATCGAGCAACTCGCTCACCACCACCGAGGGCGGCGGTTTGTCGTGATTCACCAGCGAGCGGCCCACGTGGCTGATGCGCAGGCGGTCGCGCGCGGAAAGAAGCGCCTCCAGAAAGAGGTAACGGTCGTCGTCGCGCACCGAGCGGTCCCCCGGCAGCGGGCTGGCGCTCATCAAGTCAAACTGCGGCGGCTGGGGGCGGCGGGGAAAAACGCCATCGTCCATGCCCATCAGCCAGATCACGCGGGCAGGGATGCTCCGCATCGGCTTGAGCGCGCAGAACGTCACGCCGCCCGTGAGGAATCCGCCGCGCTGTTCCGCTTCCCCCATGAGCCCGGAGAAATGCTCGCGCATCGCCGCGAACGGCACCTCCTGTTCCGGCCCGGCTTCCTGTGCGATCCATTCCAGCCGATCAATGGCCACGCGCAGGTCGCGTTCATCGCGCATCTGCTCCTCGCCGGGAGCTTCCGAAAACAACTCTTCCACCAAGTCCCGCAACAATGGAGGCCATTCGGCAAGCGGCCTGGGTCGGTCCAAAGTTTCAATGGCGTTAAAGAGCAGTTCCAAGGCGGCAGCGAAGCGGCCCAGCAGTTCGGCGCCAGAGCCTTCCACGTCGTCCTGCGGTAGGATGCCCTCGAAGAGCGTCCAGTTTTCGCCCCGCATTGCGTAGCCGAGCAGCAGACGGTCAAGCCCGCGCCGCCAGGTGTTCTCAGCGAAGGCAGGAAGCCCCAGCGCGGCCCGGTGCGCGGCGTCGATGCCCCAGCGGATGCCGCTCTCGGAAATCCAACGCCGGATGCGCGCCAGTTCATCATCGTCGAAACCGAACTTGCGCCGGAACACCGGGCTTTGCAGCAGCGCGAACACCTCCGGGGCGGTGCAGCGCTTGCCGGGCAGCTCCAGGAGACTCAGGAAGGCGTGGATCGCGGGGCTGTCGCTGCGGGGCTGGCGGTCGGCGATGCTGTAAGGAATACGCAGCGCCGGGTCTTCCGGGCAGCCGAAAACGGCGTCGATGAACGGTGCGTAGCGTTCGATGTCCGGCGTCATCACGAGGATGTCGCGGGGTTTAAGCCCGGAGTCTTTCGCGAGAAGCGCCAGGAGTTGATCGTAGAGCGTCTCCACCTCGCGCATGGGCGAGTGGCACACATGGATTTGCAGCGAGTCGTCCTCTGGCGGAACGGCTTGTGGCCCCGGCGCGTCCTCTCCCGTGGCGGCACGGTTTTGCGCCAGGAAAATGTCCCGTTGGAGCCCGTGCAACAGGCTCTCGGCGGGCGGTTCGGTGAAGGTTTCCGGCGCGTCGATGATCCGGTGGCCGGCGCGTTCGTCGGCATCCAGCAATCCGTTGATGAACTGCGCGTTCAGCCGGCCCAGCGAAGTCAGCAGCGGATGCCCCTCGCCGCTCGGCTCCAGGCCGCGCCGGGCGCGTTGCTTGGGCGTGAGGTCGTCCCCGTGAAATTCGCGCGACGGCGCGAGCAGGAAAAGATGCACCGGGCAATGCGCGGCGAGCGCGAGGAAAACCTCCATCTGCGCGGGCGGCAGAGAGGAGATTCCGAAAATGGACACCCTTTCCGGCAGCGGAACGTCAGCGCAAAACTGCCCGCGTTTGAGCCGCTCCAGCGCCGCGCCGAAGTGGAGTTGCCCTTCCGCGTTGACCCCACGCCAGAGCGCGGCCTGCCATGCCGCGTCGCCATCCGCGGCGTCTCCGCGTTCCCATTCCAGAAGCATCGCCGGGCGATACACGAGGTATTGGTCGAAGAGATGAGCCAGGCGAGAGGCGAGTTGGTAGAGTTTGAGCGCGTCACCGTCTTCCAGGTAAGCGCGCACCGGGGCGAACTGTGGGCGGCCGAGCAGCGGAGGGAGGAGACGGTGGATTTTCCACGTCATCAAATCCGGCGCGAACGCATCCGGCGCGGCCATCTCCGGCACAAGCCGCCGCAGCGTCTCATCCAGGAACGTGCGGGGAAAGGGGAACGCGCAGTGCATGCAGATGCCGAGGCGTTCGGCGAGTTGCAGCGAGAGCCAGCGGCGCATCCCCAGGCTCTGCACCAGGATGACTTCCGGGGTGAACGGCGAGGCGAGCGGAGCTTGCACCACGGCAGCGAGTTCCGCCGCCAGCGTTTCGAGCCGGTTGCCGGTGTGGAGGTAAAGGCCGTTCATGGCGACGCGAAGTTTGCCGTTTGCGGGGCGCAGGCTCAAGGGGAATTGCTTACCCCCTGGGATGAAATTTGCGGTGCACGGATTTGAGGCGGTCCTGATCGACGTGCGTGTAGATTTGCGTCGTGGAAATGTCCGCGTGGCCCAGCATTTCCTGGATCATGCGCAGGTCCGCCCCGTTGCCCAGCAGGTGCGTGGCAAAGGAGTGGCGCAGGAGGTGGGGATAGACTTTTTCCTCCAGCCCGGCGTGCTTCGCGCGTGCCTTGACGATCTGCCAGCAGCGTACGGTGGTCAGTTTGCCGCCGCGCACGGAGAGGAAGAGCTCGCTGCCGGTGCGCCGTTTCACATGAAGGGGCCGCTCGCGTTCCAGATAGGCGGCGATGGCGTCGCGGGCTTTCGCACCCACGGGAACCAGCCGCGTCTTGTTCCCCTTGCCGGTGACGCGGATGACTTTTTCCTCCATGTGCAGGTGTTCGAGCCGGGCGTTGACGAGCTCGGAGATGCGCAGGCCGCTGGCGTAGAGCAGCTCGACGATGGCGCGGTCGCGCAGCCCGAGCGGCTGGTCGGTGGAGATGCTTTCCAGCAGACGCTCCACCTCCATCTCGTTGAGCGTCTCTGGCAGGTAACGCTCCACGCGCGGCAGGGGGAGCAGTTCTGCCACATCCCGCGGGACGCGCTTGCGCAGATGCAGAAAGCGGAAGAAAATTTTGATGGCCACCACGACCAGCTTCACCGACGCCGGCGCCAGCCCGCCCTTCTTGCACGCGCTCAGGTATTCCGTAATATGCTCGCGCATGACCCCGCCGGGCTCGGCGACCTTCTTCGCCTCGGCGAGCCAGCGGGCAAACGTCTCCAGCGAGCGCCGCGTGGAAAGCTGGTAGTTCTCCGAAAGCCCGCGCTCGGTGGCGAGGTAGAGAATGAAGCTGTCGATGGCTTCGTTCATGGCTATTTCAGAGCCGGTTCAACCAGTTGCGGCTGGGGTGTCATCCAACGCTCCAGGGCGTCGGAGAGCTTGCGGCCAAGCCGGATTGTCGGCAACTCCACGCCGTAAAAGCTGAGGGAGGAAAGCGCCACTGTCGCCGCGAAGGCGAAAATCCAGACCTGCCAGATGGCGAAATGCGCGTGCAGGGTGGCGATGCAGCCATAGAGCGCCACCATGTGCCACAGATACATGCTGTAGGAGATTTTCCCGAAAAAATGGACGAGCTTGTGCGAAAGAAAAGAGGGGATGGAGATCGCCCAGATGAGGATGATGGAGGCCCCGATGCCGGTGATGAAATTCGTCAACGGCGGTTGATTAAGCAACACCGCCTGCGGGACGACGGCGGTGATCCATCGGCACGAAATCCAGAGGTCGTTGGTGTAGAGCAGCAACCCCGCCAAAACCACCATGCGCCGCTGGAACGCGCCCAGAGACAACAGGCGCTCCATCAACCGCTTGCGGGCGTGAGCCAGATACGCGCCCATCAGGAAGAAGCTCACAAAGGAGAGTGTTTCCAGGAGGGATTGGATATTCTTATTGTCGCCATTATCCCTGAGGTAATAAAAGGCGTAGCCGCTCAGGAGCGAGAGGAGCGCCGCGACGGAGACGACCCGCAGCCGGAACTTGAGGAAGAGGGCCATCAACAGGGGGAAGACGAGGGAGATTCGCATCTCCACCACCAGCGACCAGACGGGAGGGTTCAGGTGGCTGGTCTTGAAACGCGTGATGAGGGGCAGATGCTGTGTGAAAACCTTCCACGTCCCCGGGTGCATCCATTGCCGGTTGATCCACTCCTCACTATATCCCGGGAAGGGGCCATGAAAGAAGAGGAGTTTGACCAGGAGCGCCGCGAAAACAGCGACGACGTAGGCCGGGTAAATCCGGAAGATGCGCTTGGCAAGGTAGGAGAGGTAATGCGGCTTCTTCTTCTCGCTCAAAAAAGAAAAGGAGAGCACAAAGCCGCTCAGCAGAAAGAAAAAGATGATCCCTTCGTTCCCCGCTCGCAGAACCGCCAACGGGGTGTCTGTGAATATCCAGAGCCACTTGGTATCGATGGGGTAACAGCCCAGAAAATGGCACCAGATCACCGTAAACGCGCCCAGACCCCGCAGCGAATCGAGTTCTTCATAGTGTCTGGTCATGGGGACAGTCCTTGCGGGGAAAGCTATTTCGTGAACCGGGGCCGCGCGGAGAGGAGATTGGTGATCAGGAGCAAAGAGAGAAGCGTTCCCGTGGGAAAGCCCAATATCCAGATGCTTGCGCAGGCGACGGCGATGTTCCAGATGTAAGCGCGCCGCTTGAAGACCGCGTAGCCCACCCAAATATAAAACAGCCCCACGGCAACACAAACAGCCCCCACGAAGAGGTCGAGATAACCCAGCGGGTGCGGCCGGAGATAGGAAATGCCGACCGTGCCAAGCGCAATCCAATGCAGCGCAAGGAGAACGAAATACACCGTCGATAAAGTCGGCCCCGAATGCCGGGGACTCCGGCGGGAACGGTGGCTGGGTCGCACCGTCTTCAAGGCTTCACCGGTGACCGGGGAAGATGGTTTCTGAGAGGGTTGCTTGACCATGGGATTCGATGAACAACCAAGTTTGCCGCAGGTTTAGAGCGCCCGGATCCTCCGCGCGACCTCCTCCGCGTTGGCCCGGCTGTTGAAGGCCGAGATGCGGAAGTAGCCCTCGCCGTTGGAACCGAAACCGCTGCCGGGGGTGATGACCACATTGGCCTGGGTGAGCATCCGGTCAAACAGCTCCCAGCTCGTAAGCCCGTCCGGCGTGCCGACCCAGATGTACGGCGCGTTGACGCCGCCGAACACCGGCAACCCGGCTTCGCAGGCGGCGGTGCGCAGGATCGCCGCATTGCCCATGTAATGTTCGATGAGCGCGCGCACCTGCCCCTTGCCTTCCGGCGTGTAGAGGGCTTCCGCGCCGCGCTGGACGATGTAGCTCACGCCGTTGAACTTCGTGCTCATGCGGCGGTTCCAGAGCGGGTGAAGCGGCAGCCGCTCACCCGTGGCCGTGGCAGCCAGCAGCGTCTTGGGGACGACCGTGAACGCGCACCGCGTCCCTGTGAACCCGCCGTTCTTGGAAAAGCTCCTAAATTCGATGGCGCACTCCCGCGCGCCGGGGATTTCGTAGATGGAATGCGGCACCGCCGGATCGGAGATGTACGCTTCGTACGCCGCGTCGAAGAGGATCAACGCGCGGTTGGCCAGTGCGTAATCCACCCAGGCCGCGAGCTGCGCGCGCGTGGCGGTGGCGCCGGTCGGATTGTTGGGGAAGCAGAGATAGACGACATCCAGCTTTTCAGCGGGAACTTCCGGCACGAAGCCGTTGGCGGCGCTGCACGGCAGGTAATGGATGCCCGCGTAAGCGCCCGTCTCGCTGGCTTCGCCGGTGTGGCCCGCCATGACGTTGGTATCCACATAGACCGGGTAAACGGGATCGGTGATGCCGAGGCGGTTGGCGTGGCCGAGGATGTCGAGGATGCCGCCACAGTCGCACTTGGAGCCGTCGGAGACGAAGATTTCGTCGTCGGCCACATCCATGCCGCGGTCACGGTAGTCATTTTGGGCGATGGCGTGCCGCAGGAACTCGTGCCCCTGCTCAGGCCCGTAGCCACGGAAGGTCCCGTGCGCGGCCATGTCGTCCACGGCCCGGTGCATCGCGGCGATCACGGCGGGCGGCAACGGCTCGGTCACATCGCCGATGCCGCAGCGGATCAGCCGCTTGGCGGCCTCCGGGTTGGCGTCGCAAAAGGCTTTCACGCGCCGGGCGATCTCCGGGAAGAGATAGCCGGCCTTGAGTTTGAGGTAATTGTCGTTGAGCTGAAGCATCGCGCCCTAATCAGGTAGCGGTTCCGGAGGCTCAGGGCAAGCCGGGGGTGAAAAAAGCTGACATTGTCCCGCGTTTCCCCTGATTTTCGCCCATGACCGCAAAGCAGTTTTACGACTGGCAGACCTCCGGGGGCGCGGACGATGTGATGCGTCTCGTTGCCTGTCTTGAGAGCGCGGATATCCCGTGGTGCGCCATCGGAGGAGTGGCCATGAATCATTGGGCAGCGGAGCCGATGGTGACGCAGGAGGTCGATTTTGTCGTTGCCGCCGAGAACGTGGCGCATCCCACGCTTTGGGGAGCGAGTTCAACTAGAGCCCCTTCAGAATGAATGGACTGGCCCGATAGACTGCGTCTCCTTTCGATCTTGGCGACAGCAAAAATCTTGCTGGGACGATCCAAAGAAGATGGCTGGTGTTTGGAGTCTCCAAAAGAAGCCGAGGAAACTATCGATCAGATCATTGACTCTGTATTTTTTGAATCCAAGAAGGAACTTCCATCCTGTTGAGCGGGCAGAAATCTTTTGTGCACGGTTTTTTATCGCTCTGGCATGCCTGTCTCTTTATCATCCTATTCTTCTCCGCACTCCCCTGTTCATGAGCACCCCCGTCCTGACCACCGAACCCGTCCGCGGCGCATTCCGCCATCTGCCTACCCTCGATGGTTTTCGCGCACTGGCCATCCTGCTCGTATTGATCGGGCATACACTTACCTTCTCACTGCACTTGCCCGGTTATTGGAGCGAAATAGGCGGCGGCGGCGTAGCGCTTTTTTTTGTCTTGAGCGGATTCCTCATCACCGGACTACTCTGCAACAAGGAGACGGTGCACGGCTCCATCGACCTTGGGGGATTCTACCGCGACCGCGCCCTGCGGATATTCCCCGCGTTTTATTTGCTGCTGGTCATCACCGCTGGGCTCATAGCGTTGAAACTCGTCACTGACGTCCCTTGGTATGCCGTGGGCGTCTGCGCGCTTTTCCTGCGGAACATTGCCGGGCGCGGGGACACGCTCACCCATCTCTGGTCGCTGGCGCTCGAACAACAATTCTACGTCATCTGGTCGCTGGCGCTCTGGCGCGTCAAATGCCGAAACATCCTCCCCTGGGCCATTGGCGGTGCCGCAGTAATCACCCTTTGGCGTACGGTGGCGATTACTCTCCATCTCTGGCACTACGAGAGCGGATGGTATTACGTGCGCACGGATTTTCGCATCGATTCCATCATCATCGGCAGCTGCCTGGCGCTGGTGCTTTACCGACCGGGCGATACGGCGCGGCGGGAGTACCTTCGTCGGAAGCTGGAACCCGTCGCGCGCCTGGCTCACCCGCTCTGGGTATTTCCGGCGTTCATTGCATGGACGGTGGGCGTGAGCCTGAGCGTGGCGTGCCGCCCGTTCTATGTCACGGGGCAGATGCTTCTGGGCTCATTGATGTTGCTCAACGCCGTCTTGAGTCCCCCGGCGTTTTGGGCGCGCATCCTCACCTGCGCCGTCATGCGTCGCATCGGGCTCTATTCATACTCCCTCTACCTTTGGCAACAAATCTTCCTCCTGCAAAAAACGCCGGACTGGGGGTGGGTCCGCGTGTTTCCGTTTGACCTGCTATGCGCATGCGCTGCCGGGATCGCCTCCTATCACTTGATCGAGCGCCCTTTCTTGAAGTGGAAAGCTGCATTGAAATCGCAATCAGCATCCCCCCACAACACCTGAAAATAAAGGGACAGATCAATGGTCAGCGGAGTAAATCAGCGTGTTCTTAAAAGAATCTGCCAAGTGACGCCGAGGGAAACAGACTCGCCGATTTCAAGCGCCTTCACCGGGGAAGTGAACTCGAACTCAATATAAGGCGGGGTGCCGGGAAGGCGGAAGGAGGAGTCATCCGGATCTGAGAAAACCTGTGCGCGGCGGCAGGGGGCATACGGCCCCGTTGCATTCAGCTCGGCAGACGTCTCCACGCTGAAAAGATGCTCTCCCAGCTGAAGAGAGAGCGCATCCGCTTCGAGGCCGATTTTTTGCCAGGGGGAAGAGGGGCGCGGCAAGGTGATGATGCCCCCCTCGCTCTTGACGTTTGGCCAGCAGGTGCCGGGGAAGGACTCATAGCCGGGCGCTTCGGCATGGGCGCAGAGCCGGGCGAAGATTTTCGCGGGGGCTGGGATTTGGGTGACGGTCCACACCCCCACAGGCAGGGAGAGTTGACCGTGGCAGACTTTTTCCAGACGGTTGAGGAACGTGACGCGCGAGCCGGTCGGTTCGAGGGATATTTCGCGGACGATTTGCACCCCGTAGGCGGGAACAACGGGGGAAATCATTCGCAAGCTCAGTCCGTCACGCTCGATCTGATGCGGTGTGGCGCAGGGGTCGCCCGGGGGGTGCTTCGCGCCGGGATTCCATTTTGCCCAATCCTCCTCAGGCCAAATCCAGACTTTATCCCCGCCCCAGTTCGACCACCCGGGAAAAGGAACGGGCGTCTCAAGGGCGCGGGGGTTATGCCAGAGGAAATTCGGCCCGCCGATGGGGCCGTATGCGGTGACGCGCCCCGTCTCTGGGGAGGCAACAAGCTCAAAGCCATCGTTGGCAATGCGGCTCACTTTGGAGGGGGCGGAGAGGTTTTGGGGATGCATGGAATGCCGCGGTTGAGTCATCTCTTGGCAGCATTTGACTGTGCTGCGAATGCGCCTTGCCTGACAAGCGGAAAAGCCCCTCTTCCCCGCAAACCCAAAAGCGCCGGGCTATTTTCCTGCCGCGTGGAAAACGGGGCATCCGCCATCCGCCGCGGCTGCGATAGGCGAAGGGGGACAAAATCTGTCCAAACAATCGCCAACTCCGGCATTGCCAATCGCACCCGGCTTGTTCATCTTTAGCCGTTTGAAAAACGGCATGAAACTTCGATTTACCGCATTTTTCCTGTGTGCCAGCCTCTGCGCGCTGGCGCCGCAGGCCGCCCGCGCCCAAGAGGCGGCGGCTGCGTATGCGGTGGCCGACGCCAGCACCGGCCACATCCTGAGCGCGGGGCATCCCAACAGGAAAGTCCAGATCGCCAGCCTCGCCAAAATCGCCACGGCCGTCGTCGTGCTCGATTGGATCAAGGTCGGCAACCAAAATCCTGCGAACCTGGCCACCATCCCTCCCGGAGCGACCGTTGGCGTGGAGAACCCCATCGGCTTCCAGCCCGGTGACCAGGTTTCCCTGCGCGATCTGCTTTACGCGATGCTCATCCAGAGCGACAACATCGCCGCAACCACCCTGGCCGACCATGTGGGGCGCGATCTCCAGCGCAGCGCGCAGAGCGGCGTCAAGCCCGTGGACCTCTTCATCGCCCAAATGAACGCACTGGCGCGGAACCTCGGGATGACCCACACCCGTTTCCTCAATCCCAGCGGCCTCGACAGTGTGGAAGCGCCCTATTCCACTGCGCGGGACGTGGTCCTGCTCACCCGGGCCGCGCTCCAGCGTTCGGCCTTCCGCTTTTATGTTTCGCAAAAAGAGCGGCGCATCACCCGTTCGCTGCCCGGAGGTAAAAAGGCGGAATACAATTTGGTCAACACCAACGAACTGCTGGGGAAAGACTCCATCGACGGCGTGAAAACCGGCCAAAGCGCCCGTGCGGGCGGCTGTGTCGTCCTCTCGGCGGCGCGTTCTCTGGAATCGATCCAAAATCCCGACGGCTCCTACACGGTCACGCCTCGCAGGCTGATCGTCGTGGTCCTCGGCTCCCGGGATCGCTTTAACGACGGACTGCAACTCCTCAACTCCGGCTGGAGCCTCTATGATCAATGGACGGCGCAAGGCCGACCCCTCGAAAAATAACATGAAAAGAATCGGCATCCTCACAAGCGGCGGCGACTGCCCCGGACTCAACGCAGTATTAAGAGGCGCAGTGCGCGCCGCAACCTCCCTCGGCTGGGAAGTCATCGGCTTCAAAGACGGCTACGAGGGGCTCCTGAACGGTGGCGATTACGTCGTGCTGGACCGCAAGATCACCACCGGCATCGGCGCCCTCGGCGGTACGATCCTCGGCACCACCAACAAAGGCCATTTCGTGGCGAAAGTGGGCGCGGGGGACAAAATGGCGGTTCCCCAACACGTGATCGAAGAATCCCGCAAAACGCTGGCCAAGCTCGGCGTCGAGGGGCTCATCTGCGTGGGCGGCGACGGCTCGCTGACCACCGCATTGCAGCTTTTCGAAAACGGGTTCCAAACCATCGGCGTCCCCAAATCCATCGACAACGATCTCGAAGCCACCGCGACGACCTTCGGGTTTGACTCCGCCGTGGCCTGTGTCTCGGACGCGCTGGACCGCCTCCACACCACGGCCATGAGCCACAAGCGCGTCATGGTCACCGAAGTCATGGGACGGCACGCGGGCTGGATCGCCCTGCACGGCGGTTTTGCCGGGGGGGCCAGCGTCATCCTCATTCCGGAGATTCCCTTTGACCTCGACCGCGTGGCCGAAGCCATCATCCGTCGCGACGAAGCGGGGCTGCACAGCACCCAGGTCGTCGTGGCCGAAGGCGCGCGTCCCAAGGACGGTCGCCAGATGCTCCACGTCACCGGTTCGGGCGAATACAAGCTCGGCGGCATGGGCGAACAAGTCGCCCGCGAGATCGCCAAGCGCACCAACAAGGAGACCCGCACCTGCGTGCTGGGGCACCTCCAGCGCGGTGGCGCTCCCACCACCAAGGACCGCCTCTTGGGCACCCAGTTCGGCATCAAAGCCGTGGAGCTCATCAAGGAAGGCAAGTTCGGCCACATGGTCAACTACCAGAACTTTGAAGTCGGCGAAGTCTCCATCGCCGAAGCCGTCCACCGGCTCCGCCTGGTCAAGCCCGACAGCCAGACGGTCCAGATGGCCCGCGCTGTCGGCATCTCCTTCGGCGACTAAACCCGTTTTCATCAAAATCCACCCTGGAAGGCGGAGTTCGGGCCAGAAAACGGCTTGAATCCGCCATCCGCCATCCCATATTCACTCCATGGACCGCCTGCTCGAACTGCTCAAACCCAACGGCCGCGCCTCCAACGAGGATCTGGCCAAAGCGCTGAATGTGACCGAGGCCGAAGTCGCCGCACGCATCGAGGCGTTCGAACGCAACGGCACCATCGTGGGTTACCAGACGCTTTTCGATCCGGAAAAGTGCGGCAACGGCTCCGTGGAAGCCGTCATCGAAGTCAAAATCACCCCCGAGCGCGGTGGCGGCTTTGACCGGCTCGCCAGCCGCATCTCGAAGTTCGAGGAAGTGCAAAGCTGCTACCTCATGAGCGGCGGCTACGACCTGCTGGTCATCGTGCAGGGAGAGAACCTGCAAGCCATCGCCCGCTTCATCGCCGAACGGCTCAGCACCATCAAAGGCATCATCTCCACGGCCACCCATTTCCGGCTCAAAGCCTACAAGGAAAGCGGCATGCTCCTGCACCGCGAGAGCAAGCCCCAGCGGCTCGCCGTCTCCCCGTAGGCCTGCCTGACTCCCCTATTTTATGACAGACGAAATGATCCTTGTGGTGCGGCGTGCGCTGCTCGAAAGCCTCGGAATGTTCCAAGGCCTCGCCTTTGACGTGCAGCGCTATCTCCCCGCCCTGCTGGCGCGTGAAAACAACTTCTTCACCCCGCGCCCCCCGGCGGAGACGAACCCTGAGCTCAAGCAGATCATCCCCTACGTTCTCCTCGTCCACGCGGGGCGCGTGCTCCACTACGTGCGCGGCAAGAAAGCGGGCGAGCAGCGCCTGGCGGCCAAGGGCTCGGTGGGCATCGGCGGGCACATGAACGACGGCGACGAGCACCTCTTTGCCCTCGACATGGACGCCTACAGGGCAGGGGTCCAGCGCGAAGTAACCGAGGAACTCAATCTCCAGAGCGCCTTCACCAACCACATCGTCGCCCTGCTCAACGACGACTCGAACCCGGTTGGTCAGGTTCACCTCGGCGTCGTCCACATCTTTCAGCTCGCCACCGATGCGGTGACCAAGCGCGAACAGATGATCACCCAGCTCGAGTTCCTCACCCCCGCCGAACTGCGGGAACGCCGCGAGAACCTCGAAAGCTGGTCCCAAATCTGCGTCGACAACCTCGACCGGCTCCTGGCGGCCATTTAATTCCCGGGGAGGGCGGCATCCGCTTCCCCGCGCAAGCGGCGACCCCGGTCCGATTCCTCTTTCAGAAGCGCATTCCCGCAAACCAAGGCAACCCGCATGGAGTTTGGTCGTCAATCCGGTCCCTATCCGCAACGCTGGTCCACAGAGCGTATCTCCTTCGTCACGATGTTGATCGCGGCGAATGTGGTGGTTTCCCTCCTGCAATGGGGGGTGGACGGCCTGCACGGGATGGACGGCCTGGCGGAGAAATACTTTGCCCTGAGCCGGGAGGGGATTTCCCAAGGTTACTACTGGCAGTTCCTCTCCTACATGTTCCTGCATGGGGGCATCCTCCACCTGCTCTTCAACTGCTTGGGGCTTTACTTCGCCGGGCGCGAAGTGGAGTTGGTCTGCGGCCCCAAGCATCTCTTGGGGATGTATTTTATGGGCGGCTTCCTCGGCGGCATCCTCCAGCTTGCGATGGGAGGAGACATCTCTCTGATGGGAGCCTCCGCCGGAGTGTGTGCCGTCCTGCTCGCCTTCACCACGATGCTCCCGGAGCTGGAAATCACCGCCCTCCTCTTTTTTATCATCCCCATCCGCATGCGCGCCAAGTGGCTGGGGCGGGCCGTCATCGTGAGTTCCATCTTTTTCGCCGTCACCCCGTGGGGCGGCAACGTCGGCCACCTTGCCCACCTCGGTGGCGCCCTCACCGGCTGGTTCTATACCCGGCGGCTCGGCTTTGGAGGGGCGTTTTGGTTCCAGCGCGTCTTCCGGGACCGCCGCGTGACGCGCGAACGCCAGGAGCGCATGGACCCGAACGAATTCATCAGCCGCGAGATCGACCCCATCCTGGACAAAATCGCCCGTGAAGGCATCCAGAGCCTCACCCGTTCCGAACGGCGCATCTTGGAACTAGGCCGCGAGAAAATCGCGAAGAAGACGAGCCCCCCGGGCGCCCCCTGAGCCGGGTTGCTGGCGCTCCCTGGAGTCACCGCTTTCCCGCAGGGAAGCCACCGGATTTCATTCCCCGTTACGCTCTACTCCTCTCCCAGCAGCAGGCAGACCACTTCATTTGCGGAGCGCAGATAGAGGCGGCTATCGACCAATGCGGGATGCGACCAGACCTCCGGTTTTGCTCCGTCGAAAACCTGGAGGCTCGCAACCTGGCGGCAGCCTCCACCATCGGCCTCAAACAGCGTGAGCCAGCCGCTGACGCTCGTGGCCAGCACGCGTCCGTTGCCGCCGATGAAGCTCGCGTAATCTCCCCACCCATCCGCTCCCTTGCGCGAGCTACTCCAGTTCGTTGCGAGTTTTTTCTCCAGATCGAGGCAGCTTAATGTTTCGTTGGCGAAACCAAAGAGCAGGCCGTTCACGGTGACGGGCGAGGTGGCGTTTGGCTTGAACGCGTCATTGCTGGCCTGCGGTTCATCGCAAAGCGTGCCGTCAGAGTTGAAGGCGTAAATCCGCGCCCCAAAACCTTCATTCGCAACCAGCAGGCGCCCGCCCAAGTCGATGGGAGTGGGAACATTCAAACTGTCGGATTCCATTGTCCAAAGGCGCTCGCCGGTTTCCGGATTCCAGCCGCCAAGGGACTTCGAGTCACACCCGACGATCTGCCGCCGCCCACCAAAGACCCCCGCCACCATGCCCCCGTAACCGGCGGGGTTTCCCGGCGCTTCCCAGAGCGTTTCGCCGGTCTGCCGGTTCAAAGCCACCAGCGCGGCGTCCGGTGAAGCCGTCCCGACGATCAACCGCTCACCGTCCACCAGAGGGCGCGCACAGAACCCCCAGGAGAGCGGTTTGCCGCCGAAATCTGCCAGCAGATCGCGACTCCAGAGGCTATTGCCGGTCTTGAGTTCCAGGCATTCCAAACGTCCGAACGCGCCGAGCAGGTAAACCTTGTCCCCGCAGATGACGGGCGTCGCGCGCGGGGCGTTGGTGTAGTCCATTTTGCCGGGGGCGGCATACTGGAACACCCAGCGCTCGTCCCCCGTCTGCGCGTCCAGGCAGCGCCAGATATCCTCGTCGCCGTTGCTGGATTTATCCGCCACGACCACGTAGGGCAGGCTCACCGCGACGCCTGCCATGCTGGGGCCGGTGGTCTTCTTGCGCCAGGCAAACCGCGGTTTGGCGGGGAGTTGCGCGGGAACCCCGTCGCTGATCCCGTCCCGGCGCGGCCCGCGCCAATCGCCCCAGCCGAGGCACCCCTCGCGCTTGACCGGCATGGGGAGGAAGCCGTCCCGGCTCTCCAGCTTGACCTTGAGGGCCTCATCCTTGCTGACTTCCAGCAAGGCAGCCACGATGGCGGCGTCTTCCTTCGCCGCCAGCCGCCCCGTCGCAAACACCGTGACGAATGGCACCGGCGCTGTTTCGCCGACAACGCGCAGCGAGCCTTTTTCCACGGCACCGCAGCCTTCGGCCAGGCGGATGGCGTAGCTGGAGATGACCGCGGCATCGGCCTTCTTGTTGGCCACATCCACGGCGGCGTGGTTGCATGCCGTCCGTGTTTCGGGTTCCGCAGGAACTGGCACTTCCGCGGCCTTTAAGGAGGCAAGCGCAGCCGAATACTTTTCATCGGCGTCAGGTAACCCGAAGAGCATCTTGCGCCCCTTCAAGTCAGCGAGGGTTTTCGCCGGATCCTCGTTGCGCACAATAAACAAGCCCGTCAGCGTGGTCTTGCCGTCGGTGCCGGAGAGCATGGCCAGGGGCCGGAGCGGGACATTCAGCTTGGCCGCCTGGCTTTTGATGACCGATTGCTTGCCGACGAGCAGTTCGACATGATCGCCGCAACGCTTGTTGGCATCCACCAGGCTCTCACAAGGCACAATCTCGACAGGCCGCCCGAGCCGGGCGCTCAAGAACACGCCCAACGCCTCGTAATCCCGCTGGGCAAACCCCTTGATGCACTCGCACGCGAGCTTTTTGTAGAGCGGGTCCATCACCGCCATGTGCAGCGGCTCGGTGGTGGGAGTGGGAAGCGGCGTCGGCGCGGGGGATTCCGCTGCCAACGCAGCCAGAGGTGCGGCCAGCAAGGCCACGAGGATGGGAATACGCATAGAAAGAAGAATGATTCTGGGCGGCTACGGAGTGCGCGTCAATACGCGGATGAGGCTCTCTGGATTCACCGTTGCCTCAGGCGAACTGCCGCCGGTATTTGGCCACGATTTCCTGATTCTGGCTGGCGATGGTTCGGAAGGGGGCGGAGATGGATGGGGTCTGCGCGACTCTGGTCCAGTAAATCGCCGCCAACTCCGCCGCCACAGACCACGACTCCAAGGCTTCGGGGAGCGGAGGGGGTGGATTGAACACACGCTCCGGGAGCGCACCCTCGGGATCGGGCCGGTAGAGCATCGGGAGCATGTCGTAGGAGGGAGCGAGCGCCAGGGGGCGGGTGCTTTCCAAAAAGAGGCTGGCGTTGCCGTAGTGCATGTCGGTGTTGCCAATCAAGGCCCCAAACCACCAGAGCACGGTGAGCCGCTCTGCATCCTGGGCGGTAAGCCAGCCCTCCGATTGAAGCCGCCGCGCGGCGGCAGTCCAAGGCGTGTGCGGTTCCCCGAAAAACGCCCCGTCCACGGCGGCCAGTGAAACGAGTCCCCTCCGACCGTGTTCACCCACGCGGTCAAAGCGGCGCGATTCCAGAAAAACCCGCCCGCCTGCTTCCACGAGGCAGGTCTCCGATGCAGGAATCCCGTTTTCGCGGAGCACCGTTGCGGCGAGGTGTTCGGCGATCAGCAAATCGGCCCAGCGCTGGTCTTCGGGTCGCCCGCCCCGGCTGCTGAATTTGACGATGGCGTGCCGGACGGTTTGGTCGGCATCGCGGATGCGCACCGTGAATTTCGGCTGTTCGCCCGCCGCAGATGATCCCGGCCATTCCCCCGCGAGCATGGCTTCCGCCAGCCGGGGATAGACCTCCGCACGGGCATCCGCTGGCACGCTTTGCGGCGGGTGGATGCGTTGCTCCTGCACCGCCATGAGTGCGGCTTCCCCAATCACAAAGGCCCCCTGCAAATCCTGGCCGAAACGCAGCAACGCCGTCATCACATCGTCGGCGGTCCACTGGCGCGGATCCGCTTGGAATCCGAGCGTCTGGCTGTAAGTGCGGGCAAAAGAGCGTCCAAGGAATCCCTGGGGTCGCAGGTCGTCCAGAAACCAGGGGAGATCGGGGTAAAGCCCGTTGGGAAAGTCGTTTCCCCGCAACGCATCCCAAGGCTCCTCCTGTTCGAGACACCATTGCCGGTTCTGCAAGGCGTGAAGCACCCCCACACGCTGCGGCTTGCCCAGCAGGTCAATGGCGTAAAGAGGCCAGTTGGACCCGATGGCGGGGATCTCACGCAACATGGCATACCGGGTCGAGCGTCCGCGGCTCAAGCGCATCACCCGCCGCCCCAGGCGGGCAAGCAGCCGGGACACGGTCGGCTGGCTGATTCCCAGACCGGCGCACAACTCGGCAGCCGTCAACGCCCCCCGGCGGCGGAACTCAAACTCGATCAATGGATCGCGGGTTGGCATGAATAGATTGAAACGAAGAGAATATCCGCATATTAAGAGTATTCTGTCAAGATGCAATCACATAAGAGAATAATTTATGAATAGTATAACCTGCTGCGAATCCGCTGTGTTATGACCCGCAAAAGGGGAGCAGTCACCGCTGTGACGGCAGTCGGGTTTGGGAGTGACGGGTTGGGTGCATCACAAAGGGAGGGCAACCCCGTAACCCAGAGTTGAAGCGCCGGGCTGTATTCGCAGATTTTCCCTTCCCCTCGTCTCCTGCTTTGCATCGCGCCCTTTGCAGACGTTTGCCGAAAAGCGCGATTGCAATTTTATGCACTTGTTGCATAGTGGGTTTCATGCCTTTAGTTTTTTCACACCCCGCTTCCCGCAGGAAGGCCCGGTGGAAACGTGCTGCCTCAAGCCGCATTTTCTCCGTGCTCATTGCCTTGGTGGTCGCGTTTTTACAGTGCCGAGGGGCTCTGGAATAAGCAAGGGCTCCCACTTTTTTTCAAACCCCATACCCGACATGAATGTAAAGCTGGCGCATTTCGATCTATTGGAAGAAATCGGTCATGGCGGTTTGGGCGTCGTTTTTCGCGCGTTCGACCCCTCGCTCAACCGGTACGTGGCCATCAAAGTCCTC
>Ga0073936_10001255_pt1 | contig 39438 bp, 34 predicted proteins | sample AliMusrvi5mmetaG_FD_87041 | JGI IMG/M metagenome (GOLD analysis project Ga0073936, IMG submission 87041) | Freshwater lake bacterial and archeal communities from Alinen Mustajarvi, Finland, to study Microbial Dark Matter (Phase II) - Alinen... | ecosystem: Environmental > Aquatic > Freshwater >...
GCGGTCCAAGGCCAGCAGGATTTCCTCATCGCGGTCGGTGAGATGCCGGGGTGTGGAAGAAGTTGCCATGGGTGGCCGGTGAAGGTAGCATCGGCCGCGCATTGGTACAGTATCTTGCACTTGCATGAAGCCAGAAACATGTCGTTACGTGGACGTCGAGGCCCTTATGGCCCAGGTCACCCTGGAGCAGGCAGCGGCCTACTATGGCGTAGCGCTGCCAGAAATACAGCGGGTTGGCAGCGAGGTGCGGATGCGCTGCTTTCTGAATTGCGGGCGAAAAGAAGATACCGGGCAGCGGGCGTTGGCAATCCAGGCGGATCACCGGGCGAAAATCTGGCGGTGCTTCGAGAGCGGCTGCGGCCGGGGAGGGAACCTGGTGTCGCTGTGCGATCTGATGAAGCCCGGGGCACACGCCGACGGTAAGCCGCGTGGCGACCGGTTCAAGGCGATATTGGCCGATCTCCAGGCGATGGCAGCGGGCAAAGCTCCGCCAGAATCGCCGATGGCCTCGGTTGAATCCGCGCCGCCAGCGTCCAAGCCGCGCCCGCGGCCTGGGAACATCCCGCTGGCGCAATCCGAGAACGAACGGGCTCGGGGACTGGTGAACCTGGATGCAAAATTTGTCGTCGATCCGGCGGCGATGAGCCCGAAAGCGGCCTCATACTTCCGCCACCGCCCCTTTCTCACGCCGGAGACGTGCCAGAAGTGGCGGATGGGTTATCTACCGCGGGACGCCGGTGGCGACCGCGCCGGCGGCACGATGCGCGGGAAGATCGTTTGCCCGATGATTTCGGACAACGGCGAAGTGCTGACCTGGTTCGGCCGCGATCCGGAGTATGAGGGGAAGCATCACGAATGGATTGTCGGCGGCAAACAAGGGAACGAGCCTGAGAAGTACCATTTCGTGAGTGGATTTCAGCGGGGCCTGGAGCTTTTCGGCCAACACCGGCTGCGGGATGAAGAGTTACGGCAGCGGGCCCGGGAAACGGGTCTGCTCGTGGTTCCTGGCCCTAATGATGTGATTGCCCTGGATGCCCTCGGTGCCCCGGCGGTCGGCCTGTGCGCGACGGCCGTCACCGCCGAACAGGCAGAGAAGCTTGCTGCATTCTCGCGGGAGACGGGGAGCGTCGTAACCGTCATGCTTGACTGCACGGAGGAGGGGGAATTGGCGGCACGGGTGGTCGTGGTAGAACTTGCGCAGCGTTGTCCAGTTCGTCTGGCATGGTCGTCGGCAATGCATGGTGGGGCATTCAAAGGGAAGAAATCAGACTCGCTGACGAATGAGGAGTGGGAGCGAATCCGCCCGTTTCTTGCTGGGCCAAGTGTGCCGAAGGTGTGACAGGGGAATGCCGGTCGGCGACTGTTGGGTGTAAACGATTATGCCTAATATCCGCCGCCGGAAGGCATCGGGCGTCAGCATTCTTTCTAACCGTCAGCGGGCGGTCTCAAATCTCAAATGCAATCGAGGTTTGAAAAACAAGCCTCGAAAACTGGTATAGGAAAAGACATCGCTGGGACGTACCAATGGGGGAAAGCTTTGCAAATTTCTCCTTGGGAATGGAGTCCCAGCGATGGCACGTCATCTTACTCTGGAAGAGCGCGATCGTATAGCGCAATTGCGGCATCAGGGAGCCGATCAGAAGAAAATCGCACAAGCCGTGGAGCGTTGTCCTTCCACGATCAGCCGCGAGCTGCGACGCAACCGCACGGACGGCGAGTATTTTGCCGCACAAGCCCAGCGGGAGGCCGAGCGACGGCGGCAGGAACGTCCGCTGGTACGCAAGATGGAAGATCCTGAGATCAACCAGGCCGTCCGTGCCAGATTGGCGCAGGAGTGGGCGCCGGAACAGATCGAGGGACGGATGCGGCAACAAGATTCCGAGCACTGCGTTTCGTCGCAAACGATCTACACCTGGATCGAGCAGGACGAAGACCGCGAGTACTGGAAAGCACTTCTGCGGCGTCGTGGGAAGCGTCCAAACCGGCGGAAAAACGTAGCCACGACCGGGGATGCCGCCCGCATCGCCAATCGCCCGGAAGTGATCGAAGATCGATTGCGGTTGGGCGATTTCGAAGGCGACACGGTGCTCGGCCCGCCCGGTACGGGCGGCCTGGCCACGCTGGTCGATCGCAAGTCGCGGTTCACGATCGTCGTCAAGGTTCAATCCAAGAACGCCGACCATGTGCATGAGAAAATCAAACAGCGGTTGAAGGAGTTGGATGATGAGCGACGCCACTCGATCACTTTCGACAACGGCACCGAATTCGCGCGCTGTCACCGCCTTGAAAAGCACCTCGGTATTGAGTTATACTTTGCTGATCCGGGCTGTCCGTATCAGCGCGGCACGAATGAGAATACCAATGGTTTAATCCGTCAATACTTTCCCAAGGGGACTGACTTTCGCGACATCTCCCATAACCAGGTGCGGCAGGTGGAAAAACTACTCAACAACCGCCCCCGCAAGTGCCTCGGTTTTAGGACTCCCGCTGAGGTTTTCTTCGAAGAAAACCCTCCTGCCGGTTGCGATTGAGATTTGAGACCGCCGCGTCTCACCATACGGAATGCTTGAATTATAGCGACTTTGCGGACAGGCCGGCCACGCTGCCTATCTCTGGTTTCAATTGCTCACCGGCATGCGGCATAGTACATGCTTCACGCATTTTTGACATGTGGCAAGTGCGACCTAATCTTTCCAAGAGGAACTCGCTGTTCCTCGGCCGGCGAAACGGTACCTTTGCGGCCGTGAGATCAGCAAGGTGGATGCCATGAAATCAATGCTGAAGAAGGTTCGTCGCTTTCTGGCATGCGAAGACGGGCCAACGGCTGTCGAATACGCGGTGATGTTGTCACTCATCGTCATCGTTTGCCTGAGCGCCATTACGAGCATCGGCACAAAGGCCAGCAGCGTCTTCTCGAAAGTCGCGAATTCGATTCACTGATCAGAATCTCGCTCATTAACGACCAGAGTCCCGCCTCAGATGGCCTTGCGACATCTGATCTGCTAGAGACAGGTATTGAATTGCCGAGACCTTCGTAACATTTGGAATGGTTCCGCGTGCGAACCGCCTGGGAGTCACACTCGTCGCGGCGCTGCAAACGCGGTCGTTTACCCAGTCCGCTGAGAAACACCTCTTCCGAACGCGTGCGTAATGCGGCAATCTCATTGTCGTCCATGCGTCGCCGTTTTCATCCACTGACTTAGTCTCGGTAAGTCTTGTGGCACTCGGTGCAAGACTGGTTGAGTTGCGCGGATAGCGCGGCAGCCTTTTCTTTCTGCCTGGCCCGAAGTGATTCGGCAAGTTGGCCCGCAAGTCTGGACGAATTCGACAACAGCTTTTGGAACTGCGTGTCCTCCTTGCCGGTGCGAATTGTGTCCGCTTGGAGCAAGGCATCGCGCAACATAGCGGCCTCGCGCGAGGGCAACAGGTCGGGATGCTTCCTTGGCGGTTGCCAACCGGCGTCTTGGCACAGCTTCAAGCGATCGAGCCCTCGGCCGATCTCTGCCATCTGCATCGTGAACGACCCAACATTGGCGGTTTCCTTTAGTTCCGGAAGCTTCGCGCCCTTTGCCGGAGGCACGTACTTGCCCACATCGCGCCACAAGCCAGCATAATCCCTACTCGTCCCGGCGACGGCGAGAAAGGCGAGTGCTTGATGGTGATCGACCTTGCCAGATGCCAAACAAACCACCGCGGCGGCAGCCGGTCCCCGATGAAGGCCGTGGTGGCAGTGAACGTAGATCGGTCCCTTCAGGTCGTGGGCAGCCTTTGCCAAAGCCGCGCCGGCTTCGGCGGGAATGCCGTTGTAGCCGAACGGAATATGGACGTAACGCAGGCCGTGCTTCGCGGCCGTTTCAACATCCGGGCGGGCGCCGTCAACGCTGATGATGGTCGTGAACCCCAATTTGCGGAGGCTCCCAAAACCCTCGCCACCTTCGGGCTCGCTGCCGGACCAGATGCCTTCGCCCGCTTCCAGGACATGCCGAAGCCCGGAATATTCCTTCGGAACGGTGATTCTCTCGGGAGCCATTGCGGCTGGCTGCTTCACTTGCAGTCCATCGAAGTGAGTGACAGCATCGGCCTTGGTCCATAGCCCGACTTCCCCTGCGCAAGGGAAGGTCTTGTCGTGGACGTCGAGCATGAGTTTGGCGTCAAGGTAGCAGCGGATATGATCGCCGCAATGGACAACACGAATCGAATGCCATTCGCCCGGCGGGACTTTGACTTCGGCCGAATCGAGTTGCGTCCGTTTGCCATCTACAACCTTGTAGACCCGGAAGTTGTCTTCCAGCGGATTCATGCGGGCGACGTAATAGTTCTTGGCATCGCGATAACGCCAGACCGGGCCGCCACCGCGGTCGAGCTTGCCTGCAATCGCCTTGAACGCCACGACCAAGTCGATATCGGTGAAGCTAGTGCTCTCGCTCACGCACAGATTGAAGAGGCCATTTGGCCCCTCAGCCGATGTTTGAGCCAGCGCTTTGCCGCTTGGCACGCTGGCATCTGAGACCACCATCCAGACACTGCCAGAGCCGCTGCCTGTCTTGGCGGCAACCCAGCCCTTGGGCACATCACCCGTCCGGTCATCTCTCAGTAACATCTGATACGATTCCCCAAGGACCGTGGAATGCCATGTCATGACGACCACGAAGGCGAGCAGATTCCGAAATCGCATTACATACCCCCCTTCTTGAGAAGGACTGACTAAGACCCAAGGCTACGCGATCAGCCGGTTTTCGGCCACGCGACGAGCGCCGACTGCGTTGAACCGACCGCTTTCCGCTTTGCTGTGTTTGACGATGTTGCAACCGAGTGACTATAATAGCCGATCCTTGAACGATTGGGTATTCGACGACATGTATTGGCGGTTACATAGAAGAACGAGGTCACGGTTGCGGCGCACGGCAATAGCCCTGTTCTTGGCCGCAAATCACCTTGTTGTTGCTTTGGGCGTGCCGATCCCCATGCCTTCCGCCGATCCACAATCTTCGGGAAATCAGCCGTTTCCGTGCATGAACTGCCCGTGCGGTTGCCGGACGGCCGAGCGCTGCTGGCGAAATTGCTGCTGCTTCACGATGTCGCAAAAACTGGCCTGGGCCAAGGCTCACGGCGTGACGCCGCCAGCGTTTGTTCTCGAGGCTAGTGCTCGGGAGGGCACGAACACAGACGGTTCTAAACCTTGCTGCCCACATTGCCACAAGAAAGCAGCCGCTAAACCGGTTGCCGGGAAGCACGATGCCCGGCAAGGGGATTACGTAGTCTTGCTCAAGGCAATGGAGTGCGAAGGGAGCGGACCGCTCGGCTTGCTATCGAGTTCGCCAGCGCTGATACCCCCGCCCGTCAGTTTTGTTCCAGGTGAGACCCGCGTTTTGGGATTCGTTTCTTGTCTTGTGCCGGCGCTGGTATCGAGCTTCGCCGAGGTGCCTGTCCCGCCGCCGCGCGGCTGATCTTCTTCGGAAAGTTTGCTGAAGCTTTAGCATCCATCTCTTGGTTGTCGCGCTGCCGGCTTGCGCACGCGGTCGTCGCAGGCATGACGGCAAGTGGTCGGACTACGGTTTGAACTCTCTTTCGTCTCAGCTTAGGCCGCGCCGCGCGAAGAGTATCCTTCGGTCGGCGACGCCTTTGAATCATGGAGTGGAGCCGATGAACCGAAATCGGAGCGATTGATGTCCGCGCCGAGGTCGACGAGACGGCGCGTACCATGGGAGCCCCGTCCGAACGGGACTCACCCTTGTCGAACTGTTGGCGGTCATTGCGATTCTCGGCGTCCTGATCGCACTATTGTTGCCGGCCATCCAGGCCGGCCGTGCGGCGGCGCGGCGAATCCAGTGCGTCACGAATAAATCACTTGTTTTTGCTGCGTTGCCTTTTTACTTTCCAACAAGAAAACGAGTTACATACATGACAAAGCTGCACTTATCGTTCCTGGGCGCTTGGGTTCTGGCGCTCGTCGCTGCGCTGCCTGCACAGGCAGACACAATTTCTTTTAACGTCACCACGACCTGGTACGAACCCATGACGCAGCCCGATAATTCGGTCTTCGTCGGGTCGTTTAGTTACGACACCAGCACCCATGCCGTGACCAGTCTGAGTGGCTCCCTGAGCGAGTCCATGACGGGGATGGGGATGGGGGATATGACTTGGTTGTCGCTCAACAATCAGTTGCCTAATGGCGACGCCTCACATACGTATCAGTGGCATGACGACGCCAAAGGGGGTGCTTTCGCCACCGTATTCAAGAATACCGACTCCCTCACTTTTGCGACAAGCGCTACGATTAGCGGAACCACTTACACGGGTGACGGGTGGAGCCCGCAGGGAGGTAAAGCTGTTAAGTCGAGATACGCTGGCTATCCGAACGGTTACCTCAACGGCCCGCAGAATGCCTATGCGCTGATCTTCGTGCCCGACAATCTCAGTTCGGCCAACACGGCGAGCAATCCGCTCACGCTGGCGTGGAATGAAACCGCCGGTACCGGCAGCATCGGCCTTGAGTACACGTCTTACGCCGACTACACAGCCGGCGGCGCAATGGGCGATGTGGGGATGACCGCCACTTCGATGCTTGCCTATGGCGCGAAAGGCACGATGTCGGGTGTTCCGCTGTCGGAGGTCATCTCTGTCACTCCAGTGCCCGAGCCATCGACAATCGTTTTGGGTGCCGTGGCCTTGGCGGTGGCAGTCGGTTTTCGGCGTCTTCGTCGGTCAAGACGATCGGCATAAGGTTCCTTTTTCGGCTCTTCCGGGCTTAGGTGCGAACGCTCCGTTTGGGTCGATTAACCCGGAGCCGGGTTAATCGGGTCGCACTTAAGAACCAGAAGGGCCTTTTTCCTTCACATCGAACGCAACGAAATGCTGCCACGCTTATTCGATTATCATTCTCCGTTTTCAGGCGACGACGCGAAGGTTGGATGATCGTCGCTGTCGTTATAAGGAGTTACCATGAGACGACCCAGGAGAAGAATTGGTTCTCCACTGCAAAAGTCTAGCTTTCGACGGCCCCTACACGGTTTTACACTCGTCGAAATCCTGGTCGTGATTGCGATCATCGGCACGTTGCTCGCGCTGCTGCTGCCCGCGGTCAACGCGGCGCGTGAGGCATCCCGACGGGCTGATTGCTCGAACCGATTGCATCAGATCGGCCTTGCTTACTACATGTATTTCGACGTGAACGATGGAAGAATGCCTTTGACCTACATGGCGACGGCGGACATTGCCACCAGTTGGTCATGTGCCATTCGCCCGTACCTTGAGGGCACCACGACGACTCTCGCAGACGCTTCGTCGCTTACCGACTTCACCAAGATCAGCACGATGCTTCGGTGCCCCGACGATCCGATCACGGGTCTTCGCCCGAGTTGCGTATTGAGCTACGGAAAGAATGCTTGGCTGGAACGCCCCCGAATGGGGTACCTGGCAGTTCAGCGCAACATGGCGTACTCGATAGGCGTGACGCCAAGTGGAAGTGCCTTTGCTAGCCGTATCGACGACGTGCCAACCAAGAGTTTGACGATCCTCGTTTGCGAACTCGGGGGCACATCGAGCCAAGCACTAGCAATGCCGGACCACGTCATGCCGTATGGCTGGTATGGGGTCGGGGCCACCGACCCGGCGACATTAGTGGCGGAAACACGTCATGGAGGGGTGGCGAACTACCTCTGGTGTGACGGTCATGTTTCAGCGGAAGTGTTCTCCGCTACTTTTGACATGAGTAAGAAGCTCGATCGTTGGTGCCCGCAGTTGGCGGCTATCCCCTAACGCTCTCCGCCGAGGTCAAGAATTGTCAAAGCAGAAAACACTGAGGTTTGAATGCGTTATGAGTAGATCATTTGTTGTTGCTGCGTTGCCTTTGTGCTCCCCAACTGCACACATGAAAAAGCGTCTCTTATTGTTCCTGGGCGATTGCGTTCTGGCGCTTTTGGCGCTCGGCGCCGCGCTGCCTGCACAGGCAGCCGTAATTACGGCTTACGTCAACACGACCTGGTACGAACCCTATTGCGATGTCAATTCGATCTTCGTCGGATCGTTTAGTTACGATACCAGCACCCATGCCGTGACTGGTCTGACGGGCAAACTGAGTGAGGCCATGGCGGGCGGGGTTTACAACCAAGCGACTGGTCCGAGCGCTAGCGATGGAATCGCATGGTTGTCGCTCAACCATCAGTTGGCTAACGGAGATTCCTCGCATCAGTATACATGGCGTGCCGACGGCGGTACATTTGCCACCGTGTTCAAGAATACCGGCTCCCTCACTTTCTACACTGGAGCAGGTGGCGACGGGTGGAGCCCGCAGGCAGGCGTGAATGCGCATGGCCGCTACGCCGGGTGGCCAATCCTTGCCAACAACGCGCAGAATGCCTATGCGATAATCTTCGTGCCCGATAGTCTCACTTCGGCTAACACGACAAGCAATCCGATCTCGCTGGCGTGGGATGAAGGCTCGGGCACCGGCAGCCGCGGCCTAGCCGGCACGGCTTATGCCGACCTCACGAACAACCCCGACCCGGGCAACTGGTTCGGCGGCGGCGGCATGATGGGCCCGGCGGGGATGACTGCCACTTCGGCATCGGTCTATGGCGATGTTGGCACGATGGGCGGTTTTCCGCTGTCGGAGGAAATTACTGTAGGAGCGCCAACTTGGCTGGCGACGCCGATCTGGTCGGCGGCCACCAGTGGAAGTTGGACGGGGGTAGGCAACTGGAGCACGGTTTACGTGCCGAATCAACCGGGACTAACGGCCATCGTCGGCACGGGAACCGTCAATCCAATCCAGGTCTCTCTCGACGGAAAACAAACGCTCGGCTCATTGATCTTCGCGAATTCGGCCAGCAATACGACTGGTTATTCCCTCAGCAATGGAACACTAGTTCTGGACAATTCGAGGACCGATGCACAGATCACCGTTACCGGTGGCAGCCATTCCATCTCCGCCTCGGTTACGCTCAACGATAACCTGGTAATTTCTCCTTCCGCCGGCACCTCGCTGGAAATCGACGGCGACGTGAGCGAATCGTCGCCCGGCAAATCTCTGACGCTTTGCGGCCCGGGCACCCTAGTGCTCAGCGGCAGCAATTCCTACACGGGCGGAACCGTGGTCACCGAAGGTACGCTGGAAATTCTGACGTCAACGGCGCTAGCCTCGGGCACTTCGCTCACGGTCGGGGCCGGCGGCACGCTTATCTTTGGCGCCGCAAATTCCTCGACCCTTCCGGCCTTGTCGACACCAGTTACGCCTTTCCTAACCCCGTCACCGGTCCCGGAACCGGGGACATTTATACTCCTTTTTATCGGAGGATTGCTTATGTTCGCACGATGGAATCGAATTCACTGCAATGTTGTCATGGTCATAATGACATTTGCAGGCATCTCGCTCTCCGGCTGTAACCAGCCAGCCGGAAAGGTAAAGGACACGCCAAGTGACACCACAATGACCGAGGTAACGCGGCAGTTTGAAGTGGAGGGGATGCACTGCGACGGCTGCGCTCAGTCCATAACAACAGCCCTAAAAGCTGTTCCTGGCGTAAAGTCAGCTACGGTCTCTTTTGAAGCAAAGAAGGCCACGGTTATTACTGAGGGCGAACAACCTGCGACGTCTGATATCGAAAAGACGATAAGCGACATGGGATTTAGGCCACGGCTGCTCGCCCCATCGAATGAAGCGCCAGCGACATCGAAACCGTGAGACGCGGGCGTTCGAGCCGAGCAGTCGCGTTTCACACTGGTTCATCCGATTCACGACGGCCTGTGCCGATTCTCAACTTTACAGTCGGAAATCTCCAGCCGGAAACAGAACCTACAGAACCGCTCTATAGCGGTATGTCGGCTGCGGTCTGCCCGGAAAGAAACTGCGCATGTTCGTGATCGTTGCCTCTAAGCGATCCCCGGCCTTGGCCGCCAAGGTGTTCTCGACGACGGCTCGCAGTACATCCGGCTGGACGTGGACTCGGGCATTGATCAACAAGGCCACTTCCCGCCGCGCCGGGTCGATGTCGCCTCGCACGTTGAGCGAACTGTTGTTGCTGGTTACGTTACCCACGACATGGCCGTCGCTGGCAGTCAGATACAGCTTGATGTGCGCAATTTCCACCGACCTGGAGCGAAACTCAACGCGAATCACCTCCAACAGGTCGGCGGCGAACGCCTTCCAGTCGATGTCATCCTTGGAGCGCAGTCTCGCCGAGGCGTTCATCCAGCCCAGTGCAGCCTCGCCTGCGGCGTAAGTGTCGTAATCCACCTCGGTAATCCTCCGCCCAGAATCCCGTCCTTGGCTGATGAAATTCAGCCAAGCGTCCACGCCGTCGCCGGTCATGGCCGATATGGTCAACAGCGGCGTGTCGGGGAATCGCTCGGCCAGCGATGCTTTGAGGTCCGCCAACTCGGCCCCGGAAAGTCGGTCGGCTTTGTTCAGTACGATCAGGTCAGCCTCTTCGAGCTGCTTCTCGTAGATGTAGAGCACGTTGTCCGGGAAGCGGGCCGACTCGCTTCGCTCGGCAGCCTTTCGCAACCGGGCGAGCACTCGCACCTGATTCCCATCCACGAGCACGGAGAATGGTGCTACGTCGAACTGGTGGCCGTGGAGCTTTTTCAGAGGCTGCATCACGGTGGCCGACAGATCGGTACAACTGCCGACCGGCTCACCGATCAGCACGTCCACCTCGGCATCCCGAACCAATCGTTCCATCGCAGCGATCATGTCCGGGAATCGGCAGCAGAGACAGCCGCCAGTGACCTCCTCGACCTTGGAGCCAGTGTCCTTGAGGAGTTCGGTATCCACAAGTTCCGCCGCCTGGTCATTCGTCACCAGCCCAACTCGCTTCCCTTGGTGGGAGAGACGTTCAGCCGCCTGGGCCAACAAAGTCGTCTTCCCCGCACCCAGGAAGCCGCCAACGAGAATCAGTTTGGTCGTAGCCATGTTCGTTGCCTCCGAGTGGTGGGCGCTACTCTGGTGTTGTCGGTTTGCGATTTCGGTTCGAGACTGGTAATGTCCTTGAAGGGATACGTGACCGGCCCGTCAGGAATGAACTGGTGAACCGTCATCCAGGAGAACGCCCGCTGTTTATTGTTCGCCGGGTCCGGCTCGGGTAGTGCAACGCCGTCCGCTTCGGCGTAGATGGTTCTCACCACCGCAACCGTCTTCGAGGCGGGCGGTTCCAAGTCGTAGTCGGTCCCCTTCGTTTGCAGGAACCAGGTGTTGTCGCGGAACCCGTGCAGCAACCGATCCTTGGCTGCGGCCAGGAGCTTTTGCCGTTGCCCCTCGTTGAGCTTCTCATCCTTGGCGATGACCGCTAGGAGATTCTGTGTCTCGGACACGTCGAAGCTAACCCAACCATACGGCGGCAAGTACGTTTCCAGCTTGCAGTGGGACGGCGAGTTCTTCGGAAACGGATTGATACCGTAGGTTACGCGCGTCGGGTAGCCGAGCACCCGGCCCATCGCCGCACAAAACCCGTGATAATCACTACAATGGCCGTGGTGCTTTTCCAGGGCGTGGACGGCACTGGCCTGCAAGGAGGCATCGCTGTGGTCGTACTTGAAGTCCCGGATGACCCAGTCCATCACCGCCGACATGTCGGTGAGTGGGTTGGTTGATTGCGGCACGATCTGTTTCAGCAGCTTCTCGAATCGCTCATCCACGACTACCGCTTGGGCTTCGCCTTTTCGATACCGATCAAAGGACGAAGACCAGTCGTGGACGGCAATGATTTTTCCAGGATCAAGATTCCAGTGCAGTTCCCAGACCTTCACCGTGAACTTGTGGCGGATGATCTGAGCGCCTTGCGCCTCATGGAACTCGAAGTAGGCAAACTTGTTGCCGAAAGTCTTTTCCACACCGATGCGTGGCACGACCGAGACCGGGAACGTATCGAGGCTGACCTCCGTGACCTGCTGCCCGGCGTCCGTTTGCGGCATCGGCAGCCACACTTTCAGCACCTTCCCTTTGTAGGGCGGCGTGACGACCGCCGAGAAATCCACGTCGAAGGTTACTGCGTTCGAGCGAATTGCCTGATACGGGAGGTTCGGGTCCAGTACCGGCTCGGCGGCCCTTGCAGAGCAAATGCAGATGGCGGTGGCAAGGGTCAGTGCAATCACAGAGGTCGGCATCATAGAATCTCCAGAGACGAAATGTAATGGCGGGCAATCAAGTTCGTTTCTATCGTGAACAGCAGGGACGCTTTGCAGAACGACGCACCGGATTCTTAGTCTTGGCAGGCACCGCCGTTCGGGCCACATCTAACAACGCTGTGATCGTTGCCAAGTAGCCATCGAGCGTCTCAATCCACCGAGCCAAGCAAGCCTCACCGGCTGCCGTGATTTCATACAATCGCTTGGCATGGCCTTTACCTGGCGTTTCCCAGGACGAGACCACCATCCCCTTGGACTCCATGCTCTTGAGGAACCGATAGATTCCCGAAACGTCGGGCTTCTCGCCAAGGAAGTTGGGCATTTCGCCAATTCGTTCGGCAATCCGGTAGCCGTGGGCCGGTTCTTCGACCAGGACCGCCAGGATGGCGGGCTGAATCAGTTTGTCGAGCGTACCGCCCGAACAGGGGCAATCGGGAAAGTCTAGCATAGGAGGGCTTCCATTATAGGTGATGATCCTATATCCTGATAAGCGTGAGCATCGCTGACGGAACACCGTTTGTCAAGTGGTGCCCAGGGACAGCGGAAGATTTGAGCCCCCGATAGCACGAACCCTTTGTCACCGACTGGCAATCGCATGGTCAATGACCAACAGAAAAGCCTTAAGAAGTACGTCGCGGAAGTCGTCGGCACCTTCTGCCTTGTATTCGCGGGCACCGGGGCCATTGTCATCAATGACGTATCAGGCGGCACGGTCACGCATGTGGGCGTGGCTTTGACGTTTGGCTTGGTCGTCATGGCGATGATCTATGCCATCGGGGATGTCTCGGGGGCTCATCTGAACCCAGCGGTAACGCTGGGCTTCTGGTTCTCCAGGCAATTTCCCGGTCGAGCGGTAATCCCTTATGTCGTGAGCCAATGCCTTGGGGCTTTCCTGGCAAGTGGATTGATGCGTGCGATGTTCCTGACACATTCCACACTTGGTGCAACCAGGCCCGTTGGGTCAGCATGGCAGTCGTTTGTGCTGGAGGTGGTTTTGACGGCGGTGCTTATGTTCGTGATCCTGGCGGTGTCGAGCGGAGCAAAAGAAAAGGGGCTGATGGCGGGGATTGCGGTAGGCGGGGTTATCGCGTTGGAGGCATTGTTCGCAGGACCGATTTGCGGTGCGTCTATGAACCCAGCTCGTTCGTTTGCTCCTGCGGTTGTGTCAGGGAACCTGACCCATCTTTGGATTTATCTAACCGCACCACCGCTTGGCGCGGCGATTGGCGTCGCTTGTTGTCGGATGATACATCCGCCTGGGTGTTGTGCTGCTAATACGGCCCAGGATTCCGTATAGCGAGGTTGCTTGACTTGACGACTTATCTTCGACGCTTCGCGCGAAACGCATGAGACATGCGAGGGCCGGGCTAGCGCCCGCAATCGCCTCGCTCGATTCGCATCCATGCATACGAGTCATGGCTCCAAGAATTCCGGGTGTGGGGCCGTGTCCCACGATGCGCAACGGAGTGGGCTGGGAAATAAGGCTGTTTTGGTTGAAAGTGAACGAACGCTTCCAACCTGCCAGTCAAAGTCCGCATGATTGCGGCCGGGGCGAGCATCGTCGTCGAGACCATCGAGCGGATCGTGCGGACTGTCGGACCTGCTCGACGGCCCGGCCCATGAGGTCGCGATCGATCTCGTGTACGTCCATCGGCTGGCCAATTCGGTGCAACATGGTGAGCGTCAGCCGACCGCCGAGGTGCTGACGAAATTCCTCCATGCCGGTGAGCAACTGCGGAAGATCGCCGAGTTGTGGATGGTCCAAAGAGAATCCCAACTGGGTGAGACAAGTTACCACGCGATCCGCGATGCTCGGATCCAGGCCGAGGGCCAGGGATGCATAGACCGTATCGATTGCGATGCCAATCGCCACCGCTTCGCCATGCCGGAGCGCAAAACCGGTCATGGCTTCCAGCTTGTGTGCAGACCAGTGGCCGAAATCCAGTGGGCGCGCTTGGAGCATTTCAAACGGATCGCCGCCATGCGCAATATGTTCCATGTGCAACTCTGCCGATCTGCGAATGATGGGCAGGCAGACCGACATGTCGCGGTGGCGGATCCGGGGCGCTGTACCGCAGAGTTCCTCAAACAGCCGGGGGTCCTTCAGCAATGCAACCTTGACCGCCTCGGAGAACCCGGCCAGAAAATCGCGTTCAGACAGGGTTTCCAACAAGTGGGCGTCGTTGATCACGGCCCAAGGCACAGCGAAGGCCCCTAGCCAGTTCTTCGTATGGAACAGGTTGACGCCATTCTTCACCCCAACTCCGGAGTCGGCCTGAGCCAGCGTGGTCGTGGGCAAGCGAACCAACCGCAGGCCGCGATGCGCGATCGCGGCGGCGAACCCCACGGCATCCAGGACCGCACCACCGCCGATGACCACAACGTAGCTGCATCGATCTAGTCGGGCGGCATGGAACTCCGTGAGCATTGGTTGGAGGGCGTGAATGTCGTTTTTCACCGCTTCGCCGCCAGATACGATCTGGGGCGGCCCCGTTAGGACTAGCCGGTGCGCGAACTCGGCGGCAAAGCCGTGGATCCTGCTCGGCAGCGCCGGATGAGCTGCGGCGACGTTGGCATCCAACCAGAATTGTATTCGTGCGACTTGGCCCTCCGACGGTTCCAGCAGTTCCGCGAGCACGTGCCGGTCGACTCCCAAGACGTCGCGAGTAAACCGCAGCCGCTGTACGAACGGCACGGCGAAGGGGACATCGATCGAAGTTGACTTCCAAGTTTCACTCATTTTTGTGCGCGGGCGGTTGGTTTCGCCACAGCCCCGTGTCCATACCTCGCCGTATGGCTTGGCTCTCCACAATTGATGCTTCTGGTAGTTCACTCCGGTGCTGGTGTTGGAAAAGAACGGTGGGGGAGACTCCGCAACCGTAGTTCCGCCCCAACGTCCCCCAGAGCCCGGAAAGTCACCTGGAGGGGGCCCGTTTGAACTGGTTCGTTTCAGCGATTTGTTTCAGGTGGCGATCCGGCCAGGATGTAACCAGCGAAAGCTCCGGCCGCACCGCCGGCACCCCAACTCAAGCCCGACATGCCATGCGGCCACAAGACGTGGACAATCAACGCACCCACGATGAAGCCGCCGATCATTAGCAGTGGTTGCTTGATGTAGTAGCTTGACATTCGACTCACCTCTTGGCGTCTGTCGCACCGGGCCTGTCAGCCGCAGAGAATATGCAGCAACTCATTGATTCACGGCGCCTTATGTAATGCCGGCACGGGCCGGCAATAGGACATCGCCACGAGGGCGAAGGCCGTGGCCAGGTTGGGATCTCCTTCCATCCACTGGTTGTTGGTGTTGACCCAGGAACCGTTGGGCTTCTGCCTCCGAGCAAGCTCTTCGACCAATTCTCGCCGCCAATCGTGTTTCACTCCGTTGCCGTCCACGACTTCGTTTTCTCCGAGGGCGTCCAGCGCCTTGGCAAAAGTCAGGTAGTAGTAGTAGAGGCCGGAGTTGCCCATGCCCGGATTCGACTTCACGTCGTAGTTCTTGCGAATCCAAGTCGAAGCAGCTTTCACCCGCGGGTCGTCCTTCTTCAGCCCGGCATAAACCATGCTCTTCAGACCGGAATAGGTCATCGAGCCATAGCTTCGCAGCCCGCCGTTGGGAGTCTGGCGATCCTGGCCCTGCTTGCTCTCGGCCGGCGTGTAATAGAAACCGCCGTCATTTACCTTTGCGGCGAACGGGGTGCTGTTGTACTCGCTCTCCAGGTTCTGGCAACGAGAGACAAAGATTAGCGCGCGTTGAATCGCCTCGTCGTCCGGCTTCGCCCCGGCGGCCTTCAAGGCGTCGATCATGAACGCTGTGTTCGAGAGGTCCGGCCGGGTCTTGCCGCCGTAGCCCGCGCCGCCGTACCCGACATCGGATTTCTCCTTCTGCTTCGACTCGTCCCATTGGCCGCTGCGAATGAACTTGTCGGCCTGGCGGATGATCTTGTCATACGTGCCATCCTTATTGGCCTCCTGGAAACAGACCAGAGCAATGCACGTCTCGTAGGTCGAGATGCGGCTCCGCGGCGAGTAGATGCCGCCGTCGGACTGAACGTAATCCACAAGGTACTTCAGCCCCTTGGCCACTTGGGGATCCGCCGCTCCACGTCCGCTTCGCAAGAGGCCGAGCGTAGCCAAGGCCGTGGGGCCAATACCGATGCGAGCGCTGACCGAACCATCCTGGGCCTGCGCAATCGTTAGGTACTGAATGGCTTTGGCCACGGTCTCTTGATACACCTTCGGATCCGGTCCGAAAGTTTTCTCCGCAGCATCACTCGCCGGCAGTGAGTTGAAAAGGCCGGCGACGAACACAACGACAATCCCAGGATAGACTCGCATTACTTTAACTCCGGAATAGAACGATTGATAGGGGACAAACACTCGCGTATGCATTCGGCCTCAGCCCACTTCCGGGCTCGACAAGTAACATCCTGCCGGCCCTGGCGATCAGGACGCTTCGGCCAATGGGGCAAACGACAAACCCCATCAGCGAGACCCTCTAAATGCAATTGATATTAACGGGCTTTCGCGGTGGCGAGCATGTCGAGCATCACCTGCCGCTTTCGCGGGGCAAGATTCTCCCGAGTTAGTGTTAAGGATAACATGTGTCCCCGTCAACGACCTCAAGGTCGGGTCGATTCTGTTTGCCTCGCACGTTCTTGAAATGCGTCATCCGAGAATTGGGGGGCGGCGTTCGATCTTGTCACCAAACGAACTGTAGCGTCACTACGTTGCCGACTGACGATCGTTCGCGTCCTCGGCCTGCGGTTGGAGCCGCTTGTTGCGCGAGGGCTTCATCTTGCCGTTGGCTCTATCCGGCTTCTTGTTCCGAATGTCCGAATCTGTTCCCCGGATTTCAAGTGAGCCATCCTTCTTCATGGTGAACTCGATTGTCTTGCCCCGCGTCACATCTTTGAGAAACGTCTTGTCATTCTTGATCGACGACTGCCACTTCTCCATGACCTTCATTGCCAGCACACGATAGTTCATACCGGACTTTTCCGCGAGTTCACTCACCATGTCACACCGCTTTTCAGAGTTGTTCAAAAACCGTGTTGGCATGCTGACGGTGGCTTCCCTAGTCCCTAGCCAAGCGAACCCCGAAAGGTTCGCTTGGTTAGTTTGATAAAAAAGCTCGAAAACCTTCGGCGATTTGTGGGGTTTAATGGAGTGAACGTAAATCCAGTTAACCCAACGCACGGAGGTTTTCGAGTGAGTCCCAAGATACGCCGAGAAATCGAACGACGCAAGCGGGAGATCGCCCGTCGTCTGGACAAAGACAATAACGGAGATTGTTCGCAGCCCATGATGACGGCCTCGAACATCCATTACGAAATCGCCGACCGTACGCAGGCCACGGCCGCGGGTGGCATCGGGGCCATGCACTTGTTGGTCGGCAAGCTCGGCCTGGATGAAGCCATCGACCGCCACCTCGGCGTGTTGAAGATTCACTTGCCTTACTTCGACAGCGACCACGTGCTCAACATCGCCTACAACTTGCTGGCGGGAGGCAAGTGCCTGGAACATCTGGAATTGCTCCGCACGAACGTGGCTTACCTCAATGCCCTGGGCGCCCGCCGCATCCCCGACCCCACCACGGCCGGGGATTTCTGCCGCCGCTTCGACACGTCGCAAATCTACATGTTGCAGCAACTGTTCAATGCCACACGGCTGAAGGTCTGGCGGCGGCAGCCCCAGTCGTTCTTCGATGAAGCGATTCTGGACGGCGACGGCACGATGGTCGTGACCACGGGCGAGTGCAAAGAGGGCATGGACATTAACTACAAAGGCCAGTGGGGCTATCATCCGTTCGTCCTTTCCCTGGCCAACACCGGCGAACCGCTGTACCTGGTGAACCGGCCCGGCAATCGGCCCAGCCACGAGAATGCAGCTTGGTACTTCGACCGCTCCATCGAACTCTGCCGCAAGGCGGGCTTTCGCAAGATCCTGCTGCGAGGCGACACCGACTTCACGCAAACCACGCAATTGGACCGTTGGGACAAGGATGGCGTGCGGTTCATCTTCGGCATCGACGCCACGGACAAGTTGTATGAACTGGCGGGAGAACTCCCGCAGGAAGCCTGGAAAACGCTGCAACGGCGGGTGAAGCATGCGGTGAAGACGAAGCCGCGGAAACGACCGGAGAACGTCAAACAGCAGATCGTCGAGAAGCGTGAATTCGAAGACATCCGCACGGTCAAGGAGCGCGTGGCCGAGTTCACCTACCAGCCCGGCAACTGCGAGAAAGCGTATCGGATCGTGGTCGTGATGAAGGAACTGGAGACCTATCGCGGTCAGTTGAAGTTCGAAGAGACGGCACGCTGCTTCTTCTACATCACGAACGTCGTAGAAAAGTCCGCTGACGATATCGTCTTCGGGGCCAACGACCGTTGTGGCCAAGAGAATCTGTTGGGAGTGCACAAGGACGACGTGCGGTCGCTGACGGCTCCGCTGGACAATCTGCTGTCGAATTGGGCGTACATGGTGATGGCGGCGCTGGCTTGGAGCCTGAAGGCCTGGTCGGCGCTGATGCTGCCGGAAGAAGGCCGCTGGAAGGAGAAGCACCGCGAGGAGAAGATGAAGTTGTTGCGGATGGAGTTCTCCACGTTTCGGCAGGCGATGATGAACATTCCAACGCAGATCATTCGCACGGGCCGCAAGATCATCTACCGACTGCTGGCGTGGAATCCTTGGCAGCATGTGTTCTTCCGTCTACTGGATCAAGTGAATCGTCCCTTGACCTGCTGAGGACGAATCTCTGAAGCCGGAGTCTGGATGCTCCGGTCCGCCACAACGCCCAACCGCACCTGGGGTGCAAACGAGTCTGAAATGAAACACGGAACAATTCGAAGCCACCAACCGATGCCCGCGGTATCGGCCGCTGACAGTATCGATTCACCCGGCCACCGAAAAGTTGAAAAAAACGCCTCCGGCGTTCGCTTGTTTAGGGCCTAGTCGGAATATCGGCGCTGCCCAGATCTTGGGCGTTGGCCTGGATGCCAACTCCCATTACGACGACTGCGAAAAGGATTCTCATGCACGTACTTCTCAAGACAAGTCCACAGGGATGCCGGTGGCAAATCATACGAACGAATCCACACAGGTATCGCACTTCTCGTGCCGTATGCATCGGCTAGAGCGAAAAGAGTGAAATGCACGCGGAAAAGTCGCAAGATGGCGTGGGCGGCGCGGTCGCGCTTCAGGTTGCGTGTCAAATCGCGCGACACGCGTGTCGATTCTTGCGACAGGCACCACGAACGCGCGTGCCCGTTGGCCACGCTCCAGTCAAGCCATAAGCTGGCAATGTGCCTGCAACTCGGGAGGTGTGTGACGCCGTTTTCTTTCTCCGACACAAACGGCACACTCTTTGCGTGTCCTAACGCAGATCGTCCCGTCGAACAGCCAGACTTCGGTTGCGCATAGTTTAGTCGCGAATCCCCTGACGAACAATTGTTGGCCGGCAGTAGTGCCGGCGCATGACCCATGTCTGTATTTGCCGATATTGACCAAGAAAAATCCACGCGACCCCGCGCGCAGATCGCTGTCCGATGGCTGACGGCGCTCTTGTCACTGGCCGTGGTGCTTGTCGTTCTCGGTTCTTATCTGCTTACTTTCTTGCTAGGTACTGAACCAAAAGGGCGGCAAGAACCGCGGCCTTCTATTGTTACGTCAAACAGTGCTGCGGATCCGCAATCCAAACAGTCTGAAGTGGCGTGTTTGGTCAGTGCGCTCAAAGCGTGCGGCAACGGTCCAGACGAAGAGACCGTCAAAAGGGCGCTGACCTTCGTGTCGCGGTCCCAGAACCGAGAGATCAGGCACAACGCCCCACCGTAATGGAAGGCCAAATGAGTTTGGATCGGGCCCAGGCTTACTTGAACCGAGAAATGTTGGGGCCGCACGAACCGGCCACAGCATGGCCACGATGTTCCCGCCCGCGTCTCGGAATGAAACCCATCATGACACGGCTGAGGCGGGCGTTTACATTGGTCGAGGTCCTAGTGGTCATCGCAATTCTCGGCGTACTGATCGCTCTGCTCCTGCCGGCGGTGCAGTCGGCGCGTGCGGCCGCTCTCAGCCTCAAGTGCAAGAACAACCTGCGCCAGATCGGCATCGCCTCGCATAGTTTCGAGGGAGCATACCAGGGCTTTCCCTTCTTGGGTAGGTTTGCGACGATCGACGGCGTATCCTGGTCCGTCCACTCGCGGTTGCTCCCCTTTCTCGAAGAAGTCGGCATAAGCAAGGCCATCGACTTTCGACGCACCTACGACGATCAACCGCAAGTCACGCAACAGCGGATCGCTACCTTCATGTGTCCGGCCGAGGTGAACGACCGCGGCTACCAGGAGACTCCGACGCGCCTGATGTATCCCTCCAGTTACGGATTCTGCTACGGCACGTGGTTCGTCTACGATCCGCAGACCGGCCGGGGGGGCGACGGGGCGATTGTCGTTGGCGGCACGTTGCGAGACGTCGAGGTGACCGACGGGCTCTCCCACACGCTCTACGCCGCGGACGTAAAGACCTGGACGCCCTACTACCGCGACGGTGGCCACCCCGATGGCGTGAACACTCCGCCGCCCGCCTCTGTAGCCGACTTGCTTTCCTACTGTAGCGGCGGCTCGCTGAAAGCCGACCCGAATCTCGGTCATACCGAATGGGTCGACGCCCGCGCCTTGCATACCGGATTCACGACCACCTTTACACCCAACACCCAGGTGATACTGGACGGCAAGGACATCGATTTCGTCTCCAGCCGGGAAGGACGCTCCAGCACGCTGAAAACCTTTGCGGCGGTGACTGCCCGCAGCTATCACATGAACCACGTCAACGTCTTGCTGATGGACGGAGCAGTGCGAGCGGTGAGCAACGACATCGGGCTGGGCGTCTGGCGGGCGTTGGGAACGCGCCGCGGCGGGGAGACAGTCAGCGACTATCGATCCGGGGAGAAATGGACACGCTGCTTGATTGAAGAGGACCAGAATGTGCCGTTTGCTCCCGCAACTGTGCTGTAGGAGCAAGGCTCTTGCATTCATGTCCAGGTGCGGCTCCAAGTTCTGCTTCAATCGACAGCCATGGCCCCAGTCGGTATAATCTGATAGGTTGATGTTTTCTTTCAAGCACACAGGAGGTATGTCATGGACACGAGGGGAAATCTGCATGGAAAGCCAGTTACTTTCCGCGGGACGGCTTTGGTTCTGATGTTGGCAGTCTGCTGGGGGATCATCGGCGTATGTGACGTCGGAGGGACACACGCTTTTGCGGCGGAGCGGACGGCCGAGCAGGCGGTCGAGCGAGGCCTGGCATTCCTTGCCACTCGCCAACATGACGACGGCTCGTACGGAGCGGACGTGTACCGTGGTCACGTAGCCGTCAGTGCATTTGTCGGCCGCGCCATGATGGCTTCCGGCAGCAAACCAGGAAGCGGTTCCTACGGCGATCGTCTGACCAAGATCCAGGAATACCTGTTAAGCCGCGTTCAAGAAAGCGGGATGATCACCTCGAAGGACGCTCGTGAGCCTGCACCGATGTACGGCCACGCTTTTGCCCTCATGTTCCTGGCCGAGTGTCAGAAGGCCGCACCTCAGGCCGAAGCACGCGATAAGTTGGCCCGAGCCGTGCAACTGACTGTCAAGTCGCAGAACAAGGACGGGGGTTGGCGGTATCTGCCGAAACCGGAAAACGCCGACCTTTCCGTGACCGTGACCCAGTTAATGGCCCTTGCCGCCGCTCGCAACGCCGGCCTGGACGTGCCTCGCGCGACTATCGACCGGGCGGTTGAGTATGTGAAGAAAAGCCAGAACAAAGACGGCGGGTTTCATTACCTGATTCAGGGCGGGACCAGCGGCTTTGCCCGATCCGCTGCCGCCGTCGCCGCATTGTACCGTGCGGGCTTGGAGAAAGAACCGGAGATCGGCAAGGGGCTCGAATACTTGGCGAAGTTTCCGCCTGCAGAGGCGATCGGCCAGCCGGAAGTCTTTTACTTCTACGGCCATTACTATGCCGCCCAGGCGATGAGCCACGCAGGTGAAGAGGTATGGAATCGCTGGTACGACACTGTCCGTAACGAGTTGATCAAGCAGCAGGTGAAAGACGGCTCTTGGCCCGACACGGCATCCGTCGATTTGGGCACGGCCATGGCTTGCCTGACTTTGCAGACAAAAGTCGCTTCACCAACTGCAAAGTCGAGTGGTGTGGAACAACGCAAGGAATAACGCCTTGCCGAACATTACGATCAACCAGGCTTTTACTTTGACGATCGCGATAGGCAATGCGAGATCGCAAGAGCGTTGTGCAGGCCGATACCACGTGTTTGACCTTATCCCGCCGCGAGGCTCTCCAGCCGATTGCGAATTTTGTCGGCGATGTCCTTCTTCTTGGCCTGATCGAGGTAGCCGGCTTCGTTTTCGAGGCTTTGCATGAGCTCCTCGCGTTGGCCAGAAGCTTCAAAACTCTGTTGAGCGCCGTGGAGCCAGCGAAGGCCCGTTGGCTCGTCGCCAGCCAGAAGGTAGGCCAGGCCGAGATCGGCTTCAGCCTGCGTCCGTTCGGGCCAGACCAGCGAAGCGTCTTGCTCGACGGCGCGGCGAAGCAGATTGAACCCTTGCTGGATGCCGCCTTGGCGAAGCTTCAATGTTCCCAACAGGGCCATCGCCGGGTGAGCGATCTGCGGATCACTCTGGCTAGCCAAATTGATAAGTATGCCAGATGCAGCCGCTGCTTGCCCCAGTCGGATGAGCGCCCGACTCTCTGCCAGGCGAAGCCGCGCGGCCGCCAGCGGGCTGCTCGTCATCGACTCCGCCCGTTTAAGTGCCACGAGGGCCGCTTGTGATTCCTCGCGGGCAAGCCGCCAGTAACCGATGACGGTCCAAAGTGCCGCTTCGTCGGTGGTCGTGTTCGGCGATGTCGAAGTTAGTTGCATGGTTGGCATGGGGAAGACGATCCCGATTCGCACGGCCAAATCGTTTAGCCGTTGCTGCGCGGTGCGGGGCCAAGGTGCATTCGCCGGTCGCAAGTACGCCGCGCGTTCCATGAGAATCGGATCGGCAATGGTTGCTTTGCCCGCGGCCAGATCGCTGCAAAGCTCGGCGGCAGCCATCCAGGTTTGCTCTGCTCCGACACCATCACCTGCGCGTCGCTGGGCATCGCTCAAGAGCAATAGCAGATTGACGGACTCATACGGTTGGCTGTCGCCCGCCAATTTCAATGCCTGCTGAAAGGCGGCCACGGCCTCGCGCGGCCGATTGTCGAGCACCAGTGCGATTCCCGTGAGGTATTGCACATCGATTGAAATCACGTTGCCCGGCGAGCCTTGCGGAGCGGCAAGCCCCAGGAGCATTGCCTCATGTACGCGGCCGTTCTGCACATGGGTCATGAACCGCCGGCGCTTGTCGTCGTAGTCGGTGTAATGTTTCGGCTGAGCGGATCGATCGCGAACCACGGCTGCCCAGGCAACTGTATCTCCGCGAGTGCATTGCCGGTCATGGGCTTCGGCGACTACAAGCAGCGTTTCGGGCGAGGTATTCACCGAAGTCGGATCGCGAAGCACCGCGAGGGCCGCATCGGGGAACTGCTCGACACATCGCTGCGCCGCGAACTTGTGCCGTGCGCGAAGGTGTTCCGCCACGCGGTCAACGAACTGTTGCGGAGAGAGCGTTGCCTTCTCAACATCGCCCAACGCAAAGCCGTCGCCACCGGTGCGGACCTGCGTGGGCCCAGGCTTGGCATCGGCACCTGTTTGTATCTTCTTATCCGACGACTCTTCCTGCCAAGGCATCATGCCGTGCGGCAGTTTCGCGCAGCCAGAGGCGGCGATGATCAAGCAGATCGTTCCAGCGGTCAGCAGGTTGCACGTGCGAACAGAGCGAATCGTTCGGCCACTATTACGATGCGTGGTGAGTTTTGACATGGGTGTTAGAACCGTTTCGGCTCCAGGCTGTGGAAGCGGAAGATCTTCTGGCATTCGGTCTGGGGCGGATTGGCCCGAGTGACCTCATGCGGTAGGAACGAGTTCAGCGTGCCGCTCGGATCGCCGGCCTTCGGGTGGATGCTCAAATCTTGGATAAGCTGGGCGTTCGTGCAGGCCGATTCGGCCGGCGTGCTGAACACGTAGGGACGGATCAAAATCACCAGTTCGGTTCGCTTCCGCTTGCTGTGCTGCTCGCGGAAGAAGAATCCGATCACCGGTAGCTTGCCCAGCACCGGCACTTCGGCCCGCGAATCGGAAAGCGTTTCCTGGATCAGGCCGCCAATGGCGACTGTCAGGCCGTCCTTGCCGACGACCGTGCCGCTGACGCTTCGCGACTGCACTGTATCGATCTTGGTCTGCTGAAAGCCCGTATTGCTGGGCACAAGGATATTCGCCCCATTCGGATCGACTTCGGAGACTTCCTGGAGGATCCGCAGCGTGACCGTGCGGTCGGCGTTGATGTTCGGAGTAATCATCAGGTTCGTGCCGACGGGCCGGAACTCGATGTTCGTACTGCCTGCCGCATAGGTGGTCGCGGTGGTCGAATTGACGATCGGCGTCGGGCCGCTGAAACTACGGTTCAACGGCACTTCATTGCCCACGAAGAGCCGGCTGACCTCGTTGTTGGCCGTCAGCAAGAGCGGCGTGGCCATGGTGGTCACGCGGTTGTTGTTCTCCAAAAGCTGCATTCGGAAGCGGAAATTGTTATTGACGAACTGGAACATCAGGTCCCGCGGCGGCTGATTCGTGAGGGCGCCGGTCGTATCCAGCAGGCCTGCTGGTGCGAGGATCGAATCGCGACGCGTTGCCGGCGGGGTAATCTGGGCGGGGTTATCGGATAGCGGCGGCAGAATATTGCCGGTCGTGAAACTGCCGGCCGACGTGGCACCATCGGAAAACTGGTAATCGAAGACCGAATTGAAACTGTCGCCCAAGTCGACTTGCAGGATTTTCACTTCCAGCAACACGAGCGGCGTGGGAATGTCGACCCGCGCCACGAGCTCGCGAATCTGCTGCATCGTCTTATCGTCGCTGGTACGGACGATGAGCTGGTTGTGCGGACGAATGACGGTCACGTAGATACTGGCCGGTCGCCGGGCGAGAATCTGATCGAGCACCGCTGGATCGATTTTGCCCTGGGCTTTGGCATCGGCCTCCAAGGCCGCGATCTGGTCGGCGGAGAGGTTCGGTTGTGACTGCCGTTGCTGGTAATCCTGCCGGGCGGCGCGGCTATCGCTGATGAGGTCCTGGCGGCGATAGGAACTGGCCCCGCCGCCATACCCGCTCATGCCACCTCCGCCGCCGGTGCCACGGCCGCCGTAGCCGCTCATGCCACCACCAACTCCGCTGTTCGTTCCTATTCCGCCGTAGCCGCTGCCATTTCCATTGTTGCTGCTATTAAGAATTCCAAGGCCCTGGCTCCGTTGGTCGACCAAGTCGAAGCGATTGAACCGCTCTTCCAGATCCTGGTACGCGTCTTGCCACATGGGTTCAAGGTTCAGGATCACGCGGTCGCCGTAAATGCTGCGGATGGCCGTCGCCACATCAACGGGGTTGGGATATAAGAGCGTGAAGACCTCGGTTTGTTCCTCGCGGAAGCTGCTCAGGTCGCGCTGGTACTCCTTGGCAGTCGAAATGCGGATGATGCCCGTTGCCGGGTCATCCTTGTGCCACAGGTCATGCGTTTTGCACAACGCGTCGAGGGCCGCCTCCGGCGTGACATTGCGAAGGTAAATCGAAACACTGAGTTTCCGTGCTTCGGGCGAAGCCACGATGTTCAAACCGGTCTGTGCGGAGAAGAGCCGCAGCGCGTCACCTAACGGTTGATCGCGGAATTCAACCAACTCCAGCTTGCCCGAGGAGGATCCCGTGCCCGATATCACGGGACCTGCGGGAACCGGTTCCGGGGCGATGGGGTTGGTCTCAGTAGCGGGCAGAGGGGGCAGCCTGGCTGGGTTAGCCGGAGGATTGGCGTCAGGTGTCGTCAGCACTTTGATCAGGCCGGGCGAAGCCGAGGGCGGCTCGGCCGTGACGCAAATATTCGGTAATGACACTAACAATGTCACCATCGCCGCGAATCGCACGAGGATCCGCGACGGCCTGCGGTTGGCCCGGTAATGTTCCTTACCTAATCTGCGCATATTACGCTCAATCCAAAGCGGTGCTTGGTCTGCGCAACTGTTTTCGGCCATGCGCAAGTGGATCGTTTAGGTAAAGTTTGCGGATTAGGCGGAGATTAACGCGTCGTGTGCGAAGTCAGAAAGACCGCGTAGGATGGGCGTTATGTGAAGCTCGTCGAGATTCGCGATACACAAGCCTGTATCAGGCTCCCAAGACTCGCCAGAGCGGACTCATCGCTTGTGCGGCGGGCTAACCGAAGCTGGCAGTCACGCCCTCACAAGCTCTGGGGCGTTCCGCCCGAGATGCTACCGGAGTGAAAGGATCCGGTTCAAGGGTTGCAATTCCAGCCGGACTTCGTCCACGTTCAGTTCGACGACGCGAAGCTTTTGGCTGCCGTAATGCGAGCCGTCGAGGGCAATCTCGCTGCCCTGCCGCACGACGACGAGGCGTTTGTCGATCTGAAGCATCGCTACGCTACCCTGATTTCCACCCACGATCCGCGCCTTGAGTTCCACGACTGGTAGTTCCAGGGCCTTGCCTTGCGATTTGGGCGGATCGATCAATTGCCGCATCATCGGACTCGGCCGTGTCGGATCGTGCAGCGGTTCGTTACCGGTGGGTGGGTTGGGTTCAATCGTGGGCAGAGGCGGCAAGGCAAGCTTGGGAACGTCACTGGAACTCGCTTGCGGCAGGGGCCTGGGAACGGTCGGGGAAGGCTCGGCCGCGGTGAGGGCACCGACTTTGATTCCGAGGACGACTGCAAGACTCAAGGCAATTCTCGACAAACAACTCATCGGGCTCCTCCGGCGGCAAACAGGGCCATGAAAAACGAGATGTAGACGAATCCTACGATTCCGCCCACGACAATGATAATGATTGGCTCAATAAACAAGGCCAACATGCGGATGGCGGCCTGCAATTGTGATTCGTAGAACTTGGCGACCTCGTCAAGGATTTCGTCCAGCGTACCGGCCGACTCGCCCACCGCGACCATGCGTGAGAGCAAGGGCATGAAAGCACTGTCACGGCCCAGTGGTTCCGCGAGCGATCCTCCACGAATGACTGCTTCGCGGGCCGTGGCAACTTGCCGGGCCAGGAAATGGTTCGACTGCAATCTTTCGGAGGTTCGCAAGCCCTCCAGCAACGTGATTCCGCTATGCAGCAGGGCCGACAACCCGCCGGCAAACGACACCGTTCCCGCAAGCCGGAAGATTTTGCCGACGATGGGAAGTCGTAGTATCGTGCGATCGATCGCCATCCGGCCCGGCGGCCAAAGATAAAGCGATATGCCCGCGACCACAAGCAACAGTGCGCCGACGGCCATGTGGGGCGAATAGGTCTGAATCCAAGCGGTAATATCAAGAAGCGCCTGCGTCATGGCCGGCAGTTTGCGGCCGATCGTGGCCAGAAATTTTTCCAGCTTGGGAATGACACTGAAGACCATGAAACCCGTGACGCCGATGGCGAGAACGAGCACAATCACGGGATAGAACAACGCCGTAATCAGGCTCGCACGGAGCCGTCGCGAGTGTTCCAATCTTTCCGCGGCACGGAGCAAGACCGGCTCCAGGTGACCCGTCTGCTCACCAACGCGAATCAGTTGCACGACCATTTGCGAGAACCGCGAATGCTGGCTCATGGCGTCGGCCAGACTAGCGCCTTCCTGGATGCGTCCGGCGACGTCGTACCAGATGCGGCCCATCGATTCGCGCGAGGCATACTCGGCAACCGTGTTCAAAGCGTTCAAGAGCGTCAAGCCGCTACGGAGCATGACCGCCATTTGTCGCAGGCTGACTTCGACGTCGATATTGCGGGCCGACAGCCAGCGTCCCGGGCGAAGCACGGCCAAGGGGTTCTCACGCGGTGCCGCGGGTGCGTCGTTGCGAACATCAAGCACCAGCCAGCCGCGACCGCGGATTTCCGTCACAGCCGCCGCGTACGAAGTAGCCGTGAGTGCCCCTTGTTGCGGTCGCCCGGATGTATCTCGTGCTTTGAATGCAAAGGAGGGCATGTAGATCAAGGATCAAGGTGCTTCGACATTTTCCAACTACCAGACCGTTACCGCTTCCAACACTTCCTTCACCGTCGTCTCGCCGCAGCGCAGTTTCTCCAGGGCATCGTCCACCAGTCGCGGGATGCCTCGTTGTCGGGCCTCGCGGACGATCTCCCCCTCGCCGGCCCCTTCGGCGACGAGCCGCGCCAGTGATTCATCGAACGGCAGCAATTCGAAAAGACCCAGGCGGCCGACGTATCCTCGATCGGCGCAATACATGCAACCGGCAGCGTCGTAGACTGTCGTGCCAACTGCCTCCGGAAAGGAGATGGCCAGGGCCTCTGGCTCGGTAAGCGGCCGGGGCTTGCGACAGTGCGAGCACAAGCGGCGAACCAGCCGCTGAGCCACTGCCAGCCGCATCGTGGCTGCAATCAGGAACCGATCAAGCCCCATGTCGGCCAGGCGCGTGAGCGCGCTGGCGGCCGAATTCGTGTGCAAAGTGCTGAACACCAAGTGGCCCGTAAGCGAGGCCTTGATCGCCACGTCGGCCGTCTCGCCGTCACGGATCTCGCCGATCATCACCACGTCGGGATCGTGCCGCAATACGCTTCTCAGGGCCTTGTTGAAGCTCACCTTGTCGGCCGAATCGACTTCGACCTGGGCCACTCCGGCAATGTCGTACTCGATCGGGTCTTCGATCGTAATCACGTTCAGGGGATGTTCGGCGATGATCCGACGCAGGGCCGCGTAAAGCGTCGTGCTCTTGCCGCTGCCCGTCGGACCGGTCAGAAGAATCAAGCCGTGCGGCTTGCTGATGGCTTGCGAGAACGCCACCAGGTCGCCGGCACTCATGCCGAGGCGCTCCAGCGTCAGCGATTCCGTCTGCAAGGCGAGGAGCCGCACGGTCATCCGTTCACCATACTTCGTGGGCAGCGTGGCCAAGCGGATGTCAATCTTCTGGCCCGTGGGGCCATACGTATGCGTGAAACGGCCGTCTTGGGGTGCCCGCTTCTCGGCGATGTCCATTCCGCCGAGCACCTTCAAGCGACTGACGACCCCATTGTGGACCGTACTGGGCAACATGCGATGCTTTTCCAGCACGCCATCAACGCGGAGGCGGACGAGCGATTCCTTTTCATTCGGGTCGATGTGAATGTCGGACGCCTGACGCACGATCGCGGCATGAAGTAGTTCGTCACAGACACCGACGGCCCCTTCGCCATCCATTTCCGCGGCTGGATCGATGCGAACTCTCATGCCCGACTGCGGGCCGGCAGTCGTGCCGGCGCCAAAGACCCGATCCAAGGCCCGGCGGAGCGAATTCGGTTCGGCCGCTCGGGCACAGATCGGCTGTCGTACGCTACGTTCCACCGCTTCGAGCGTCGAGCGGTCGTCTGCATTGACGCAGGCGACATAAACTCGGCCGCCAACCGAGGCAAACGGCAGAACCTGTCGCCGCAAAGCGAGCGCCGCTGGCACCTTCATCGCCCATACCGGGTCGATACGAACCTTGTCCATGTCGAGCAGCTCCGGCTCAGGGGACTTGGGTTCGATTGCCTTGACGGCATCGACTTGGGAAGGGCCGGCATGCGGAGTTGTTTCGTTCATGCCCATCCTTTCGCAGGTACGGCCATCGCTGCCGGTTTGGTACGCATCCGCGTCACCCGATCCCGAAGCACGCCCGGGTTGCGAGCCATGGCGACGGCCGTCGTTTCTGAGATTCTCCCACTCACCCAGAGCCGTGCGAGATCATGCTCCAGGGTTTGCATGCCGGCGGCCGTGCCCGACTCCATCGCCGAGACGATCTGATTGCTCTTGCCGCTGGCAATCAAGTTGGCAACAGCCGAAGTCACGACAAGCACTTCGCTGGTGACCACGCGCGTGCGACGTCGAGGCGTGGGCGCCTCGTTGACGGAAGCGGATGCCTCTTCATCGTGTGGCATGTGCGCGTGACCATCGGCTACGACGAGGTGCTGCGCTACGATCGCCCGCAGAACCAAGGCCAGTTGACGACGGATGCCGTCCTGTTCGTCGGCCGGAAACACACTGACGAGCCGCTCGATCGTGCCGACGCAATCGCCTGCGTGAACCGTGGTGAAGACCAAGTGCCCGGTCTCGGCGGCCACGATAGCCGTGCGGATGGTGTTCAGGTCGCGGATCTCGCCAACGAGGATCACGTCAGGGTCTTGCCGCAACGAAGCGACCAGGGCTTCGTGGAAACTTGATGCATCGGTGCCGATCTGCCGCTGATTGACCAGTGCCTTGTGGGGCGTGTGGATGTACTCGATTGGATCCTCGATCGTGACCATGTGGCATGGCCGCGTTTGATTGATGCGATCCAAGAGCGTCGCCAACGTGGTGCTCTTGCCCGCCCCGGTCGGCCCGGCAACGACGATCAACCCATCAGGCAAATCGCACAAACGATAGAGATTCTCGGAAAGGCCCAGGTCGGTGAGCGTGCGGAAACGGTCTTCCAACCGCCGGATGGAAATCGACAGCTTGCCTTGGCGACGGAAGACGTTGAAGCGGTAGCGGGTGCCGTCGAGGCCAGTCATTGCGCCGTCGAGGGAACCCGTCGCATCGAGCGGACGACGGTCGATGCCTGTCGCCAGGATCGCGGCGATCGCCTCGGTGTCGGCCGCTTCTAGCGCCGGGCGATCGGATTGCATTTCCAGCAGACCGTGGACGCGAAGATACGGCGGCAAGCCGACTGCCAGGTGCAAGTCGGAGGCGTCCTGGCGAACGCACTCCGCCAGCAGCAAATTCAATAGCTCTTGGGTTGAACTCATCGTCGAGAGTTTCCTACATCAATACCAGGAGGGTCCACGTGCGATAGTCAGCTTGCGAGTCGGCTTCGGACATACTGAGGCTGATCGGCACGCCCGGCGGGGCTTCCAATGCGGCCAATTCACGAACGGCGGCCAACACATTCATGAATGTGCCGGAAAGCCGCAAGCGGCGAACTTGGGCGGTCCGTGCGGTTGTCGGCTTGCCGAAACGGCCTACCGCCTCAGCGAGCGAGCCGGGCAGCTTATTCTGACTGGCTTGGGCGGCCAGGCCTTCTTCGACCAGTTGCAAGCCGTGCCGTCGTAAGAGATCGCCAAGTTGCTTTTCCGCTTCGATCCGCCGCACGGGATCAGCCTCATGGCCAGCCGCGGTTGCGGCAAGGGAATCGAGTTGTGCCTTCTGCTTCTTGATCGCGTCGAGTTCGCGATCGAGCAGCTTCTTTCGTGTCTGCTGTTCGAGCATGTCGAGCGGCTTCACTTGGGCAGCAACGGCCGCTTCGTAGTCGCGCTCGGCCGTCTGCATCTTTGGCCGCTGGAAGACGTTGTACCACCAGCCGTAACCGCCCAGGACAATCGCCAACGGTGCCAAGAGCACGACGATCTTTTCGCGGTCGGTGAGCTTCATGGCTATTTCCCTCCGGCGCGTTGGGCGGCAGCAGGCGGCGGCGATTTGGCCAGCGGATCTTCAATATGCACCTCGAACTCCCACGGCCCGCCGCCGACGAGCATTTCTTTCGATTGCCGCGACGGCGGTTGCACGTTCCAGCCCTCATGCTTCAAAGCCGCGGCCAAAGCTCCCGCTAGATTGTCGGCAAACTCGGTTTGCATGCAGAGACCGTGGAGCACGATTTCGTTTTCGGTGCCTTCGATCTTGCGAATCATCACGTCGTCCGTGCTTCGATGGGCAAGGACTGTCAGCAACGATAAGAGCCGCTGCCGCTGCGCACGCATGACTTCCTGGTAATGGTCCAAGTCAGCCTGGATCTGGCCGCACGCCTTTTTCAGTTCGTCCCGCTGGGTTTGCAGCTTGTCGTTATCACCCTTGAGCTTGGCGACCTGAGCTGTGGCCGCCTTCAATCGTCCGGTCTCGTTCGCCAGATAGCCGTGGTGTTGGTTGACAAATACTTGAACGGCAACGCACGCGACCAGAGCGGCAACGCCGACGACCGCCGCGATTGCCTGACGCACGCCAGTGGACATCGGTCGCTTGAGTGGAACGATTTGCGGAACATTCGCCCGCGAAGCGGCAAGCTGCTCGGCCCAAGTGACGAGAAAGTGCTCCAAGGCCGTGCGGTCTTCGAGACTCCAGCATCCCGATTCGGGAATCTCCTCGACCGGCAAGGCGCTCGTTGCGTGCAGCCATTCCGTGGTCGTCGCTGAATCCTGCGCGAGCGAAGGAACATCGTTCAACCAGCGACCCGGCCTGGGGTCCGAATTGACAACTGCCACCTTCGCCACGGCGCCGGGTTTGCCTTCCACCGATATCATCGCAGCGGGCCAAAGTTCGATGCGCCGCCACGACGAATCAGCCAGCGTTGCGTCGAAGGGGGCCGGCAGCCCGCCAGGATGGCTGACTCCCGCCAGACGTCCGGCGGCTTGGCGGATGACGAAATCGATCTGTTCGAGTTGTGAATTCGGCATTTCGGAAAGCCAGAATGTCTTCGTGCGTCCATCGCCCGTTTCCGGCACGCTGGCAATCGCCGCCTCCATGGCTCCCAGGTTGGAGAACGGTTCGGCCTCGAACCCCAACGCCCGCGTGACTTCGTCGGTGGAAAGGCCCGTGAGCGATTCCAGCGGCAAAGAAAGCGATTGCGTCCAGATTTCACTGGTGAGAATCCAGACTTGGCCCGGTCCCTTCGAGCTTTGCCGCAACGCCGCTTCAACCTGCGATGGCAAATCGTCGGCAGCCACACGACGTTGCTCATAAAGCGCGGTCACGGCGATTTTCCCACGACCTGCGCGCAGATCGGCCCGCACCAGCCGGTCGCGGGTTACGAGGAGAATCGTGTTGGGGCAGCGAGTCTTCATGGGGCTATTGAATATTGAGCGAGATCGCGTCGCTGCGTTGGAATCGCACGATGGAACTTTTTCGCGTGACCGGGTTGCCGAAATACGCACGGATGAATCGTGGCCCGGCCGTTGTTGTGGCCGCGTAGCTGACCACGCCGCCGTTGGTGGTCGTCGCAACTTGCGTTTCCAACAATCCGCCATTCGCCGGATTCGGGCCGTAAAGCATTACGCGGATCTGCGATTGATCGCTCGGATTCTGCGGTTGACCGTTGGTGTCGAGCAGATAGACATTGCCGCTGACGGTGATCGGCCCGGGATTGGTCAACGCGACGACGAGATCCTCGCCGTAATTGCCGTTTCCGCCAAGGAGCCCATCCGCGCCGCGACTTCTTGCGCCGGCAATCGGGTCGCCGGGGGCTGCCTCATTGCTGCCGGAGTTGAGCAGGTCGAAAGGATTCCCCCAGCCGTCGCGGAGGCTGCTTTGGGCCACGGGCAGACGAAGATAGGGACCACGCCAACCGCAAGGCACGAGTACCTCGGCATCGAAAGATGCCTGCCGCACAGCGAAGGGTAGCAGCGCTGTCGAACCGGCCCACAGTTCCGAAAACCCGACTTGCTGATCGGAACTCGTGCAGACTGGCAAGCGCCCGACGTCGGCCACGAAGCCGGAAGCGACGAGCGTGCCGTCCACTTGTTTGGCATTGGCCGGACCGCATACGGCGTCTTGAATATCGCCCAACGTTCGCGTGGTAGCATCGTAGCGTCCCTGGCCCAAGAGCACGTCGGTTGAGGTCGTGGCCACGAGCGTCAAGATCGCCAGGATCGTGAGCACAACGAGAAGTTCGACGAGCGTCATGCCGCGACAATCCCCCGCTCCCCTTGGGAGAGGGTTGGGGTAAGCGATTCGTGTTCTAGCAAATTGCCTTCTCATACCCTATCGCACCTCGAACGAGGCGAACACGTCGTCACCGATGTCACCGGTCGTCAGCGCGGCGGTCAACTTAGTTGGAGGAATGTTCACGATGCCGTCGGGCCCAGCGGAAACCAGTCGCACATCTTGCCGCCCGTCAGACAACGTGCCGGGATTCTGGAGGACGATCGCGCGACCCCAACCGTCGAGCACCGCCGGATCACCGTTCTCACCGTACTGTTCCGTGAACCCAGTCGCCGTGTTGATCGTGTACAGCGAGTCGTTGCGATCGACCATGTACGGCCCGCGCCAGCCGAGCCGCGCGGTCGGGTCGAACGTGACTATTGTGTCTTCCGTCTGTGGATTTACGAACAGGTAGCGAAGTTGCGGCGCGTTCTGCCGGCTGCCTTGCAGCGGCAGGCCAGGCCGCGGGAGCGTCGAGCGATTGTCGGGCCAGTAGGTCTCGGCGATCACATCGCGCAAGCGGGTGAGGCTCACCCGCGTAACGTCGGCCCGCGATTCGCCCAGAAAATTGCCCACGGCAGGAAGGATCAGCGTGGCTAGGATGCTGATGATCGTGACCACGAGCAGCAGTTCCGCGAGCGTGAGTCCGCGCCGCGGTGACTTCAAGGCCCAGGAATACCTAACGACAACAGGCATCATCGATTTCATATTACCCCCTCTGCTCTTCCTATTGCCCCAGGCTCGGCACGCCCTGGCCACTCGGATCTTCGTGGAACAGGAAGAGGATCACGTCGTCCCCTCGCTGGGCCTTGGTCGGCATCGTCACATTTTCAGGTGTGTCTATGACGCCGTTGGCCCCGGCCGAGACGAGCCTCGCAAAGTTCACCCCCGGCTCGCCCGTCGTGGCGTCGGTGGCCGTCGGCACTTGGATGACAATCGGCCGGCCCCAGGCATCAAGCACGGTCGGATCGCCGTCCTGGCCATAATCCGTGGTGAAGTTTGCCGTAGCCGTGCCACTGGAAACCGCGTAGGTTCCACCGGTTTGCTGCACGTATGGACCTTGCCAACGCCGCGTGCTCAGTACATTCAGGCCGCTCAACCAAGTCATCGTCTCCGGGTACTGCGTATCGTCGGGGTTCACGAAAAGGTATCGGAACTGCGGATGGAACGTGCCGCGCGACGCGTAACCTTGAGCGCCGGGGGATGGCAAGTTCGCCACCATGTTGCCGATGTTCGTGCCGGAATATGGGTTCGTTGCGGTCACGCCGGTCGGGGGAACGTAGGCATTGCTGCCCATGTCCGGAATGTAGCGGTTGACGAGAAGCTCCTGCAATCGTTGCAGGTTTTCATGAGTGCTGACCACCTGCGACTTCTGGCCGAGAAAGCTGATGTTGGGCACGATCAGTGTCGCCAAGGCCACGAGGATCGTGAGCACGACCACGAGTTCCAAGAGCGTTAAGCCACGTCGCCGCATGATGAACCTCTTCTCAGGATGATAGGATTCTATTGTCTATTGTAATTCAACCGCATGGGCATGGGGGCTGAGCAATGAAGTACCCAGCCCCTCCATGCGATCACAGTCTCAGTTCACCGGTCGTTCTTGTTCTGGTCCCACCATTCCTTGGTGTGCGAATCGGCCGTTGCCAACCCAAAGTCGTGGAAGGCGAACGAACCCATGAACTTCGCATTTTCCAGCGTCTGTGGCGATCCGCTCACATCACGAGTCACTATGAACACGGCGCCAAAGCACATGTAGTATGTCGCCGGATCCTCCGTGGGTGTGTCGGCAAAGTGATACGGAGCCTCGGTAGCCAGGTTGCGGAACAACGTACACGGTTTGTTCAATCCAAAAATCACGTACTTGTAGTTCGTTGCGTTCGGCAGGCCGAGTAGTTGGGCTCCAAAGGGCGTCAGCGTGGCCACCTTCAGGCTCGAATCGACAGGCGTAAACGTCGGTTGCGTCGTTTCGCCGCTGCTATAAGGCCACGCCGTCGGACGCCAATCGCCGCCGGCGTTCTCCACAAGGTTTGCCACGGAGGTAATGCCCGCATTGGTCAGCGCTGCCGCCTCGTCAGTCGTCAGGCTGCCGGCTGTGTACGACGCCTGCTTGAACTCGCCCGTTGCGCCCGTCAAGGCATACGTCGCCAGACCAGAGCCAATCACCAAGTTATCCATGTGGTCGGGGTAAGCCGCGTTGAGGTTCTGCTGGGTCTGAATCAACTTGTCCAACTCCGAGATGTTCGTCACGCACGACGCCACGTTGGCCCGGTGCAGGAAGTTCGGCAGCAAGGGCACCAAAATTCCCGCGATGGCCACCAGGATCGTAAGCACGACCACCAACTCCAAAAGGGTTAAACCATGGCGTGCATTCCGCACGCGAGTTCTGTTACGACACTTCAAAACCATGACATCCTCCTCTTGCAAGACGATTGACCGGCGGCAGACAAAGCGCCGGCCGCTGCGGTGTTACGATTATACTAATCGTAATACTTCACCGCAATCGCCCTGGCAAGAGGAGGAATTCTTGCCATGCGTAAACCTTAGTGGTTTAAGGCGTTATACTCGGCAATGCCGGCGTCGCCGCCGGAGACATGGTCCGGGTGGAACGCCACGGCACCGACGAATTGGGCCGTCTCAAGCGTCTTTCCGGCCGTGTTCTCCACGCGGAACACCAGTCCAAAGCGTGCATAGGTCAATGTCGGGTTTCCGGCCGTGCCTGGGTCGTCGGCAAAGTGGACCGGCGACTCCGGGATGCCATGCCCAACGATACTGGCCTTGCTTCCAAAACCAAAGACAACGTATTTTGCCGACGAGCCGGTCGCAGGTTCGTTGTAAAGGCGCTGCGCCGCGGTCTGGTTCAGCACGGCACCATTGCCTGCGGCCAATGCCGTGCCACTGGTGGATGTGCCGTAGGGGGCATTGAGCAAATCCTGCGTGCCGTCGGATGTCGGGTCGAGCGTCCAAATGGTTGTCAAGCCGGAGCTGTTCAGCGCGGCCAAATCGTCCGCGGTGATTGTGCCCGCCGTCAACTCGCCGCCGCAAGTGCCGCTGCCGTTGCTCGGCAGATTTGCGTAAACATTTGCACCGGTCAAAAGCGAGTCGAGATTGTCCGAATAGCCGTGATTGAGCATATTGAAGGCTTCGACTGCCTTGTCGATCTCCACGATGTTGGTGGCATGCGTCGCCGTATGTGCCCGCGAAACCATGCTGGGCAGCAATGGCACGAGGATGCCGGCTAAGGCAACGAGGATCACCAGCACGACGACGAGTTCCAAGAGAGTCAAGCCTTGACGACGGTCAGTACGATTCAACATTTGTTGAAATTCCTTGTAAACGAATGAAATGAACTTGAGACAAAGCGATACCACGGGCACAAGACCGAACATTCGGTGCGCCGTATGATGCGTTGAATCAACGCAAAATAGATTAGGCGTTCACACGTGAACGCTGATCGTGAGATGTCGCTTCAGCTACATGCGCAAGAGACATGGAGTCAGGCTGTCAATGCAATCCGCACATGCTAAACACCGCGATTCGGCCGAGATAATGGCGGCTTGAATCGAGGCAGTACGAGCGCAAAGCAAGACAGTTACGCAATCGACTGAAGACGATCGATCAACCTTGTGGCGGGCCGCGAGCAAAGAACGGCTGATCGCACTGCCCGGAAAGCACTGGGCAATCGGCCGTGGCAAGATAGGTGACTGTCGCGTCACAGGAGCCGCACGCGGGAGGATGAGGGACAATCTTTCCCTCGGCTGCAAACTGGCAAATCGCACAACCGTTTGCATGGTCGAACGAACTGCCATGCGAAGCGTCCCAGCCGGCATTCTGGGCCGATTGGCCTCTTGCTTGGCAGCAGCCGTCTGCCGCGCCATGAGAATGCTCCATTCCCGGCAGCAGGTGCAAACCCTGGCCCGGAACGGCAATTGCCGCAAAGGCGAGCAGTACGATCCACGTCGTCGCCACTCGGAGGTGACGACGTGCTCGGCGGCTCGCCTTGGGCAGATGGACGGTCATTGTCGCAAGTTCCCGAAACTACGGTAACAGGTTCAATTATCGTCGAATTCGTTAAATTGTCAAGGAACAATCAGCAAATAAGTCTTCCATGCCATTCACCTTTACCATCCATGGAAAGTGGCTGCGGCAGACGGTCCGTCTGCCGCAGCCTGTCAATGTAGTGGATATGTGTTGTTGTTATGGTTGCCGCTGATCTCGCGAGACTTCGTAGTAGCCGATAATATCCTTCTCCGTGGCTTCCAACTCATCGTCCTCCAAAGCCACGGCAGCCACGAAGCGGGCACGCTCCGTGCGTGCGACCTCCTTGCCAGCGACCTTGAAGACCACACCGACGCGGCAGTAAGTCGAATCTGGGGTCATATCCTTGTTCTGTGGAACCGAGGTCGGTGCATCCTGGATACCCTGGCCAACAAGCGTACACTTAGGGCCGACACCGAAGACGACGAACTTGGCCGTGGGATCGGACTCCCTCTCGGACTCCAGCAGATGGTTCGTGATTTTGGTGGTGTCGAGCACGGCGAACTTCGTTCCAGTAGTACCGGTGCCGGAAACGTCGAGTGTCCCTTTCGTGTCGTCGTAGGGATGGAGCGTCGGGTGAAACCCGGACGGCGTACTGTCGGTCGCCAGAGGCTGCACTTCATTGATGCCCGCGCGGTGCAATGCTGCCAAGTCCTCCGGATCCAGGGCTTCGGCCTTCACGTAGCCACCAAACGGGCTGCCGCTGTCGGTAGGAACATACGACGGGAACTTCGAGCCATCGGTCAGCAGGTCAAGTCGATCGGGATAACTAAAGAAAGCCGCTTGATAAAGCTGAACGGCCTTGGCCAATTCGCTGGTCTGTGTGGCGTCGGTCGCCTTGTGGGCACGGCGCAGCAGGTTCGGCAGAAGCGGTACGAGGATCGCCGCTACGGCGGCCAGGATCGCCAGAACAACAACCAGTTCCAATAGGGTCAAGCCGCGGCGACTGGTTTTCCGATACTGCGATGTGGGAACAAGTTTCAACAACTGACGGGCACGCATCTCTCAAGTCCTCTCTATGGGGTTAGTCTGTGGCCGGCGGCGTCTGCGAACCCCGGCGCGCGTGAAGTGCGACTTCACATAGCACGTATTGTGCCATACCTCACGCATCCCTCGGCAAGTGTTTGTAAAGCATTGCCAGGTAGAGGATTATGGAAATATCGTTGATCGCAAATGCAGGATTACGTTCGGCCAGAAATCTCACTGATGTCGAGACAATCGACATCGAATGTCAGGAAATCGCCACGCACGGCGATTCCAGACGACAAAGCTGTGCAAAGCCACTGACACGATGTTTTATCGGCGTACCGGTTAGCGCGTGGCCATCGAGCGGGCCGCCCTTAGTGCGCCGTCTGGTAATCCGCTGCGGATGACGGCGATTTCGCCCCAGATCCATGCGGACGAGTGTGAGTTCGTCGTCCGGTCAGCCAGCGGCCAGATTACGCGCGACTCGGTGCAGGCCGTCTTCGAGCAAGTGGTGGACGGGAAGGGCGAGTTGGTGGTTCCGGCGATTGAACCGCAGGCACTTTTCTTCTAC
>Ga0073936_10001256_pt1 | contig 39420 bp, 24 predicted proteins | sample AliMusrvi5mmetaG_FD_87041 | JGI IMG/M metagenome (GOLD analysis project Ga0073936, IMG submission 87041) | Freshwater lake bacterial and archeal communities from Alinen Mustajarvi, Finland, to study Microbial Dark Matter (Phase II) - Alinen... | ecosystem: Environmental > Aquatic > Freshwater >...
ATATAGGAGATACTACAACCGTAATCGCTAGTAATTTCAGAAATATGATTGCATACCATTTCAGACATGCCTTCTGGTCGTTCCCCGGGAATGGAATGTTGTTTTTTTCAAATAAATACCAGTAACTCAGAAATGATAGTCCGCCAACAACAATAACCCTGATGCACACACCCTCCAGATATTCCCACATATAAACAGTCTCCAGTAATTGATCTTCAAGTTGTATAACTGCATAATATTATATCACGCAATTTATTGACAATAATCCATCAGCGATAGACAATTAGTCATTGTCTAGAATGACTATTAAGGAGACCAAGTCAATGCGAGAAGTCCTACTCACTATGCTTATCCTTTTAACAGTTGCACTTACAGAGAGCGCCGGTTATGGTCTTGCAAAAACCGTGCGCCAGATGATCACCGATCCTGCAGAAGTTGCGAAAGCTCTCACTGCGTCTGATATATGGCTGCTGCCTCAGCCTAAGGAAGTATCGGTTCTGGGCAGTCATTTTGATCTTAAGAAGTGCAAAGGAATCAGGCTGGCTGGGTGCGATTCTCTTCGGTTGACCAAAGCGTTTCCGGAGTTAATTGGAGAGCGGTCTGGAGTGCGGTTGGAAGTCTCAACTGGGAATCCGAAAGCCAGATATATATCACTGGTTTTGTGCCCTGATTCGATTCCTCCTAAGTCCGTTCGTTCGCTGACAGTTGATGATTTGAAGGATCTTGGAGAACAGGGATACTTTCTGAAAGTGGACAAGGGCGGAGTGACAATCGCTGCATCGACCGAGGCCGGTCTATATTATGCGACCCGCACTCTTGCTCAGATCGCAACTGACCGCAGCATGCTTCCAGGAGTTGTGATCAGAGACTGGCCTGTACTGAAGTATAGAGGTGCTCATGAAGATATGAGCCGTGGTCAGGTGCCTACTCAGGAGACTTTCAAACGCCTGACACGAGTGTTGGCTGAAGGCAAGGGGAATATTCTGGAGCTCTATATTGAGCATTTATTCAAATGGAAGAAGTATCCGGACATAGGACCACCTGAGGCTATTACTCCGGAAGAAGGACATGAGTTATTTAACTACGCGGCAGAGTACGGGATTGAAGTGCATCCGATGCTGCAGGTGCTTGGGCACTCCAACGGCATCCTCCGACTGCCTCCATACCAGCGCTACTGGGTGAGGGATATACCGGCTCAGCCCTGGATGATCACCTTCGATATCCGCAAACCAGAAACGGTTGCATTTATGAACGATCTGGTAAAAGAGATATGTGAGACTTTCCCCGGAACGTTCTTGACTGTCGATGTCACTGAGATAGACATCGATGGTTTCAACGCCAGCGGCACTTCTACCGAACAAGCCACCGAGATGGTCTATCAATATGTGCTAAAGCTGCGGGATATGATCAAGCCCTATGGTATGAGGCTGATGATTGCGCAGGGGCCTCTGGACAGCGTCGGTTCGCTGGCAGGTTTCGGACCGGTGCTGGATAAGCTGCCTAAGGATATTATGGTCGCAAGCTACTACACAGTCCCACCGGGTGCTTACGGGACAGCATGGGAGGTCGATTTCCCCAGGTTCAAGAAATACGGGATCGATTTCTTCGTTCAGCCCTGGATCAACTCCCACATCCGCATATTGCCGGATACCGTCAACTCAGCGGACCAGTCTGATTCCCACGCAAGCAAGGGAGCTGAGTTCGGAGCCCTGGGCAGCATTACAACCGACTGGGGAGATGACGGCCACTATCACTTCACCGGGCAGACCTGGTATCCGTATGTCTACCACTGTGCATCAACCTGGGCAGGAGGAAAACTGGACAGACCTTACTTCGACCAGGCATTCACCAGATTACTTTATGGAGTGAAGAATGACTCCATCGCCAGGGCAATAAACCTTGCAGGCAACATCAACAGCCAGAAGATCAAGTTCTGGAACGAAAAGAAAGAAGTCTACGAAGGCATCAGCTATCACTACTGGGAGTTCTGGCAGGACCCATTCACAAATCCGGACATAACCAAAATCGCCGACCCGGCCGCAACCGCCGCAGACATCCTGAAATCCGCAGACGAAGCAGCGGCACTGCTCGAGGAAGCAACCAAACAGGCAACCCGAAACAAAGACAACATCGAACAACTGGCATTCGGAGTCAGAGGCTTCCAGGCAATGGGAGCAAAACTAAAAATGCTGGCAGACTACCGGAATGAAACCATCCCCCGCAAACAGGTCGCCGATGAACTCAATGCGCTGGTAAAGACCTACGAAGTTATGAAAACCGACTTCCAGCGTCTTTGGTTAGCAGAAGATAAGGATAACACCGGCTACCGGGAATTGGTTGCTAGGTTTGGGAATACGATTATACCTTGCAAGCAGAAGGCTGAGGAGTTGGGGAAGTAGCTTCTCGCTAGAACAGTTTGTTATTGTGTCGGGACACCCTGTCCCGACACAACATAAAAGCATATGCCTAACACCTAGTATGCTGGTTAACTGGATGCTTATACAGTAACCATTTCCGAGCTAATTACCTGCACTCATGATTTCCAGCGATGAGATAAGTTTCTTCTTGATCTGAATAAACGCATTCTGTTGTTGTACATTGTATTTAGCCATATCCTGTTTGTTATTCCCATCGGGTTTCGAACCATCTGGTAGAGTTTGGGACATCAGCATCTCAATATCTGCATCTGTGATCAGAGTCTTTTCTGAGCGTGTGTTGGCTGCTAAACAGAGTTCGTAAAGGGTGTATATGCTTGTTTTTGGCGAATAATCAAAGTATTTGTTTGGCCTGAGTCCGCGTGTGAACTCTCTGATAAGCCACAATGGAACTGATTGATTTTGCTCCACGGCCATGCGTAGATTATGTACATAACCAGACTGGTCTGCACTATTCTTATATGCTTCCAATATCAACTCCGCTTCCGAATAGCCAGAGACTCTTATGAGCTCATTTACCAGGATGGAATTGTATGGATCCGAATGTAACGCTTCGACAAGTAGACTCCTGGCATACTGCGGAGCGATTTTGCTTCGAAAAAGGATCATATTCAAGACTGGTGGTTTGAAAGGAGATTTAATCTGCTGTGCTGCAGCTATGGCCGGTTCATCTGCAGAAGTTAAAGCATATTCGCCAATATCCATCACAGCGGAGGCAAAAGTCTGAAACGTTTGATCGGAATCTATCTCAGAATAAAGATTCTCCTGATGCAGGAACGATATCAACTTACTTTGAAGTCTGTGCTCCTGAATAAAACGTGCGAAAGCCTTCTTGTTATACATGAAAGCAGAAAGCATATCTGTGTGAATATTGGATTCAGGTCCTGCATCCAATAGTCTACACTTACACATAAGTAAAATCCTAAGTGCAACGGCAGGATTCAAGCCAGAAAGATCGCGTATGTGTTCATCATCTATAGGAATGCCTGCCGAGTAGTGCATTGTACGTGGATCTCCATAATACCACCTTGCTACCCAATACCACGGCTTTTGACGGTAGTTTTTACCATTTTTCATCCACCAACTATTGAATGCAGTTTCAGAATTAAAGGTAACTAATGTCTGGTGCTCTAGTGCATTTCTGGCGTAATCACATACAAGCTTTTGTGATTGTTGATGGTTCCTGCTTTCCGGGGAAATACTAAAGGAACTTTGTATGACTTCAGAAGTATCATTCAACAACCGTGCAAGGTATGGAGCAAGTTCAGGATTGAATGTAGATTCAAGCATAGAAAAGGCAACTTCACGATGCTGCGGATTTGTACATTTAAGCTCATTTATAAAAGCTGATTGATAGATATAAATTGCAGAAGCGGAGAGTGCCTTTTTGTCGAGGGCGATGGCTTCTGGTTCATAATTCAGGAATGCATAATTCAAGTCAGAATAAGATGATTTCGAACGTTCTGCCTCCCGAACCGCATTTTCGCGAATGGCTATGATTTTTGTTAATCTAGCTTCAACATCAGCTTCAGCGTGGTCATAATCGACAGTATCTGTACTAAGTACAGCCAACCCACATATAGTCAGAATGATTATCACAGGTATTGCAGCTTTTAATTGCATAGGTATTTCACCTTGTATGTAATTGACTATATGACGAAATAGAACGCGAGTATGTTACACTTTCAGTATCTCGGTTATTTGAGCGAAGCGGAAATTAAGTACAAAACTCTCAGCATGAGCAATCTGTCATCTTCAATAACCGATTCAGCCTGCGGATTATTGCTTTACGCAGGCACATTGCAATATTGCCAGTTACGCTCCATGTTGCTCTACCAGTTCCCCTACCACCCGATCAGAGACAAAACGGTAGGCAGTCAATATGCTACCATTCGCCATTTCTTTGCGAGATTAATCCCCATTCTTTTCCTATATAGAGTTCGCAGAGTATTTTGCCATGGTTGTTGCCGAAACGTATTTTTCGTTCGTTCCGCAATACAGTCACATAGTCAAAAAAAGGATCAGATTTGAATACAGGAGTTCCTGCATATATCAGCTCCCAACTGGTATATCTGTAGGATACATTACTATAGATGAATACTACCCATACAGCTTTACCATAGCCAAAATCATGAGCAACAAGAAATAGATCACGTCCAATATTCTGGACTATTTCAAAGTGGTTCTTATCTGCCCATGTCACTAATTCAGATCTGGTTTTCGCTGTACGAAGTAAATCCCATCCATTCTTGTCATATGCATTGGTTTTCACTTTATCAGGTATGTTTGGATATCTAAATTCATTTGGACCAGGTAACAAATAGCCGATTCTGGCTGTTAAGTGTTTTGTGTTATTCTTCTCTGGTTTGGGTTTACCTTGAATTGGAGCTTGAGTCTGCAAACACAGTAAAACAACGAATGTCATGAAACCGGCAACACTAAGATTGAAATGTCGACACATAATTCAGTTCCTCCACTATTACAACAAATCCAATTACGTGACTAGACTCAAATTCATTCCAAATGCAACTCTCATCTCTCTACCAGTTCCTCACCACGTTATCAGATACAAACCGTCGAACGGTTTTCATCGGCGCAGATCCTCCGGTTTTCAGGTAATCCCTTAGATACATAGGGTATGAACCCTTGCTGTCGTCTCTGGGGGATATGTCTACCAGGGTTCCTCCACGGAATTTGCAGGTGTATACCTGTTCTTCTGAGGAGTTGGCGTTTATGGTGTGGTGGGTGGTGTATTCTTTGATGGGGAAGGTCAGGATGGCTTTGTCTCCCGGGTTGAGGTCTTCGATGATGATAAAGTTGCCTACGAAGTCTTTGGGGCGGTCGGTATTGTTTACCTGGATTCGAAGGTCTTTTCTGGTGACCCATTCGGGGATGCGGATAGATATTCGTTTGGCTGATTTGTTGTGGACGACTACTTTGCCTTCGTATGGCAGGCAGCTGTCGATATCTACGAGTTTCGATGCACGGTTCAGCAGGAGGTTGATCTGGGCGTTGTCTCCATCTTCACGGACTATTCCCTCCCAGCCGTAGTAGAGCCCCTGGGTGGCGTTTCCTGTGCAGCAGTTCATTACCCAGAGGTCTTTAATACTTGATGGAGTGGAGAGTCCTCCGAATACTCCGATGCTGCGGGCGATGACATTGTCATAATTGAGCTGCCCGGGATACTGCCAGTATTCTCCGGTTTCTTTGTCTGATAGTTGCCCGGTAAATTGGTTGACTATATTTTCCAGAAGGTCTGTGCGGGTAAGCTGTTGCTCTAGAAGGTGATTGCGGACAACTGAATCCACATTGTCCCAGTAGTCACCCAGTCCGCAGTCTGAGAGCCTTATACCGAGTGCGGTGAGATCACCAAGGGCACAAGCTTCGACCATATTGAGGGCACCGGGGAAGCAGTTGATCCAGCCTATTCTGGGGATTCCCTGGCTTAGGGTGAACTCATAGGCACGCTGCACAAACTCCAGTGCACGTTCATCTCCGGTAGCTCTGCCATATTCCAGGATACCTCTTAAGCCGATAGCCCGTGCATGAAAATGGCTGTACCAGTGCCCTAACTCGCTTCCCGCTGTAAATGCCGGATCCGGCTTGCCCGGAGCTACCTGACCTGCAAGACCAGTGCGGTCACCATCCGGATCAGGCACACCTCCCCAGAACTTCGGAAGCATACAGAAGTTGGTCAGCCTGGTTGCCAGATCGAGTGCAACCGGATCGCCTGTCTTAGCATACCACTGGCTGGCTCCATATATCTGATGCCCGTGGTAACCTACAACCGAACCCTCTCCCCCTTCAGTCTCTCCAAGGGGTTCATCGGTGTTAATCCAGCCAGACTTCGGATATGTAAACGGCTCTCCCCACCCACCTTTTGTTGGATAGTAACAGTAATCGTCTTTGCGAATAGCAATACGGCTCATACCGTCGGTGAGTTCATCAACCAGCCTCTCACACACTTCACCTCCACCGGCTTCACTCCAAACCATAAGGGCTCTGATCATCCGACCGGAGATACTGACAGCGAAGTCCTCATCCCTGCCTTCAGAAGAGAAAGCAGGCGCGTAGACATTGCGCCAGGGCCGTCTCGGGTCGTATCTGTCCCAGTAGAGTCCATCCTCTATGCGGCTGACCAGTTCCTTTCTGAACTGAGCCTCAAGGTCAGCATATTGATCGCTCCCGGACATAATCCGCATCAGAGGGAATGATTCACCGAACTTGGTATCGCATGTAGTCCCTGCAGAACCCCAGTGGGAAAAGAAAGGCCTGTCGCAGCAGAAATTGATGTGGAAGAACATCGTCATCAGTTCAGGATCGATGCATCCTCCCATACCATTGACAGCCAACCCAGCCCGCTCTGCAAGATCCAGCGTATCCGGAACCTCTGCTTCATACCATTTGCCGGTGATTTTGGGATACATAGCTAACCCTCCGGGTTTATTGACAATTGACAATGGATAATTGACAATGAAAAGAACAGAGACATTTAACTCTGATTAATTGTCAACTGTCAATTATCAATTGTATTGGGGTATTGTGGTGAGTTTTACTGGTGGATTGTTGTTTGGTGGATTTGTGATTGTACTGCTGATGGTGCCGAACTGGGGTTCGGCGGTCCCAGGGACCGACTGGGTTGGAAAGTTCGGGGATTACCAGCCTTCTGCTGTTAGCAGTGGAGTTTGTGCAAAGAGCCGTGTTGGGCTTCCGAAATTCTCGGTGACACCTGCTGCATTGGGCAAGCAGATTGTTAGAGTCTCGCTGCCGTTTCCTGCCCGGGCATTACCGGAAGATTCGGGAGTTGTTGTTAGATCAGGAAAGAGTGAAATCGTGCCTGATTTACGTATACTCACCTACCACCCGGGTAAACCACGTTGCGTCCGCAGGGCTATTGTTACGTTTGTTTTTGAGTTTACAAATATGAAAAGCCGGCAGTTTGTGCTTGCTCTGACGCCTGGCAAGGTGAATAAGGCAGTCGGTACGGACACCCGCATCGGAGACCTGACAATCCATATTACAGATTCATCGGTGCAGGTTATACGAAGCTATAAAGAGCTCTGGAACGCTGAACTGATTGCCCCACCCCTAAAATCCACTTCCACTCCTGTGTTGGAGACTGTTGAACACGGCCGCAACTATCTCTGGTTAAAGCTGCTTGTGCCGGATGAGACGTGGCCCCGGATTATTGAGGTCCGCGCTGACTCCCTGGGGACTGTTGCTGTAAAAGCGCATATTCAGCGGCTGGAAGCAGAGGACGGTTATGCTCCGGACCTTGGTTGGAAGATAAACGGTCTGCAAGCAAAGTCTGTAAAATCAGCTGAGCAAGAACTCAAAGTTACACAGGAGCCAATTATTCATTCATTTGTAACTGGAAATGCAGCTTATATATCGACTGGCACCAGCCGGGTCAGTTTCCCGGATGCTCCGATGCTCCGCCGTGGTGAGATTACTGTAACAACCTCTGATATCACCTACATGCGAAGTCACACAGCAGATAAAATCCCGCACCAGGAAGCTGCATGGCGGACTTCGGAGTTTGTTGTCGGCCCTTTGGCAGCAGCACCTTTGAATGTTCTCCTGGAGCAGTCGCACAAGATCAACATACCAGCGAAATACTTCGATGCCATATATGGTTCCGGTAAAGAGCAGAATGTTTCTAAATGGCCGATTTTAGCTGGACTCAGCGTGTATCATCGGGATGTAATTTCCGACAGCGCTATGCGTGGGGATGATTATGGGAATGTAACGGCCAATCCTCCAAATCCGTTCGGGATGAACCGGTTGAACCACTGCCCTCCGTTTATTATGGAGTACTACCGGACAGGAGATGCCCGTTTGCGGGAGACGGCAATAGAATGGTGCGACAATTTCTATGATCTGTCCATCTGGTGGGGCACAAAGAACGAAGGGGAGTTCGGCGGGACACGTTATAACAATGCAGCAGCAATAGGAATTACACATACAGACAATCCGAATTTCATGTGGCGATCAAACTCAGCAGTAACTTTCTGCACAAAAGGGTTTGACACTTTCTTCTTTGCCTATGAAGAGACCGGTGATCCACGAATGGCTAATGCTCTGCGCTGGCAGTTGGATTATACCAGGCACATGGTACACGCAGGTCTGAACTACTGCAGGTGCGTCGGTGATGTATCTGATTTTCTGACCCTCTACAACTACACCGGAGATAAAACGTATATAAATGATGCGCTGCGGTTATTCTCCGAGCTGAGAGAATGTCTCTCCACTGGGGATCTGTTTACTGAAGGCGGTAAAGCAATCGACCCTAATCTCCCATTTATCAATGACGATACCCAGGGCTATCTGCATCCATTTGCAAAGCCATATATTATAGGTTATGCACTCCTTGGGCTTCCGGAGCTTGCTCAACTGAAGCCAAAAGAGCCAAAGCTGCACGATGTAGTCCGGGCAGTAGCGGATTTCATGGCCAGATCGCAGGACCCTGTCGGCGGTTGGCGCTATCCGCATCCTCAGTCTCGATATATGATAGTGAGTCAGGGTATAGAACATGCTGCTCAGATCACACGTGCGGCAGCTTATCTGGAGAGCAGGAAGGAGCCTGTTGAAAACCTGCTGGATGCAATTGAACGAGTCCTGCAGTGCCGGGTCCTTTCCTGGCAAAAGACCGGGATGATATTTAACGGTCTGGGCGGATGGGAAGACACTGCAGGTATATTCAAGAACGGCAAGACGGTCGCTGATTTGTATAAAAAACCTGATGACCGCGACCCCAGCCGGGACTACACTGAAGGAGCAATCGGCATAGGTGGAGCGCCTCCGGAAGGCATTGTCTACTATTGGGAAGTCATGGAGTTCTACCTGGCACATCGCTCTGCTGCCCGGTTGTTCAAAGCAACTCCTCAGCTGAAGTCTGTATTAGGACGCATGAAAGCTAAATAGAGTTCATATCCGTTCGCCCTGAGCTTGTCAAAGGGCGCGGGGAAAGCGATGGAGTTCCTGATTAGTAAAGTCTGTCCACCCTTCGACTGCGCTCAGGATGAACAGATTTTGCTTATCGGTTGGTAGAAGGTATTTTTGCAGACGGAAGATAATTACGATCTCCAGTAGGAGGAATTAGATATGGGCTCAGGGGATTATATTCGGTATGGTATGGCGGATGGGCTGCCTGCGTTTAATGAGGCGCAGGTTAAGAGATTGTCTTTCCCATTGGCATACAATCCTGACCACTGGCCGGATTATGACAGCTGGAACAAAGCAGCAAGGAAAAAACTTCTGGAATGCCTGCTGACTCCTCCCCCTGAGGCTGAGTTTAATCCGAAGGAAATTGCAACTGAGGACAGGGGTAGCTATGAAGCCCGGAAGCTGGTTTTTAATGTCTCCGCGGACTGTCGAGTCCCTGCCTACCTGCTGGTTCCGAAGGGTCAAGGGCCATTCCCGGCAATCATTGCTCTGCACGACCACGGGGCACATTTTCCTATTGGTAAAGAGAAAGTAATCCTGCCTTTTGATGAGAACAGCGAGATAACTGAGGATGCAAAGCAGTGGGTTAATGACTGTTATGGGGGCAGGTTTATCGGGGATGAACTTGCTAAACGGGGTTATGTTATATTCTCGATGGATGCATTATTCTGGGGTGACAGGGGCAGGCGTGAGGGTATAGACTTTGAAGCCCAGCAGCAGCTGGCAGCTAATCTAATGCAAATCGGAATGTGCTGGTCAGGTGTTATTGCCTGGGATGACATCCGCAGTGCTGAGTTTGTCGCTTCTTTGCCGGAGGTTGACCCGGAGCACATTGGAGCGATAGGCCTTTCAGTTGGGTCACACAGGACGTGGATGTTGTCCGCTGCGAGTGATCGCATAAAAACAGGAGCAGCGATCTGCTGGATGGCTACTACTGCATCTCTTATGGTACCAGGCAACAACCAGACTACCGGGCAGTCTGCATTCTCTATGATCTTTACGAATATCCGAAATTTCATGGACTACCCGGATGTAGCGTCCATTGCCTGTCCAAAACCGATGCTTTTCTTCAATGGGGAGCAGGACGGTCTTTTTCCGGTTGATGGTGTTGAGGATGCATATTCCAAAATGCGCAAGGTCTGGTCCAGCCAGAATGCTTCCGATAAGCTGGTCACGAAGATATGGGATGTAGCTCACGTATTTAATCGGGAGATGCAGGATGAGGCATTTGAATTTATTGATCGGGAGCTTGTGCATTAGGGAGTATTATCCGCAGATTTCGCAGATTTTCGCAGATTAAAGACATTTAAACTGGGAGGGATTTGTATTTCCCTCCCATTGATATTTCAAGTTGGCCTCACTTCATTTGGCTTGCAGGTCTTGCCATTGGGAATAGGTACCCCGGAAATATATTGCTGTGCTGTCTCCGGCAATCTCAATGTCGTGGATTTTTGATTCCGCAAAAGCTATGTTATTGATTAGATCATAAAGTGCCTCAGAATTCGGTAGTTCAATCCGGCGGATACCGGGCTTTCGTGTGTGGATACCTATGAATGACTGGCTGTAATAACTGACATCTGGTGTATCCAGATAGATGTGCACTCCTGCAAACCTGGCGATATCACGCAGGACGACTGGATCGACAGGCGAAGTTGTGCAGTATATACTGTTAGCGCCATTGACATTTTTGCACGCCATTCCAACGCTGCCTAGTGTATGAAGATAACCCCAAGTCTGTGCCTGGTCATCCACTACTTCAAATAGAGGAGCAACAGAGAAATGACGTCCCATCAGAACACTATGGCGGATTGGTCCGGGGAGATCGCTGTCAGTCTGGACCAGTATCCGTTGATGCAAACTCGCAGGTTTAATCTTGATACCGGTAATGTCTGAAATATTGTCAACACTCACCACACCATTTCGGATGTATCCCGGAGCATACAGCCAGATGACTGTTTTGCCAGCGGTCAACAGTTTCTTGCGCACTTTTTCACGCTGGATATCTGTCATCGCAAAACAACCGCTCATTATGTAGAGCTTGTAGTCACGTCCATCCAGGGCATCATCCAGGAGCAGTCGGTCTACGGGAGCGCCTACACGGCTCATAACTATGTTCAGGCCCTCTGTAAAGCAATTGGCGACTGTATTGTTAGGTGCGCAGCGATAGAGTGATTCGGCATCCACTACCATCGCAATCTCTGCGCAGCTGCGTCGGTCAGAGTAAAGTCCAGCTTCTGCTATAGCATTAAGTTGCTTGATAGTAGCCATTGTTCTGTCGTCGTTATACCAGCCTCCACCCATATCAAACCACCACTGCCCGGCTCCTGCAGAAAGACAATGCACCATCTCCCTCTGCTGCACAGCAATGGTCTTCTCTACGCAGTCAGCGCCTTCGGAATCTCCTTCGGTCAAATGTGTGCGTATGTCGTTTTCATCGAGCCACAGTTTTCCTGCCCTTTGAACGGATTGAACCGGCACGTGGAAGTAGCTGCTGCCAAGCCCGCATGCGCGTTCCCCATATCCGGTAGGAGACGTTAGAAAATCGATGGAGTTGCATTTGAGCAGTGAACCCAAAGCCAGGTGTCCGCTGTCCAGCAATAACCGGTCCCAGTAGCCTCCGCATAGCACATAGCCAAAGAAACAGCCGACGATTTTGCTGTTTTGAGTCCTGGTTTTGACTGATTTAGCAAGTGAATCGATAGTTTCTACAATCATCTCTCCGTTGAAGATGCTATAGTCGATAACACGCTGCTTGGTCTGTGGATCGAAGAAAAGACTGCCATCGCTATCGTCCCGTTCATCCTTTGTAGGTATGGCTACAGTTTCAAATTTCGCTGCAGGATCATTCCAGGCTTTTTGCAGTCCATCTACGCAGCCATAGCGTTTATGGAGCCATTCGCCAAACGCCTGGCGGTTTTTCTCGCTGTAGTCTGCACAATATACCGAATGTGAACCCCACTGGAAGTATTCTTCGGTATTACCTCCAGCGATATGATATGCCATAATTCGGTCTGCATAGGGACCATTCTCGATGTGGTCAATTAATGCATTGGTAGCATAAGCCGAAGCTTCACGCCATTTTTTGGATGAAAAACTGGGAGCACGCAGGATAGTGTATGACCATTTGGGGTTTGTTACCTCAGTATTGAAGACAACACACTCCTCCGGGTATCGGTCCATCCACCACTTGGGGGCTCCGGAGTATATCCGGGGCATTACCAGCGTTCCCTCCGCAGCACAGGCCATTGCCATACGTTCATCGAACTGAGTGAAGTCGAATTTATCCTCAGCAATCCAGGCAGGAGCACAGATACCGTATGGGCATTCATCCCCTGTGCAAGAAAATGAAGACAAATCCACCCCAATCTCAGCAAAAGCCTTGAAGTTCTCAGTCTTAGGACCATATGTCATATAGAACAAACCAGGAGAGGGTTGATCATCTATAAACAGCGTCGGAATACCGTTATAGTCACACACATAAGTTTTAGGACCCGGTGAATTAGGCATATTTCATCTCCAATATTAAAGCAGAATTCATTAACTGCTTAATACTGGGTCGGTATCTGGTATTCCTGCTTTATTAACCACGGAATACACTGAATACACGGAAAGGGAAGGGATAGAAGTGGGTTGTGCACGATATTGGGTGGAGTGGTTGTCATCACAATTGCGCGATACAATCACAAGAACTCTGTAACCGCCCGGTTATTTCATCTCTTTCCCTTTCCGTGTATTCCGTGTATTCCGTGGTTGATTAAAAAAGTGAACTAGACATAAAAGAGTAAAGGGTATTATGCTATACAGGGTTCACAATGTTGAACCAGACTTATATTCAAGAGGTAATAGATGCAATTCAGAAAATTGGGTAATTCCGGAATTGATGTTTCGGTTGTTGGATTGGGAACCTGGGCTATTGGTGGATGGGCCTGGGGTGGAACTGAGGAGCACGAGTCGGTTGATGCTATTCATGCTGCAATTGAAGCCGGCATTAATCTTATCGATACAGCTCCTATGTATGGTATGGGAGTATCTGAGGAGTTCGTTGGAAAAGCTATTGCAGACCGGCGGGACAAAGTAGTGCTGGCAACCAAGTGCGGACTTGTGTGGGATACTGACAAGGGTGAATATTTCTTCGATGCAGATGGCCACAAGGTCAACAAGTATCTTGGACCTGAGTCCGTCAAGCGTGAAGTCGAAGCCAGCCTGAAAAGACTTGGCACAGATCATATAGACCTGATGCAGACCCACTGGCAGGAGTCCACGACACCGATCCAGGACACAATGGCAACTCTGATGCAGCTTAAGGCAGAGGGCAAAATCCTCTCCATAGGGGCATCCAATGCTACAATCGGGCAGTTGGATGAATACCGGGCAGCGGGTGAGATCGATGCAGACCAGGAACTGTTCAGCATGCTGGACAGAAAAATGGCCGATGGGCAGCTGGAATACTGCGCAGCCAACAAAATCGGAGTGCTCCCCTACTCTCCCATGGCTCTGGGACTGCTGACAGGCACGACTGATCCTGACCGCAAGTTCGGACCAGGTGACCTGCGCACCCACAACCCCAGATTTGCACCTGATAACGTCCGTAAAGTAAATGCCATGCTGGATACATTCAAACCGATAGCCGAAGCGCACAACGCAACTATCGCTCAGACTGTAATAGCCTGGACATTCTCCCAAACCGGCGTCACCAGCGTCCTGTGCGGAGGCAGAAAGCGCCACCAGGCACTTGAAAACGCTGCTGCAGGAGATATAGTGCTGACCGTTTCAGAGCTGGCGCAGATGAATGCGACCGTGGCAGGCCTCGAGATTTAGGCCTTAGGCTTTAGACTTCAGGCTTCAGGAAGGGAGACTGTTCTTGATGCCTGGAGTCCTGCATTCCAACCTTAACGGAGGTTCATTGATATGGGTATCCGGATTGCAATTGTTGGAACTGGAGCTTTCTCTCAGTGTTTTATTCCTCTATTTAAAGTTCATCCAGGAGTTGATGAGATCATACTGTGTGACCTTGACAGTGCAAAACTGGATGAAGCCTGCAAGCAGTTTGATATCAGCTCCAAATCACCATCACTGGATGATGTGTGTAGTAGAGACATTGATGCTGTTACAATCTTTACCCAGAATGACCGCCATGGGCCACAGGCTCTTCAGGCGCTTCGGGCAGGCAAGCATGTATATTCTGCAGTCCCATCTGCCATTACTATGGATGAGATCAGGTCACTTGTGACTGCGGTGGAAGAGACCGGCCTGACCTATATGATTGGGGAGACCAGCTATTATTATCCTTGCACAATCTACTGCCGTGATCGGTTCCGCAAGGGAGACTTCGGTAAGGCCGTATATGCAGAAGCCGAGTACTACCACGACTTCGACCACGGAATATATGATGTTCTAAGGTGGAGATTTGGAGACCAGTGGAGGGAACTGGGCGGCGCACCTCCGATGTACTATCCCACACATTCTGTAAGTATGGTTGTATCCGTAACAGGCGCCAGAATGACATCAGTTTCCTGTATGGGTTTCGTTGACAATGGCGAAGACGGTCTGTATGATCCTGATATCAACATCTACCACAATCCTTTCAGTAACCAGTGCGCCTTGTTCCGGATGTCCGATGGAAGTATAAGCCGTATTAACGAGTTTCGCCGCGTCGGTCACCCGGGCACTGTAGGGATGTCTCTCTACGGAACTCTTGGCAGCTACGAAGAGCAGACCGGATCCCAGGCCTGGATCACAAAGCAACAAGGCGTGACAGAAGACCTTCGGGAATTATTGGAATGCCGCGAACTGCCGGTAGAATCCCGGACTGGAGCTATGCAGTCTGTAACTGCTGCCGGAACACACATGACTGCTTCAGCAATTCACCCCATAGACCGGCTTCCGCTTAAGTTTGCAGGTAAACCCAATGGTCATCTCGGATCTCACCAGTTCCTGGTTGATGACTTTGTGCGGGCCTGCAACACAGGTCGAATGCCTCCCAACAACATCTGGATGGCAGCCCGATACCTGATACCGGGCCTCATTGCTCATGAGTCTTCAATGAAAGAAGGGCAACTCCTGGATGTGCCGGACTTAGGCAACCCACCTGGGGAGTTCTGCGAAGAGGCATTTTATGATTAGCCAACCAATAGCATACATGTAAGTTAGTATTAGACTCTTCAGGGAATGTCTGTAATTACTTGCCAATAACAGAAACAATCACATAAAAGCAAGGTAAATATATGTTCTGGAAACGAAAACAACGTAAACCGGATTTTGTGAAAGTCGTATATGTGGCAAGAGACAAAGCATCTGAACTTCTCGCGCGGACATTGTTGGATTCTGCTGGAATCAACTATATAGCAACCAACGATATTGTCCAGGATATGTTCGGTTGGGGACGTGTAGAAACCGGATCAAATTTCATCGTAGGGCCGGTAAAATTTGCTGTAAAATCCGAGGATGTTGAGAATGCTGCCAATATTCTTGCGGAGTTGTATGAGATCAAACCAAGGCCTGTTCCATTGTGGCTTCGACTATTTGCCATTATATTTCTATCTCTAACATTAATATCTGCAATATACTCGATATTCTCATTATGTAAGTTTCCGTAGGAATCTGACTCCGCAAGACCTGCAATATCCAACTCCCCAAACTTCCTCAAATACAAAGAAGGAATACGTCAATAACTGGCGAAAATCAGTTATTGTAATCTTGACTTATCCTCAATACCATACAGCCGATGATCGTGAGGCTTGATCGTGCATAAACGGATTTCAATAAGATCGATTTTAGCTATTTTATTGCTGCTTTCACTGATACTGGCATGCGTGTGCACCGGATTACATCTGTGCCAGGCCGCACAGAACGACGCCAACTGGAGCAAACACGTGGTTTATCAATTGAATGGTAAAGCTAAAGCAATTGAACTTCCTGGTGAGTTTCAACTTGTCTCTAAGGACTGGCCCAAGCCTGCGATGGTACCTTATCTTGCTTATATGCCTGAGAAAGATAGACTGGCGATGCTGGTTATTTACGGGCCTCCGGCTATCTCATTCAGCAACGACCACGGAGCTACATGGAGTGCTCCCAAGCCTGTTGAAGGCGCTGGATTGACCCTCACATATCTCGGCAATGGCACTCTGCTCAGTAACCATATGGTTAGTCACGATTATGGTGAAACCTGGGAAGCGCTTCCCAAGCAGAATATCAGGGAAGTCTGGCTGCCTGCACTTGCAGACAAAGACCCTAATACAGGCAAAATAACCCGGCTGGCCAAAGCTTACTGGAGCCCTGTCCGAACCTGGGGAACCGGACTCACCGGTCCATATGCACAGGGTTATATCAGCTTCAGCTACGATGAAGGCAAGACCTGGCAGGATGAGATCAAAGTCCCGCAGTGGCTGAGTGTCAGTGAGATTGCTCTTGGACGTGCTAAAAACGGGGACATGATAGCTGCCTGCAGGCTGGATTTAAACAAGCTCCTGGATCCGACCGCAATGGACAACTACACCGGGACGGGTATCTCCATATCTAAAGACAATGGTAAGACATGGTCCGATCCACACGATCCCAAGATGATTCTGTTTGATTGGGGCAGGACACATATGTGGCTGGAAACGTTGGCAAATGGTGACTTGCTCCTCAGTTACAATGTCCGCCGAGGGTATCCCGATGCTCCCAGCGGTTATCCACAGTTCGGCATAGAGGCAGTGGTCAGTCGTGACAATGGTCAAACCTGGGATATAGACCACCGATATATCCTGCATGTCTATGAAGGCAATGTGCCTGCTAGAGACTTCTGGGCATTCCAGGGGGCTACCTCTAATGCATCTACTGCTGTCCTGCCTGATGGCACTCTGCTGACGGCTTTCAATATGGAATATACAAAGATCGGCCTGGTCAAGTGGAACATAAATCAAAAAGGCCTGAATAAAGACAAGACCTATTCCAGGGCACCTTATGATTCGGTGTTGAGGAATGAGTTCGATCCGGCGATACTGACCGGTAAGCAGATCAAAGTCTCCGGCAGGCACAATATTGCCATGGCTAACCTGGGTGCCAAAGTATCATCCACACATAGCGATTATGATCCAATATTGGTCCTGCAAAACCCCTATTGGTACTCGCAGTTTCCTCCCGGGATAGTCTTTGACACTTCCCCGGCAGTAATTGAGATATCCTGGCCTAAACGACACAAGATTGGTGAATTAAGAATACTCACCGGTGACCCAAATGCTGATCCCAATCTGGATATGTCACGGGTGCCACTCGACTACCAGCTGGAGTATAAGAAGTCAGGTAAATGGACGCAGATTGTTGAACCTGTGCAGAATGCGACTGGAAAATTCGATTTTTCCTGGCAGGATGAGAGCAAGAAAGACCATAATACTTATGCACACATATACAATTTCAGCCCAATAGTTACTGATTCGATCCGTATGACAATTACCAGAGCCAGCAACAGTCCAAGCGGCCGGGTGTTCTTGAAACGGATTGAGATAATCGGAGAATAACCCCCAAGTTGGGGGGCCAACTTATTTCGATTGGAAACCGATGTTGGTTTTGACAGGCTGAATTGCCGTCAAGACGCCGTGTTTTTTTAGGAGCTGACATATGAGTCAAAAGGCTTTCGATGTAGTATCCAGTGGAGTTATATATCGGTGTGAATCGGGACTGCAGGGGTATTATCCCCGGGTGGTCAAGGTTTGTGAAGATGAGTTTGTGTGCTCGTTTGTTGCATCTGAGGCTCTGGAAACGCTGGATATGCACCCAATGATAACAATGACCACCGATATTGGACAAAATTGGACGTTAGAAGGATCTGTGGATTTTGCGAACGGTTACTCGGAGACTGGTTTTATCAGCCACGGGCCGCATGGTCTGTTGTTTTGCCTGGGCGGACGCTGGCCTATTGACTCCGACTCTCCTGAAACGCCTATTATTGATTCAGAGACAAGCGGGATGCGGCGCAATGAGATGGTGCTGCGGCGCTCTTCGGATAACGGAAAAACCTGGAGTGAACCGGAGATTATTGCACACGGCGTAGATGCTCCATTGGAAATACCGACAGGGGTTGTTACTCTGAGTAATGGTGACCTGTTGATATCATTCTCTACATGGAAAGAGTGGGATGGATCCTGTCCTTACGGGCATAGAATAATGGTTATCCGGTCATCCGATAGCGGCAAAAGCTGGAGCAAACCGGTTACAATCTTCTATGATCCGGCTGATATTATCGGCTATTGGGAAGGGCGAATATCCGAAATGCCTGATGGTAAATTGATTGCAACATGCTGGGCCCACGACTGGACCAGCGAACAGGACAGAAACAATCAATACTCGATCAGTAAAGATCACGGTGTCTCGTGGAGTGATCCAGCATCTATGCCTGTTGCCGGTCAGACCGGTTGGCCTGTTGCCCTTGGTGATGATCTCATTCTATTTGTATACAATCACAGAAGAAGTCCGGTTGGTGTCAGGGGGATGATCGGTAGGCTTAATGATTTCGGATGTGAGATGATCTTTGATGCCCCAGTCTTCGAACCACAGGTAAAGACCGAAAGCACAATCTCCAGCGACAATTATGCAGTAACGGATTTCCAGTTCGGAGCGCCATCGGCAATCAGCCTGGGAATGAACAGGTATATGGTTGTCTACTGGTGCGTCGTGCAGGGAAGAGCAGGAATCAACTGGAGTGAAATACAGGTTGTATAATCCTGGGGGCAGTGAAGGATCTGTTGGTTATATTTAGGAGTTCTGAAAAACATCATACCTAATTCCCCCTTTGAAGGGGGAATTGGGCGGGTTGAGTTCTTAAATGGGGTATTGGAAGGGATCAATCCCCCTGGCCCCCTTCTCCAAGGGGGAATTAGGTTGTGCCATTCTCCGAGAGGGAATTGGGTTGTGCATCACTAACGAGGAATTGGGTGAATGGAAGTTTTGGCTTAGTTTTTCAAATTTGTACATCAAGAAAGGAATGCAAATATGCTTAAAATCGAACAGTTCAAAGGGCCGTGGGCGGGGTTGCCGGTGGCTTATCATGATGATTACTCTTTTGATGAAGCTACTTATCGGGGTGATGTTGCAAGGTGCTGTGAAGCCGGGGTGCCGGGTGTTTATACGGGCGGCACTACCGGAGAGTTTTATGCATTTGATTTCGATGAGTTCCAGGCAGTAACCGATGCAACTATCGAAGAGTGCAAGAATGGAAAGACTCCGGTTATGATCGGCTGCACATCGTTATACACGATTGGAGCAATCAAACGCGCCAGGTACGCGATGGACAAAGGAGCGGACGCTGTTCAGATAGCACTGCCATTCTGGATGGAAATCCCGGACCGCTGTGTTGTTGATTTCTTTGTTGAAGTCTCCGAAGCTGTCCCCGGTATGCCTATCACTATATATGAGACTATGCGTGCAAAAAAGGCAATAACTCTGGAGATGCACAAAGAGATCAAACAGCGAATCCCGGCAGTGATTGGTGTAAAGTCCAATGAAGGAACCGTTGGCGCTACTCCGGAAGGCTGCGCAGAACTGAGCAAGCTCTATCACGTTTTCTCCGGTGAGAACAAACTCGGTATTTTAGGTCCCAGTGGTCAGATCGGCTCCTGCAGCTCACTTGTCTACCAGAATCCCAGGCTGATCCTGAAGATATTCGACTTACTGTTTGAGAAGAATTGGGATGAGCTGGAAGGTTGGATGCAAAAACTCAACAAAATGATCTTCGAAGGACTGAAACCCGGGTTCGATGCAGGCTGCGAAGACAGTGCACTCGACAGGCTCCTGGGCTTATCGGCAGGATTCCTAAAGACCAGTCTAATCTGCCGGAAACCCTACCCCTCCTGCACTCCGGAGATGCTGGCTGGTTTCCGGAAATGGCTGGAAGAGAATCTGCCGGAGTTTTTGGAACTGTAAGCAAGTAGCGTACCTGTCATCCTGAGCCCCCAAGTTGGGCGTGCCAACTAATTTCTACTAGAAACCCTATAAGTTTTGGGAGCTAAATTGTGGTGCAGGCTTCCAGCCTGCCTTTAGCCTGGGTTTCTTAGAAGCGCAGCGAAGGATGACAGGTTTTATAGGATGGCAGATTTTATGGGCGGTAGCACTATGGAGCAACAGACATTTGCTGTTGATGTTCATGCACATTATGGGACAGCTATTGATCAGGATGATGCGCTCACTAATGAACTCTTGTCCGGGGATGCTGAAACAGTTGTGGTTCGAGCGGAAATGGCAGGCATAAAATATTCGCTGGTATCCCCGCTGGCTGCCTTGTATACTTCAGACTTGGATGTAATCCTGTCTTCCAATTTACATGCAAATGAGATGGCGACCAGACACAAGGGACTATTGCACTGGGCTGTGGTCAATCCATTACTGCCGGACACATATGCACAAGCTAGAGAGCTGCTTCAAACTCCACGCTGCATAGGCATCAAGATCCATCCCGAACAGCATCATTATAAAATCAGTAATGAAGGCAAGGCTATATTTGCTTTTGCTGCAGAGGCTGATGCCGTAATAGAAACGCACAGTGGACAGGCCAACAGTGAACCGATGGATTATGTGCAGTTTTCTAACGCTTTCCCCGAAGTTAAGCTTATTCTCTCTCACCTGGGTTATCACTGGGACAATGATCTCACACAGCAGGTAAGAGCAATCCAGAGTATCAGACACCAAAACGTCTATACAGACACATCCAGCTACAGGTCTATCTACCCAAACATGCTGGAGTGGGCAGTTAAAGAAATTGGTGCCAGCCGAATCCTCTTTGGAACAGATTCCCCACTCTACTACTCCCCAATGCAAAGAGCCCGAGTCGACTATGCACAAATTGGAGAAGCAGAGAAACAACTTATACTCCGGGACAATGCGCTGAGGCTATTTCCAGGACTACGGAAGGGATAGGGAGAGGCTTCAGACGTCAGACTTCGGGCTTCAGGAAGGGAATTGTAATGGCAGACTGGAAGCCTGCACCACAATTCATTTACATCCCGTTCGTCCTTCGACTGAGCTCAGGACGAACGGGAGCGGCTACTGTTGGATTATGCGGGAACGTTGGTATTGTAGAAGTGGACAGACTTATTCGAATTTGAGTTCCCGCAGCTAAAATTGCCCTGGAACTAACGAGAACTTGCTACTATTTTCTGTGTTTGCTGAAAAAATCCCAGATTGCATCGGTGGCGCTGAATGACGAATTGCTTGGTCCAACCACTCGGCCGGGGAGCATTGGTTTTCCTCCTGGCCAGTTGTGACCCTGTCCTTCTACGTAGTATGCAAACATGTCAGTTCCGTTATTCAATGCAGGATAGGTCATGATTTTCATGCCGTTCTTCTCAATCACAAGTTCCGGGGTTGGCGAATCACCTATCGCTTTGGCCCACTTCGACAGCGATTCGGAGACAGGGGGCAGCTGGCGTGTATTCCATGGGGTTGTTGATGTTCCACCTGCAACCGGTACCAGGGTATCCTGATTGCCTATTATATACAGAGTAGGCACAGGTCTTGACGGTTTTGGATTAGCTGCCCAGCAGTGACTTGCGACTGGTGCAATAGCTGCAAACACATCTGCCATTTCCCCACCCAGCCTGAACGTCATTCCTGCTCCATTTGAGTGTCCAGCAACATAGACCCGGCTTGTGTCTATGTTATAGCGCTGTTCCAGATCAGCAATGAGGGCTTTAAAAAATGCAATATCATTGACTCTGGCACGAGGGGAGATCGGGCGCAGTTGGCCATCATTCCACAGATTGGGGTTGGTCAGAAAGTTCACAGGTTGTGTCGGTTTTGCCGGCAGGCCATCCGGTGCAGCAGCAATAAATCCGGCTTCGTCTGACTTCGTTCCCCATCCGCATTTCGTGAGATACAGCAGCCCATTACCTCCTGCTCCATGCAGGATCAACACAAGTGGAACAGGCTTCGATTTATCATATCCGGCTGGAACATGCACACTGCAGTGCCAGGTATATCCAGCAGCCTGGATAGTAATGTCCTGATTGCCGGATAAGCGTCCAGCAGCAAATACATATCCAATCCCTGCACAAATCAGTGACACCCAAACAATTGTCCACAAACGATGCCTAAACGCCATTTTCCAAACTCCATATTCCAGCGAACCCGTTCATACCGAACATATCAATCCGTTCGTGCTGAGCCTGTCGAAGCACAGCCAGTTCAAATTGTCCGTTAGCACTGAGCTTGTTGAAGTGTGAACGAATAGCACGAGATACTGCCATATAATTATTATCAGTTTGGACGAAGCATCATATTGCAGGTTACATGGACAGCCAATCAGTCACTCAGTACTGCTCTCCCCCAGCCCGTAGTGTCATAGAATTGCTTGTCGGATTTCCATTTTAGTTGGGCTTTCAGAGCACCTGGTTTGTCGGACTCATTGATGGCTATGTCTACACCCAGCGTGTATCCCGGGATTGGGTCAGGCAGAAAGATGGACTTAAAGGGGATTGCTACTTCCAATTCGTAACCATTTGCGGTCTTGTGTGTTGCAGTTTTCATTCCGGGGATATCACCTATTGCCAGAGTATTCCCCTGCCCTCCTGTTGAGGGCTTATATTCCCATACCTTGCCATCTGCATTTACAACCACCTGGAAGTCATCCGGGCCGAATGTGGTAGTTGGTTTGCCATCCATTCCAAGCAGTCCGTAGTCATCCAGTGTGTTAATGTAAAGCTCTATCCCATCACCTTTCCAGTAATCATCGGGCATCGGTTCAGGTGTATATACATCATCAGTTATGCTGACCAGGTAATACAAATTCTCCTTGTCCCACGCTATCTTGAACTGCCCAGAACAGTCAGCGGAATCCTTGACTTTGCCGTACCAGGCCCTCTCAGGCCCGATACTTCCGCTCAAGGGTAAACTCTCCCAATCAGTCCAGTTTCCAAACTTGTGGTTAGATTTCCAGCGATGGGCTTGAGTTGAATCTGATATCTGGCGGGTAGAGATACCGCCTTGATCAATCCCCTTCTTTGCCAGTTTAACATACATCTGAGCTGTTGCAGTGTCATTTGTGGCTGCATACTCAGCAGCATTCAGCAACACTCCGACCCGGCATTTTGCGACATCGTCCAGCCCGCTGGATATCAAATTGCTGCGAGTCTCGTTGATGGATTTATCAACTTCAGACCTGCTGATCTCCGGACTGCTGCGGCGGTCGTATTTACGGACGAATTCGCTCCAGACATCGCTGCCGAACGGGTTATACTGTCCATTGTCAGCTGACCACTCTTTGACCAACCCTGTTTTCTCTCCAAGGTCGAAGAAAGCTCTTGACCGCATGCTGCGGGAGAACCGCTCCGGCCAGGTGCTTTTGGCTTTTGCTGCATCTTCGGCAAGGCTCGGGCCTCTGAGAATCACCAGATAATCCACAGCCAGCCTTGCTCTCTGAACCCTGGTCAAAAGTATCTGATCAGAGACTACTACGGATTCTGCCTGCTCAAACAATTCCTCTGCACGCTTGAGGAACTTCCAGTTCATGCTGGGCATATTGGGAGCACCGGATGTAAACCAGCCCCAGTCCTCTTTGGCTGTCGATTTCTGAAGCATATCTATATACGCGAGGATCGGTTTTGCAGCAGGACCATAATATGCACCGCAGAATTCCCGAAGGAGCTGGCGATCATTTTTGTATGGATTCCACAAAAGCTGTGCCACCATCCAGGCTCTGAGTTCAGGAAAGTCGCACCCATGCAGGAGAGTTGAAGGCAATCCGTCCTGCACCAGCACTGCTTTTACGTGGTTTTGAGCCATAAACCTGAACGATGGTCCCAGGTTGTAGTATATCGGCATAGGCGCCAGTAACTGGCTGAAATTGGAGGCATAATACCAGACTGAGAGACTGTTTGAGACCTTAGCCCAGTCTTTCACATTCTGCGCATATGGCTGGCTTCCAAGCGGTTTCGACATGACCGCACCTGTTGTGCAGAGCTGAACCAGCAGGTTATCATCCGGCCGGATTGTCTTCGGAGGGGTTTCGGTGTATTGATACGCCAGTGTATGGAATCTGACTTTCGGGTATTCAGGATGCAGCCTGGCATTAATTCTGTTTACAAAGTCCAGCATCATTCCCGATTGGCCGATCTTTTCAGCAAGGGCTGTGCACCGCTCGCACTTGCAGAAGTTCATATTGTCGTTCTGAGATATCGATACAGCACGAGCATTGGGATACTCAGTCAGCCACTGCCGAACTTTGTTGACAATATAGTCTTCCAGCCCCGGAGCAGTTAAGCACAACTGACCGGTACTCTGGAAATCCTCAGCTTTAGTCCCGGCGCTGAACCAGTCAGGATGCGCTGCCATCTCTGAGGTAGGAACAAGCCATGCAAATGTATGGACATATCTGACAGCAAACTCATATCTCCCTCCAGGCCAGTAACCTCCGAAGTCCTCTTGAGCATTCACCCGGTTTCTGACTGCCAGCGTCGGATTTCTATAATACACCTGGGTGCCGGCCAGGCGGTATTCAAACCCCGGTTTTTGGTGGATGTCCAGCTTGCCTACTCTGACTGTAGAGCGTTTTGGAACGCATGTTGCATCAGATGCATACCATCTGCAGCCAAATACATCCTCCAGCAGAGCATATACAGCATACAAAACTCCACGCGAACTCCCGCCAGCTAGTAAAATATCATGACCGCAGGTCTTGACCAGAAGCTCATCCTCTGCCATATTATCTACAAGCTTGAGACCATCCGCACCCAATACAGCTCTGGCTGCTTTACTAAGTCCCACATAAATATGCGGTTGACTTGAATCATCGTTTTCGGAAGCAATCGCTATCTGCACACCCGACATCAGCTTCAGATGACTTGCAAGCTCATTCGCTGCATAATTCAGAGTTTCATCAGCTTTGTCAGGAATGACAATGACGCATCGCGATTGACCATTTTCAACCAGTGTAACTGCGGATACAAGTGCAGGTATACATATTAAAAGCATGAGCACTAAAACAATAATCAGGAACCGCCTCATTGAATACCTCCGGTATATTGGATACAGAATTCCAAGCATTTTTAATGATTCCTACGCTCAACATCACTCAATAATCGGCAGCGTGATCCAGGAAGGCCGAACCAAATCATGGTAGACTGTCTGCCTGGCCGCTTGCATTTGCGTACCAGTTCCAGGGTCTTCTCCGGTGTTCAGATTTCTATCCCACAGCGGAAAATTGCTGCTGGTTATCTGGAGCCTTATGCGGTGACCGGCTTTAAACAGATTGCTGGTCGGCAGCAGCTCAATCGCAATTTCATAGGTTTTGCCGGGTTCGATCAATTCTGGTTGACCATGAACATCGTCTTCAAACCGCATCCTGATGACTCCCTCAGTGATGTTCATCGAACGGCTGTCGGGATATACATCAGTCAACCTTGCCACGAAATCCGTATCAGGAGCCGTTGTAGAAACATGCAGCTTCACGACAATCGGACCGGTAACCTCGACATCTTTTTGCAGAGCTTCGGATGTATACACCAGCACATCATCACGCAGTTCAACTGATCGTTGATCGTATGGTCCAGGTTTCACGAAATCATACAGTCCAGGATTATAAGAGCCAACAGAATGGTTTCCTCCAAGAGTTGGGACCGGGTTTTCTGGATCATAGATGTATGAATCCGGCGGTTCATCAGATGGCAATTCCTGGGTAAGTGATGAGTCCTGATGAAGGTAATAGTCCACGTATCGGGTTCTGGCAAGAGGCCATTCATATTCATCCCGCCACTGGTTTGCTCCCATTACAAACAATCTTATAGGTGCCTGCTGGAACTCGGATGCTGGGTTACCCTTCAAGATGCATTCCAGCCAGCGATGGGTGCAGTCATTTTCACTTAACGAATCCTCACCGAAATCCAGTTCTCCCAATATTGATGTCAGGAGCATACCGTGTGTCCAGGGGCCGATTATCATCCGGTGGCTTTCGGCAAGCTCTTTTGATGCAGCAGCGGACAGCAGACCCAGAAAATTCTCAGTTGTCTCACCGGGATAGTAATCATACCATCCCCCAACCAGCAGGACCGGCATTTTGAACTTGTCGTAATTGTTCCTGATGCCAAGCTTCTCCCAGAAAGGGCTATAACTCCCGTGTGCGACATAGTCTTTGTAGAAAGGGACAATTCCGCTGCCGCTTATTTCGTCGAGTTTGGATATCGGCAGGCATTTTAACGTAGCAGGAACATCAAGCATTGGCATCTCGACTGCATGAGAATTCCGGGATGCCACTTCAAAACAGAACCAGCTCCAGGTCAGAGCCAGGCTGAATACACCCGAACTATAGTATGCCTGCTTCCAATAGTCTCCAGCCATAAACAAAGGATTGAGAGCTTTCAGATATGGACTGCCGGATATAGCCGCAGAGAACTGTGTTGCTGCAAGGTAGGAGTTACCGAACATTCCGACATTCCCATCACACCAGGGTTGACTCCCCACCCATTCCAGAGCATCAAACCCGTCGTTTTCTTCATTAATGAATGGATAAAACTCGCCATCGGAATCATATCTGCCCCTGCAGTCCTGTATAACCAGTGCCATACCATGTGTCGGAAAATAGGGATCATAGCTGTAAATACGGTTATATGCAGAACGGACCAATACCGTTGGATACACGCCCTCTTCCAAGGGTAGATAAACCGTAGTTGCCAGCTCTATACCATCCCGCATAGTGACTTTCACCTGGCACAGTATCCTGCAAACACTTGTTATAGCGTATTCACCATTCATATACTCTGTCTCCCAGTCTCTTCACCTCGTTTAATACTTAGTTTACTTCACCATACGAAGGATTATACCTCCAGTAAAACGAACAATACGAAACGCAAGTTCACATTTGTACACAGTGGGCACTACAACATACTCACTAAATTGATATAGGAGAATAGCATGGCTGTTGAGTCATTCGAAGTTACAAAGGGAAAGAAAAGTGGAGATCTATTGAGCCGATCGGTGGGCAAGAAGCAACTTAAAGTAGGGCTTCTAGCTGCGGCTTATTTTGAATACTTTAGGATGTATGACAATCTGGAAGCTGACTGCGCAAGAGATATGAAACTGGTTGCAGACAAACTCGGGGAAAACCAGACTATAATCTATCCTGGTCTAGTTACAACTCTTGATGAATCCGATGAAGCTGGTGTAGTCTTCAAAGACAATCAGATTGATATGCTGATTATCACGGAATCCACTTACACTCCGGATTTCATACTCCACCAGGCGCTGCATCATCTGCCAGCTGATATCCCGATACTGATATTTGCATCTCAGTCACACGACAAGCTCAAGTTCGACTGCAGTTATGATGAATCCCTGCGCAATTCCGGCCCCATGGCTCTTATCCAGCTGACAGCAGGATTCAAGAAGATGGACAAATACCGCGATTATGAAGTCGTGGTCGGATGCATACATGAAGATGAAGTCTATGCAGAGATCGACAGATTCATACAGGTCCGCACGACTATCGCAGAGCTTAAAGAGTGGACAATCGGAGTTATTGGTCACGTGTTCCGGGGGATGTATGACTTCCAATACGACAAGACAGCTCTTGAGGGCAAGTTCGGACCTCACGTAATGGAGCTTCAGAGTTCGCACCTGACAAATTTAATGGATGAATACCCGCTGGACCATCCGAAAGTTCTGGCGTTGAAAGAGCACGTTTTCGACAACTACGAAGTCCGGGGGCTCAATGATGAGGAAGTCTCGCGGGCTGCCAGGCTTGGAGTAAGCCTGGTCGAGTGCGTTGATCGATATAGATTAAACGGCCTGGCGTTACTCGGTCAGCATTATATAGAAAGCCTGTTCAATTCCACATGCCATTTGGGTGTATCCGAAATCTTGCGATCAGATAAAGCCCTGGCAGTCTCCGAGGGGGATGTAATCGGCCTTATAATGTCTAAAGTTTTGAAAGACTTCACCGGTCACACTCCTTTCTTTGGAGAGTGGGAGGAGTATGACAAAGATCTCAACGCTATCATGCTCCTGGGACACGGTTTTGTTGATACCAGAATAGTCCGTGAAGATAGACCTATTGTAGCTCCTACATGCGAAGAATGGGGATTCGAAGGCAACGGTTTCGGTTTCCAGGCTTCATTCAAACCCGGTCCGGTTACAATGACCCATGCGATACAAGATGCCAAAGGCTGGAGGATTCTGGTTACAGGCGGCGAAGTGTTGAACACTCCACCGTTCTCAAGGCTGGGTGAATCGGCGATGGTTGTCAAAGTAGACAAACCAGCTAAGCAATATTTCAAAGAACTGATGAAATATGGCTTCGCACATCATTCAATAGCAGCTTATGGAGATGTACAGGACCAGTTGGAGTTGTTTGCTAAGCAGTTGGGACTTGAGGTTTGCAGACTCTAGGTTCTGCCCCGTTGTCTACCTCTCATATCCCTCCAGTTTTCTATTCTGGAGGGAACCATCCTCTTATTGTTAATAAGTATGCAATTCAAAGCAGAATCCCTGAAACTTATTCCTGTAATCTACGTCTGATATACTGGATTCCATACGCGTTTTACGATTGCCGACCTGGATTTCCAAAACATCCATTCTGATTGGGGTACATCCCATGATAATGGTAAACAATAGTGATGTGCAGCTTGTCATTCCCAGCTTGACTGGGAATCCAGAAAGCTGTGTGTTTTTGAAAAGTGTGTTTCTAGATTCCCGTTCAGGTCGAGAATGACATGATCTTATCAGGTGATCTTGTCACAAACTTGAGATGCACCTATGGCGATTGAAGCAGCTGTATAGCCACTGTATATTGGAAGAAACACCAAATAAAATTTTGAGGTTGTTTATGAAGAGATGGATTGCTATTCTGATTCCTGTAATTATCCTCGCATATTTGATAGTATGGCGGATCACTATAAAGAATACTGAAACTGCGGCTTTAGCTGGTATGCACAGCGCTAAAGGCAAAGGACCGGTAGCTGCATCGGTATCCAGTGTCCAGATGCGGGATATTGTGAATATTTTTGAGGCTGCAGGTTCTCTTGAAGCCCCTCTGAATGTGCAAATCGCCCCGAAAATCACCGGCAGAATAGTAATGCTCAACGTTCGCGAGGGTGATCCTGTTCACAAGGGACAGGTACTTGTCGGTATAGATGCGTCTGATGTTGAAGCAAACGTTCAACAACAAATGGCTACTTTGGCAGAAGCCCAGTATAAACTGGCACAAGCCATATTGAATCAAAATCCCGCGGATGTGGCTGTAAATACACAAATACTCCAGCAGAAAGCAAGCGTAGCAAGCGCAAAAGCCGATGTAAAACAAGCTGAGGCTTCAAATGCAGCTCAGCTTGCTGGAGCTGAAGCAAATATACGGGATGCACAATCGAAAATCGACAACGCAAATTCAAATATTAGTGGTGCACAGGCAAATCTGGATAACGCAAGAACCAAATTCAGCCGGGTACAAAGCCTTTTCCAAAAGGGGTTTGTGGCTACTCAGGTTGTAGATGATGCCAGGGCAGCACTTGCTGTTCAGGAATCTGCTCTACAAGTCGCCAAAGGTCAATTGGCATCGGCAATAGCAAGTAAAGAGTCTATACAGCAGCAGTATAATGTTATAAAGGCTCAGGGAGAAGCAAATATAGAAGCGGCACGAGCTAAAGCCACTCAGGCTAATGCATCTCTGACTTCGGCTAATGCCAATACATCACAAAAATCAGCCTACAGACAGAGTATTGCAGCACTCAAAGCAGAAGTTGATATTGCAAGAGCATCGCTAAGCAATGCAAAAGCTAAGCGCGCAGACGCTGTATTGATCTCACCCCTGGACGGTTATGTGACCCAACGCCTGGTAGACCCGGGAGCTATTGCATCACCAAACCAGCCCATACTATCTGTCCAGTTTATGAAGCAGTTGTGGGTGACAATATCTGTACCGGAAGAGATATCCTCTAATCTGCATATTGGTCAGCCCGTGAAAGTCCAGTTGGATGCCGAACCAGGCAAGGAACTGACAGCCAACATAATTCAGATCAATCCGGCAGCCGACCCTCAAAGTCGTCAGTTTCAGATCCGAGTCATTATGAGTAATACTGATAACCAGCTTAAGCCGGGAATGTTTGCACATGTAACTCTGGAAATCGGCAGGATCAAAAATGCAATCGTAGTGCCTAGGGAAGCTGTGTTGAAAGACCAGGATGGCAACTATGTTATGACTGTCGATGCCAAAAGCAAAGCAGTACGTGTTCCAGTAGTCCCATCTGGTGAAGATGAGAGTTATATAAATATCGGTAATGCTCTAAAACCGGGACAAAAAGTAATCGTAATGAGCTCTACACCTGTAAGAGAAGGTCAGACTATTTCAACCGGTGGCCGAAAGGGAAAACGAGGAGGAGCTGGACCAGGCGGAGGTAGTGAGAGTTCATCTCAGGATCAGGGTAATCAGGGCGGAGGACGCTCAAAGTGAATATAGGTAAATTCGCTGTTACCCGTCCAGTTGCAGTTACAATGAGAATTGCTTCTCTTGTATTACTGGGCATAATATGTTTTCTGCGTCTTCCGGTTGACCTGCTTCCGAACGTTACTCTACCTACGATCAGCGTTTCTACAACGTGGCCAAATGTCGCCCCGGAGGAGATAGAAGCTCAGGTAACCCGGCCTTTGGAAAGGGCCGTTTCATCGGTGCCGAATATGGACCAGGTTACATCAAGCAGCGTCGACGGAAGCTCCTCGGTGCGTATCCAGTTCAAATGGGGCACGGATATCGGGCAGGCAGCCGTTGATGTACTTCAGCAGGTACAGAGGGCCCAACGCTCATTTCCTAATGACCCGACTTTGGTACCGCCAACGGTTTCGAAATTTGACCCTAACCAGATTCCGATACTTACGTATGGGGTATCCGGAATTGATGATCCAGTCAAGCTGAGAACCCTTCTGGACAATGAAATAACCCCAATGCTGGACTCTGCCGATGGAGTTGCTGCAGCCACAGTTTCCGGCGGACTCCCCAGGGCTATCATGGTCAATGTTGATCCTTATCGTCTGCAGGCTCACCATGTATCACTGGCGACTGTAAGCAAAAGGATCATAGAAGAGAACATCAATCTACCTGCAGGAATCGCTAAGCAGGGGAAGACAGAATATACAATCCGAAGCATGGGATGGTTTACAAGTATTGATGATATCCGCAGCATCCCCCTTACATCCCAAAATGGTCAAACAGTAACCATTGGTGATATTGCGGATGTTCAGGATTTCCACGACGAAGCCAGACTTTTCACGCGGTTGAATAGCAAACCCGGAGTCAGCCTGTCCATTAGCAAACAAAGTGGTGCGAACACAATTACCACAGCCGCTGCCGTAAACGAAAAGCTTGATATAGTCCGTAAGCTGTATCCCCAGCTCAAGTTTGGATTAGCATATAACCAGGCTCAGTTTGTCAGCCAGTCAGTCAATAACATGAGAGACAGCGCCATAGTCGGAGGAGTGCTTGCTGTCTTGATACTATTGTTTTTCCTGCGCAATATTCGCAGCACTCTGGTTGTTGCACTTTCAATTCCAATATCAATTACAGCAACGTTTGCACTGTTCTATATGTGCGGGTTTACGATAAACACTATGTCTCTTGGAGGTTTGGCACTGTCCACCGGATTGATTGTGGACGATGCTGTAGTTGTGCTTGAAAACATCTTCAGACACATCGAAAGAGACAAAAAGTCCTCTATGGATGCGGCAGTTGATGGAACCCAGGAAATACTTTCAGCCGTAGCTGCATCGACGTGGACAGTTATGGTAGTCTTTCTGCCTTTGCTCCTAATACAAGGGCAGGCTGGACAAATGTATACTCAGTTTGCTCTTGTAGTCATCTTCTCTCTTGCAATATCCTTGCTGGATGCTGTCACAGTAGTTCCGATGTTGTCCACCAAACTGATATCCGGAGAAGCACATGCAGAGTCACTGAGCGGCAATGAAAAGAAAAGCACGCTTTTATCAAAGTTGTTTGCGAGGTTTGGTATCGCATTAAAGAAGTTGGACAGTTTTTACCGACACAAACTCGAATGGGCGATGCACCATCGTCCTCATACACTTGGCATTGCGTTGAGTATCACTGTAGCCAGTTTTCTGCTTCTTCCGTATATCGGCACCGAACTGATGCCCCTGACTGATAGTGGAGATTTCTCTATCAGTGTTAAAATGCCGATAGGAACTGCGTTATCTGAAACAGATAAGGCTATGCGTAAAGTAGAGGGTGTCGTTCTTGGAGATCCCAACGTGCGCACAGCGTTCGCCGTTATAGGTGCTGCGGGACGTGGCGGCGGTGGAGGTACATTAAGGCCATATCAAGGTTCCCTGACAGTCAAACTCAAAGAAGATCGCAAGATGTCTACAGCGGATGTCATTCAAAACTTGCGCAAGAAACTCTCCCGCATTTCGGGTGTAAATGCACGTCCCCAGATAACTGACTTGATAACCCAGATAATGACCGGAGGAAGCCAGAGTCTGGAAGTTGATATATTTGGTGATGACCTCAGCACTCTTTCTCGTCTTTCCAAGGACATAATAAGGCAGTTGAGAGGTATACCGGGTCTGGAGAATCTGGATGTAAACTGGCAGGAAGCCATGCCTGAAATCCAGTGGAAAGTTGACAGGCTGAAAGCTCAACAGATGGGCTTGTCATTCTCAGATGTAGCAAACACCATCAATACAGCTACCAGCGGTACTGTCAGCAGCTACTACCAGGAAAGTGGATTCCAATATCCGATAATAGTAGAAGTTCCAAAGTTTGACAGGTTAACTGCTGCTCAGATGAAGGACTTGATGGTAAAACCTGCCGGTACAAATTCACAACCGGTTTTCCTCAGTCAGATAGCTACTCCTGCATATGGCACTGGACCGAGTGAGATTACACGTATCGACCGACAGAGATATGCTGCTGTAGTAGGTGTTCCACAAGGACGTTCTATCGGTGAAGTTCAAGCTGATGTAGACAAAGTGATGAAAAAAATCAACATGCCTTCAGGATATCGATGGGACTGGGGAACAGACCAGAAACGCACTGCTGAGGAATTCGGTGGTATGTGGCTGGCGGTTGTATTGGCAGTTGGACTGATTTATATGCTGCTGGCAGGACAGTTTGAATCATTCGTGCATCCATTGACTATTCTACTTTCCGTACCACTGGCAGGATCGGGCGTTTTACTTGGTCTATTCCTTACAGGGCGTCCTTTCGGTCTGACTGCCTTTATAGGACTGCTAATGCTTGTGGGTATCGTTGTAAAGAACGGTATTCTGCTGGTTGACTACACAAACACTCTTCGCAAGAGAGGAGTCGAAAGACACGAGGCCATCATGACCGCCGGACCCACTCGTATGCGTCCAATCCTGATGACTGCATCTGCAGCCATTCTTGGAATGCTGCCGCTTGCCCTGGGAATTGGTAAAGGTTCAGAGATACAAGCCCCAATGGCAACCGCAGTTATAGGTGGACTGATGACATCAACAATTCTGACACTCTTTGTCGTGCCCGTGGTTTATTCGCTGCTTGACGATGCCGTGAACCACTTTGCAGCTAAAAAACAGGATGCAACAGAATGACAATGTCATCCTGAAGAATGAAGGATCTGCTCTTTCAACTTACTGTTTGAAAAAGCAGATCCTTTGTTGTTTTAATAAACCTTGTCCAGGCAGGCTGGAAGCCTGCACCACAATTTCGGCGGCATATCTACTTATTTAATCCGTTTTTACTGGAGGTAAATATCACATATGCAGAGAAACATAATGAATAAAGGTTGATCTCCTGATTTCAAGGATAGTATAAGATAGGGTCATAGAACAATGAAAAGTGCTTTTCCGGAGTTCATGAAACGTTCGTGCAATGCTGTGGCGCTGGACACAACAACTGGTATGGAGGGTTATGTCTATGAGGGTGTTGATGGAACCCAGATGGTTATATGGGAGTGTCCACAGGGCGGAAAATCGGAAATGCATGTGCATGACTTTGATGAGTATGCAATAGTTATACAGGGAACTTGCGTCTCCAATATCGGTGACAAGAAAGTAACTCTGACTGCCGGGGATGAGTGTTTTATACCTGCAGGGACACCTCACGATGGTGTATATTCATTGAATTATCGGGCTATTGATGCATTCGGCGCAAAAAGAGTAGTAAGACGGGGTGAGGAATGAACAAGAGAATATTGGCGGTCCAATTCGGAAACACTTATCAGCGCCGGGCGGCTGGTTATAAGCTGATCACGCTTATCTACACCGATCCGCGGTGTGTCTGGATAGATGGGATCTTCGATGGTGCTCATATGAACGTGGATGAAGCGCTGCTTGAGGGCTTTGTGCGGATTCCGAAGCCTGCCGATCTGCGAATTGGGCTGACTCCCGGAACTTACCAGGTTACTCTTACATTCTATGATCCAACAAAGGGCCACGGGCCATTCTCAATTGTAGCTGGAGATTCACGGGTGTTATCGAGATGCACGACCACTGCCGGTGAGATCGTTGAAAAGAGTTTCTATTGCCAGGCAGAGGGGAATAGTCTGACTCTTCGTTTCATTCCCGAAGAGGGCAAGGATATTGTCCTCAATGCCCTTGTACTTACTGGACAGGAGGATGAGAAGCTTCTTCCAGTGTTCAAGACTGCCCCTCCCGCGAAGATGCCTGGCAGGACTGAACTCGATTCAAGCCTAGCTCACGAGCCGGAAGCAGCTTTGCGTGAAGTGTGTGACTGGCTATTAGACCATCGCCGTGAGAATGGTTTCCTCGGAGATGCCTGGGAAGGGAATGCTCCATACTGGTATACTGCATCGATGCCTGTGCGTGCTCTGCTTGCTGGTTATGATATCCTGGGAGATCAGAAGTATCTTGACGCAGGTCTTGTTATTATGGATTTGTTTGCTTCTGAGCAGACCCCTAATGGTGCTTTCCCTTCGGTGCTGCGTGGACGAATTACATCAGAACTGACCGAAGCAGAAATTCAACATATATATGAGACAGAGCGGCTCCCAATGTCGGACGTCGGTTCTGTGGTTTCGGCACTAGCCATAGCTACCAAGTATGCTGGACCCGAGCACAGGAAAATCTATCAGGACAGCCTGGTATTGTTCTGCGACAAATGGGCATCACTCTTCCAGAAGAGGGATGGTTCATTTACAGACGGACCCAACACTGGCACATACAGCTGCGCTTCAGCGATTGAAGCATCGGCATTTTCGCTGGCCAGTAAAGCAACCGGAGAGACTAAGTTCCTGCAGAGCGCTAAACGTGCACTGCGGTTCCTGTTGCCGGACTGGATGGAAGATGGCAGGATGATCGGAAGAGCCCCCCATTGGCCTGTACGTAACCGCCTGCCGTTTGTTATGGAGACTCTATATTTTGGGGACCAGTGGTACTATGATGAGGGATTCATTACTTCAGCACACTATGTTGAAGATCCGGAGCTAAAGCGGGACTTACTGGAAGCGCTCCAGCATAGAGTATTTGGAGACTGCGGACTGCTGCGGGCACTGGGGGATGGAGTCTGGTGGCCTGTTCAGGATGTGTGGAACAATGCAAAAAGCCTTGGAATGGTGCAGACGCTGCTGGCAATGAAAAGTTTCGATATGTCCACCCCGGAGCTTGAAGATGCATTGAAACTATTGCAGCAGGTGATCTGCACACCCGAATATTCCCACAGGTTGGGAGTAATGGTAGATGACAGTGAACACCCAGCCGATAAGTTCGGCTCCAGAAGCTGGGGAGGAATGGCAACAGAAGCCACCGGATTCGCAGGAATGACGATTGCAGAGATGATTAAACCTGGGGTGTTGTATTTGATATAAATACGTTGTCATCCTGAGGAACGAAGGATCTGCTTTTTAGTTAATTATGTGGTAAAGCAGATTCTTCACTGCCTACAGGATGACAGAATTTCGATGATGACAGTTTACTCCAATTTCCTGTTTATGGGTCAAAAGGCTTCACTAAGTGTGATCGTCGGTATGATGCAATAAATAGTATAGTTGAGCCATGTTGTCCTTGGGATCATTATTGATGCGAATGAAGTTGTTAGTCTCATAGAAGCTGATGAGCTTAGGATTTTGCTCGCATTCAACCATTATGAACCGTCCTCCAACAACATCCTTGGCTATCCTGATCTGATCTATGGCAGCTTTGAGTAATATTGACCCAGCCACACAAATCAGTGTGTTGTCGTTTCTGCCTAGTTGTCCAATCAGGTAACCAGCGACACCTTCAACACCCGATGAGAGACCATTAAGTTTTTTCTTTACAGATTTGGAAATCCCTGAACCGAACGTGAAGTATTTGAGTGCTAAGGTAAAATATCCTACTATTTCCAAAGGAACATCCAGACTTTCGTAGGAGGATGTGGTAACTGCAATGTATGTACGACCTTTGTCGGATTCCTCAATTAGCCTGGCCGTCTCATGCAGGAAAGACTGCACATCGCTATTTTTACTGCACTCAAATGATATCAAGAGGTCATGGACTTCACTATCAGTGAACCCGTCCAAGATATCACCAAGCTTTACTAAAGTGATATCAGGAGATTCCGAGGCAGCTTGAATCGGCATCTGCTATTCCCTATCGAAGTTTGGTTCGCTTTGCGAGCATGGCTTTGGTAGCCAGTTTGCAGGGGGTGGTAGTCACCTGTTTGCTATCCGTCACACTGGGTTTGTCTAGATGTGCAGCAATAGCCTCTGCAGCTTGCTTCGTGATTACTATTGTCTTATCGAACGATGATGTAGCCATTGTGGTGTCTCCATTACAAAATAGCTTTACATATATTATATACCACAACAAAGTATAGAACAAAAGCACGCAGGCATTTCTGTCCTATCAATGAACCACTTTGCCGTTCCACGCAGTTGATGATGACAAAGTGGTTCATTAGAATTACAACAATCAGTCTTTCTCTATCACCAGCAGTGCCAAATGTTGGCCTACCAAGTCCAGGGTTACTTTACCGTTGGGCATGTCGTAGCTTCTCTGAGTCCAGGCATCGTAGCATCTGGGTTTCAGGCCTTTGAATGCATTGACATCCACTGTTACTTTCTGCGGTTCATTGCACCAGTAGGTTGATACTACAGCTACCAGCGCTTTCTCGGTATCGTAGTAACTGACCAGGACTCTGGGGTTGTCGGTCACTATCTTATTTGCCTTGACCCAGTAGGGTGTGAATGTATCAGAGGTCAGTTTGTATTTGTCGTGTATTCCCCAGACCATTTTGTGGAGGTATGTGAAGACATCTCCCCCACCCTCTGTCAGCCTTGGGTAGACATCAACAAGCAGTGCCTGCGCCCAGGCTGTGTTGATGTTGGTCTCCGGTCTGGTAAGATGATCGCACGGAACTCCATACAGCCTGCCATTGAACATTCCCCTCAAAGAGTCCGGTGAAGTCCGGGCGCTGGTCGGTTCAAACAAATGGGCTGCTTCCCCCGTCCAATATGCTGCTATCAGGCCCATTCCCGGAGGATATGGATATCCCATGTGGTGGTCAACCTGGAAATCCGGGCGGATTTTGAGGCCTTCATAGTATACAATTTCTCCCAGTCTGCGGTATGCTCTTACCGGAAAAGTCACTATAGACCTGCCATAAGGATCGATTGTCCCACAGCCGTGTTTGGTATTGGCACAGCCGCCGGCTACCAGGGTTCCATCGTAATATACTCCCCTGAGGTTGTACTTCTTTATAACATCCGCAATCCCCATTGCGAATCTGTCACCCCAGATGCTCTTGTAGCACACACTCCAGCTGTTCTGATCAGGATCTCCCTGCTTGTAGTAGACATAAGGTCGGAACCCACCGTCTGGGTAACTGTTGGGTTTTACGAGCACCAGATCATGATACAGCGGGAACTCCGGTGTCTTATCTGAGAACAGAAACCCGAAGTAGAAGAACAGGTCGATACCCGCCTTCTTTGCCCCATCAACATACATCTGCATATCATACTCATTGGAACCAGCTTTCCAGTAGTTCTCAAAGACAGTCCAGCTTTCATGTACTAACTCAGTTCTGACACCGTCAGCCTTGAGTCTTTCAAAGAAGTCAGTCATCTTTCCGGTCTTCTCATCCAGATATGGTTTCCATAGCTTTGGTGCGAATGTGCAGTCTATCCGGTAATCAGCATGGAAGTCTTTAGGAAACTTGCGCATCGGGAAAGGCTCCAGCCCAAAGGCAAACTTGATCTCCTTAGTGCTCAAGCGCTTCTTACCATCACTGATGTTGACTGTCATATTGACTCGACCATCGGTTCCCCTGACTATTTCGTAGGTCTTGTCATAATTGGACAGGTTCCAGCCGACCGGACCCTCTGTGGAGAACCCCAGGCCTTTATACTTCTGGTCAGTATCAGTTGATAAGCTTACGAAGGTCGACAGAGGAAGAGTCAGGGTTTCGTTGTCTTTTAACAAGCGACCGTGGCATAGATATTTATTGTCATACTCAGGGCCTTTGATGTCGGTTGGCGCTCCGATATTGGTTATCTTCTCTTTACCGAACAACGAATCCCAATAGAGTGTCTCATAACCAACGGTAACATCAGAGTCCAGCTTCATCGGCAATACAACAGACAACGGACCATATCCGAAAGCCTTGGTGGACTTTATGCTTACCTCATACCAGGTGAATCCATCATAATCATGGACAGCGCTGATAGTTATAGTCTTGTCTCCGGTCTTGCTGACAGAGACCAGCTTAACCCGGTTTTTGTTGGCAGATACCTTATTAACCTTACCATTTACTGGCAGAGCTTTACCATCAAAGACTATCTGAACACCCTTGTCCAGTACTGGCAGCTCATTGACTTTTATTTGATGAGGGAGTATTCCGGATGTGAGATCGAATACGCTCCGTGCAGCGCTCAGCTTCCCATTACTGAACTTTACATTGGGATAGTATCGGGAAGCATCCAGCTTTGATATATCATAGTCAAGCTTTGTAGGCTTGAACGTGTATATTGTCTCGTTCAGAATCGGGTAGGAGGAGCCGTTACCAACTCCTCCTCCCACACCACCGTACGTGCCGTTCGGCATACGGCGGTTCACGATGAACACGCAAGACGATAGTGCAAACCGCCTTGGGAGGTAGGCTCTC
>Ga0073936_10001261_pt1 | contig 39350 bp, 25 predicted proteins | sample AliMusrvi5mmetaG_FD_87041 | JGI IMG/M metagenome (GOLD analysis project Ga0073936, IMG submission 87041) | Freshwater lake bacterial and archeal communities from Alinen Mustajarvi, Finland, to study Microbial Dark Matter (Phase II) - Alinen... | ecosystem: Environmental > Aquatic > Freshwater >...
CCTATTACAGGAGGGTTGATTTCGCTGGAGGTGGCTACGAACATTCCACCGGTTTGGAGGGCGTTGGTCTCGGTGATGTGTTTTGTGACTTGATCTTTGACCATTTGGGGAGTGCCCAGTTCCATTACGTCTACACCATCGATACCTCCGGCCCAGACCATTTGGGGCCAGGTGTTTTTTAGTTCTACTATGTCCATCCCTACAGCAGGTTCCAGGCAGTAGAAGCCATCTACCCCGCACTCCATCAGGTCCGGAACCACTTTTTTGTAGTTGCCATCGCTGTGGTAGAGGACGGTGATCCCGTGGTCGTGCCAGGCCCGGGTCAGACGTTTTACATAGGGGAAGTGGTATTTGTTCAGGAAGTCCGGGCGGAAGATGGGGCCCTGTTTGGTGGCGAAGTCTTCCGGGATCAGGACAACCGGGGTCAGGCTGATGTCGGCTGCTGCGTTCGCGTGGTTCACTGCAGCCTGGGTGCTCAGTTCCATGTATTCGGTCATGTCATCGGGGTATTCTTCCATGAAGAACGTAAAGATCTCCAGCCCCATGCAGTCGAATACATCACAGAACCCGGTCCCGCTGAATGTACAGATCACTGTCTCTCCGACCAAAGCCTGCTGGGAAGTTAGGAAGTCCCTGAACTCAACCCTTGCTGTGTTCGGGTTGAATATGGCTTTCTCAAGAGCTATAGTCCGGTTTTGCAGCCACTGCCTTGCTCCGTGTTCATCGGTGAATGGACGGGAGACCCTCCAGGTTGTCCAGTTGTCATATTGGAGTACGAATCCATCCGGAGAAGTTACGCGTGCAGTGCCGGTGGGAGCAACCATTGGAAAGCACATGTCCAGTGAGTTGCGGATAGCGCAGCCGATGTCTTCGAGCGTGTAATCAAAGCCATTTATAGTCCTGCCGGTGTAGTGGGAGATTACACTGGCGCTGTAGCTGAGCTGGTCGTGCAAGGCAACGCGGTCAACAGCCTGGTGCCGAAGCGTCCGCTCAACCCTTTCTCTCTTACTGAGGATATCCGCTGCAAATAGCTTTTCCATGTGCGCCCTCTTGTCTGAACACGATTTTTAGGATTAATAAGATGGACAGGATTATTGTTTCTGCAGACCGTGATTAGAGTTTAAAAGCAGATCTTTCACTTCGTTCAGGATGGCACATTTATTTTTTCTGAACACGATTTTTAGGATTAATATGATGGACAGGATTATTGTGTCTGCAGACGTTGATTAGTGTTCAACAGCAGATCCTTCACTGCGTTCAGGATGACAATATTTTTATTCCCTTCAATCCTGTAAATCCTATAATCCTGAAAATCCTGTTCAAGACTGTTTAACAGCAGATCATTCACTGTGTTCAGGATGACAATATTTTTATTCCCTTCAATCCTGTTAATCCCATAATCCTGAAAATCTTGTTCAAGACTGTTTAACAGCAGATCCTTCACTGTGTTCAGGATGACAATATTTTTATTCCCTTCAATCCTGTTAATCATATAATCCTGAAAATCCTGTTCAAGACAGTCACATAATCCTGTTCCTACTGCAGCAGCTTTTTCAGGAAGCGGCCGGTGTGGGAGGTGGGGGTGGCGGCTATTTCTTCCGGGGTGCCCATTGCTACTATTCCGCCTCCCTGGTCTCCGCCTTCCGGGCCCAGGTCTATTACAAAGTCTGCTGTCTTTATTACATCCAGATTGTGTTCGATTACCAGCACCGTGTTTCCGGATTCGGTCAGTTTTGTGAGTACTTCCAGCAGCTTCCGAACATCGTGGAAGTGCAGTCCGGTTGTGGGCTCATCCAGTATATATAATGTGCGGCCGGTGCCTTTTTTGGAGAGTTCAGCAGCCAGTTTTACTCTCTGGGCTTCTCCTCCGGACAGGGTAGTGGCTGGTTGACCGAGTCTTATGTAGTCCAGCCCAACATCGTGTATGGTCTGGAGCCTGCGGTAGATTTTGGGTATATTTTTAAAGAACTCTACTGCCTGGCTCATTGTCATGTCCAGCACATCAGCTATGCTCATGCCCTTGTACTTGATGTCCAGAGTCTCCCGGTTGTAGCGTTTGCCTTTGCAGACTTCACACGGGACATAAACATCCGGCAGGAAGTGCATCTCGATCTTGATTATCCCATCGCCCTTGCAGGCTTCGCACCTTCCTCCCTTGACGTTGAAGCTGAACCTGCCAGGGGAGTAACCTCTTACCCTGGCATCGGGAGTCTGACTGTAAAGCTCCCGGATGATGTCGAATACTCCGGTGTAAGTAGCCGGGTTGGACCTTGGAGTGCGGCCGATTGGCGATTGGTCGATGTCAATGATTTTGTCGATATACTCCATTCCGGTGAGGCTATCGTGCGCTCCCCAGGCCCTGTGTGTGCCATTTATTTCATACATCAGGCGGGGTACAAGAGTCTCCTGGATCAGTGTGCTCTTGCCGGAACCCGAAACTCCGGTGACGCAGACGAACATCCCAAGCGGGATCTTTATATCGATCTTTTTGAGATTGTGAGCAGATGCACCTTTGATCTCGATAAACCTGTCATCCGGCGGTTTGCGGAACAGGGGGATGGGGATCGAGAGCTTTCCGGAGAGATATTTAGCCGTGTAGGATTCTCCACACTCAAGTATCTCATCCATTGTCCCTTCGCATATCACCTCTCCGCCGTGCTCACCTGCACCTGGTCCGATATCGATGATGTGGTCTGCATGCCGCATTGTGTCTTCGTCGTGTTCGACGACAATAATGGTATTCCCCAGGTCTCGAAGCCTGATCAGGGTGGATATAAGCCGGTCATTGTCTCTCTGGTGCAGGCCTATGCTTGGTTCGTCCAGTATGTAAAGGACTCCCATAAGTCCGCTGCCGATCTGGGTAGCCAGCCTGATCCTTTGGGCTTCTCCACCGGCCAGTGTCCCGGCAGCGCGGTTCAGCGTGAGGTAATCCAGACCTACATCCAGTAAAAACTTAAGCCTGCTGCATATTTCTTTGACAATCTGGTCAGCAATAGTGTGTTCTCTGGAGCTTAATGGGACATCGGAGAACCATGCCGATAACTTCTTGACCGACATCTCGGACAGGTCAGCTATGTTCTTGTCCGACACAGTGACCGCTAGACTTTCGGGCTTGAGTCGTTTACCGTGGCAGGAAGAGCAGGGGATGTCGGACATGTATTGCTCAATATCCTCTTTCACAAACTCCGAAGATGTGCTGTCGTGCCTGCCGAGGAGCATGTTCATAACTCCGGCAAACTTGGTGCTGTATTCATATTTGGTTTCCCTGAACTTGCCTTTGTATGAGACATGCACAGGCTCAGTGACTCCGTAGAGTATAGCCTTGAACTGGTCAGCCTTAAGGTCTTTAAGTGGAGTGTCCATGGAGAACTTGAGCTTTTCAGCAAGGCCAGCGAGCAGTGCCAGCGGCCACTCCTGCTGTCCGCGGTTGAAAGGAGCAATCGCGCCTTCGTTGATCGATTTTCGCTTGTCCGGGATAACCAGTTCAGGGTCGAGTTTCTGATGGCTGCCCAAACCGTGGCACTCCGGGCAGGCACCATACGGGGTGTTGAACGAGAAGCTCCTGGGGGCGATCTCTTCCATACTGATCCCACATTCCGAGCATGCTGAGTTTTCTGAGAACAGCCTGTCTTCGCCATCAATAACATTGACTCCGACAACGCCCGCCCCTTTCTTGACTGCGATCTCAACTGAGTCAGCCAGTCGTTTTTCGATTCCGGGCCTTACAACCAGACGGTCTATGATGATCTCGATGGTGTGCTGTTTGTAACGGTCCAGTTCGATCTCTTCGGATGTCTCATGAACAACTCCGTTGACTCTGACCCTGGCGAATCCATCTTTTTGGGCATCATCTATAAGTTTCTTAAACTGTCCCTTGCGACCACGCACCAGAGGGGCCATTATCTGGATCCTGGTGTTTTCGGGGAGAGACATGACTGCATCTACCATTTGTTCTACAGTCTGCCTGGCGATCTCTCTCCCGCACTGCGGGCAATGAGCGTGACCAACACGGGCAAACAGCAACCTGAGATAATCGTGGATCTCAGTTACTGTGCCGACCGTTGAACGTGGATTACGGGATGTGGACTTCTGGTCGATTGAGACAGCGGGGGACAAGCCAGTGATGTCATCGACATCCGGTTTGTCCATCTGTCCCAGGAACTGTCGAGCATATGACGAGAGAGACTCCACATACCTGCGCTGTCCCTCGGCGTATATAGTGTCGAATGCCAGCGATGACTTGCCGGATCCCGACAAGCCCGTTATTACAACCAGTTTATCGCGTGGGATTTCTACATCGATGTTCTTGAGGTTATGCTGCCGCGCACCGCGGATCACTATTTTATCTAAAGCCATAATTATTTAGTTGAAAGTGGAAAGACACAAGTTGAAAGTTGAAAGTTAAAAGTGGAAAGTGAAGGGATGCAAATCTGGTCACTTTCAACTATCAACTATCAACTTTTAACTTTCCACTCTCAGCTTTTATCTCTTCTTTCGTTCATTATTTTTCCGATTACGTTTGTGGTGGAGAATCCTTCGGAGTCGGTGCTGGAGAAGGATACTATTACTATTTTACCACCGCCCGCAATGACGGCTTCAGCTTCCGGAAGGTCTTCGGCTTTATAGTCTCCACCTTTTACATGAATGCTGGGTCGGATAGCGGTTATCAACTCTACGGGGGTATCTTCATTGAAAAGTGATACATAGTCTACACACTGCAGAGCAGCAAGTATTTCAGCACGCTCCCATTCGGAGACCACCGGTCTGGTTGGACCTTTGAGTCGGCGGACGGAATCATCTGTGTTGACACCTACTACCAATAAATCTCCCAATGCCCTGGCATCTTGTAAATACCGGACATGGCCAACGTGGAGGATGTCGAAGCATCCATTGGTGAATACAACCGTTTTTCCATCTGCACGTGCTTTTTTTACAGCTTCCGCAAGTTCGCTGCGGCGCTTGAGCTTGGTTTCGACTGCTCTGAAGCTAATACTCATTGTATCCCCCGGTTTTTTGAACTTTTACTATTATATACCTTTGAAGGCAATTATGAGTTATGAATTATGAATTATGAAGGGAGTCAATCTCCCTGGCCCCCTTCTCCAAGGGGGAATTGGGTTTGTGCTCCTCGATGGGTCTAAGGATTGATTGTTGGGTCTAGCGCGTTGGTTATTTGTTCAAAGGTTATTGTGCCTTGTCTTAGGATTTTTAATTCGTTGTTGGTGATTGTGATTACTGTTGACGAGGCTCCTATTTGGCAGGGGCCGGAGTCTATTATCAGCTCTGCACTTTCACCTATCTGCTCTGCAGCTTCATGTGCAGTTATTGGAGCCGGATAACCAGAGATATTGGCACTTGTAGCTACTGCGGGTGCGTTTAGCTCTTTCAGGATCTGGAGCATTATTGCGTGGTCGGGTATTCTCACACCGACTGTATCGCTGCCCGCAGTGACTGCATCTGATATGGACGGATTTCTTGGCAGCACTATTGTGAGTGGACCGGGCCAGAATTTGTTAGCCAGAATATAAGCACTCTCAGGTGGATTTAATGATACCAGCGGCAGCATTGTAATGTCTGCTATCTGGACGGGCAGGGGAGTGCTGTTTGGGCGCTGTTTGGCAGTGAATACTGATAGGACAGCCTGTTCATTGCTTGCGATCGTTCCGAGCCCGTAGACTGTTTCAGTCGGGAAGACTACAAGTCCACCGTTACGCATTATATCTGCAGCTTCACGCAAGGCAGGATTATCAGTGTCCTGCAATTCCACTTTTACAATGCGGGTCACTTGAACCCTACTACCACACGATCAATTCCGGCCAGATCAGTTACACATCGGACATCACGAAGGCCGGATGATTCTGCCATTTCGACAACTCTCGGGGCCTGTCCAGCGCCGACTTCAACTGCTACGAATCCACCCGATTTGAGTGCAGTGTATGCACCCGTGAATATTGAAGGATAGTATTTGAGTCCATCAGGGCCACCGTCCAGCGCCTCTCTGGGTTCGTATTGACTGATCTCGGTCTGCAGGCCATCAATCTCAGCTGATTCGATGTAGGGTGGGTTGGATAGAATCGCCTGATATGAATCCGGCTGATTTTCCAGAACAGTCATCATGTCCTGTTTAGAGACGTGTATTCTGTCGGTCAGGTTGTGCTTATTTATGTTTTGCTGTGTGGTGTCAATAGCAATGGCAGAAAGGTCATATGCATTGATATGCAGTTCAGGAATTGCTGTGGCTATGGCTATGGAAATACATCCGCTCCCACATCCCAGATCGGCAACCAGGCAATCGTGCCCATATAAGAGCTCAACGGCCATTTCTATCAAGGTTTCTGTATCGTCCCGGGGTATCAGTACACCCTCTGTTACATCAATCTGTAAACCGTAGAACTCCCACTGTCCCAGCAGATAAGCCAGCGGGTAACCGGTTATCCTGCGGTTAAGCATTGACTCTATTTTTTCGATAGCGTCAGCTTCTATGGGTATTTCCGGATGAGCGAATAAGGTTACTCTGTCTACGCCGGTTACATGTGCGACTATCAAGTCTGCTTCCAGCCGATAACTTTCCAGTCCGGCGGACTTGAGCCTGCGGATGGCTCTATCCTGCACATCCCCAACATAAAGTACTGGTGATGCTGCATTTGCAACCTGTGTGGAAGATGAAGTGTCTACATCTGTTGTTTTTATCGAAGCATTATCCTGTCCAGGACTGTCCATTATTGACCTTGCCCTTTAAGTATTTCAGCCTGGTCAAAGGCAATCAGGTGATTGATCAGGTCATCCAAATCCCCATCCATGATTCCCGGCAGATTGTATATGTCTAAATTTATCCGGTGATCAGTTACGCGGTTCTGCGGGTAATTGTAGGTACGGCTTTTTTCGCTGCGATCTCCAGAACCTACCATTGAACGCTTTACTGCATCAACTTCATTTCTCTTACTGACAACTTCTCTTTCATAGAGTAGAGTTCTAAGCATAGTCATAGCCCTAAGCTTATTTTGGAGCTGGGAGCGCTCATCCTGGCAAGTGACAGTAATTCCCGAAGGTTTATGCACGATACGGATAGCGGTTTCGTTCTTCTGAACGTTCTGTCCACCAGCACCTGCAGACCTGTATGTGTCGATGTGGATATCATCATTGTTGATCTGCACATCGATTTCATCTGCTTCCGGCAGAACACTTACAGTGGCTGCGGACGTGTGAACTCTTCCGCTGGACTCGGTGGCTGGGACTCTTTGAACGCGATGTACTCCACCTTCGAACTTGAGTCTGCTGTATGCCCCTTTGCCTTTAATGGATATGACAGCTTCTCTATAACCACCAATACCGGTGTCTACTGAGTTCATAATATCCGTCTGCCAGTGCATACGTTCGGCATATCTTATATACATTCTCAGAAGTTCTGCTGCAAAAAGTGCGGCTTCTTCTCCACCTGTTCCTGCACGGACCTCCAATATGACGTCTTTATCGTCATTGGGGTCGCTGGGCAGGAGCATTATCCGGAGTTCGTCTTCCTGTGTAGTGATCAGTTCTTTCAGGGATTCGAGTTCCATCTGCGCCAGATTCTGCATGTCCGGATCCAGTTTGGCAGAGAGAAGGGCTTCTGTCTCTTTCAGTTGCTCACGCGCGGTTTTATATTCACGCCACTTGGCAACAATCCTGGACATATCGGAGTGGGCTTTGGCTACTTCACGGTATTCTTTTATGTTGTTCATAAGTTCGGGGTCTGAGAGCTTTTGCTCCAGTTCGTCGAACCTATCCTCAACTTCTGCTAAATTTTCAAACAAGATAATTTTCCTCAAGGCGGTTTCGGGACATGGATATCTCGAAACAACTAGCTAATAATGGACAATTGATAGTGGACAATTCTACGAGACTGCTGATGACTGACAACTGTCAACTGCTACTGGTGGATTGTCTCTTTGATTTTCGGCTTCCATTACTTTATTTAATGACTCTATGGCTACGTCCAGCATTTCGTCGTCCGGCTCATTTGTGGTAACTTTCTGCATAAGCAGACCGGGTGCCAGGATGATTTTAGTCAGCAGCCAGTCTTTGCGACTTCCTGCGAACTTGATGACTTCATAGGAAATACCAGCGACAAAAGGCAGAAGTATTAGCTTATAGACAAGTCTCAGCCACAGGCTGTCCCATTTCAGGAACATAAACACAATAATACTGGTAAACAGAACAACCAACATAAAGCTGGTGCCGCATCTTACGTGTACTGTTGAATACTTGCGGACGTTTTCTCTGGTCAGGACTTCTCCGGCTTCATAGGCATTGATAGTCTTGTGCTCTGCTCCGTGGTATTGGAATACTCTACGGACATCTTTCAGCAGAGAGATTATCGAAACATACCCGACAAAGAATACGATCTTTATCAGTCCCTCAAGAGCGGTCATTTCAAAGCGACTGCTCAGAAACGGCTTCAGAGGCTTTACAATTAACATAGGGACGAACATGAAGAACAGCAGCCCTATTACCAGGCCCAACACCATAGTAAAGCCAACAACCATATCATTGACTTTAGCAGGTTCTTTAGGTTTGCAGTTCTCTGGATTTGCTTCGTTGGCTTTCTGACATTCAGCTTCTGTGGCATCTGCCATTGCGATGTCAGCAGAATACTTCAGAGCTTTAATCCCTAATGCCATCGAGTCAATAAGAGCGAGCGTGCCTCTCAAGAATGGCTTTGCCAGCCAGGAGAGCTTTCCGGTAACAGTATGTACACTCTCAATTGTGCTGACTATCTCTCCGTTGGCTTTTCGGACTGCAACAGCAAAATCCTTAGGCCCACGCATCATCACGCCTTCGATAACAGCTTGTCCGCCATAGTTAGATATCTTCTTGCAGTCACTCACAGGCTTGTCAGCCCCCTTAATTAGTAATATAAGCCAAAAGAAGCGTAACCGAGCATCAACGCCCGAATACGCTTCCTCTGTATAGTTTTAACCCGTGGTGCTCATCGAAACTATGCCTGGTGTAAACATCTCACATCAAGAACAACGTAATCGAATGCGGGTAACAATTACACCGCGAGTCCTAACTCGGGCCACTATATGTATGCGCAACTGATTCTTGATAGAAGCAGTTGCAAAATCACTAGAACATACTAGTCCTTTTTCATGCCATATCTTGACAGGAACTTCTCTACTCTACCCTCAGTGTCGACAATCTTCTGTTTGCCGGTGAAGAAGGGGTGGCAGGATGAGCAAATTTCTACCTTGATGTCACCTGCTGTTGAGCGTGTTTCAAATGTGCTCCCACAGGCGCAGGATACTGTTGCAGTTTCATATTTAGGATGAATACCAGATTTCATCGGTTTACCTTTTCTTCCTATTACGCAATATTCTCCACAACTGTACTTTACCCAAATATAAGAGTAAGAGTTCGATCTGTTGCGAATATTGCGTGTTGAGTATTTCTGTGATTATATCATACCGGCTTCCCCATTGGCAAGCTCGCGCCAGTCCTGTATAATCTATTACGGTATAATGCAAAGGGATAATTATCCGCAGATTTCGCAGATTTACGCAGAAATTTGGGAGAGAGAACCGCTAAATACGGAAAATGGGGATGGATTTAGCGGGAGACCGCGGAGGGTTTCCCTTACGATGATTGTACGGCATCTGGAGATGTGCGATATAATGGTTAGTCTGGAAGTGTCCGATTAACACCACCAGTTACGAATGGAGTGAGAATATAGTGTCTATAAACAATATGAGTATTGATGAGCTTGCGGTCAATACGATCAAGTTTCTTGCAGTTGATGGGGTAGAGAAGGCGAAGTCCGGTCATCCCGGGTTGCCTATGGGCATAGCTGATGTTGCATATGTCCTCTGGGCTAAGTATCTCAAGTATAATCCGAAGGATCCCCATTGGATCAACCGCGACCGGTTTGTCCTTTCCGGTGGTCATGGGTCTATGCTCCTGTATACGCTCCTGCACCTGGCAGGATATGATATCTCCCTGGACGATCTCAAGAATTTCCGACAGTGGGACAGCAAGACCGCTGGTCACCCTGAGCACAACATTGATCTGGGTATAGAGACCACAACAGGACCGTTGGGACAGGGAATCACCAATGCTGTGGGTATGGCAATGGCAGAGAAGCGTCTTGCGGCTATGTTTAACAAACCCGGATATGAGCTGATCGACCATTACATCTATGTATTTGCCGGTGACGGGGACATGATGGAAGGCATCAGCCATGAGGCATGTTCTCTTGCCGGTCACCTTGGCCTTGGGAATATCGTGCTTGTATACGATTCCAACCAGATTTCCATTGAGGGCAGCACGGCTCTTGCATACACCGAAGATGTTGAAAAGCGTTTTGAAGCATATCAGTGGGACGTTCAGCGTATTGATGGTCACGATAAAGAAGCCATCGCGAAAGCAATTGAAGCTGCTCAGGCTGTCAAGGACAAACCGAGTCTCATTATAGCTGAGACAGTTATCGGCAAGGGTGCCCCCAATAAGCAGGGCAAAGCGTCTGCACACGGTGAGCCTCTGGGCGCAGTAGAAACAGCAGCTGCTAAGGAAGCCATCGGATGGCCGGTTGACCAGCCATTCTTCGTGCCTGATGGTGTTCGAGAAGCATTTGCCAAGCGAGTCTCTGATGTCAAGCCGTGTTATGATGCCTGGCAGCAGAAGATTGCTAAATATGGCAGCGATTTTGCTGAAGATATGAAGCTTTGGAATGCAGTGATGGACAAGAAAGTGCCTGCCGGACTTGATGATACACTTCTGGCATCACTAGACTGCAAGAAAGCAATAGCTACCCGAGCTTCTTCCGGAAGTGTGATTCAAGAGATATCGAAGCTGGTCCCTGCATTCTGGGGCGGTTCTGCTGACCTTTCACCCAGCAACAAGACTGATGTCAAGGGTGGGGGAGATTTCTCCAAGGAAAATCCACTCGGTAAAAATATTCACTTTGGCGTCCGTGAACACGGGATGGCATCTGCATGTAATGGAATGGCAGTCTATGGAGGAGTGATCCCTTATTGCTCCACATTTATGGTGTTTTCCGATTACTGCCGACCAGCTATCAGGCTTTCTGCTCTGATGGAGCAGCAGGTGATCTATGTGTTCACTCACGACAGCATATTTGTTGGTGAGGATGGACCGACCCACGAGCCAATCGAGCATACAGCAGCTTTGCAGCTTATCCCGAACGTGACGGTCATAAGACCTGCTGATACTGCTGAGACGATTGTTGCATGGGCTGTAGCTCTTGAAAATACAACCGGACCGACTGTCCTGGTACTTTCCAGACAGAACCTGTGTTCTCTGGCTGAAGACCAGACAAAGGCTAAAGGGCTACGCAAGGGCGCTTATATTGTTCATGAACCTGCTAAGGTTGATGCTGTTGTGATATCCAACGGTTCTGAACTTGAGTTGTCTGTTGCAGCAGCTAATCTACTTGCAGCCAAGGGAATTGGACTGCGTGTAGTCTCAATGCCCAGCCATGAGTTGTTCCTGGCGCAGGATGAAGCATATCGCGATAGCATATTGCCATCATGCTGCACAAAGCGAATAGCTGTCGAAGCGGCTTCCCCAATGCCCTGGTATAGAATAGTAGGTTGCGAAGGGCTTGTGATCGGGATGAACAGTTTCGGAGCTTCTGCACCTTACGAGAAACTGGCTGAGGAGTTTGGATTTACTCCTGAGAAGGTTGCTGCGAAGATTGAGGAATATTTGGCTTGATCAGGTTGTAACATGCCTGTAATAGATCCTGAAACAAGTTCAGGATGACGTGATTCTATTAACTTTGAATTGTTACAGGCTGTTGCAAATAGCGGCTGTGTCTGCTATACTTTACCTAGAATTGATTTGCGGACGCGAGGAGAGTGGGTTTTGCGCCCACTCTTTTCACTTTTATCCATATGGAGCCTCCAAGATAGGGGGTGCCAACCTATTTCGAATAGAAACCTTTGTCATCTTGATGATGTATTAACATAATGACACAGTGATTTCTCAGGAGAATAACTGTTCGATGAATGCAGATTTCCTTGACGCACTTAGGCAGATAGAGAAAGAAAAGGAGATACCTCTTGAGGTACTCCTTAATATGCTCGAAAACGCCTTAGAAACGGCTTACAAGAAGAACTACGCCATGACTGGTGATGTTCGGGTTCGTGTGAGTTCGTCTAAGGGTGGTTTCCACGTTTTTTGTGAGAAGCAAGTCGTGGAAAAGATTGAAAATGAGCATGGCGATATAACTCTGGAAGCTGCTCGTAAAATTGATCCCAACTTGAAGTTAGGGGATTCCTTAGAGATTGAAGTAACCCCAGAGGACTTCAATCGCATAGCTGCTCAGACTGCTAAACAGGTGGTTTTTCAGCGTATTCGTGAAGCCGAGCGCGAGAGAGTCTACGAAGAATATGGCGACCGGGTAGGCGAGATAGTCACCGGCGTTGTGCAGAGACGCGACCAACGGAATGTTGTTGTGAACCTTGGACGAATAGAGGCTGTTTTGCCTCCAGCAGAACAGGTTCCAAGTGAACCTTACCGTTTTAATGATCGCATCAAAGTATATATCCTTGAAGTTCGCAGGACTTCTAAAGGTCCTCAGGTTGTTGTCTCCAGAACTCACCCGAGTCTGATCAGGCGACTGTTTGAGTTGGAAGTTCCTGAGATTTCAGAGGAGATAGTTGTTATCAACTCAGTTGCACGTGAACCGGGGGCGAGAACCAAAGTTGCCGTTCATTCGAGCGATGATAAGGTGGATGCGATGGGCGCATGTGTGGGGCATAGAGGAACTCGGGTGCAGTCGATAGTCAATGAGCTTTACGGTGAGAAGATCGACATTGTCCGATGGAATGAGAAGATTGATAGATTTATATCGGAATCTCTTTCCCCGGCAAAGGCCCTTTCGGTAAAGTGCGATGATGACACCAAGACAGCTTTAGTGGTTGTCCCTGATTCTCAGCTGAGTCTGGCTATCGGTAAGTCTGGTCAGAATGTTCGATTGGCAGCCCGTTTGACGGGATGGAGAATCGACATCCGCAGCGAGTCCCAGCTATTGAAAGCCGGAGCTGAAGGCAAGGATGTATCTGAGTTTGAAGCACATGCAGTTGCTGAGCCGGATACTGATGAACATATTAATGCAGCTGAGTGATTGCATATGTAACAGTTCATTTATGTGAGAGTTCATAAGTCCATTCATACTTCGATACGCGCTTTGCGCTATCCAGCACGAACGGACTTTAGGTCAGTTTGCATTGGACTGAACTCTTTCTTGCATATAACGTATATGCGGAGCATTTGCATATAATGAATAAAGCAAAACCGGTGCGAACTTGTATTGCTTGTAGAAGACAGTCTGACAAAGGAGACTTTGTCCGTATTGTCCGAAACGCCGATGGTAATGTTGAGATTGATTTAAAGGGTAAGATGCCTGGCAGAGGGGCTTATGTCTGTGGGAACGCAGAGTGCGTCCGGCAGACGGCGAAAGGCAATCGCTTAAACAAAGCACTGAGGTGCCAGGTACCTGTTGAAATAATTAAAGCATTGGAGGAGTTGCTACCAGTAAGCGATATAGAATCAGGGAATGTGGTCTGATCCGCATTGTAACAGTTCAGTTTTGTGAGTATTTAAAGTCCATTCATACTTCGATACGCGCTTTGTGCTACTCAGCACGAACGGACTTTAGGTTAATTCACAGTAGACTGAACTCTTACTCCGCATTAACTGATTGGATTACAGTCCTAATGTATTGTAAACTATAGCGAGATAAGTTAATTATGCAAGTTAGTGAAATGTACAAAATGTGTATTCGTAATGGTAAGATGCGATGAAATCTGCGAATACACCGGGTAGATGGTCTATGGATAATCAGTGACGTCGGGCGCAGGTTGAGCCTGCATTACAAGACTTCTCTTGAGCTCGTATAGCGAAATCCTCTGACATACCTCCCCGGCATAATTGTGAACCAATTATGCTTCCAGGATACCTCCTTTGTACACTTCCCATCTTGCTCTATTATGCTAATCCGTATTTGTTCATTTACTGAGCTTTTATCCCTGTTTTGGGATGAAATGCGAAGCTTAGTGAGTAAAGCTGGTTGGAAGAGTTTTCTGATTGCGTGGGCATTGTAGTGTAGTATTTTGGTAACTACACCTGTTGATGGAGAGGCGATACTGTATATGAGCGATGTGAAAGTTTTTGATTTAGCAAAGGACTTGGGTATTCCAAGTGGCGATTTGCTGAGAGTGCTGCGGGATCTTGGTGTAGAAGCGCAAGGGGCATCTGCGGAATTAGATGCTGCGACTGCTGAAACAGTAAGGGAAATGGTGAAGGCAGACAAGTCCCTACTGAACCAGGCGAAGACCATAGAAATTCCTCAGGCTTTGTCCGTGCGCGATCTTGCGACTGCCCTCGCCGTCCAGACAGCCGATGTTCAGAAACGCCTAGTTGAGATGGGCATTCTTGCCAGTGTAAACCAGGCAGTTGGAGCTGATGTTGCAGCAAAAGTTGCTGAGAAATACGGTGTTCAGGTCAAAGTAGCTACCAAGATCGAGACTCGAGAGCACAAAGTAACTAAAGCTACGCCTCAACCTAAGAGCAAGCATGCCGGTAAGCTCCAGCCCAGACCTCCAGTTATTACAGTTATGGGACACGTCGACCACGGTAAAACCACCCTGCTTGATGCTATCCGTAGTACTAATGTAACTGAATCGGAATTCGGTGGAATTACGCAGCACATTGGAGCCTATCAGGTTGTATGGAAAGACAGAAAGATCACTTTCCTTGACACACCAGGCCATGAGGCATTCACTTCTATGAGAGCTCGTGGAGCCAGTGTGACTGATATCGCAGTGCTGGTTGTTGCTGCAGACGACGGGGTTATGCCTCAGACAATTGAAGCTATAAACCATGCAAAAGATGCTGAAGTCCCAATTATTGTTGCAGTAAACAAGATTGACAAGCCAGGCGCTGACCCAGAACGGACAAAACAACTTCTTGCTGAACATGGTCTAATGGCAGAAGAATGGGGTGGAGACACCACCATAGTTCCGATCTCAGCAAAGATGAAGACCGGTATTGAAGATCTGCTAGAGATGATTGTCCTTACAGCAGATATGCAGGACCTGCAGGCTGAAGTTTCAGCTGGTAAGGTTGTTGGCGCTGTTGTCGAAGCTCAGGTAGACAGAGGACGTGGTCCTGTTGCTACAGTGCTTATTCAAAAAGGTACCCTTAAGATTGGCGCTGCTGTTGTTGCCGGTGAAGCTTATGGTAAGATCAAGGCGATGTATGACGACAAGGGCGAACGCATAATGAAAGCCGGTCCTTCTACTCCGGTTGAAATCGTTGGCCTTTCTGAAGCTCCTCAGGCGGGGGACCGCCTGGAGTCTGCAAAGGACGAAAAAGAAGCCAGAGCTATTGCTGAAAAGCGGTTCCAGTCTGCAAGACGCGAGCGAATGTCTGTAGACAACCGAATCACCCTGGAAGACTTATTCAAGCAGATTCAGGATGGGGTTGTTAAGAAACTCAGTATCGTGTTGAAAGCTGACGTGCAGGGATCTGAAGAAGCTGTCAGACAGTCTCTTTTGAAGATTACCCATGCCGAAGTCCGGGTCGATATTATCCACTCGGGTGTAGGTAATGTCATTGAATCGGATATTATGCTGGCATCTGCTTCGAACGCAATTGTTATTGGATTTAACGTTAAGGTTGATCCGGCAGCGGCAAGAATGGCTGAAGCTGAGCACGTTGAAACAAGAACCTATAATGTTATTTATGAACTGACCAAGGATGTTAAGGGTGCATTGGCTGGTCTGCTTGCTCCAGTTTTTGAGGAAAGTAAGCTGGGTGAAGCCGAAGTCCGAGCAACATTCAAGATTCCAAATGCTGGTGTTGTTGCCGGTTGCTATGTGAGAGATGGACGTGTTGTCCGTGGTGAATTGATCCGGATACACAGGGGCAAGGATATTGTCCATGAGGGTAAGCTGACCTCTCTGCGCCATATTAAGGATGAAGTCCGGGAAATGGCAACTGGATATGAGTGCGGTATTGTGCTGCAGGGCTACAATGACCACCAGGTTGGAGACATTATCGAGTGCTATTCAAAGAAACAGATTGCCAGAGCACTCTGATTTAGATAGGTAACAGTTCAGTTTTGTGAGTATTTAAAGTCCATTCATACTTCGATACGCGCTTTGCGCTACTCAGCACGAACGGACTTTAGTTCAGTTCACAGTAAACTGAACTCTTTCTTAGATAGGTAACAGTTCAGTTTTGTGAGAATTTAAAGTCCATTCATACTTTGATACGCGCTTTGCGCTACTCAGCACGAACGGACTTTAGGTCAGTTCATAGTAAACTGAACTCTTTCTTAGATAGGTAACAGTTCAGTTTTGTGAGTATTTAAAGTCCATTCATACTTCGATACGCGCTTTGCGCTACTCAGCACGAACGGACTTTAGGTCAGTTCACAAGGGACTGAACTCTTTCGGAATTCTTAAATCTGTTTATCTTGAGATTCTTGTCAGTCGCAGTTGTACTCTTTGAGTTTATTGATTGAGATCAGGAAGTGAAATATTATGTCTACTAGACAAGAGAAGCTGGAGGCTTTGCTTAAGCAGGAAATAGCCGAGATACTGCGCAAGGAGTTTGGGGATCCCCGACTGGGGTTTGTCACCATCACCGATGCTGAAGTTTCTCCCGATACCAGCCATGCCAAGATATTCATTAGTATACTGGGAAGCGAAGTTCAGAAGGCTGAGGGTTTGAAATTGCTCAAACATGCCCAGAGTTATGTGAGGCAGCTTTTAAGCAAACGTATCAGCCTACGGACGGTGCCGACAATAGATTTCCGTCTGGATACTTCGATTGACCAGGGAATGAAGATAACTGAGCTTCTGGAACGTGTAAAGGAGGATTCTTGATTTGTGTGATGCATCTCCTGTTCACGAATCTTCCAGTCCATACTGTAAAACTGAAGAGTTGATAGCCAGTTGGTCCAGAATTATAGAAGCTCAATCAGTAGTAATAGCTTGTCATGAAAGACCTGACGGTGATACACTCGGCAGCGCATTAGGGATGGCCCATGTTTTGCGAGCTATGGGTAAAGAAGTAACAGTTTTATCTGTTGATGGTGTGCCTGAGAACTATCATTTCATTCCGGAATGTAACAGCATTTTGGCTTCTACATACCGCAGAGACTTTGATCTGGGTATACTGATGGATAGTGAATCCGAGAAGCGGGTAGGCTCAGCTTTTGAAGCCGTTGACCGTGCTCGGGTGACAGCTTGTATTGACCATCATATTCCTGAGCATGAGTATGGAGACATCAGAGTCGTTGACCGTACGAGTGCTTCTACTGCAGAAGTGGCGGTTGAGTTACTTGATGCAAATAATGTCGAGATCGATGCAACTGCAGCCTCCCAGTTTCTTACCGGACTTATAGCAGATACCGGCGCTTTCCGTTTTGCCAACACTACTCCTCATACTTTTGAGATAGCGGCCAGACTGACCAGTCTTGGTGCTGATCCCTCATATATTGCTGAACAAGTCTTCGATAGTCGTCCCTTGAGAGCCATAAAGCTGCTGGGCAAAGCCCTGGATTCTGTTAAAACCAATTCAGCCGGGACGGTTGCCTATGCAGTTATTACTCGTGATGATATGGATTCATTAGGTGCTGGAGATAATGATTCTGAGAGCATAGTCAACTATGTTGGAATGGTCAGCGGTGTATTGGTATATATGTTGTTCCGTGAGATCGAACCGGGCAACGTGCGGGTGAGTCTTAGGTCCAGAGATGGATTTAATGTCAACAAGATTGCCCGTGTGTTTGATGGCGGTGGTCATCAGGCTGCATCGGGTTGTACAATATATGCTAATATTGGTGATGCCGTAACAAAGGTACTTGACGAGGTTAATAAATCGTTGGATTCGTCAACAGGAAAGATGCAGTGAGAGTTACGAATCCACCAGGAGTATTCGGAAATGAAAAGAGTTTGGCACCGGGTCCGAATACTCGGGATGGAGTTCTGAATGTGCGCAAGCCTTCCGGGCCTACATCTCATGATATTGTAGATAAGGTTAGAAGATTTACCGGGACTAAGCGTGTCGGGCATGCCGGGACTCTTGATCCATTGGCATCCGGTGTGTTAGTGGTGTTTGTGGGTAAAGCTACTCGTATGATCGAGTATATGCCTGGTGAACCCAAGGTTTATACCGCAGGTCTGTTGCTGGGATTAGCTACGGATACCGGAGACATAACTGGAACCACGATAGAGGAAGCATCTGCAGAAAACCTGACCGAAGACCAGCTGCGAAGTGCTGTAAAGAAGCTGAGGGGAGTGATTGAACAAGTTCCTCCGATGCACAGTGCAATCAAGCGGGACGGTAAAAAGCTGTATGAACTGGCAAGAGAAGGCAAGACAGTTGAAAGAGCGCCACGCAGGGTGACGATTTATGACATCGAAATGCAGGATTTTGCTGCCGGTGAAAAAGCAACTGCAACGCTGACTGTGTCTTGTTCATCGGGGACTTATATCCGGACACTGTGTGAGGACATAGGCAAGCAATTAGGCTTGCCGGCCTGTATGAGTTCACTGGTTCGCAATAAGGTTGGTCGATTCGGATTTGATGATGCTTGGGATATGGATGAGCTAGGCAAACTGGCAACCGATGGCAGGATCGAAGAAGCTCTGCTGCCAATTTCCTGTGCGTTAGTCGATTTGCCTGGACTGATATGTAGTGAAGAGCAATCATTTTTATTAAAACGTGGGAATCCGATTGAGTATGAAGGAACAGAGGCCCCGGGAGTGCTTTTAAGCATGACCGATCAGAATGGAGTTCTGGTTGGAGTGGGTGTGATTTTGAAGGAAAACGCGAGACTGATAGTCAAGCCGGAAAAAATACTGGTCTAGTTGATAGTTGATAGTTAAAAGTTGAAAGTGGAAAGTTGAAGGCGTTGGAATAGGATTATTTACGTAGCATCAGTATTTGTGAGTAAATTTCCGTTCATCCTTCGATACGCGCTTCGCGCTACTCAGGACGAACGTAAATTTACTATATTACACATTGCACTGAACTGTTACATACTTTCAACTCTGCACTTTCAACTAACAAACAGTGGGTTGTTTATGAGTGTTATACAGGGTATAGGAAACCTCCCTTCTAAAGTAGAACGAGCGTGTGTTGGAGTCGGTGTGTTTGACGGTGTTCATTGGGGACACCGAGCAATATTCGAGAGAGTCCTGGAGACTGCCGATAAAGGCTGCATGGCGTCAGTAGCATTAACGTTCGACCGGCACCCAGCCGAGGTGCTGGCTCCCGCTAGAGCTCCAATGTATATATCTTCGCTTGAGCAGCGAGTGGAGCTTATAAAGCAGACCGGCATAGAATATGTTGTGATTGCTGAATTTAATGATCAACTTGCTCAGATTCCACGACAAGATTTCCTTATAAACGTGCTGCTACACAGTCTTAAGTCAAGAGCCGTTGTTGTTGGGGCGAACTTCAGATTTGGAAGAGGTCGCGAAGGTGATGTGCGATATCTCAAAGCTGAAGGACTCAAATACGATATGGAAACCTCCATCGTTTCAAGTGTTATCATAGATGGCGCTCCGGTTAGCAGCACCCGGATTCGAGGGCTGCTTGCTGAAGGTAATGTGAAATCCGCAGCAAATATGCTTGGACATTCATTTGTGCTCAGAGGAAAAGTAGTCGTTGGCAGGCAGGTTGGAAGAACACTGGGATTCCCCACAGCCAATGTTGAGGTTCCTGCTAAGCACGTTACACCGATGCCTGGAGTCTATGCAGTGCGGGTGACTGTCAGCGCCAGAACTTATACTGGACTGTGTAATGTTGGGAATAATCCAACTTTTGGTTGCACAGAGACTACAACTGAAGTCCATCTGATGGGTTTTCATGGCGATTTGTATGGGCACGTCCTGGACGTGGAATTCATTGAACGGATAAGAGGTGAGGTCCGATTTGACGGGCCTGATGAATTGGTCAAACAAATCAATAAGGATATTTCAGTATTGGAGAATTTATATGGCATACGGGAATTATAAAGGTGCAAATACCAATGAGATATCATTCCCCCTTGGTGGGATAGGTTCCGGTTGTATAGGTCTGGCTGGAAATGGCCGTCTGGTGGACTGGGAAATATTCAATAAGCCTAATAAGGGTAGTTTCCACGGCCTAAGCCATTTTGCTGTTAAAGCGGAATCGGCTGGGAAAGTAATAGATGCCCGTGTTCTGCACTCCGATCTGCAGCCACCTTACAATGGAGCTGGCGCTGGAACATACGGCGGGTTCGGATTTGGTGTAGCACGGAACACTATGGCAGGGTGTCCTCATTTTGCGGATTCTGAGTTTACCGGCAGTTACCCATTTGCCCGCATTAATTTTATTGATGAAGTCTTCCCCGGTGAGTGTGCTATTGATGCGTTCAACCCTTTGATTCCTCTGAATGATAAGGATTCCAGTATACCTGCTGCTTTTTTTGATATCAGCGTAAAGAATACTACATCTGAAGCTCTGGAGTATACCATCTGCGGGGTTCTCAAGAATCCACAAGTGAAAGGTACGCGAACACAAGTTTGCGGATGCGGCGGACGAACGGTTTTGACTCTGGATAGTAGATCTGTTGAAGCAGATGTTCTTGAATACGGAGACATGTCTATCTCGACTGATGCTGAGGATGTCAGTTATCAGAGATACTGGTTTAGAGGATCATGGTTTGACAGCCTGGGTATATATTGGAGAGACCTTTGCACCGCAGGCAAGTTCAATGACAGGGACTACGCCGATGACTTTGGGCCTGCTGATGCTGTTTACGATGATCACTGCACTTTAGCAGTGCATTTGCATGCTGGACCTGGAGAGACAGTAAAAGCCAGATTTGCCATCACATGGAGCTTCCCGAACAGGACTGCATCGTGGAGGCCTGATGATCGCAAGTGTGATTGTGATCGTGAAGCGTACAAACAGCAGACCTGGAAGAACTACTACGCGACGATATTTGAGGATTCACGTGCTTCGGCTGCATACTGTTTTGACAACTGGGACAAGCTTCATTCTGAGACAGCACTATTCCATGATGCTCTGTTCTCGAGCACCGTGCCTGACTACGTATTGGATGCAGTGAGCGCCAATATATCAATACTCAAGTCCCCAACTGTTATGAGATTAACTGATGGTTCATTCTACGGATTTGAGGGATGCCACTGCCAGGAAGGTTGCTGTGAGGGTTCCTGCAGCCATGTCTGGAACTATGCCTACGCCTTGCCTTTCCTGTTCCCGAGTCTGGAACGATCTATGCGTGATCTGGAATATGGTCTCAGCATGCGGGAAGACGGCAAGGTGGACTTCAGATTGCAGCTGCCGATTGGTAGACCTGCCTGGGCCTGGAGACCTTGTGCTGATGGACAGTTCGGTGGGATTATCAAAGTTTACAGAGAGTGGAAGATATCCGGAGATGACGACTGGCTTAATAAAATATGGTCATCGGTAAAGAAGTCCCTGGAGTTTGCCTGGTCACCTACTAATGAAGAGAAGTGGGATATGGACAAGGACGGAGTGCTTGAAGGCCGGCAGCATCATACGCTGGATATGGAATTGTTTGGACCAAACGCCTTCCTGACAGGGTTTTATCTGGCAGCTTTAAAAGCCGGGGCGGAGATGGCGACGCATTTCGGCGAAACTGAGAGTGCACAGGAGTTCTCAGGCCTCTTTGAGCGTGGGAGCAAATGGGTAAATGAGAATTTGTTTAACGGTGAATACTTCCAGCAGAAGATAGATATCAATGATAAGTCCATATTGCAACAGTTCCCGGATTCGGATGCGAAATGGAGCGATGCGGTTGCTTCATATTGGGATGCGGAGCATAATGAGATCAAGTATCAGGTGAGCGATGGCTGCCATGTTGACCAGGTCATAGGTCAGTGGCACGCTAATTTGTGCGGGTTGGGAAGGATCTTCGATACTGACAAGGTCCACTCTGCACTGGAAGCTATCTATAAGAACAACTATAAACCAACACTGCGGGATTATTTCAATCCCTGCCGTATATTTGGTCTAGATGACGAAGCTGCAACTGTTATATGCTATTGGCCTGAAGGAAAATATAAGCCAGCTGTTCCGATACCTTATGCAGAGGAATGCATGAATGGTTTTGAATACCAGGCCGGAATACATATGATTCAGGAAGGTCTTGTTGACGAAGGCCTTACGGTTATCAAAGCTGTCCGGGACAGGTATAATGGGGAAAACAGAAATCCCTGGAATGAAATTGAGTGCGGCAGCAACTATGCCAGATCGATGGCATCTTATGCAGCGCTGAATGCGTTGAGCGGGTTTGAGTATGACCTGTCAGCCGGCCATATAGGTTTTAATCCGGTTCGTTATACGGATGGTAAATTCAAGTGCTTCTGGTCTCTAGGAACCGGGTGGGGAACCTTTGAGTGTTCTCCGACAGGCATGAAAATCACTGTATTACAAGGCAAGCTGGTTCTCAATAGCCTGTCTGTTCCTGATAATATTGCGACTTTGTGCGATATAGAAGGCAACAAGACTTGCTTCCGGGAACCTGTTACTGTTGAGCCTGGCAAAGACCTTACGGTTGGTACTTGTTAACACGCACGTAGGCAATGGAGAAATATGAATTCGACCGATTTAGAACAATCATTAAATAAAGCCAGGTGGATCAGAATACCGACCGACCTGCAAATCCCTGCGGGAGCAATCCTGCGTTTCCGGGGCGTAGCCAGGCTGGATCGTGTGCCTGTCAGCGCCACAATTTCAGTCGCTGCCTCCGGACCTTATAAACTGTATGTCAATGGAGTTTATGAAGGACGCGGGCCTGTGCCTGCCGGGCCGGAATGTGTTTACAGCGATCAATATGATTTATCGACCAAGCTCAAACGCGGTGCTAATGTTATAGGCATAGAGATGCAGTCGAGTTCCATTCCGGCTGTAGTGTATGCGAAGGTAAACGCCAGCACTCGAGCAGGGGATATGGATTATGCTACGGATGAAACGTGGGTGTGCTCCGTTGCTGATGATTACGAAGTGTCTACCTATTCAAATGGTTTATGTGAGACTTACAATGACTCCGGTAAACCAGGCGAATGGCTGGGCGCAAGGTTTGGTGCGCGTGGATGGCCTGCGGTGGAGATAGCACCGGGTCTGGAGTATGTAGATATTAAAGACCGCCCTGTGCCTCCTGCCTATGTATCTCAGATTGCCCCAGCTTTTGCCCAGGCATTTAATGTGCCTGAGAGACCCAAAGATGCCGATATTGCTGAGTCTTTCCAACAAGCTATAAAAGGTGATGTTACGCTGCTAAAGGCGGGAAGTGTTGTTGGGCTTGAGGCTATCACAGACACCGATGAGAAAAAGGTTATAAAGACTCCCAGAGGAGACCGTGGAGTTGCTGTGATCCTGGACTTTGATAAACTGATCTCCGGCAAACTGGGAGTAAACTTCGAATCAGCGGGCAGCGGAGTGGCGGATGTATTCTTTGCAACTTCACAGCCGGATGATGGTGGAGTACCGCTTCCTGATACTTCATTGGGCATGATGCGTGTTAACTTCCGCAAGGGAGAGATGGACATCCGCAGTCAGGTGTCCAGGCAGGCTCGATTTATCCAGATTGAGTTCCGCAGATGCAGCAAGCCGGTAATGCTTAAGACTGTAAATATCGAAGTTGGATCGTATGCGTCTGATCGAAACACCCACTTTGAATGCAATCGCGGCACTTTGACCGGATTGTGGGAGCAGTGTGCAGAACGTGCGACGAGTTTACTTGGTAGTATAATCGGAGTGAATGATGCGGCAATTACACTTGATGCTACATCATTCGTGGCTATTTCCAGGGCTGCATTCAGTCTATATGGCGATACCGGAATCTCAAGTTATCTTCTGGACACTATTGAAACCTGGTGTAATGATCCGCTGGATGTGCCTTCGATTCTTCTGGCGCATGCTGAGCTTACCGGTGATAATTCACGGGTATGTGCTTTATACAAAGTGCTTGACCTGCATCTGGAAAAGTCCTGGGCTATGTGCAATGTTGATGGCCTGGTGGAGATCTCCGGCAAGGTTAGTACACTTCCCAATCTGAAGCTGTGCCGGGCTTTAGAAGCTATGTCTGCGGCAGCCTGGCTGTGTGGAAAAGAAGATGATGCCTATGCACACCGAGATAAGGCAGTAGTCTTGCGCAAAGCAGTGATGAGACGACTATTCGATGAGCGAAAGGGATTGTTCTGTGTTGGGCTGGACGGTTGGCACAAGATACGTGAATATTCGACTGATGTAAATATCGAAGCAGTATGCGCAGGAGTGCTGAACCAGTATGAGAGAAGCCGCGTTTTCCATTGGCTTGCCCGGCCTGAGCTGGAAACAGCGCTGAAGCCTGAACAAGCCGCGGCGCTTGCTATGCAGCTTATAGCTGACAAGCAATTGGATGGAGCGATGGAAATCATCGGCAGTACTTTGGGGTCTCCGAAGGGTGCAACTTCAGAGTATGATGTGTTGGCCTGTGCCGGACTCTTTGCTGTTGTTGGCGGGGTTTTGGGAGTCAAGCGTGTACTTGGAGTTGCAGGCAGGTATTCTGTGTCTCCAGCCAGATTAGGTCTTAAGCAGGTGGACAGCTCTGCAGTTATACCAGAGGGTGAACTGATGGTCGGCTGGAGAGGAACCCGGAATGGGACCCTTATGCAGATCGATGTTCCTGAGAATGTCCGTGTGGATGTATACATCGGGGATGACTTTGGGAACAGCTTTAGACTGAACGGTCGGACGCTGGTCAATGGTTGCGTTACCTTGAGCACCGGAAGCCACAGGATCCATTGTTCAGATGTCAGTGCCCGGCGACCGGCTCCGGATAAGTCGCTGCTTCCGGACGTCCCATGGGCATCTGTTGAAGTGCTCGATGGCGTCTCACAGTATGGAGTGCGTCAGCGGCTTGGGCGTGGAGGAGACCGCAGACGCCGCAAAGAGGACGAACCAGTTACGGCTGCGGCTGATGGTTTGGAAGCTGCTGAAGTTGTTGTTGAGGCAGCAGAACCAGCAGCTGTTAAGCCGGAAGATAAGTCAAAGAGACGCAGACGAAGCGGCCGGGGCAGGAAGCCTGAAGAGGCTCCAGTGCAGCCGGTTGCGGAAGTGACTGAAACGGCGCCAATTGATAGTGTAGAATTGACAATTGACAACGAAGTTTTGTCTCCGGAAGCTGCTGCGGAAGCGAAATCTAAGCGTAGACGACGGACTCGTCGTCGAAAACCGGCTGTACCGTTAGAGGGTGCAGCAGTTGAGACCGAAGCGGTAGTTGATGATGGACAATTGATAATTGACAATTCATTGGCTGAGCAAGTTTCACCTGAAGCTGGTGAATTGCTCGTTGATAGTGCTGAATTGCCAGTGGAAGCTGCGGTGGAATCACGTTCGAAACGGCGTCGGCGCAGCAGGAGCAAGCGAAAAACTGCAGAGCTGGTGGCTGACGGATTGATCGATTTCGGAGTTACTCCAGAAGAAGAAACAGTTGTAATTTACAGCGAACAATTGGTAATTGACAATTCCACGGTGGAACCGGCTGTCATAGATGGTGGAGATTTGGCTTTGGAAGAAGCCGGGTTGTCTCCTGAAGCTGTCGGGGAGACTCGTTCCAGACGACGTCGACGCAGCAGGAGCAGACGGAAACCGGTTGAAGCAGATGGGGAATTGGCAATTGATAATGGACAACTGATAATGGACAATGCCCCTGAGGAGCCGGTTGTGGATGAGAGTGTAGAACCGGCAATTGAGGGTGCTGAAGTGCCATTGGTTGTTGAGGAGACCCGGTCCAGACGGCGGAGACGAAGTAGAAGCAGGCACAAACATGTGCCCGAAGCAATTGACAATGAACATTTGACAGTCGACAATGAGGAAGCTGCTTCTGATAGTGGTGAGTTATTAGTTGAGAGTATAGAAGTGGAAGCTGCCAGTGTCGAATCATCTGCGGGTGATACTTCTATGCTTCAAGAAGCTCCGGCTGAGGTTCCTCATAAACGGCGCAGACGCAGTCGGTCCAGACGGAAACCGGTTGAGGCTGTAATTGACGATGAAGAATTGACCATTGAAGAGCCAGTGGCAATTGATAATGGACAATTGATAATTGATAATGCTGCTTCGGAAGAGGTTGTTGAAGAAAAACCAAAACGGCGCAGGAATACACGACGGAAGAAACCTGCTGAAGTGGCTGGTGACTTGACGGTTGAGGATTTGGACTATGATCCTTTTGCTGAACCGGTGGTTGAGGCTCCTGTAATGGATGTTCCTCCGGTAGTAGTTGAGGAAGTGGTTGCGGTTGAGGAAGTGAAGCCTAAGCCACGGAGAAGGGCCCCCCGGAAGAAACCGGAAGCAGCTGTTGAAGTAGTTGCACCAGTGGTGACTGAGACTGTTGTGCCGGTAATCGAGCAGGTTGCAGAAACGGCGGATGCGGCGGTTGAGGAAGTAAAAAAGCCACGGCGCAGACGAAGCCCTGCAAAAACTTCTGAATTATGAATTATGAAATTGGAAGGGAATCAATCCCCCTTACCCCCTTCTCCAAGGGGGAAATTACGTGGCGGACTTTTTAAGACAGGATTGGAGATTTGGTCGCTGGGATCACATCCCCCTGGCCCCCTTCTCCAAGGGGGAATTGGGTGGGTGCATTATCCAATGGGGAATTTGGTCGCTGGGATCACATCCCCCCTGCCCCCCTTCTAAGGGGGAATTGGGTTGTGCGTAGAATACAGGCCTGGTAAACAGAATCGTTACTGAGGCGGTAGTTTTGCCTGTGACGGCTGGTGATGTAAAATAGAATATATGTAAAATTTAGGCTGAGTGTGTTTAGTCTAGCTGATCTATATTTTGATTCAACAGGTTGTGCAAACAATCCATTCATACTTCGACAAGCTCAGCACGAACGGATTGCTTGGCTGGTTGTATTTTAAAATGACGATTCTTTTGGTTGGTTTTAAGCCTCCAACCTATCTCTCTTTTCGTGGAGTGTGATCTGGTGACGGGTAGATTGATTAGCAGTGTTGAGCTTTCCGGAGTAGTGGAGAAGTGTGTCTTCGACACTCCCGTACTGGATATACATACGCATTTATATGATACCAGGTTTGGTTCTCTGCTGTTGTGGGGGATTGATGAGCTCTTAACTTATCATTACCTGGTGGCTGAGGTTTTCCGTGTTGCTCCAATGGAGTATGACAAGTTCTGGGCTATGTCCAAGCAGGAGCAAGCGGATTACATATGGCAGCATCTGTTTATCGAGAGATCTCCCATATCTGAAGCATGCAGGGGAGTATTGACCTGTATGAGCGCTTTGGGTTTGAATGTTGGCAAGCGCGACCTCAACCTGCTGCGGTCTTACTTTGCAGAACAGACGACATCCGGGTATATTGACAAGGTTTTTGAGACTGCGAATATACGCGGCGTGATTATGACCAATGATCCGTTTGATGATGCTGAGCGACCCTGCTGGGACTGCGAAGAACGGGATCCAAGGTTCAAGGCTGCTTTGCGTATTGATGCACTGCTCAATAATTGGCCTGCGGCTTGTATCAGACTCTCTGAATGGGGATTTGCGGTAAATGAGAGTCTGGATGATGCGACATGCGCTGAGGTTCGGAGATTCCTGAAAACCTGGGCGAAGCGGTTTGATCCGGTTTATATGGCAGCTTCTTTGCCTCCTGATTTCTGTATACCGGAGAACTCTGCGCGGGGTAAGTTGGTTGAGAAGTGCGTGCTGCCTGTAGGTGAAGAGCTTAACCTGCCATTTGCTATGATGATCGGAGTCAAGAAGCTGATCAACCCTGATCTGAGACTGGCGGGAGATGGGGCAGCTAGAAGTGACCTGCAGACCGTTGAGTATCTGTGCAGGGAATATCCGAAGAACAAGTTTCTGCTGACCAATTTGTCCAGAGAAGACCAGCATACGGCGTGTGTTGTGACCCGGAAGTTCCACAATCTGCATCTGTTTGGCTGCTGGTGGTTCCTGAATAATCCCAGCATTATTGAAGATATGACCCGGATGAGGTTTGAGACTCTGGGGCTGTCCATTACTCCTCAGCATTCAGATGCAAGAGTTTTGGACCAGCTTGTTTATAAGTGGTCACACTCACGGAAGATTATTGCCAAGGTGCTGACTGATAAGTACCTGGACATTACCCGGACAGGTTGGAAAGTTACTGAGGATGAGATTGCCCGGGATGTGAAGCTGATTTTTGGCGGGGCTTTTGAGGAGTTTGTGGGGCGGTGAGGATATCCCGCGTGCTTCGACAAGCAGTGTAAATGCTTTAGCATTTACACCCTCAGCACGAACGGGGTGTTGTGATCTGACGGATCTGTCGGATCTGACCGATCGGACAGATTGTTGTTCGTCCCGAAACGCCAACGGTAACTTGTAGGATGAAGTTCTGTTTCGGGTGTGATTGCAAATCGCACCCGAGCGAGTAATTTCTAAGAAACCTGGGCTTAAGGCAGGCTGGAAGCCTGCACCACAATTTGGCTGGCAAAGACTTCTGATCCTTTTTTATTATTGCTTTCTTGTGAAGATGCCTTGGGGCATCTTTGTATTTTAACTGGAGGAATGGCTTCTACAATGAATGAGAAAACGCTGTCTACTGTGTATGATCCTAAGAGTGTAGAGAAGAAATGGTACGATTTTTGGTTGGAGCAGAATTACTTCCATGCGGAGCCTGATCCTTCTAAAGAGAAATACAGCATAACTATTCCTCCTCCTAACGTTACCGGGTCTCTGCATATCGGGCATGCCCTGTGCTATTCGATCCAGGATGTGTTGACACGCTGGAAAAGGATGCAGGGGTTCAATGCTCTGTGTCTGCCCGGCACAGACCATGCAGGTATTGCTACACAGAATAAAGTTGAACAGCAGCTTGCGGGAGAGGGACTTACTAAAAACGACATCGGGCGTGAGAAGTTCCTGGAGCGTGTTTGGGCCTGGAAAGCTGAATATGGCGGGCAGATCCTGCATCAGTTCAAGACCATGGGGTTCTCATTCGACTGGGAGCGTGAGCGCTTTACGATGGACGAGGGCTATGTTGATGCAGTGCTGGAGTCATTTATCAGACTATTCAACAGAGGCTACATATATAAAGGAGCCAGGGTTATCAACTGGTGTCCGAGGTGCCATACGGCTATTTCGGATATAGAAGTTGAGCACCAGGAGCAGAACGGGCACCTTTGGTATATAAGATATCCTCTGACTGATGGGTCTGGTTACATAACAGTGGCGACTACACGGCCTGAGACTATGCTTGGTGATACTGCAGTTACAGTTAATCCGGACGATGATCGGTATAAGGCGTTGGTAGGTAAGACTGTTATACTGCCTTTGACTGATAGAGAGATTCCGATCATTGCTGATGATTTTGTAGATATGGCATTTGGAACCGGTGCTGTTAAGGCTACCCCTGCACACGACCCTAACGACTTTGAAATAGGCCTGCGGCATAATCTGCCCCAGGTGGTAGTTATCAATCCTGATGGAACGATGAGCCCCAAAGCCGGACCTGATTATGCAGGGCTGGATAGAGCGGATGCACGCAAGGCAGTTGTGAAGGACCTGGAGAAGCTGGGATTACTGGTCAAGATCGATGACCACACCCACCAGGTCGGCACCTGCGAACGCTGCCATACAGTTATTGAGCCACTTCTATCTGAACAGTGGTTCTGCAAGATGCAGGAACTGGCTAAACCGGCTATCGATGCTGTAAAGGACGGAAGGGTGAACTTCTTTCCGGACCGGTATAAAGGGATTTATCTGGACTGGATGGAGAATGTTCGGGACTGGTGTATATCCAGGCAGCTGTGGTGGGGACACCGGATTCCGGTCTGGAAGTGTGCTGACTGCGGTGGTTTTACAGCTGCAAAGTGTGCGCTTGAAGCATGTTCAAAGTGCGGTAGTAAGAACGTTACTCAGGATACAGATGTGCTGGATACGTGGTTCTCATCGGCCCTGTGGCCTTTTGCGACGATGGGTTGGCCTGAGGAGACGGAGTTACTGAAGTCTTTCTATCCTACCGATGTTCTGGTTACGTCCAGGGAGATTTTGTACCTATGGGTTGCCAGGATGATATTTTCGAGTTTGGAATATCTGGATGGAGAGATACCATTTAAGGATGTTTATATATACGCTACGGTGCTGAATGAGGAGGGTAAGCGTATGAGCAAATCCCTTGGCACCGGTGTGGACCCTCTGGAGTTGATTGATAGATACGGTGCTGATGCACTTAGATTTTCACTTGTACTACATGCAGGCAAGAACCAGGATATGCGGTTTTCTGACCAGCGCGTTGAGAGCGTCCGCAACTTTGGAAACAAAGTCTGGAATGCTTCACGGTTTGTGATTATGAACCTTGAAGGTTTTGAACCTGGTGAGATTGATGTTAGCGCTCTGAAGCTTGAAGACAGATGGATTTTATCGCGGCTAAACAGGGTGATTGAGACTGTCAATGTCAGCTTTGCAAACTATGATATGGATGATGCATCCAAAGGGATGTATGAGTTCATCTGGAGCGAATACTGTGACTGGTATCTGGAAATGGCCAAGCCCAGGCTTCGCGGCGAGGATGCGGATAAAACAGTTGTCCAGAATGTGCTCTTTACAGTGCTGGAAACCATTATGCGGCTGTTGCATCCGGTGATGCCTTTTATTACAGAGGAGATTTGGCAGGCACTGCCTCATACAGGGGATACGATCATGCTTGCTCCATTCCCTGCATGTGACGGAGCGCTGCTGGATGAAAAGTCTGAATCTGACATGGAGACCTTGATGGAAGTTGTGCGGACTATCCGGAACCTGCGCGCGGAGACCGGTGTTCAGCCAGGGAAGCCTATTGATTTGATCTCAATTGCGGGATCCGAGATACGCGGACTTGTTGAGGCTTCTATGGGTAGAGTTTGTTCGCTGGCACGGGTGCAGACATTAGAATTTGTTGATGAGATAGCTGAAGCTGATAAGAATAAATATGCCGGGGCACACATGTCCGGAGCTGATTTCTATGTGGATATAGCCGGACTGGTTGATGCAGAAAAGGAGATTGCTCGTATAGATGCTGAGCTGGCATCTATCGGCAAAGAGTTGATGCGAGTCAGCGGCAAGCTGTCAAATGAATCATTTGTTGCCAAGGCTCCTGCAGAGGTAGTTGAGAAAGAGCGAAGAATAGAAGCTGAGCTCAAGGATAAACAGGCCAAACTGCAGGAGAGGAAGACGCTTTTTGTTAGTTGAGAGTGGAAAGAGTTTGTTGGTTGTTAGTTGTTGAAAGTTGAAAGTTGAAAGTGAAGGGAATCAATCTTACTGAATTATGAATTATGAATTATGAAATCGGAAGGGAATCAATCCCCCTGGCCCCCTTCTCCAAGGGGGAATTGGGTTGTGCGCTCTTTGTTGAGTGTGGATTCTATTTGAAGTTGTGTTGAATGCAATGTTGAGGGATGTAGGCTCTCCCTTCACTTTCAACTTTCAACTAAACATTTTCGCTTTCGACTTTCTGGGAGATTATTGATGGGAAACTCGAATAGTAATTCGGTTGGTATAGTAGAGACTCAATATTTTACATTTGCTGCTCCTCCCCGGGAGATGGAGCTTGAGTGCGGTCGGAAGCTGGGGCCTATTGTCCTGGCTTATGAAACGTACGGCACAATGAATGAAGATAAGAGCAACTGTATCCTGATTGAGCATGCACTTAGCGGTGATGCACATGTAGCCGGAAAACACCATGCTGATGATTCCACTGCTGGTTGGTGGGACAGTATGGTCGGACCTGGTAAGGCCTTTGATACCGAGAAGTACTTTGTGATCTGTTCGAATGTTATTGGTAGTTGCAAAGGGAGCAGCGGACCTGGTTCTATAAACATAGAGACCGGTATGGCTTACGGGATGGATTTCCCGATTGTGACGATCAAGGATATGGTTAAGGCTCAGAAAGTGCTGATTGACTCTCTGGGTATAGAGCAGCTTATGTGTGTGGTCGGCGGTAGTATGGGTGGTATGCAGGCACTTGAGTGGGCTGTGACTTATCCTGAGTGCGTGCGAATGGTTATCCCGATTGCGACTACTGCCCGGCTGTCTCCTCAGTCGATAGCCTTCGATGCAGTTGGCAGGCATGCGATTATGGCTGATCCTAACTGGAAGTTCGGTGACTATTATGGATCGGAGCCTCCACGGCAGGGGTTGGCTATTGCTCGGATGATTGGGCATATAACCTATCTTTCGGATAAGTCTATGCACAATAAGTTTGGGCGTGGGCTGCAGAATAAAGAACGGCCAAGTTATGATTTCTCTACTGAATTCCAGGTTGAGAGTTATTTGAACTATAAAGGTGATGCGTTTGTAAAGCGTTTTGATGCGAACTCATACCTGTATATATCGAAGGCTATGGACTATTTTGATCTTGCGGAACCGAGTGGTGAGCTGCGGACTGAGCTTTCACGTGCTAAGGCTGCGTTTCTGGTGATCTCGTTCTCGTCAGACTGGCTGTTTCCACCCTATATGTCCAGGGAGATAGTCTCTGCTTTGCGGCGGAATAATCTGGATGTCAGTTATGCAGAGATTCAATCGGACTACGGACACGATTCTTTCCTGCTGGAAGTGGAAGTACTGAGCCGGCTTATTGAGAACTTCCTGGATTACGCGGACCAGGTTGGGGCTAAAATCGATGAGTAATGATGTGAAGGAACAAGATATCCTCCAGTCAGTGCCAACTGAGCTGAGACGGATTATAGATATCGTAGAACCCGGCAGCAAGGTGCTTGACCTTGGATGCGGCGAAGGGCACCTGCTGAAAGCCCTCCAAAAGATCAAGCGTGCCAGGGTGCAGGGGATTGAACTCTCTGATGTGGCAATGCAGGAGTGTATTGCAAAGGGCCTGTTTGTATACCACGGTGACCTGGATGAGGGGCTCTCTGACTTCAGTGATAAGTGTATGGACTATGTTATCCTGACAAATACTCTGCAGGTATTGCACAGGCCGGACAAGTTGATAATGGAAGCTGCACGTATCGGCAAGAAAGCGGTTATTTCGATCCCGAACTTCGGGTATTGGAGGGTCAGGTTCCAGTTGATGTTCTGGGGGACGATGCCAAAGACCAAAGGACTGCCTTTTGACTGGTATGATTCACCTAACATTCACCTGACAACTATCCACGATTTCCGCAGGTTCTGTGGTGAACATAATCTGGAGATTGTAAGTGAGATGGACGAAGTAATCGGGGGTGGGGAAGCCAAGACAGTAACCACCAACCCCAATTTCTTCGCTGACTATGCGATTTTTGTACTTCAAGAGAAGGCCTGACTTCTGAAGGGAGACTGGGGGACTTGGGGATGGGGAGACTGGGAGACACATGCTTGCGGTTTGTGGTGTAGTGTTTGGATACCGTGCATTTTTCCCTTCCTGAAACCTGTCATCAGAAGAGACTGGGGGACTTGGGGATGAGGGGGACTGGGAGACATAGGCTTCCGGTATGCAGTGTGGTTTTATGAAACCGCGCATTTTTCCCTTCCTGAAGCCTGAAGTCTGAAGCCTTTTACTAAATACGGGGAGATATAACAAATGGGTAAATTGGACGGGCAGGTGGTGCTCGTTACTGGTGCTGGTAAGGGTATCGGTAAGGCTATTGTTGAATTGTTTGCGGCTGAAGGTGCTTTGATAGGTGCTTGCGGGCGCAATATGGCGTCACTCGATGCAGTGTGCAGCGATGTTGCCAGTGCCGGAGGGAAAGCTGTTCCGATAAAGCTGGACCTTCAGAGTGAGGAATCTATTGAAGCTGCAGCTGCTGAGTGTGTGGCTGAGCTTGGGCCTATTGATATACTTATCAACAATGCAGGGATTATTGCTTTGGATAAGCTCAATGATACTTCTGCTGAAGTCTGGGATGATATAATGTCTACCAATGTTCGGGGACCTTTCCTGATGTGCAAGGCTGTGGTGCCTTCTATGATGGAGCGTCACACTGGACGGATAATCAACGTTGGTTCAATGGCAGGCAGGCGGGGATATCCGGAGCAGGGGGCATACTGTGCTTCCAAGCATGCTCTTGTGGGCTATAGCAAGGTGCTGGCACTGGAGACCCAGAAATTTGGGATTCGTGTCCATATGTTGAGCCCGGGTGGAGTGCTGACGGAACTCTCCAGAGACCTTAGAGAGTTTAGAGGGGAATCTGAAGACTCTCCAGAGTGGATGACATCCCAGGAATGTGCTGAAGCTGCGATGTATCTGTGCACGCAGACCGGTGCAGCATTTACAGATGAGCTGGTGCTGCGCAGGTTTGCTTCGGAGCCTTGGCGGTAGTAACAAAAAGACTATTAACCACGGAAAACACGGAATACACGGAAAAAGACTTTGATTTTATGTATCGGGGGACTGATTATGATTGATGGCTTTGGCGAGGACGAAATCAATCCCCCTGGCCCCCTTCTCCAAGGGGGAAATGGTTGTGCCAGTCCAAGACTTGGCTCTATCAAGTGGGTTGGTAAAGCATCTCACAGAATCGTTGTTAATGTAGACCATCGCCCTGTCACTTCAAAAACTCACCCAATTGATGTTGCACCTGCATCTGCTTATCTAGACTTCAAAGAGTTGTTCGGATTCCGGTGTCCTCTAGATCTTGGGACTCTTCAGATAATGCAATTAGATACTGTGACTGGGGAGCCAATTGAACAGTGCGGGTTTGATGGGGCACTCAGTTTGTTTGATCTTCCTTTTCGGTTTGACTTCGATGATTTTTCCTCTGCAAAGTTTAACCACTGGTTTAATATTCCCGGTAAGTCTGTAAGCGGTAATTTGGTCTGGAGCCATGTTCAGACCGGTGATCAGGCATCTTATTATGCTGTGTATGTGGATGAGGTTGTGGATGATGAGCAGCAGTCTATTCCTCCCCGGCCTGTGATTGGCGACTGCGATGCTATTTACAGGGAGCACGGCGGTCTTATTCCTGGTTTAGTGACTTCAGCGCAGTTGGTTGACTTTGGTGGGGATGGACATTATGAGATGCTATTTGCGTTTTATAACGGCCAGATACTGAGGTATTGGAATTCTGATGGCAGTCCATTGCCTCCCTACGAGAACAGGGGATTTGTGATGGCTGATGGCGATGTTATGTATCAGCCTTTTGCCAAGCTCTATGTTGTGGACTGGAATGATGACGGGAAGCTGGATATCCTGCTGGGGACTGAAGGCGGTGGGAAGCTGTTTTGGTATGAAAATGTCTCTGAGAACAGCCAGAAGGCTGTCTTTGAGTCCAGAGGACAGGTTCTGGATAAAGATGGGATGCCTATAACGACTCCTGCTTCTCCCTGCAAAGAAATCCCCGATTACAAGTATGATTACTCTCCATTTGCCCAGGTGTGTGACTGGGATGGGGACGGCAGGGATGATCTATTGCTGGGTGGGTATGTTACAGGGATGATTTTCCACTACAGGAATATTGGCAGGAATCAGGATGGAACGCCTGTATTGGAGTATGCTGGGACTTTGGAAGCTGATGGGGAAGTTCTGGATGTGACCTGGGCAGCTAGTCCTACTGCTTTTGATTTTCGTGACTGTGGATTGTTGGACATTGTGTGTGGTTCACAGATGACACGTCCGAATGGTGGGCTGGATATCGATGCGCCTGCTCTGCATTATTTTAAGAACATTGGCTCAAAGAATTGTCCAAGACTTACTGAAGTTCCGTTTCCTGTTAAGGAGTCGGATATTATCAGGGGGATTGCTCAGCCCCGGGCTGTGGACTGGGACAATGATGGCAGGATGGACCTGATTGTATCGACAGACAAAATCATATTCCTTAGAAATATTGGCACAAACCAGGAGCCTTGTTTTGAGAAGGCTTACGTTATGGAATCTGAATGGGAGCATGCTTATCTGGGTTCTGTGATCGGTGCAGTTGATATGGATGGAATCGGTGCTTTTAGTATTATCAGTAACAGTGAAAGTGGTTCTCCCAGCTTTGCACGCAGACAGAGTGGAATAAATCCTCCGATGTTTGCTCCTGCTGAACCTTTGAAGACTGCTGATGGGCAGCTGATATATCATCCCTCTCTGACAGGTGACGACTACACTTCAAGCATATTGTATGACTGGCGAAATAGCGGAGTTGTGGACCTGTTTGTTGGTGATTCCCAGGGGCATTTGTTCTATTACCGGAATGATGGCAGTAATGAGAACATGCTGTTTGCTTCAGGAGAGCAGCCGAAAATCTCAGATGGCAGTTTTCTTAAGGTTGGAAAGCAGACAAAGGATGTGCTGAAGGACGGGAATGACTGGGGGAGCCATGCAGGGACAAGGACGACCCTTGCGGCTGCGGATATGAACGGGGATGGGATAAGTGATCTTGTTATCGGTTATGTTGTTGATGATGTAGATGGATATGTAGAGTATTTTGAAAATGTTGGAAGCAATGAATCCCCCTTGTTTGCTGAAGGACGGATACTTTTAAAAGACTGCGGACGAACGTTTGTGACTGTGACTGACTGGAACAATGACGGGCTGCCGGATATTATTGCAGGCTGGGGGACATCGCTGTTCTTTTGTCCTAATTCCGGTTCTCTTGAAAATCCTCAGTTTGGTGAGAAGATACCGATCAATCTACCTGTTAACATATACTATGCCTGCCCCTCTGTCTGTGATTTTGACAACGATGGTTCCGATGATCTGCTTATAGGGGGATCTTATGGATATGCCTATTTGCTGGATAGGACGTTTAGTGAATTGGGATATGCGGCTGCAGAGATAGTGTGCTGCGATGTCAGAAATCCTAATCATCTGCACTGAGTTCAGACCAACTAACCTCTACTACACGGAAATCCACAAGCAACTTACTTCGTTCACCTGATAAATCCTCAATACGGTTTCAAGGGAAAATTCACAAGAATCAAATAATATTATGCTTATTTGCCGTATAGACCCTAATGTGAGTTTGGTTATACATCAAGTTGGGTACTCAAAAAACAGGAACTAAATCTCTATTATGGTGTGATTCCTGCATTTATCTTGTAGCCTGACTGTATGTTGTGCTTCCGCCATAATGAATGGAGGAAGTTATTGTATGTATCTTTCAAACTAACCTTTTTAATTGCAATCATATTATTTGTCCAGGGATCAATGACAACTTGTTTGGCAGTGCAACCCCAGAAGGACAGAATACTGTCTCAGGAAGAGATAGCATTTCTGGTTGTTTTGAATAGATACAGGCAGCAATATAACCTGGCGCCTCTTCAAATTTCAAAGACTTTATGTGCTGCTGCACAATGGATGAGTACTGATCTTTCACGGCGTGAAGAATTTTCTCATACTGACAGCCTGGGTCGTACGCTGGGTAAACGGCTTTTGGCCTTTGGATATCATAGCAACGAAATACGTGAGAACATACTTGAAGGAACTCAATGGGGTATCGAAGCATTTGAGGACTGGCGCAATTCTCCTGGTCATAATGAAAACCTTCTGGCACCTGATTCTACGGAAATTGGGATTGCTTGCGTTCCTTCACCTGAATCCGAGATTCAGTGCTTCTGGACGTGCGTTTTTGGATCTAATGAGGTAGTTCCGCCACCGCCGTCAAGGCTTTGTTCTTTACTGCAGGGAACAGAGACTCAACTTCCCGATATGATTCGTGTACCTCTCAATCCAGGATCACCTCATCTTGCCTTTGCCGAGTCCAACAGGATTGCAGGCGACTTGCGCTTTACGGCTTTGCATGTTTCCAAAGGTGGGGCAGGTCTTCAGAATCACAATGCCTTGATTGAGACCAAGGGAAGAAATAGTTCATCTATTTCTATTGCACTTGACACACTGCGGAAAACAGATGACTTCCCGTCATGTATTCGTATTGACACTACCGGTCATGAAGATTTCACAGACAGCGTCGTTATTCCAATTCCCTCCCTGAAAGCTAACGGGAGCCGGAAAAGTTCATTTATAGCCAGTATGCCTTATCTGGCTGATGGTTCCCCCGGAACTGTTTACGGGTTTGTAACATATTCTGCAGACGAAAAAAAGTATGAGGTTTACCTGGCACAAGACAGCGCACGGGTTGGTCAGTTTGTGCTAAATGGCGAGAGTTATTATGTGTGGTTCCATGATTCAAATGGGGATGGCGTTTTTAGTAACAGAGATAAATGCATTGTCATCGTCCCAAGTCAGAATGCCGGGGATGACATACTGCCTCAGAACCCTAATTCGGATTCGACTGGAGCCAGTGTGATAGTGTTTCTTGGTGGAATAGCTAATATTCACCGGACTCCCTACATTGCAACATACAAAGATGGTGTGTTGACGCTAATGAAATATACCGGTCATCCGGGGTATATCAACTTCCCAGTTCCGATGAGTATTAGCGTCAGGAAATCGATTGGTAAAGCGTCTACATTCAGCAGGGTAATGGTAGACAAAGGACGCATGCCATGGTTACCGGGCTCCTACCAGCTCAACTCTATCAGGTCATTTACGCAGCCTGATGGATCGTTCTTTAGGATCTTCTATAATCAATACGCGGACACAGATACTACCATACCTGGTTTATTCAAATATACCAGGAATTTGGATATCATTTCGGGAAATACGACAGAGCTTGCTGTGTTTCCATTCCGCGTGTTGGTTAGGGCACATTTAGAAAAAGACCAGTTGGTTATTGAGTCCCGGGTAGCTACCAGTGATGGACGTGGAAATGTGGCTATTAATTCAGACAGAATGTTGTTTGAGTTCGTCGTGGCAGATTCCAATAATCGGCAGCTTCTTCGATCAGGCTTCCAGCAATCCGATGCAGCTACGGCAGTTCCATATAAGTGGCATATACCATCGGATGTGCACGGAAAAGTTACTGTGAAGATTGTGCCTCTTGCTGACAATAAGTTTCTTACAGAATACGAAACGGCGGATGTTAATATACCGTAAGATTACCCTTGGAATCCAGTTAAGCTGGGAATGACAGGCAGTGGGGTGTTGAAAAAGTCGGTAAAAACGTACCATCCAATTCCCTCTTTGAAGAGGCGAGGGTGGATGTGAATTATATGGCATGTTGAAACCTTGTATGTAGTAATAAATAGCATGCCTGTTACATCCCCCTCGTTCACTGCGTTCACGAGCCCCCTTCAAAAGGGGGAATATGCACCCATTTACTTCAATCATACACTAAGAGATTACCAGCAGATTTGTGTATGAAAATCACTTACTTTTCAACAGCTCCACTGCATCTCTTTATTATTACCATTACTTGGGAGGCATCCGTTATATAATGGACCCAGTATTCTAGACAATATTTTCTGCAAAAATAAGTTAGAATCTAGCTATGAGAAAACGCTACAGTTCCGATTTTAAAGTCCGTGTTGTGATGGAGGTCTTGAA
>Ga0073936_10001264_pt1 | contig 39319 bp, 35 predicted proteins | sample AliMusrvi5mmetaG_FD_87041 | JGI IMG/M metagenome (GOLD analysis project Ga0073936, IMG submission 87041) | Freshwater lake bacterial and archeal communities from Alinen Mustajarvi, Finland, to study Microbial Dark Matter (Phase II) - Alinen... | ecosystem: Environmental > Aquatic > Freshwater >...
CCATTTTGCAATGAAAGCAAGAATTTATCAGGCAGCATTGAAAGCAGCACATAACGAACTGATCAGGTTATCAACACCCAAAGCAGCATAATGACTAAAACAATGCGTAACGTGAGTGATTAAATGTGCCTTCTTTAATTATTTTCTCAACAGCTGTGATATAGCGATTTTCACCCGTTATTCTTGCCAGTTCTGCACTTGTGCGCACAAGAGTCCCGGAGTTACCGCACCACCAGTCATCAATACTATCCTGCATCCATTTCATGGGATTTTTTTCTACAAAATCCCATGCCTTTTTGGCTGCTGACAGACATTTTTGAGAATAGCCTGAATCCGAATTCTTAAATACTTCTGATGCAACTACCAATCCAAGCGCACAACGCGCTGCAACACCAATACCTTTGTTTACAGCTAAATGACGTGGCGGGGAATCAGGGATCCAGTCGGCTTTTATCCAAACCTGGACGCAGAAACTTCCATCATCATCCTGAAGTTTCAACAAATAGTCGGTTCCCCAGCGAATTTCCTGAAGAAGTGGCTCAACTACCAAAGGGTCTTTCATGTTTAATACTGCTATTCCCATCTGGCTTACTACTCCCCCAATGTCAAACGATTCTTTATCAGTTGATGTTGCATCGTGCCAGCCACCATATAGTTCCTTACTTGTTCCTGCCTGCTGTATTCTTACATTATTCGGTAGAGATCTGTATAAAGGCAGATTATTGTCATCCTGATGTTTTTTGTCGTTGTTCGGATTATTACATTTTTCGGGATAACATCGCTGATAATTCCAGAAAGAATGAAGCATATCCGGAATTGATAAATAGCCATTTTCTGATTTGAATTTTTTAAATATGTCGTTTGAAATCTCGACAGTTCCTTCTGTATAATCAGGTACCTTAATGGTATAAATTCCGGAATCGGTAATGGCTGAAATATCAGCAGAATACAAGAAAAACCCCCAGTGATAACCTTCAGTAATAAGAGTCCCACTTTTTATTGTTTCATTGTTTTTCTGAACGGAATAGCTAATTGGGGTGAGAATTTCTTTATCGGAGGAAAGGATGAATTTCTTTTTTGAATCGGGAGTCCATCCGGTCAATGGGTAGCATAATTTTATATTAATAGCCGAAAGACTTGAAATCAGTAAAAAGCTACAAATCAATATGAGAAAATGAGTCTTCATGATTAACCGTGGAAGCTTTAAAATAAGTAACAAATTTAGCGATTTTAATGAAGCTGTAACGGAAATTATGGAGCTATTACAGTTTTATCCGGCTCATCGGGATATGCCCTGCTCCATTGGATATGCAAAATCTGCTCTTTAAGGATATATAAAAGCTGATTGCCGCTAGTGCTGTTTTGCAATCAGCACTTTTTAGAAAGGAAGTGGAGTTCTCGAAAAATTGAATGTTTAAACCTCAAGGTTCAATTCCTTTAATTGAATCTCTTATTTGTTGTTCAGAAACGGATGGGTATTCACTTTTGTCGTAGATCAAAGAAAAGATAATCTGCTTATTGGTAGCATCAGACAATAAATGCAATGAAATAACCCTAACACCCCCACTTTTACCTCTTCCTTTAGATTTAATTGCTAACCGGATTTTGCGGAACCCTCCGCCCAGGCTAATTCCTATTTCTTGATTTACAGAAAGCTCATCCCTTAAACGAAACAGATCGTCAGGCAAAGAAGCATATCTTTTTCTGAGGCGCTTATATGCTTTGTCGAAAGTAGGAGTTGTTATGAAAAGTATATCACTTTTCATTTAGCAAATCATCAAGAGTTTTACCTTTACGCTTTCCCGCTTTGATTTCAAGAGCTTCTTTTGCCCCCTGCGATGTCTGATTAAGCAAAAGATTTCCTTTCGAAGTAACTGGATTTTGAGGTACTATAGTAACTACATCGTTTAACGAATGCAAAATGGTCAGGATACTTTTTCCCTTTGCCGTTTTTTCATTAATTGTGACTGAATATGTTGCCATTGCGTACTCTTATAAATTTGCACAGTAAAAGTACAATATTTAAATTAGTTTTCTGCTTCTGCAATTTTCAAATTGAATTTTCGTCAATATACATATCCTACACTTCAAAATATGGAAAAGCTGGCAGAAGCTGACGTTGATTTGAACATCATGACTGCATATTCGAAGCAGCAGGGGCGCAAGGTTAAAATATTAATGCACGAAACAGTACTTACAGCATTCTGCAAATTCAAAGTAGTATACCTGTATTAATATCATGCTCCATTCTAACACTCGTTTGCAATGACAGCTCATGAATAAGCATTTGCTGTTTATAGTTTAATACTTCTTGATTCTTTGATTTTAGTGATACTTCGAAGCGAATTTACAATACTCAATACCTGAATTTCAGAGGCTGTTATGCGATAAATGATGAGGTGTGATTCGAGAATAATCCACCGGTACATTTTAGATTTAGTAGGTAAGTGGCGGCATTCGGAGAAGAACTGCCAATTGAGTGTCAACCCATCAACAAGCTTCCAGATTTCGTCTTCATAAAGTTCTGCCTGCCTGATGCCAAAGGCCCCAATTCCGAATGTATAAATATGATCGAGGTTAAAGATAAATTCCCTGGAAACCCTTACAGGGAGTCTCTTTTCTTTCTCCATCCTTCTAAGATTTTTTTGGATTCCTCTATGGTGTAGAAAGGCCCCTTTTCGGCCTCTTTAATGCCTGCCTTAAACTCGTCGTGAGTAATCGGGTCTCCAGGTAAAGCCCAACTTCCTGTTTCTTTGGTTCTTGTTGTTTTTGTTTTCATATAGCCCTGTATTAAATTCCTAATGTAAAGGTATGAATTTTAGAATTATCCTTTAGTTCAGGTTTTCATTAATTTTGACCAATGGTTCATTGATCTTTAATTCAGTATATATTTAAAAGTGGTTTCCTCAAACCCAAAGGGTTTACATGTATATAGAAAGACTATAATGATTAAAAAAGTGCGATCCCAAAGGGATCGAATGCACTTCTGCAACATTTTCTTTCTATAAACATATGATGCCTCCGGCATCATCAATTCGGTGAAACGTATTACTTTTGCCGTATCAATAAATTACAAAGTGTCGAAAGAGCAGAGCTATACTAATGATCGGGAAATGCAAACGTCGGGCTTAAGGTCGGTCTTCCGTTCCCTGCAATACCGGAATTACCGGCTATTCTTCGCAGGTCAGAGTGTTTCGCTGATCGGTACATGGATTCAACGCATCGCGATGCCGTGGCTGGTTTACGACTTAACCAAGTCTGTATTTCTTTTGGGCCTAGTCGGATTTGCCGGACAGATACCTACTCTATTGCTGTCTCCGTTTGCAGGGGTAATCACCGACCGTTGGAACCGATACCACATCCTGATTGGCACTCAAATACTTGCCATGTTGCAGGCTGTCATTTTAACCGTACTGGTTTTCAATAAGTCGGTCGAAGTCTGGCATATCGTGTTGCTCAGCAGTTTCCTGGGATGTGTCAATGCTTTCGATATTCCGGCACGTCAATCGTTTGTAGTGAAGATGGTCGAAAAGAAGGAAGATCTGAGTAATGCCATCGCCCTCAATTCGTCGATGGTTAACGGCGCCCGGTTACTCGGACCCTCGGTTGCAGGTGTACTCCTGGCCACCACAGGTGAGGGGATTTGTTTCCTGCTCAATGCCTTAAGCTATATTTTTGTGATTTGGTCGCTGCTGCTCATGAAAGTTACGCCTTTTGAAAAAAAGGAGACCAACAATTCAGTTTTAACGGAATTTAAAGAAGGCTTTACCTATACCTTCAGTTCGATTCCCATTAAATACACCGTTCTTTTACTGGCGCTGGTCAGCTTAATGGGAATGCCCTACACGGTACTAATGCCTGTTTTTGCCAAAGATATCCTTCACGGAGGATCACATACGTTCGGCTTTTTAATGGGAGCATCCGGCTTTGGAGCCTTGTCGGGAGCGTTTTACCTGGCCTGGCGTAAAAGCCTTACCGGTCTGGACAAGGTGATTCCTATTGCCTCTGCAACCTTTGGACTCGGGCTTATTCTATTTTCTTTTTCGCGTTATTTTCCATTATCTTTGGCTCTTATGGTGATCATCGGCCTGGGGATGATGTTACAAATGGCCACCAGCAATACCATTATGCAGACCCTGGTCAGCAACGAGATGAGGGGTCGGGTGATGAGTTTTTATACGATGGCTTTTATGGGTACGGCTCCCTTTGGCAGTCTGCTGGCAGGAAGTTCAGCAAAGTTTATTGGAGTGCCTTCTACAATTCTAATCGGTGGCATATCCTGTATCGTGGGGGCAATTTTCTTCACCCGCAAGCTTCCTGAAATAACAAAAGCGATAAATGTACACAACAAAAAAGAAGGAATATATGGCTGACATTGAAAAAGAAAAAGAAATGGGTCATGATTCTATAAAGAATCTGCAACCCATCCGCTTATTAAAGCCAGTGTTTGATCATGAGGGAAGTCTTCAGCAGGCACTGGAGAACAGGCAAACGATCAGGCAAATAAGTGATCGTAAACTGTCACTTCAGGAGCTTTCCAATCTGCTTTGGGCCGCAGGAGGGGTAAACCGTATAACGGGTCCCTTTGGCATACCCGGGAGAACAGCAGCATCAGCCAGTAACTCTCAGGAAATAGATATTTATATAGCCATGGAAGAAGCTACATATTGCTATGATGCAATTCATCACCAACTGGTTCAGGTTATCGGAGAAGATCTGCGCAGGATGGCCATTGGGGCAGGTCAGGCCAGCTTTGGGGATAAGGCACCGGTTCGCCTCATTTATGTAGCAGATATCCATAAACTGGCGCATACTGCCGGTTATCAGGAGCCGGGCCTGCAGGATCCTGAAGTACAAAAGGCCTATTATTTTGTTGATACCGGTCTTATAGCCGGAAATGTGTATCTGTTTGCCGCTTCGCAGGGGCTGGCCTGCTGGTTTCATAACTGCAATAAACCTGGACTTGCAGGGAAATTAAATTTACGATCTGACCAGCGGGTACTCTTTGGCCAGACCGTTGGATATCCGATAAAAAACAACTAAAATACTGAATATGGAACTGAACAATGAATTGAAAGAAATATTGAATCCGTGCAAAACAGCACTCTTGATATGGGACGTGCAAAACATGCTGGTGCAGAATATTTTTGATACCGAAGAATTCTTAGTCCACACCAATAAGGTAATCTCATTGGCAAGGAAAAACAATGTGCCGGTGATCTTCTCGAAAATCACTCCGCTTCAGGAGCGGTTCGAGTCTCCCGTACGCAGATACTTTATGAAGAAGAGGCTTATGTCCCTGAAGCCTATACCCAATGCATACGAATTAACCATCGGGCCAACGGATACGGATGTCGTGATTCCAAAGAACACAGCAAGCATGTTTATTGGCACTAATTTCGAAATGCTTCTGCGGAATGCAGGGATAACGACCCTGGTAATAACAGGTATTGCTACTGAATTTGGAGTGGAATCAACGGCCAGGGATGCCGCAAACCGTGGGTTCTTTCCTGTAATCATCAGCGATGCAGTTTCCTCTTACAATCAGGAAGGACATTTCAGGTCACTTGAAAACTTAAAGGCCCTGACAATCCTCCTGACGACAGAAGAATTAAATATGCTTTGGAATACAAAGGATTGAGTCTCTGAGAAGTCAAATATAAAAAATGCAATCATCTTCATGCTGGCGGACCAAGATACCATCCAACAGCTAGCGGACACAAATACATGATAATCAGGCAATATATTTGGTGAAACTTAGTGTCTTAATGTCTTTGTGGCAAGAAAAGGAGTTTCCGAAGAGGACTCAATTATTGAATAAAGAATAAAGTCTGCCTAAACATGTTTATGTTGAAGTGTAACTGCAATAATATTATTAATTTGGTATTAATCCATTTAGATATTGGTTAGTCTATAACTGATATAAATGTTTAATTTTACAGAAGAATTTTCCCACATTTGATTAAAATATGAAGTTTAACATCTCCCATTTGTCTGGCATAACCATTCTGGCACTTACACTATTTGCCTGCAAGGACAAGACACCCGAATCACAAAGTGCAAAGCAAAGACTCAGCAAGCTTAAAGTAGAAGGTTTCATTGTAAAGCCATCTGTGTTAGATCAGTCCATTACCATTTCGGGAACAATAAAGCCCTATGAAGAGACTGTGATCATGCCTGAAGTCCCCGGGCGGGTGGTAGCGATAAACCTGCAGGAAGGAAAAACCGTGAAAAAGGGAACGGTGTTGATCGAGCTCTTTAATGATGATTTAAAGGCTCAGTTGCGGAAGTCTCAGGCTCAGCTTCAGATTGCAGAAGAAACTCTGAAACGTCAGACTGAACTGATCAAAGTGAATGGAATTAGCCAATCGGATTATGACCAGGCAGAGTTGGAAGTAAAATCAATCACTGCTGACATCGAAGTGTTGAATGTCCAGATTGGAAGAACAAAAATAAAAGCTCCGTTTGATGGTACAGTCGGATTACGAAATGTAAGCCTGGGCGCTCAGGTCTCGACCACTACTGCTTTGGTTACACTCCGTGAAGTGGACAAGCTGAAGCTGGACTTCAGCGTTCCGGAGAAATACAGCAGTGAAATTAAGCCCGGAGCCAAAGTACAGTTTACTATACAGGGGGGAAATGAAAAATACGATGCTGAGGTAATTGCTTCAGAACAAGGTATTGAGGCCTCTACCCGGAATCTGAAAGCTCGTGCGCTTATAGAACACCCTTCGCCAATACTGACTCCGGGAGCTTTCGCCACGGTTGAATTGCAACTTGAGAAGATTAACGAGGCGCTGATGATTCCAACCCAGGCAATTATCCCTCAGGAAAAAGTCAAAAACGTTATTGTTGCCAAACATGGCAAAGCTAAATTTGCAATAGTAACTACAGGTATCCGAAAGTCTTCGAAAATTGAAGTCTTAAGCGGGATCAATCCGGGAGATACTATTATCACCACCGGACTACTATTCCTCAAACCAGGTTCAGTGCTGAGTTTTTCGACTGTTAAAAGAGATTCGATATGAACATATCCGATTTTTCGATCAAGCGTCCGGTTGCTTCTATCGTGATGAGTTTGATTATCATACTATTTGGGGTAGTCGGGTATAATTTTCTGGGCATACGTTTATATCCTGCTATCGATCCGCCAATCATTAATGTACAAACCTCATACGCAGGCGCTAATCCGGAGATCATGGAATCGCAGATTACCGAGCCGCTCGAAAAGGCGATCAACGGGATTGAAGGGGTCAAATCTATATCATCCAGTTCAGCTGTTGGAAGCAGCAATATTACCGTAGAATTTAATGTTGGGGCTGACCTGGAAAGGGCAGCAAACGATGTGCGCGACAAGACCGCCCAGGCAACCAGAAGTTTACCCATGGACATTGATGCTCCTCCGGTGGTAAGTAAATCGGATGCCAACAGTGATCCGATCATTACCCTGGCCGTACAGAGTACAACAATGAATGCCTATGAATTGAGTGATTATGCTGAAAATATACTTCAGGAAAAGTTTCAAACCATTCCGGGCGTAAGCTCGGTGGGCTTGTACGGACAAAAACGTCCTGCCATGAGACTTTGGCTCAATCCGGATAAAATGGTTGCCTATAACGTGACCGCCCAGGATGTTTATACGGCAGTGAATAAAGAAAATGTTGAGCTGCCAGGAGGAAAAGTCAGGGGTAATGCCACTGAACTGATTGTAAAAACCTACGGAAGATTAGTTACTGAAGATGAATTTAATGACCTGATTATCCGGCAAACCGATGATCAGGTGATTCGTTTCAAAGATATTGGCAATGCAGTACTCGGACCTGAAAACGAAGAGACGGGTGTTAAACTTAATGGTGCCGATGGAATCTCCCTGGCTCTTATTCCTTTACCAGGTGCTAATGCAATACAGATTGCCGATGAATTTTTTCTACGTCTCAAAGAAGTCAATAAAAATCTACCTTCAGGACTGATTATCGATGTTGGTTATGACCGTTCTAAATTTGTAAGGCAGTCAGTACAGGATGTTACTGAGACGGTTTTCATCGCCATTGTATTGGTGGTGATCATCATCTTCCTGTTTTTCAGGGATTGGATTATCGCCCTTCGTCCTTTGATAGACATCCCGGTATCACTTATCGGGTCCTTCTTTATCATGTACATTTTCGGGTTCTCCATCAATGTTCTTACCTTATTGGCAATTGTCCTGGCTACAGGGCTGGTCGTTGATGATGGCATTGTAGTTACCGAGAATATCTTTAAGAAGAGGGAGGCTGGTATGGATAAATGGAATGCTGCACTCTACGGTACACGTGAGATATTTTTCGTAGTTATTTCAACTTCTCTTACACTGGCGGTTGTATTTATACCGGTGATATTCCTTCAAGGGTTTACAGGCCGGTTATTCCGTGAGTTTGGAATAGTCCTGGCCGGTGCCGTGCTTATTTCTGCTTTTGTTTCACTGACACTTACCCCTGTCTTAAACATCAGACTTGGCGGATCAAAAATTGGTCATTCACGTTTTTATCACAAGACCGAACCGTTCTTCGTGGGATTAGATCGGGGATACCGTCGATTGTTAGGTTTTTTCATGAAACGTAAATGGGTCTCATTTGCAATCCTGGCAGCATGTTTCGCCCTGGTGTATTTTCTTTCAAAAGTCATCAAATCAGAGCTGGCACCACTGGAGGATCACAGTATTATCCGGGCTGCACTTACAGCACCTGAAGGAACAGACTTTAATGTGACTTCAGACATGCTCGATGGTATTGCACAACAGGCCATTGACAGCATACCGGAAGCAAGGTTGGTATATGCAAGAATGGGTGGGGGAAGTACCAATACGGGAGGTCTAAACATATTTCTAAGTGAACCAAATCAACGAAAAGCGACCCAACAGCAGATTTACGATAAACTTGCCAAAAAGTACAAGCGAATTTCAAAAGCAAGAATTATTCCAAGCCAGGAACAGACCATTACAACTTCGCTTGGCGGAGGTGGTCAATTACCTGTTCAGTTTGTTATTCAGAATTTAGATTTCGATAAAATACAGGAGGCTTTGCCCCGTTTTCTTGATGAAGCAAGGAAAGATACTGTTTTCAGTAACGTGGACGTCAATCTGAAATTCAATAAACCGGAGATTAATCTGACCGTAGATCGGCTTAAAGCGACTAATCTCGGTGTTAATGAAATAGATATCTCGAATACCCTGCAGTTGGCGCTTAGCGGTGGCAGGTACGAATATTTTCTTCGAAATGGAAAACAATATCAGGTCATCGGGCAGGTTGAACGCCCCCAGCGAAGTATGCCGGCTGATTTAACTTCGCTATATGTGAGAAACAAGAGCGGAGAATTGATCCAACTCGACAACCTGGTTAAAATGGAGGAAAACAGCAGTCCTCCAACCCTGTATCACTTCAACCGGTATAAGGCAGCAACTGTATCTGCTTCGCTTGCCGAAGGCCATACATTAGGTGAAGGTATTGCCGAAATGAATAAAATTTCAAAGAAGGTTTTGGATGAATCCTTTCATACCGATCTGTTTGGGCCATCCAGGGATTTTGCAGAGAGCAGTTCAAATATATCCTTTGCATTGATATTTGCCTTAGTGCTTATCTATCTGATTTTGGCAGCTCAGTTTGAAAGCTTCCGCGATCCGTTCATCATCATGCTAACTGTTCCCTTAGCTATTGCCGGGGCCTTACTATCACTCTGGATTTTTGGAAAAACTTTGAATATCTTCTCAGAAATCGGTATCATCATGCTGATCGGTCTGGTAACTAAAAACGGGATATTGATTGTTGAATTTGCCAATCAAAAACGCGAACTTGGATTGAGTATTCCTGAAGCAGCCTTTGAATCTGCAGTGGCCCGTCTTCGTCCTATCTTAATGACTTCGCTGGCTACTATTTTTGGAGCTATGCCCATAGCCCTTGCATTGGGTGCAGGAGCATCAAGTCGTGTTCCATTGGGAATTGTAGTGGTTGGCGGTTTATTATTTGCACTGATTCTAACGCTTTTCATTATTCCAACCATGTATGTCCTAATGGCGGATAAGAAACTGGAGCATGAATTTAAAGAGGAAGAAGTGGTTAAAATTAATAATGATCAGGTAGCGCATTAAACGCTGCCCGTATAAATAAAATCAATGAGAAAAGGAGTTTTAATACTTATCCTGTCGATTGGGTTTGTACCTGTACTATTCGCACAAAAACTGATAACGGTGGATAATGCAGTTGGAATTGCACTAAAGAACAGCTACGATATTTTGGTTTCCAGGAACGATGCAGACATCGCTAAGATGAATAATACTGCAGGGAATGCAGGTATGTTGCCTACTGTTGCAGCTAATGGTTCTGACAATTACTCCGTTAATAATTCGTATATCAAACAATACCCTGTCAGTGAAATCAATTCTTCGAATGTCAGTACAAATGCTGTCAATGCGAATATACAACTTAACTGGACCTTGTATGACGGGGGCAAAATGTTTGTTACAAAAAACAAACTGAACGAAATTGAAGCGTTGGGTGGGCTTCAGTACCGGACACAGATAGAACAAACCGTATATGATGTAGTGGTTGCCTATTTCAATGTGGTCAAACAGCAGCAGCAACTTGTCTCGTTCAATAAGGTGATTTCCTATAATCAGGAAAGGGTCACCATTCTGCAAACCAGTTTTAATGCAGGTTCAACAGCCAAAAATAACCTGCTGCAGGCTAAGATCGACTTAAATGTTTCGAAGGAGAATTCGATTGCTCAGCAGAGCATCATTATTTCTTCTAAACGAAACCTTAACCAGATACTTAGCCTGAATATTGACTCAACAGCCTATGATGTGATTGATTCAATTCCGCTTATGTATAAACCAAATAAGGCAGACCTGCTTAATAAGATCTACACCAATAACACCAATGTATTGAGCTTTCAGAAGGAAATTGATATTGCAAAACTGAGTGTTGATGAATTTAAAGCCAACCGGTTACCTAAGGTTAATTTTAATACCAGTTATAATTATCAGTTCACCAACAATTCTTCCGGGACGACCTTGCTTAGCAGATATTATGGTCCCCAGGTTGGCGGAAGTATCTCTATCCCGATTTTTCAGGGAGGTAATATCAACCGTTTGATTGCTACATCGAAGATTCAACTCGAATCGGCACATTACAATCTGGAAAACAGCAAGATTCAGGTCAATACTCAGCTTGAGAATGCATTGACAGACTTCGAGAACCAGGAACACCTGCTTGCTATTGAAAAGGAAAATACGGATCTTGTTAAGGAAAACCTTGAAATATCGATGCAGCGTCTTCGGTATGGGCAAACTACAGCTTTGGAAGTCAGGCAAGCCCAGCAGAGCTATGAGGACTCATTTACACGTCTGATCAACTTTAAATACAATTTGAAGGTTGCTGAAACCAAACTTAGACAATTGATCGCAGAGTTATAGGTTTCAGGAAAACTCAGTCAACATATTGGTAATTCCGATGTTTTAAATCAATATCTCATTTTTATAAGAATTTCAATAATGTCGAAACTCATCTCTTCGCTAAGTATCAAAGGTGTCACCTTGAAAAACAGATTAGTTGTATCGCCGATGTGCCAATATTCTTCTGTTGATGGATTTGCAAACGATTGGCATTTGGTACATCTGGGCAGCAGGGCTGTTGGCGGAGCGTCGTTAATTATCCAGGAAGCAACAGCAGTTTCTCCGGAAGGCCGCATCACACCTGCCGATCTGGGTATCTATAAAGATGATCATATTGAAAAGTTACAAAGAATTAGCCGGTTTATTCATCAGCACGATTCGGTAGCTGGTATTCAGCTGGCACATGCAGGAAGAAAAGCAAGTTGCGCTACTCCCGGTAACGGAAGCAAACAGCTCAAACCTGAAGGAGATGGCTGGAAGACGATAGCACCTTCAACTATTGCCTTTAATCCGGAAGACGATGCTCCACAGGAACTCGATATTGATGGAATTAGTAAGGTAATTGGCGATTTTAAAGCTGCAGCCCAACGGGCTGTTCAGGCAGGCTATAAAGTCATAGAAATACATGCGGCACATGGTTACCTGGTACACCAGTTCCTTTCACCATTAAGCAATTACCGGACGGATAACTATGGGGGTAGTTTTGAAAACAGGATACGTCTGCTGTTGGAGATTATTAGCGCAGTTCAGGAGGTATGGCCTGAAAACCTTCCCTTGCTGGTGCGCATATCGGCTACCGACTGGGCAGAAGGTGGCTGGAATATTGAGGAAGCAGTGAAGCTTTCAGCCATCTTAAAACAGGCAGGTGTTGATTTGATTGATTGTTCTTCGGGTGGTCTTGTACCTTATGCAAAGATTCCGCTTGGACCCGGATACCAGGTTGCTTTTGCTGAACGCATTAAAAAAGAAACCGGCATTTTGACCGGTGCAGTTGGTATGATAACAGAAGCGCAACAGGCAGAGGACATTCTGGCGAACGGGCAGGCCGATCTTATCCTCATTGCCAGGGCTTCACTAAGGGATCCTTATTTTGCGCTGCACGCTGCAAAGTCACTGGATGATGATATTGTCTGGCCATTGCAATACCAAAGAGCAAAATTGTAATTTGAACACCACTGAAAGAGATTAAATGGAAGAATAGAGATAAGCAAAGATCTTTTCCCAGGTAACCTCCAATTCTAATTTACCAATTGAAACTCATTCAATGCTTTTTGAAGTGTTTCCTTAAATACACTAGAGTCCTGAGCACCGCTCACTGCATATTTTCTATCCATTATAAAGTACGGGACTCCCCGAACACCTAATTGTCTGGCCTCTGCTCCGTCATTGATCACATCCTTAGAATACTGGTCTGTTTTAAGCACCTGGATGACCTCCTCCGTTGGAAGCCCCGCTTCTGTGGCCAAACGAATCAAAGTTATGTGATCGCTCATTAACTCCCCTTCAGTAAAATAGGCTTTAAAGAAGCGTTCTTCAAGCTCATCGGTTAGATTGTATTTCTTGGCAAGCTGAATCACCCGATGGGCATCAAAAGAGTTGGCAATTCTGGCTTTCTCGAAATGGTAATCCAGACCAATGAGTTTGGCTGCTTTGGTCATGTTATCGTGAACCATAACTGACCACTCCCTGGTTTGTCCTTTCAGCTCAGCCAGGTAGGAATAAACATCAAGTTCAGATTCAGATTTCTGGTTGGGATTTAACTGATAACTATGCCATATCACCTCGACATCATCTTTACGGGATAGGGAATTAAGAGCAGTTTCAAATTTCCGTTTCCCAATATAGCAGAACGGACACAATACATCACTCCATATTTCAACCTTCATTTTTTATTGCATGACTTCTTCCATTTAAACATGATCTGAAAACAGATGGAAGCATCTTAAGTTCAAATCATACGAATTACATTATGACGAATTACACGAATTAATATGAATTACACGAATTATTGATTGGAATGATCAGGAAGGTTAAAATGGAAGACTGAACCTTTTCCTTCTTCGCTTTCGACCCATATTCTTCCACCGTGTTTTTCAATAAAATCTTTGCACAACAACAGACCAAGTCCTGTGCTGGGCTCACCATCTGTGCCAGTTCGGCTGGTATATGCGTCAAGGTGAAAGAGTTTGTCAAGAAGGTCTTTATCCATACCGATGCCGCTATCCCTGATTGAAATTTCAATTCCATTGCCGTTAACTGACTGTGCATTAACAGATATCTTACCCCCTTTAGCCGTAAACTTCAAGGCATTGGTGGCCAGGTTACGAATGGTGGATTTAAGCATATTCTCATCAGCATAAACTTTCATATCGATGGGGATGGAACAAGTGAACTCAATTCCCTTTTTATTAGCTGATTCCAATACTAAATGCAGACTTTCATTGATTTTAGGAACTAACAGTAACGGTTTGGGATTAAACGGTGTGAGGCCCCGCTGCATTATTGACCACTCCAATAGATTTTCAAGTAGTTGGTAAAGATTTGTTGCTGATTGTCTTAACGAAAAGGCCATTTCCTGAATCTGGCTTAGGGTCAGGGTAGGCAATTCTTCGACCATCATTTCCGTAAATCCAAGGAAGGAACTGAATGGGCTCTTCAGGTCATGAGCAATGATGGAGAAGAATTTATCTTTTTCCGCATTTATTTTATTCAGATTATTTTCGCTTTTCTGTAATAATACAAGCGCATCTGATTTCTCCTTTTCAAGTTGTTTGGTTTGAGTAACATCCCTTCCTGTTCCCACTATACCAATCAAATTTCCATCTTCGTCTCGTATCGGAGCTTTATGAACATCCAGAAAAAGAAACTTCCCCTGAATATTTCCATATTCATCAAATTGCCTGGGTTTTCCTTCTTTTATGGTCAGGATATCGGTCTCAGCGCAAATCTCGCCAAAGGTATGCCATTCTATATTTTCAGGATGTGCTTTCCTTTCCCGGGCCGCAAAATAGTCATCTGTTTTCCCGATGGGTTCATTAACGTTTTCAGCAATTAATAGCCTGTTGCACATTGTTTTGTTGACGAAAATATAGTGGTTGTTGATGTCTTTTGCCCACAGAAAATCCTCGGTATTATCTGCCAATAACCTGAACATAGCCGACATTTGGCGATAACGTTCTTCCCCTGCCTGAATTTCTTTTTGCCAGGTAACTTGTTTGCTAATATCCTGTATTACAATAAGCCTGCTTCCTGACTGGTTCTTTATTGTGTGTTTAAGTATCCTGAATGTTTTAATTTCATTATTACATTGAATCTCTTCTGTCTGCTCCTTGGTTTCATGATTAATCGCTGCATTCAATAAGCCTGATTGAGTTGCTCCAGCAGTTTGAATAGTCAATCCGATGATGTTATTGTTTCGGATACCTAAAAATGATATGGCGGCTCCGTTAATATCCTGTATCCTGTTTTGTCCGTCAATGACAAGGATACCGTCAGGTAATGTTTCAACAAGTGTTTCACGTGCCACAGGTACCAGATCGAGAAAGCGGATATTTAGTATGGCATAGGCACCCAGAACCCCACTCAGGATGATACTTACGGGAGTGATGTCTAAACCCTTTACAGGATTGTTCCCGGTGAGGTAAATGATACTTACGATCCAGGGGCAAAAACCAGCAATAAATACGATCATTCCCTGAGAACTGAATGGATTATTCTGATGGATAATAAAATTGAAAAGGAAAACAGATGCCAATAGCAACATGAGGTAGGTATTGGCAATATATCCAATCCAAAATGCGATTCCATGGTGATATACCATGAGATTCGTCATCGGAGATATGTCTGAAAAGCCTGTCCAAATGAGGTTATGGCTTTCGTTGGTAAAGGTTAGCAGAAGAGTAATTAAAGGAACAATAAATAGCAGCAGGATATGTTTCCGGGAAAGGAATTTGTCATTACCCGTAAATCGAAGTACAAAGATCAGGTAAAGCACTGGAGTAGTAATCCCTCCAATAAATTCAAGTTTTGACCAGAAAACTTTATTGGCGATGGTAGGTGCAGCAGCTTCAAATATAAGACAGAAGGCACCAAATCCCGCAGCAATCATTAGAAAGGCAAGTTCACTGGCACTTTTTACCGATCGTCGTTGCCAGGCAAGAAAAGCTATTGAAAAGGATACTATTGTCGATGCAAGAAAGAATAGGGAATATGGGGTAAAAACCATGTTCATGGTCGGTTTCTGATTATATGATCTATACTAATTGGACAAAGGTAATTATGTAAGTGGAAATACCCTTATTTTTGTTGGCGTCTTTGCAAATTTTGCATTGCATTTTAATAAAAACACAAACCACTTTCTGGAATAAAATTTACTCCCGAACAACGTCTGTGTTACATCCCAGTACCGGTAAGGGACGCTCTTTAAGCAATTCGGATTTATACCACAAAATCAACAATTAAGTTAATATAGTTTAGGCGTATATCTGTTTGAAGGATCAAAGAGAAGCGTATCACTAAATTATTTGCATTTTTTTCTTCTAATAGTCTTGTAGCTGAATTGAGAATATTATTTTTATCCTTTGGAATTAAATCAACTTTACAAATAAACCATTTAAACTATGCAAAACAGGAGAAAGTTCTTACAGGTTTCGGCTGCAGGATCAATTGGTATGATGCTATTGGGTTCTGCCGGATGTAAACCAGCGGTTGTTGATCGCAAAACATTCGGAGTTGGGTTACAGATGTATACCATTCGTGATGCCATGAGTGCAGATGCTTTAGGATCATTAAAAAGAGTTTCAGCCCTTGGATATAAAAACCTGGAACTTGCAGGTTATGCTGATGGCAAATTCTATGGCTTTGCACCTGCCGAATTCAAAAAAATAGTCAATGATCTGGGCATGGATGTCGTAAGCAGCCATACCAATGTTGAGGCAGCTGGTGTTACCCTCGATAATGCAAAGATAATGGCGGACAAACATGCTGAACTGGGAGTTAAATATTGTATTCAGCCCTGGATTGAAGAGAAGGATCGCAACATTGAAACCTACAAAAGAATGATTGCCAACTGGAATGAAGTGGGTAAAATCATGAAAGCCGATGGAATCCAGTTTGGATATCACAATCACAATTTTGAGTTCACTAATCTCAATGGAGTTGTTCCTTACTTTGATATCTTCATGCCGGAAATGGACAAAGACCTTATCACCATGGAGCTTGATCTGTTCTGGGCAACTAAAGCAGGACAGGATCCCGTAGCCATGTTTAACAAGTACCCAGGTCGATTCCAGAACCTGCATTTCAAAGATATGAAGACCAAAGAAGCCCCATTTTTCACCATCATTAAGGATGATATCTGTGCCGTTGGGGTAGGGGTTATTGATTTCAAAAAGATCTATGCTGCAAGAGAGATTGCGGGAATGAAATACCTGTATGTTGAAGATGATAATCAGGGAAATGGTAAAACATTTGAAACTCTGGAAACCAGCATCAATAATATCTGCTCCAAAATAGAGGTATAATTGGATAAGCAGCTTTTCCAAAGCTTTATTCCAATCTGTAAAGCTTTGGAAAAGTTTAATATTGAGGGTTCAGATCGTAGGATTTGGACCCTTTTTCTTCTCATAGTTCAGATTATTACAAACAAATGAAAAATAAACATATAGACACATAGGACACATAGAAAAATTTAAAATAACATTTGAACTATGTGCCCTATGTGTCTATGTGGTTAAAAATTTATACAGGAGAATGAAGTGTACTCAAACCCGGGAAATTAGATAGTTTATGTTTGACGATGAGAATGAAATGAATTTCGAAGATCTCCCGATATATAAAAAGGGTGAGGAGATTTATGAAGTGGTTGATCATATCTGTGAGCTTATTCCGGATGATAACGAAATGCTGGGGCATGTTAAAGGGGTGATGCTCGAAGACGCCATGCTGCTGACAGTTAAAGTGGCAGGAGCTCATGGTGGCCAATTGTATGATATCAAAATGGAAGCAGCAGCCATTATCCGTAAAGCAGGACGTGAATTAATGATTCAGAATCACTCTCTTGAGATGTTTGGTTTTGAACATGTCGAATACTTTCAGATTGTAAGAGATCTCCTGGAGGAATACCGGTTTTTGTTTATTGATTGGGTTGCGAAATTCGATCCTACAGATTATATCATCGATCGTTGGGGGCTTTTCAATCCTCCGGGTGTTGGTCCTTTTGACCATGACCCGGATGATGATATTCCATTTGACGGGTTCGATGATTTGTAACCTGAAACTAAGCTTGTAATATATCTTTTAATAGTGTATCCCCGAAACATAAACCCATTTCTGGTTTTCACGCTTAAAGAGTGACTTCTCATGTATTTCCTGCATTTTCCCCTCTTCAAGATAGAGGGCACGGAACTCTACGTATCCAGTATTATCTGTAATTTCTCCACCCTGAGTATTTAGAATCACCAGTCCCATCCATTGAACCGATTCTGCCCATTTTTTGATCTGTTTACGCTCTTTTATAGGACGGTTGTCGGAATGATGGCTTTGCATCAGATAATCCACATTAGCCGTCGTAAAGGCCGCATAACGCGACCTCATCAACTCAAGGCAAGTTGTCGCCTCCCGCTTGCCACTAATTATTAATCCGCAGCATTCAGAGTAACCAAGAGGCATCCCGCAAGGACAAGTTTTGTTCATATCAGTATTCGTTTCATTTGCCAAGGGCCACATTGGAACCCAATATTACAGGATATAGATAAAAGTTATCCGTAAGGATTGATCAAACAGATGTTTGTTTAAAACGACTTGCTTATTCTTCCATAAATCTGGAAGTGATCTGTTGGGTATTGTTTGACAGGGTGAGCAGATAGGCCCCTTTTGGCAATCCAATTTGCAGGTGACTGCTATATGATGTTTCATCTACTAGTCTTGAGAACACCGTTCGCCCTGTCATATCTGATATTTCAATACGGGTATATGCAAATCCTGAATCAATCGTAATTTCTCCTTTGGCCGGATTAGGGTATATTTTCACCTGATCGTTCTTTAGATTCAATGTTTCTGCCGAAGCTGTGTTGTTCTGAATAAAGTCAAATGATCTTAGCTTAAACAGTTTTGCAGTCCCGGTTCCAACAAAACGGAGATAGACATCATGACGCCCTGACGAAGGGGTTACTGCAGAAGTAAAAGTATTGAAGGTATTTAAGCTGCCTGTACTGTTGATTTTGCATTCACCCATTTTTATTCCTGTTGCAATTGAATCGAGCCAGATTTCAACTGTACCACCAAGCGTTGAGGCAGCAGTTATCTCAATCTGATCCGCAGATTTCTTATACTGCTCGTTGCCAAACTCAACTCCGGCATATAAGGCCCAATCCTGATTGTGGATGTTGTCCAGATCTAAAATACCGTCAGAAGATTTAACACTGTTCGTTCCCCATTGGTTGGCCGGACACTCAGCCATGATGGGTGTATAGGCATCACGGTAGATGTATAAATCAAAATCAGCCGTTTTCTTTTGTGCATATAGTCCCTGACGGTTACCGATCCATCCATTATAATCAGATTGAGTCTTATCCAATGCCGAAACATCGATTGATTGGCCGACTTGTGTCCAAACGTTGCCGTCACTGCTGTAATATGCAGTAAGAACATGGCTTTTACGCACCAATTTTAACCAAAGAATATTCCCAATTGTATTTGGTGTTTCATAATACGTAGTCCCGAATGAAAAGGAAACCACTTTTACTCCGTTATTGAATGAAGAATATAGCTTAGCATTTACATTTGCAGTTCCATCTAATCCATTGGTTATTCTTAATCCTGCCTCCTGACCAATGGCCAAAGCATCAAAATCGAGCCTTGTGATTAGTGAATAGGCATGCTCGGCATCATTCTTAAACATGTGCTTCTGTGCGGTGCCCGGCTTTAACCTGAACCATCCCGGACGCTCAGTCAACGAATACATGCTCGAAGGCGTCTTTCCGAAGAATTGCCATTCAATATTGATTAGCGAGGCATCAAAGAAATCAGATTTGGGAACCATCCATGGAATTCCATTGCTTGGCAATTTAGGTGCCGTTAAAGGACTATTGATCGGCCATTGTATCGTAGGTTTCCCGGCAGTACTCCAGGTAACGGGACACAATAAACCCTGCCTTCCCTGTCCTTGCCATTCATCGTTTGACCAGGTAAATTCCCACGAATGCATGATGGCCCAGTACGTATTATCTTCAATCGCTACAGGATATGAACAATGGTTTGGACCATAAAACAAAGAATTGGAATGATCAGCAGTACTGAAAATATCACCCAGTACTTCCCATGCCGTCTGGTCACTGGTCAACGTTTTGCTTCTAAAAGCATACTCTCCACCGGCAGCATTTCCTGCCACGAAGTAATAATAGTAACCATCCTTTTTACTCATTACCGGTCCTTCTGCCCAGCTATAGGGGTAGGTGGGTGCAGGGTTTATCCAGCTCAAATCAACCACTTCGCCAGTGCATTGTCCATTACTGTTGAGTTTGTATATCTGATTCTTGTCCTGTCCTGATTTTGAAATTAAATACGCGGTACCATCATCATCCACAAAGATAGAATTATCGATCCCCAGGTAAGTTGCGGTAGCGGGAATAGTCATTTTAACAGGCGTACTCCAGGGCCCAAAAGGACTATTCGATTTCACAAAATACATATCTCCGCAGCCAAAATAATCCCAATAAGATCCTGCGAAAAAGGCCAGGCAACCTCCCCATATTCCACCTGCCGAAACTCCGTTCAATTGACTCCAGTTCAGATCAACCGGATGGCTTGAAACCTCCCAATGAACCAAATCGGTTGAATGGTAAATTAAGGCCGTAGGATTAAAAGCCGAACCTGTCGTGAAATAATCTTTTCCTGCCTTGAATAGATTAGGGTCTGGATGATCACCCGGAATTACAGGATTCGTGTAAGTTTTAAAGGAAGGCGACTGCCCCATGCTATTGATGCTGAACAGTAAAAATGCAAATAAAACTACCACCAATCCCGGCCATTGTTTAAAGCTTATTGCTGAATCAATATTTGAAATCTTCCCTGCTTTTCTGTTACTCATTCCCCTTGTTTTTTGAATTCCTAGATGTGAATAATGATCCCACCAATCCTGTTGACAATATCGAATGCAATAGCAAATGTATTGTATTTTGTCCACTCAAACACCAATTTTCAGTACAGTATGTCAAAGAACGTCCTTAAATCCTGAAGCCATTCCTGTAAAGAGTTTGGTATTAAGATCAAATTAATCGATCAAATGCCTACGACACGTTAATTCCATCTGCAAAAGCCAATGTTGATCAACCTTTTCTCTTTGGTCTTTATGTGCGTAAACCCTTATTCGGCATTTATTTCATAAATGTAATTACGATAGCACATAAATACAAGAGGTTGGTGAATTTTGTATCCAGATGGTATGTTTTGCTTAGCAGGCCTTACTGAGCGGGAGACTCAAAGTCACCTCCTCAGTAACCCATTTCCGACATTTATGTCATTTCCTCAACTTTCTCGACTTCTGGCCCTTTTGGTATATTCGGAGGAGCCAAGTATTTTATTTACCATTGCTTTTAATTAGGTCAGTAAACGGGTCACTTACTGTCATGCATCAATGGGCATTAATAATTTGTAAGGATTTTGAATAAATATATATCGTTGAAAGCGAACAATAACGTTCTCTGTTACAAGAGAGTGGTATAGAAGATTCAATTCTTTGTTGTATAGTTCAATTTATTGGATAAGAAATAAGGCTGTCAATCAATTTTGACAGCCTTATTTAATTAAAATAAATTATTTTTTAATTGTGATGCACGGAGCAACTTTTCCAAACTCCCATTTGATATCACCATTATACCAAACCTTTCTTATTATACTATTCCCATTCGATTTATCAATCGTACAAGTTATGGTGTCGGTAATATTCTGATTTAATTGCAGAAAAGTAGTGTTATCTTCAAGAAAAACACGCAAAAAATACAGTTTTAACGAATCATTTTTATAAATCATAAAGCTATGAGCGTATGTCAAGTTTGGATGATATACTTCTGTTTTAACATTATTAACCAACGTGTATAGTTGGATATTTTCGGAAGAGAATCCATTGGAATTTGAAGGATCTAACAAATCGTTACCCAAATTGTCATTATAGGCAATATCTAAGTATTGCGCAACATAAACTGTACCATCCTTTTTACAACCATTTATGAACACAAGCATAAATGCAATACAAATAAATAATAATGTTTTCATAATTGTAAAGTTTTTGCTTATTTAATTACGTCATTTTTAATATTAAAGTTTCATGAATGTATGTTATAAACCATATCATTAGCGTATTGAAAATTATTACCACCTGGATTCCATTGGTTAAAATAAAACCAACCATTATAACTACCGCTCCAACCCCAATTCATATTAAATAAAAGATATTGAGATGTTTCAACTCCATTCATATAATAGGTTGTTTGCATATATCCGTCACAAACCCATTCGTGACATTCAGAATAACTTACAGGAATTCCGAGAATAGTTGTCTCATCACTGCAGCCACTAAGAAGAACAGGTTCGTTATAATTTAGATTAGACACAACAGTATTATAGCTTGAATATGTATAATTTGCAAAAGAGGCAGAACTATAACCAAAAGTATTTTTAAGAGCTGGTGCAATACTTGAAGAATTAGCGCCAGATGAAATTCCTCCGTAATTCATGCTTACAGAGTTTCCGATATCACGCATTAGGTGAGCAATAGCATTGTTTCCAGTATTCGATGGCATTGTACTCCAACTATAATTTGAGGGGGATTGCCAATATTTCATCACCTGTGACATCGCTGTTGCTACACAACCAGTCACAGCATATCCACAAGGTCCGTCTGTTGCGATAGGGCAATAGGTATTATATCCACAACCTTGATCCCAAGTGGTATTTAAAAGTGGACCAACTGTAATTGTCGTTTCTGAATACGTAGGCGGGATTGGAGGAGGACACTCCTCAACTTTTGTACTTTTTAATAAGCTCTCATCACATTGCAAACTATTCCATTGATATTCTGCTAATGCTGATTGTTGTATGTTCGAAGTTCTTAGATATTTCGTATATGAAGCTGAAGCATTAAACCACTTTGATAATCCCAAAGGTATAGAATCCAATTTGAAATTACCTGTATCACTATACCCCACTATTGGAAGTTCCCTTTTGTCTGCAGAAAGAATTACAAATCCACCTGACTCATAATTTAAAACATAGAAATATGGATTTCTTTGTTCTTTATCTAAAATAGTAAGAGAACTCTTAATTTTTCTTTTCCCTGAATACTTTGCCGACTTCAAATTTACAAGGCCAACAGTTTTCAATACTATATCACTTTTGTTTATGTTTTCAGCAATATTAATTGCTAAATTTAAAGAAGCAAAAAGAGGGTCATCTTTGTAGGAATAATTGTTAGATTGATCGGGAGCTTTACTTGTGGAATCTTTAGTACACGACTGATTATAAATAATCAATACAATTCCAAAAACAAATAAAATATATGTAATTAATGATTTCTTCATTTCAAAAATTTTTAGTTAATATTGGTTTTATAATTAATCATACAAATCATAAAATGGTAACCCCCTGGCTCTGTTAATTATTGTTAAAATTCATATTTTTCCCCTTATGATATTTAATAACAAGCAACACAATATATTTTGCTATTATAGTGAGGTGTTTAATGTTTTGATTTTTTTTTACTCAGATCTATAGACGATATTCAATTTCACCTTCAGAGACCTGTTTGATCATGATCCATTGGTCAAAATAAATGAAAACTGAATTAAGGCATTAGTCTTAAATTCATATAGTTACACTAAGAATTTAATACAGGGCTATATGAATACAAAAATAGTACGAACCAATAAAACGGGCAGTTGGGCTTTACCTGGAGACCCGATTACTCACCACGAGTTTAAGGCACGCATTATAGAGGCCGAAAAGGGATCTTTCTACGCCATAGAGGAATCCAAAAAAATCTTAAAGTGATGGAGGAAGAAAAGAGACTCCCTGAAAGGGTCTCCAGAGAATTTATCTTTAACCTCAATCATATCTATACATTCTGAATAGGGGACTTTTGTATCAGGCAAGCAGAACATTACGAAAACTAAATCTGGAAGCTTGTTGATGGGTTGACGTTCTACTGGCAGTTCTTTTCTGAATGTTGCCACTTACCCAGATGCATTCGATCCCTGCGGGATCGCACCCTCTTTAGATCATTGACTTTTCTATAAACATGCAAACCCTCCGGGCTTTGGGAACCCATTTTCAATCAAACTCCGTATTAAACACCGTGGAAACGAAAACTATAAAGTTACCCGATAGTTTCATCGATATTCTGGTTAACCTTCCTGAAACCGAAATGGGATACCAGATTGTAAAGGTTATATTGCGAAACGGGAAAGTTCTGCATGGCCAAAAGGTTCTCAATTCTGAACTATTAATGCTTGAGAAAGACGAACTTATTCAGGCCAGAGATATTGTGAATATTGAATTGGAAAGCAAATAAAGAATTATTGATTCCCTCCTATCAAGAAAATTAATTTCTTACATCACTCTCCTTCGGATAGGCATTCAGGATGTTCAAATCAGCTTCGTTGACATCATGTCTTTTGGAATATCGGGAGGAGCTGGCTCAATAAAAACGGCTTCAACTAATTTCAGCTATTTAATCCGTAACAATTTAGAGAGATAAAACCCATCACCCCAAAGGGTTTCTCCCTGGGTCAAAGCTATACCTGGGCTATACTCGGGCTTTATCTTGTGTATAGCTTGTGTATACCTTGTGTGTACCTTGTGTGTAGCTTGTGTGTTCCAAAACACATAAGGTACACTTATGCTAATCCTAATGTATACATAAAATATACTTAAACTAAAGCTTTGGTATTGACCGATAGTGAAACGAACCCTACTCAATCCTTCATGCACCGGGAGCAGAAAGAAAAGTTTTACTGGTAGTTGTTTTTACGCCAAACGCACCAATCAGGATATCCTTTCCCTTTAGTTACTCCTTTGATGAAAATTATTAAGTCCTGTAAACAGTAGCTAATTAGGGTATTACATGTGAATGTATAGAACCCCTAATGGACGAATGTTACAAGCTTATCTTTGTGAAAGTCTGGTGTGAAAAAACGTGGTATCCATTCTGAATAATCCATTAAGTTTTAATCCTTATTTCTCAATGTTATAGGTTAATTCTGAAAGCTATGATTATAAAAACGTCTTGTAGAATTAATGAATCAGACAATTTAAAATGATAATTTGATTTATTTATTTCTAATATCCGGATGGGGTTCTGTGAAATTTTTGTAGTTTGTGCGCCCCTAAACTTTCAGGGAGCATTTATATTGGAATTTAAATAATGAGAAAATATAAGCTACTTATACTTATCCCTTGCATTCTCTTCTTCCTGTTCTCGGGTTGTAAAAAGTTTTCCAGCATGGATAAATATAAAAGACCCGATTGGCTTCCGGGGAAATTGTATACAGCCGTGTCGGTTCAAAAAAATCTTAGCTTGTTTGCCGAATGTTTACGACTTACAGGATTGGATACCATTATTGGTGTAGCGGGAAGCTGGACTGTTTTTGCCCCGACAGATGATGCCATGAGACAATATCTGTCTGAAAATAATTATTCCGGCGTTTCAAACATTCCAAAAGGAGAGCTTTTGAGAATCATCAAATTCCATATTATACAGGATCCATGGTCGCTTAATCAATTGAAAACGCTGGGTTCAGATGGCTGGAGAATAGTGGATGATAAAAAAACGAACTCCTACGCATATAAACGCCAAACAATTTTGCAAAACCCGAACCAGAAATATTGGATCAAAAGGGAGAATAAGAAAGAAATAATTGTGACAGATTCAACGATCGCAGACCGTTACAAAATGGAATATACTTCATCAAGAAAATATGTACCCATATTTTACGATAAGTATTTCACTATAAATGGTCTAACATCTGACGATTATAATTTCTATTTTAAAAGAGCATTTGAACCTGGAAATGTTTACTATGCGGGAGCCAAAATTATTCAGGCTGATATTTTCGCTGAAAACGGGTTTGTGCATATCATCGACAAGGTTGTGGACCCTATGCTGAACGGAAAGGAACGACTTGAAAAAGAAATGCCCGGTGAAAGCTATAAACTCTTCCTGGATATGGTTTATTGGTATTATCCGAAATTTACGTCAGACATGATCGCCACCAATAATCAACCAGGAGTAAGCCTTGGGGCGATTGTTGATACCTTATGGGACTTAGATTATGCTCCTCTGGCATTTAATCTTCAAAAGGAACGTTTCGATAACATTAACCAAACCCTGGTGAGACATAACGGTTTGATTGCCCCAATCGATGATCCGTTCATGAAATTCATTGATGGTGTTCTGACCGTTAAGTCAGGATTTCCACACTGGAACGATTATAAATCCCTCCCGTTGGATGTTGTTGATATTATTGTCGCTCAAAACTTTAAGTCAACGCCAATATATCCTTCAACAAGTCAATATAAGAGTATATTCAAGGGAGCGAACAGGTATCATCAGAACGAGGAAGATATTATCAGAAAGGATTTTGGGAGCAATTGCACCTTCATCGGATTAGGTTCTTATATTCCCGACCGGGTGTTTACCAGTGTAACGGAGCCGGTATTCTGCAGGCCGGTCTTTTCCACATTCCGGCGAGCGATGGTATATTCCGGTACCTACGATGCCATTGCTAACAATAAAGGTAAATTGTACTTTTTCCCGATAACTGATTACACGTTAGTGGTTGATTCCTCCTTGTTACTGAATTGGATTGATATAAACAAAAACACTTACAACTTCAAGGCCTATAACAGGCAAATGCATCGGATGGAAGTACTTAGCAGCAGCACCATTAGTAACTGGATACTGAACCAGGTCGGAACTTCAATGTCACCAGTTGGGACCATTAAGGAAATTATAAAGACTTTAGGGGGTAATTACCTCACATGGGATCATTCCAATAATACGATCCAGGGTTCAAATCCCAGCGTTTTTGGGTACAAAGGGAGTATTACCATAACCAACTCTCCATTTCCGCTGGAAGAACCCACAGATAACGGCAAGAGCCTGACAGTCAAATCCTGGTTCAATTTTGGGTATTGAAGTGAGCACGCTGCGTTTTCGTAGTTTAAGGGCACTCCGAAAAGTCATAAGTTAAAAAATGCCACAAAGACTCCAGGACACCAAGTTACACCAAAGCCTGATATCTGGTTAGAGAATTTGGTGAGACATTGTGTTTTTTGTGTCTTGGTGATCCCGAGTAATCGGGATCGGAGAAGACTCAAGTTTAAGAAGATTTTCTCTTTAAATCCCTATGGCAAAGGAAGATAATACATTAATTCAGAGATCGAATGAACTGGACCAGTACTAGTGAGTATATTACAGCCTTCTGATATTGGGCGGATGTAGTTGATCACCGTTTTAACACCGGATTCTGAGATTGTAGTTCCATAGGTAGCGACGCCTGTATTGATCCTGACATCCTTTCCAACATAAATCGTCAGTAGCTCATCGCTCAAGGTCAGGTATTTACTGCTGCCCCAAGGAAAATCATTCATAAAATATTCCCCGTTCAATATATGATATGCCGTAAATTGAAAAAATACATTTGTTTTGGTCGTTAGCGGGAGTCCAGGTGTAGCAATACGGCTGATCAGGTCGTTTACATTATTAATCCCGTACCGGTGGTAAATACTATCGGGTTCGGCAAACAGGGTATATTTATCCCAGTTCAGTTTTTTCTGTATTCCCGATAGCTTCATTGCCTGTGCCAGGATTGAATAATCATTGTGTTGCTGAAGCCAATCATAACCAGAGATATTTACTGGTTGTAATACCTCAGAAATCACATGGATATAGCCGTTAGTCATATTCAGATTTGGTTTGATAATTGGAGCTACATTATTGATTTTAATGAGCTGACTATCACCAATTGCAGAAAAGCTTGCAACCAGCCTGTCTCCCGTAAGAGTGCTGTCAACCAAGGCTCCGTCAGGAAATTCATCGGTGTGTACTTTTTTGTTTAAGGTATGATAACGCGTGAGCATTTTGATGAAGCTTGTGTCCTTTAATAATTCTTCAAAAGTTCCATACTTCTGATTCTGCTGAATAAAATGATCAATGGCTTCATCAGTAGGTAAAAAGAGAGTATAACCATCGCCATAAGGGTTGTAGGCATGCAGGGTGGTCAACATCTTTCCACCAACTAATAACCTGTAGAATTTTGAGTATTCCTTCTGGTTATTTTCAAGGTATTGACCAATGGTTAAAGTGGCTTCACCAGACCAAATCGGTGCATTCGGCTCAGATTTACAAGATGTCATGACCTCCGGTAAAATAACCCAGAGTACTAAGAAACTTATAATGACAGGCCTTCGAATACCAAATAACCGATTATTCCAAAACCTGATACCGCTTAATCTATTCATATTCAATTACTGATGAAATCCAATCCCTACTGACCGGCAAGCATGCAATTGAAGATACAATTGATAGTTCCCCTTACTTTTATCGCAGTGCAAATTACTACTATATAATCGATATAGCAATTGATAGGTGTTTTTTTGAAATATGATGAGACTTAAAAAAAAGTAAGATTTATCAGGATACAATAAGTTAGATAATTGAGATTGTAACTTCAAGCTCAAAAGTCTTCCCAAATAAGGTCAAAACAGGACTATTTTGAGCTTTATATTTTAGCCTTGTGAGCTATAACAATGCATTCAAACAAATATTCATTAATCAATTTGATTTTGCTGTATCAACTTATTTTTGAAGATATTTAAGATAAAGGGGGAGGTAAAAAAGAAAAGCGTTATATGAATAAATCATATATGCGATGTTATGTTTTATTTTAGTAATAATGTATTAAATAATATAGGTTAGTACTTTAGTTTAAGTACTTTTTTAGTGCTTTATAAATTTAAAGTTATTTCGTTTTGTATTTAAAGCAAAGGTAAAATGTATTTTTTATATGGAATTGGTAAAGGTCAATGATCTTTCAGAGGCAAATGAACAGGCATTGTGGGTTTATTATGGGCTTACAACGGAATAGATTTCTTCTCCATAAAAACGTAGATCGCAAAATGAGGTGCAGATTTGCCTTTAATTTCTATCGTCTTTAATTCCTCTATGTTGAAATATGGATCGAAGAGGTCTTTCAGTTCATCTTCAGAGGAAAAATATAAAGTAGTTCCCAATTGAGTTTTTCTGTATTTCCCTGAACCACCAAATTGAGGATCCTTCTCACTAAAGCAGACGGATATATACTTCCCCTTTGGATTCAGTATTCTATAGACATTTTCAACATATTTCTTCCTATGCTCTGGAAATATATGATGTAACATCTCCCAGTCATATGCAAAGTCAAAAGTTTCCTGAACATCATTCAAATCACCAAGAACATCTTCATTAAGAAAACAACATTTAACTCCTTTTCCTTTTGCATTTTCTTTGGCCATCTCTATAGCTGAAGGGGAAATATCAATTCCCGTAACATCAAATCCTTTACTTGCAAAATAAAGAGCATAATTACCAATGCCACAGCCAAAATCAATGGTTCTACAGGGCTTTATCTTTCCATTTTCGATTAATTCAACTAATTCGTTTGGAGGAGTTACTATATTCCAGGGAATCTTATCTATGGGCACATCTCTGTAAATTTCTTCCATTTGATCATGATTCATAACCTAATAGCTATTAAATAATTTGTAACTCCATCCAGATTGCATATAACCTTCAATTTCAAGCAGAAGTTGAATTTTTTATGGATATCATTCCAGGTTTTCTGTCCATGGGCTTACGAAAAACCCAGCGATCAACCCTTTATCATTTAAAATAACCCTTATATCGAGATTGTTCGCTTCCCCGAAAAGAGACTTCAATCTATAAAGAATTAAATTTGAATTACTATCGATCCATGTTTGTGAATATTCAAGTGACTTGAATTCTCCAAATGCAGATTTTAGTTGATTATAAACTTCTTTTTGCTTGTCAGCAGTTAACGCATTTATAATTTCTTCTGTGGCTACATTTTTGTCAAATACATATCCACCGGAAAGTTGCTTTGAAAAATATTCATTAGCAAACTTCTTGCAGAATTCAACTTGCTTTAAATTAACATCTTTAGCCTCAAGCTTTTTGAAATTCTGACCATAAACTCCTAACCCGAACAATAACAATAATACAAATAATAACTGTTTCATAACCTATTGATTTAGTGATTATAATATTCCCACTATTTAAACTTTAGAAAGTGCTGTATGTCAGTATAAGAATTACTAAGTTATGAAAAATTATCTGGTTTATTATTCTGCTGCTGAAGAAATTATTTGGAGTGACAGAGTACTGGTTGTACTGGCAATCTTAAATAGCTCATTAATGTAGTGATACCAAAGTCTGGCTAATTGGGAAGTAACGATGTGCCGAAGTGATAAAATAGGTGGCAGCCTATGAGAGACCTACAGGTGTCCAGGTGTCCCTTTTTGAAAATCAAAAAATGGTCTCGAATAAGTCACCTAAACAATCAACAATTGAGCTTCTTCAGGATCATCTACAAATAAAAAACGCCTGAAATCATTGATTTCAAGCGTTTATGTGGATTTTAATTCTTAAATGGCTCCCCTAATGGATGGAAGTTGCAACTTTATAACACTAATTATGATCTAATATGCAGCCCGGTTTTGAAACCTAATTATAGTGCGGAAATCAGGATTTGTACCTACCTTAGCTAAACACCTAAATCCAATAATCAAATGGAATCCATCGAATTCATCAACAGATACGAATTATACCTTGACGAAATAAGTGAAGTAGTAAAACCTGAATTAATTCCAATAATTGACGAGCTTAGACAGATTGACCCACACGATTTGGTTAGACCGGACACCTTCTTTATGTCGGAAAGTCAGGGTACAGGATTTGTTTGGAATATGTTTATCAAACGGGTTAGAAAAATTTCCAAAGTGGAATAGGTTTCGTTCATTGTAATTTACGAATTTGCCAAAATACCATGTTTGTCACCCATTTTTTTCACTTTCATTACAGTTCGTGTTGATACACCAATGACTTTACTTGTTTCCCGGACGGTCAGACCCTTTTTTAGTGATTTAATCACATTCACACTCATTTCTTTTTTCAGAAAGTTCATTTCTGTTTCATTTGATCCGGTTGGTCTCCCTAAAATTCCACCTCGTTGGACATAGACTTGGCGGCCAACGGAAGTGCGTTCTTTAATATTTTCTAGCTCCATTTCATAAAGCGAGGACATTACCGATGAAATCATCTTCCAAATTGGGTTCTTTTTCCCATTTGGACGAGATTGAAGGCCAATATTTCTAACCACTACATTAACGCCCTTTTCTTCCAACCATTCCAAGGTTCGAATTACATCGCCAGTATTTCGCCCGATTCTTGAAAATTCTTCTAAGCAGACAGATTCAACCAAACCGTCTTCAACAAGTTTAGTTAGTTCTTTTCCTTTAGGGCGATCTTTGAAACTAACTGAGCCGGAAACCTTATCCATCAAAACGAGATCATATACCTCTTTATCCATTGAAAACCGGTCTCCGGTCTGTTGAATAGTTGAAACACGATTATATTTTACTTTCATTTTGTATTATTATAATTCACACAATAAAAGTAATACTTTTTAACTGAAATGCAGCATTTTAGAGGGTAAAAGATCAAATTAACTGCACCACTTTTATTCTTGATTATTTGTACCGCAGCATGTTCGTTTTATTTAATAATAAACAGATGATTCAAGTTATTTATAGCTAATCAGTCGTATAAATAGCTTATCTTAGCCATATTACGTCAAAATACGATTTATGGAAAGAGCTGATGAAATCTTAAAAGAGATCCTTGATAAGGCACTGGCAAAACATGGTTTTCTTCAAACAAACGACACAGATAATATTTACAGTCTAATTCGAGATAACGATCCCGGACGAATAACAGCAAAAATTATCTTACCAGAACCGGGTAATGAATCTACATTCGGAATTCGGGGAATACAAGCAATTGGTAACTTCCGATTTAAAACACCCACTCCGGGGGTCAACGAACCGGACTTCTATATTTTTGTATTTCAGTACCAAACTAATAACTGTATTGAGTTGATTATTATCTCATGTACTGAGTTGATAAAAAGAAATAGATACAGAAATTGTATCAATGTTGATAATAAGGGAACTGAATTTATTTTCTATTTGATGGAAGGTAATTTGCTATTTGATGGCTCAGAATTGGGCGGTGAGGGACGTTATTATTATATTGACGGCAGAATGGCCGAGAACACTTACAGAAATTACACTGAATTCTTAAATAATTGGAAATTACTAACCACTATCTAAAATGGTACATCCAGTGTAATTCTTCCGGAGAGATCTGGTGAATCAATATCAATGGGCGGAACTTTAACCCCCGGAAGCCTTTCCCGTCTTGCGCTATTTGCTTCTTTTTCGCGCTTATCGGGTGAAAGCATAGTCGAAGTCAATGGGCGGATCATCGCACCCAAATCATGTCGCCCATTAACTTTTCTTCCTCTTCCCCTCCCAAGACTCCGGACTAGAACTTAATCTCATCATCCATTTAAAAATAAATGAATTCTACTTTACAGTTATGTCGGAAGTCCGGTTTGTATAGAAATTGGACTTAAAACCAATTGAAAACGGTTCTTTGGACAAACGCTAATCTTGAATTCTAATACGATTAAAAACTCAACAAATTATTTGTTTAATTTGTAGTTATCTTTATCAAAAAATCCTATGTATAGTGCGGTAATTATTGATGATGAAGAGGATGGAATCAATGTATTGGTTCATTTTCTGAGGGATTTCACCTCACTAAAGGTAAAAGTTACGGGTACAGCGAGTAATCTTGACGAGGGTATCCAAATTATTAAGAATACCAATCCTGATATTGTTTTTTTAGATATAGATATGCCGGGTAAAAATGGAATGGCCATTTACAACTATTTTGATGAACCCACCTTCAAAATCGTTTTTGTTACTGCATATCAACAATATGCTATTGGTGCATTGAATCATTCTGCATCAGGTTATTTACTCAAACCAGTCAGCTTTATAGATTTACAGGAATTGTTGCAAAAGGTCTCCAAAGAACTCATCCATGAACAACAACAGCGGGAACTGGAAGATAAATTAAACGTCTTATGTGCAGCTGATATAGTTGGAAAGAATATTATTCTCGATGTGGAGAACGGGTTTATCATGGAGAACACCAAAAACATAGAGTATTGTTACGCAAACCAATCTTATTCAGTGGTAGTTTTGCATACAAAAAAGGAAATAATTGTTACGAAACCGCTCAAGTCACTTCAGGAACTATTACCTCAAAACCAATTTTACCGCACACACAAATCTTATTTGGTGAATGTGTTTTATATCCGTAAATTTTTCAGGGGAAATGAAAGTTATGTCATACTAAAAAGTGGGGTAAAAATCCCGGTATCGGTAAGGACAAGTACCATTATTTCAAACGACATCAAAAAAATGCTACTCCTGTGAAGACAGTATATATTACGGCCATCATTTTACTGATTTGGTTGCCGTTGACAATATTTTCTCAAAACAAGCCATATCTGATTTTTACAGAAGATGATGGACTACCAAGCAACGAGGTTAAAAGTATTACAAAAGACAAAGATGATGTTCTATGGATAGGTACGGAAAATGGGTTGTCGAAATATGACGGGAAAAAATTCATTAATATTCAAAAATCTGACGGACTTCCCGGTAGTCGGGTTTGGGCAGTTGCTTCCGATCATAAGAACAAAATTTATGCTGGATGTTACAGAGATGGACTTGCAGTGATCCAAAATGGTAAAGTTGCAAGAATCCTACATATCAAATCTAAATTTCCGGATTCAATTCGAAGATTGTATTACAGTGATACTTTTCAAATGCTCTTCGTTGGGACTGATTTTGGAATTTATGCTTTAAAAGATACTACTTTCTTTGAAATTCCATATAAAAAGGATTCAACAGTTAAATCAAGCATTACAGCAATAATTGGATATAAAGACCAAATTTGGTTTACAGCTCCTTCCCCTAATACAAAGTATGCAACCGGAGTATATAAAATAAGCGTTAACCAGAAAAATCCTTCTTTATCAATAGTTGAACGAAGTCAAAACGATAAGAATTTTGGATTTTCTTTAGTCGCCTTAAATGATACATTATTTACCAACAATGGAGACGAAATTTATACTTATCCGATTCGGAATTTATCCCAAAGAAAAACCCTTATTACTGCAAAAGATCATTTTATGCCATGGGTATCATGTGCGATGGGGAATCACAAGATAATAATAGGGGGATTTAATAATGGTACTTACATTGGTGGATTAAGGATGCTGAATACAATCTCAGGAAAACTTGATAAAACTGAATATGGAATAGGTGATCAATCAATCAATGATCTATTATATGATCCCGAATCAGAAATAACATGGCTTTGTTCTGACGAAGGACTTGTCTCCCTGATTATTACGCCTTTCGAGATTACTAAATTGAATGACATTAGTGGTATCATTGATATTGAACAATTAGATGATACTATTTACATACTTGCTGAAGATGGATTGTTCATTTTCCGGGATAGAAAAATTCTCCGGAAATACAGCAAGATTGAAATCAAACGTGCTGTAATAAAGAAACGAGATGATCTTTTTAGTCCCGACACCACCAATTTTCGACTTCTAATTAATGTTAGAATGCCATTTTTAACTAATAATCTCGTTAAGAGAAACAACAAACTGTTTCTTGTTACAAATCATGGTAGCATAACCATTCCAGACTTAAAAACCTATTATCCATTTACTACTAAAAAATTTATTTTTGATGATAAAGGGGGTGCATATTTTGTGCCGGATTACAATAAACTACAATATTTTCCATCCATCAATAAACCACAATACAGCTTAGTAAAAGGAAATCAAGGCTTTGTTTCGGATATTTTGAAGATCATCCGTGTGAATGACATATTTATTTTCGCATCGTATTACAATGGTCTTTATGCCATCAAAGACGCTCAGGTCTATTATTTGAACGAATCGAATTCTGATCTAAACAACTATTTGACAAGTATTGATACCGATTGTAATGGTGAAATATGGTGTACTACAATAGAAGGTAATCTGTTTAACATCGGTTTTGAAGATAAATTGTTTATCAAACGAAAACTGAACAAACAGAACTCAAGCATAATTGGAAACTCCTATAAGTGGATAAAATTCAATGAAAATAATTTATACATCGGTACAAATAAGGGTTTAAATGTCATTCCACTGACCCAATTATACAAGGTCAAATTAGATTCAATTCAATTTTTCAACAAAACAAATGGGTATGATTTCATATCGGCAGACGATCCATTTACCGACAGTAAAGGCAATATTAATGTACATGCGATAGATAATCTCATCAAAATATCAAATACTTCAATTCCGAAGTCCATAACCAAAATATCAATCGAAAGCATCCGGCTGAATAATAAGCCCGTAAGTTTTGAAATGTTATTTGACAAGACCCTTCCATCTTCAACAGAAGTAATTAACATGGATTTTTTACTCGTCAAATATCCGACTTCTAAAAATTCAAGCTATCGTTACCGGGTAAATGATGGGATTTGGAATGACGGTGGCAAACTGATTTTTGAATCCGTTAAGCCCGGAAATTATGAGATAGAACTTGAGGCAAAGGACATTGAAACTGGTAAAATATATACGAAACCGATCCGGTTTCAGATTAGTTATCCATTACAGCAGAGATGGTGGTTCATTTCTTTAATGATCTCAATTTGTTTACTGGTCGTATGGTTTATTTTTAAACTTCGGATGAATGTTGTTAAAAAACAGCATCTTGAGAAATATCGTTTACTAAGGGAAAATTCGGAATTGCAGATTCGTTCGCTTCAGGTGCAAATGAACCCGCACTTCATCTTTAACATCCTGAATTCAATACAGAGCTTGATCATGCAGAGTAAAACCAAGGATGCCTTACAATACCTTGGATCTCTTGGTAGCATTATCAGAATGAACCTTGAAAATGTATCGGAAGAATACATTCCAATTGAAGTTGAAATCCGGTTCCTGAAAAAATATATTGAGGTTGAAGAGTTACGCTTCAGGAAGAAATTTCGAATAGAATTGAGAAATGATGTACCGAATATGAATATAATGGTGCCACCAATGCTCATTCAGCCAATCATCGAAAATGCCATTAAACATGGAGTCAGGGGTATGGATGATGGTTTAGTTACAGTTAGTTTCAGAATTGAAAATGAAAAACTTGTTGTAACTGTTGAAGATAATGGAATTGGGAGAATTGCTTCAAATCAAAATAAAATTCAACAACATATAAGTAAAGGTCAGGGATTGATTGAAAGGAGGTTGAACTTGCTGAATGAAAAAAATAGAACTACTACAAATTCAATTACCATATCTGATTTGGAAGAAAATGGCCATCCCGTCGGCACGAAAGTCATTATAACCTTAGAAGTTATATGGGCGACATAATCAATAGTCATTCCGTTAATTTTCTTTATAATCACACTACGATAACCTTCAATATCCTTACGTTAAAAAGTTGGATTTAAACGATTCGATTGTAACCGTTAAGTTCGGCTATGAAATTTTATCGCTTCTCTTTGATTGTGATGTAGATTATTCGTTAATTTACTTTGTAATTGTACAAATCTTGAATGCTGTAGAAAAAATTATGAAGATTAATATAAGGATCAATTTATAAGAGAGAACTGAAAGGTTAAAATATTAAGATATAGCGTTAGTTTATTCTGTGTCGTGGAAAACTGGTAATCTTCAAAGACAAACGGAAAAATAAACTTAAACGCTCACGTCAAGGCGTGGGCTTTAGTTTGTTCCGTTTGTTAGGTAACCAGTACCTCCACGACAGATCTACTAAATGTCCCACGCTATTCTTTTGTATCCTTGGTAGATTTGAATAAAACAAAAATTGGTGGCTCGATAGAATAAAATAAGGACTAACCCGACAGCATAAGTTAAGGAAAAGATAGAAATTAACCAATAAAAATAACATTTATGAAAAATTTATTCATTTCAATTGCCTTATTATTTGTTTGCGTTACTTCTAGCGCTCATAGCAACAAAAGATTAAATGAACCATGAAACAAATAACCTTCTTTAAACATATTGCAACTGGGGTTTTTAAAGTTTTTCATTCATTTTATTTTACAACCTCAGACTATCATACACATCCATGATTTAGTACGGTTATCCCTAATATCCATACGTTAAAAAAATGGGTTTACACAATTCGAATTATAACCGTTAAGTTCGGTTGAAAAATTATTAAAATTTCTTGTTGGAATTGAATTCTCATTTAGTGATATAAATACATGATCAATTTAATCTCAACGAGAAAAATGAACCGTTTCCCGTTTTTACATGTAAGTAAAAACCCATTAGTAGTGAATTTAGCAAGTTATTATCAAGCTTGTTGAAATTAAAAAATATTCCTTATAGTAAATATAATAAATAAGACTAACCATGAAAAGGAAAAATCTGTTCTTAACCGCAATCACTATCTTAGGTTTCGCAACCTTTACAATGGCACAACATGTTCCAGATTATGTACCCAAAAATGGACTTTTGGGTTGGTGGCCTTTTAATGGAAACGCAATTGATGAAACTAACAATGGGAATAATGGAACAGTTTATGGTGCAACTTTAACTACTGATAGATTTGGATTACAAAATTCGGCGTATAGTTTTGATGGGAAAAGTAGTAAAATTGATATTCCTACAAATAGTCAATTTGATGTTCAATCATTTACCTTTTCAGTATGGGTATATAGAAAAGGTGGAGGAAGTGGGCAAATAATAAGTAAGACCAACTGGACGAATGCAACTGGCGAATCCTACACCATTCATATAGAAGACTCATATTTAAGTTTAGATCTCAAAAAAAATTCAAAATGTATTGGAGGAACAGGTTGGAATAGGTTCACTATTGATAAGCCAACAAGTTTTGATAATCAATGGCAACAAGTGGTAGTTACATACGATGGAGTAAGTTATAAATATTACATAAATGGTGGTTTCGTAGCATTTGGTACATTTCAAGGGCCAATTGATGTTTGCCCGGGTGGGCAAGTGAGATTTGGAGCTTGGTGGCAGAATAATGCAAATTATTTTTCAGGAAAACTTGACGACATAGGTATATGGAGCCGTGCATTAGATGCAATTGAGGTATCAAATCTATACAATGGAAATATCTGCTATCAACAGGTAACTGTAACAGACACATTAGTAATACACACAAATATCACGAGATTTAATCCTATCACCTATCAGAATGCGATAAAAATATGGCCTAATCCAACAAACGACCATATTACTATTGATAATGGCAATTTTTCAACATTCTCAGACTACCAAATTAAAATCAGCAATGCTCTTGGTCAACAAGTTTTTCAATCCGTCATTAACCAAAAACAGTTTTATGTTGACATGAGGACTTGGGGTGGTAATGGAATTTATTTTGTAAATATCATTGACAAACAAGGGAACACAATAGATATTCGTAAAATAGTATTAACACGTTAAATTAGATATTTTAAAAATGAAAAAACAAATACTTCTTTTAACGTTTGTAACCATAATCTTTGCTTGTTATGCCCAAAATAATAATTGGGTAAAAATGAGTGTTATTAAATTTCAGATGATGAATTCGAATACTGGAAATTGGGAAGAAATAATGTTTACAAATCCCGGCAAGTATATTGAAATAGGAAATAGGAAAGATGTGTTAATTGAAGATTTGGATATTCTAAAATTTGTAGGTGGTGAAAATGTGATCGGATTTTATAAAGCTATGCAGTTTATTGATGGCACTAAAAATGATACTGAAAAAACTGAACTGACAATTAGGTATGACGGGAATTTTGTACTATTAGACAATAATCGTTTGCCGTCAAAATCGGGAAAGGGTGCGATTTTCATTTATTACGGTAGAAATGACAAAATAGGCTGCATAGAAATTCAAAGTTATCTCTGCATGTGTAAGGCACGGATTTTTGTCAGTGATTATCAAACCGGTCTAAAAATTTTAAATGAATAATGCGGACTATATACATAACCATTAAAATGAATTCCAATGAAAAAGTATTTCTACACAACTCTATTTCTGGTTTTTACTGTACTATCTGCATCTGCACAGTTCTTAACAGAAACTGATGTCTTATACTATTTAAATGGCAAAAAATTCATTAAAGAAAGTGTGGGAGCAACTCTATCTTTTAGTGAAATGGGATCTCAATTGACAGTTAATGGTAATTATCTAATGAATCAGCCTGACATAAGTATTTTATCAAAATCCACTGCCGTTGTTACTTATTATGGCATTGAAGACCAGTCTGCGAAAGCAGGATTGGTTGTAAATGGCTCTACAAATAGAATAGTAGATAGAAGTAATAATAGTTTATATACTTTAGCTAATGAAAGGGATAATAGTTCATCAAATAATGGAATAAAAAGAATAAAAAGAGATCCCGATCACGATAAAGGTTATGCAAATGTTTTTTATGATCCTAGCTACACTTTATTTGATCTTTTAACGGATGAACCCATATTCCCTGACAATAATGGCGTCTTCCATATTTATATGTCCAGCAATGAACAAAAATATCCTCAGAAATTGGTATCAACAACTCAAAATTTGCCCAAAATTTTAATGTATAAATTTAAAAATTTAAAGAACTGTCAAGATTGGTGTAAAAAAAAGTAAGTTCAAATGCCCGGG
>Ga0073936_10001267_pt1 | contig 39274 bp, 36 predicted proteins | sample AliMusrvi5mmetaG_FD_87041 | JGI IMG/M metagenome (GOLD analysis project Ga0073936, IMG submission 87041) | Freshwater lake bacterial and archeal communities from Alinen Mustajarvi, Finland, to study Microbial Dark Matter (Phase II) - Alinen... | ecosystem: Environmental > Aquatic > Freshwater >...
AGCTAAGCCGTTTATCTTTAAAGTCACTGGCCGTTTTTTAATGGCTACGGTAGCTTGTTGTTAATTTTTTATTGACATCAAAAGTGTCAACTACTTTTAGGCCGCTATGAAGGATGCCAATTAACGTCTTGAAAATTGGTAAATACATCCAAAAACACTTAGAATGACAACAGGTAAACTTTTAGAGCGTTAACTTTGAATAAATTTACACACCCTAATTTGCGATTAAAAAAGCATAAAACATATAAGACCCTTTTACTTTGGGTCGGCATCAGTCTTGGCTTAAGCTTTACTGCATCAAACAGTCACGCAAAAACAACGCCCAAAAAACTTCAAAGCGTGACCACAAAGCACGTTAAGATAAGTTCGCGAGTCAGTACTACAAAAGTAGCTACTCACAAAGTAGCGAATAATAAAATTGCTAATCTCAAAAACACCAGACTTAAGACTACCATTTATAGCCTTAAAACAAATACCCACAAACAGACACGACCTCCTGTAGTTCAGCACCATGCTAGATTTAAGTCGCACAAATCCTATAATAGGAATATACCTGACATTGTCTATGAAACTGAAACTGAAGCAGTTGACGTTAATGATAATGATATAAATCAAAACGCTCCTACAGAAGCACAGTTAACAGTCACCGAAAAAAATGAACGAATTCACACGCTCATTGACACTCACAATAATAAAATTGTCGTAAACGGTGATATCGCCCCTTCCAAAACCGAAGCACTCGGGAGCATAACCAGCACTCATGGCGTTATCGAGTCATCTTTTACCTTGGCAGCCCAAGAGGCGGGGTTATCAGACGACTTAATCTTACAACTGACCAATATATTTGCTTGGGATATAGACTTCGCCACAAATCTGGATGAAGGCGATCAATTTACAGTTGTTTATGCCGATACTGACTCAGATAATAATTCTTCCAACCGACAAATCCTCGCAGCAGAATTTGTAAATCAAGGCCGCATATTGACAGCCATACGCTATAAAGATGATGAAGGCTTGGTTAATTATTACAGTCCTGAGGGCAAACCTATGCGTAAAGCCTTTTTAAGCGCCCCTCTGGATTATCTAAGAATCAGCTCTGGTTTTGATATGCATCGAAGACATCCGATTCTTAACAGAATTAGAGCCCATAAAGGTATTGATTATGCTGCAAGAACAGGCACTCCTGTAAAAGCAGCCGGTGATGGGGAAATTATATTCTGCGGCAATAAAGGCGGTTATGGTCAGGTGTTGATTGTAAAACATGATGATCGACATGAAACTCTGTATGCCCACCTTTCAGATTTCAGAAAAAACCTTCAAACCGGAGATTTGGTAAAACAGGGTGAAGTGATCGGTTATGTTGGACAAACAGGGTTAGCTACTGGCCCGCACTTACATTATGAATTCCGCGTGGCTGGGGAACATCGAAACCCAGAAGCACTCAACATTGAAAAGTCGGAAGCACTTCACAGTGAAACTTTGGCCGATTTTAAAGAGAAAACTCGCGCTACCTTGAATCAGCTTAACAGAACTAAAGCACAATCTCTGTTAGCTCGAAACCAGATCCATATCAATTTTGATTTTCAGCAATAAGTTGTAACGAGTTCACTACCGTACGGTAGGCTACACACGCCTTGTCATTGAACGTAATTTTGGTAACTAACAATTTAAAAGATTTTGACAAGTATCCAGGTGTTGTAGCTGAAAACTGTATACATTAACTTTTTGTAAATACGATACCCCCAAACACTATATCCTAGGCGTAGATTGCTGAAACATTTTAGAATTAGCTTTTCAAAGAACCTTTATAATCAGAATGAAAAAATACGACTTAAAATTCATCAGCGATCACGACATTTACGAACACGTTAAAGCTACTGTATTGAAATATCGTTTTCAAATTGATTTAGAGGCGTTTAATAAAAACTTACTCGATCCAATCAAATTAACTTTTGATGCAAAAGTTTACAAAAAAACGATTGAAGCGGTTTTAGAGTCTGAAATCATCAGGCAGATGGATAAAAGCAACACGAATCACATCGCTATTTTCATCAAAACATCTTTAAATATTTCGGTAATGGCTGGACTGTACCGACAGAAGGTTATGACATCATCAATGCGGTGCAGCATATTTATGTTGAAATGAAGAATAAGCACAACACGATGAATTTGTCATCTTCTCAAAAAACCTATATGCGAATGCAGAACACCCTGCTGAAAAACCCTAAAGCATCCTGTTATCTAGTTGAAGTGATTGCCAGCAAAAGCCAGGATATTGTCTGGAAAACCAGCCTAGATCCTCCGGTTGCTTCTGGCTTAAATCAACCTGCCCTACCCCCGCAATCTGAAGACTAATTAGTAATTCTAGGGTAATCCGATAGGACAAGTTGATCGAAATAGAATACAGCGGCTGTAATTTTCCTTGCAAAGCGTGTAACCGTAAAGACGGATGAAAAGGATTGATCTCCAGCAACTGCAATGTTTTCAAATACGATTTTTTTAAATCAGGATGGCGCTTGATAAAGCGTAAAGCACGACGGTTATATTGTTCGGTAAAAATCAGCGTGTAGCTCACTCCATGCTTTCCAGTCGTGCCAAATGAGCTTCGGCTGACTCTTTAACAAAGCGGCCCGCAGCGATATCCGCATTAGATTCTATCAGTGCAACAGTTAATTCACATTCACGCAGGTATTGGTAATGAGCAACATCCATCACTACAAACCGATCTTTGCCATGAACCGAAATAACAGCTTCTAATTGTTGTTCCAGTGCTGTTTGTATTGCCAAAACACCTTTTGCTTTAAGTTCATTTGCACTGATGTCAATCATGATATGTCCTGTGAGACGTAAACAACGTGTTTAATCATACAATTAACTGCATATTAAGTATAGAGAGTGTGTTGTTGGTAAAGACTATAACCCAACGTTTGAAACCAACGGGTATTTTTCGGGATGCTGAATTGAGTCAATATGTAAATCAACATCAAGTTCTGGCCAATAGAGGTGATGAGGTAAAGATCTTTCAACATAAAAAAGTTGCTCGACAGACGCTTTATGAAACCAGGGAAAATTTAAGAACGAAACAAATAATTCAGTTTCTCCATCAAGTAATAACCAAAAGCCATGTTTTGAAATACCTAAAACTTCAACCTGGAAAATGTTTGAAGCAAACATCCCTAATCTCCTGCTCTAATATATTCTAACTGTGGCAATTGAGTTGATTGTAACAGTGATTAGGAACGAGAAAATTAAACAGGATGATGTTCGGCTTCATATTCTTCAATCAAATTACCTAAATAATCAGCAAGGCTTCCAAGTGAATGAGTTTCATCAGCTCCACCCGCATCCAATACCGCGTCTAATGCTTCCACCAATGTTTGATAATCAGACTCGTTATTTGGACGCTGTAATAACGGAGCTACAAATGCCCAATGAGATAATGCCGTTGTGATTTTGTTATTCATTACAAACCTTCCTGTTTTTTCCAAAGATTTTGGTCATACTCAGCATGGCTGAAAATATGCCTGATAAAGACTTTACCCGTATTAAAGTGAATCGCGGCAATCAGGCGGAGTTTATTGCCTCCTATATCAAATACAAATAGCTTTCCTACCTTATCGACACTGGCAAAACTTAAGCGTAGTTCCGAAAAATCGCGGTACTTACCCAGTTTCATTGTTTTATACCAATGATCCAATGCAGTTGCCGTTTCTGGATAAACGGCTTTGGCATCATTGATGCGTTTCTGAGTAATAATGTGCATGAATTTTATAAGTTTGTGAAAATGTTCATTGCGCAGCTTCTCGAACGTCTATTTTACCGGTGACTGCTGCGCTGATTAAGGCTGTGCGGTGTTCTTTTAATAAAGCGATTGAATTTTGGGTTTCGGTTATTAGAGCGTCTATTTTGGTGGTTTGACGGTCGAGCAAATTAACTATGGACATTTGCTCTGATAAAGACGGGAGAGTAATTTTAACATCGAGAAAACCATCATGATTTAAGTCTAGTATTGTAGTTGTACCAGCAACTAATAACAGATGAGACTTAATTTCTTTCATTTTGAACAAATATACGAGGTAGTACGAAGGGTTTCACAATCCAGAAAATTAACAATAGTGACTTGATCTTGAACCGGAGGTATAGGTATCGACAAATTCCCTACAAACTCCCAACTTACACGTGGCATTTTTACGCCATAGGATGAGGAGTTAACTTGATTTATAAAATCATAAGATAAGATAAACTTAATTAAAAACCCGGGAGTAATTTTGTTAGCTTTTAGAACTAAGAATTCAGAAGAACATAGGCCTTCTGTTTTAGTTAGGAATGCCTTTGCTAAATAAGGTCGTAGTTTTCCAAACAATACATCACCAATTTTAAAGCAATTTGATGCTCCCTCCGCTTCAAACGTTGAATCGTTAGTTAAAAACTTACCTGTCCATGACTCAATGTTCTCTAGACCAATATAAGATAACTCTGAGTTTATTGCTTGTAATTTATCGGCTCGCAATCCAACAGAAAACTTTAATCTCTTAGTCTCCCAACTCTCCGGCACCTCACCCAACCACTCAATGCCAGAATCCTTATAACTTGGATAAGTCTTAAACTTCATTCCTAGACCTCAATAGAACTTAAGTCAATCAAGAATCCCATGATATTTCACGTCCATAATCCAAAGTACGGGTAAAATCTTGATCACTACCGACATTGGGCATTGATCCCAGTAAGCTTTTCCAGTGCTTATTATCGGTATGATTTGACTTTATAGTTTGTTCATCAACGAGTAACAATACCCTAAGTGAAACACCATCTGGGACTGAATCAGGAATACGGATAGTATGTTGAAAAGGGGTTTCTTCAAATTCAATAGCCTGCATTTTTATACTCCTCCACTCGCTTTAGTCACCTTAGAAAGACTTATCAATAGAACCTAAACGTAGCCTCGATGAAGCGGAGCGGAATCGAGGATAATCAGGGCATCATCATGAACACCCCATTAATACCTCCTCGATTCCGCGTTGCTGCATCGAGGCTACTTATTATTTGGCTGGGATTATACAACTTAGTCGCCGTTCAAATGCCAGAATAATCATCATTTTGTCAGTATGCCTCGAATAGAAGGCGTGACATCGAATACATCGTCCTACACACTGCATTAATCGTGAGAAGCATCGAGTATATCAATCCTCAACTGCTCAATGTGGTGGTGATTGCCAAAACAAACCTGACCACAGGTAGATCCGCAAAGGTACTGTTATTTAGTGATGATTTAGAGTTAGCTTATGACAAGCTCATCGATTATTATCAGTTACGTTTTCAGATTGAATTCAATTTTCGAGATGCCAAACAATATTGGGGATTAGAAGATTTTATGAACGTTAACGAAATACAGGTCAGCAATGCGGCTAACTTCTCCCTATTTATGGTGACTTTTTCGAAGCTGTTGTTGTCACAGCCACAACTACAGGATATGAATATTGAAAGTATGCTGGATTTGAAAACCGTGTTCAGAGCCAGAAAATATACACGGCGGATTATTGACTCACTTGGCATAAATGCCGAAGAGTTTTTAATCGACAACCGAATTTTCGAGGCCGCAGAAATCGGTAGAATTTACGCCAAGGCTGCTTAACTTTTGGCGAAGGTATTGTTATTACGACCCCAGTTATTAATAGCTACCGTTCTAATCAGAGAATTTAGTCTAGTCGATTGTTTGTTTTTAAAATCTCGACCGCTGTTTCCAGGAGATGAAAAACGATATTAATGGTTGCACTATTAATATCCAAGCCAGGATTAAGCTCTGTAATCTCAAAACAGACTACTTTTTCACCTTGTAAAATAACACTGATGAGATCTTCTGCTTCCTTGGGCATAATACCATTCTCAACAGGTAGCCCCGTACCTTTTGATATAGAGCCATCTAGACAGTCTGTATCAAAGGAAAGATAAATCTCGGTACACTCTTTCAGATACTCTAAAATCTGCTCCCCTAGCGGCATTGCTTTCCTATCATGTAATTCGGCAGTTGAAAAGTTTCGTATGCCTAATTTTTCAATAAGATAAGCTTCTTGTTCTTCTAAATCACGGACTGATACGTAAACCACGTCCGAAGCTCTTGTTTTTTCGAATACCCCTCCGATTAATTTTAACTGACTCCAAAACTCTTGAGTCATTTTATCGGGGTCTCTCAATAGACAGGCTAAATTATCTACGCCTAAAGCTGCCGCCACCGGCATTCCATGCATGTTTCCAGAAAAAGAGGTAAACGGCGTATGCAAGTCTGCATGTGCATCAACCCAAATAACACCTAGACGTGATTCGGGGTTAGCCTTTTTAAGACCTGCTATTGTTCCTGCTGCGCTACTATGATCACCGGACAATACAATCGGAAAATAACCAGAGATCCGTGCGTCACACACCACTTCACAAACCGATTCAGAGATATTAAGAACCTGTTCAATGTGCTTCGCATACTGAGAGCTAAAACCTTCTGGAAAAGCGACCACACACGCGGTGGTTTTTAACTGATCAAACTGACGGGATTGCTTAGCTAAATTTAACAACGTATTGATGCCTTGATCAGCGCCTCTAACCCCTGCCCCTATGTCAGAGCAAACTGTAATAATCACAACTAACTCCTTTTTAACTGCATAGTTCAATTGGACTGAATTTTTATATTTAAGGCCCTGCTACCACTCCGACAGGTTTTGGTGCAATATAACTATCCTGTATCTTTTCATTATAAACATCCCAGTCAAGATATTTTACAATTTTTGTGGTGTTACCTAAGTAAGCCTCAAGATCTATTATATCGTTAGGACACAAGAAACCAGCAAATGAAGGCATTGCACCTTCACCATAAACAGCTTCAGCTACATCACTCCCTGCACCTTTTATGTTCGGTCCCATTCCACCTGAGCCATCCTGTCCATGACAAGAAACACAGTTAAGGCGATTATAGGCACGTCTGCCGTCATCAGCTGCATTGCCACTGCTTGCCAACGTGTTGCATTTAAATGGTGAGCTGACCGATAATGGGGCTGCTCCAGCAATATTTCCATTACCACCCGCATTACTTCCATTTCCTGCACTTTCTCCGTCTACATTATTACCGCTAATCGAAACATTTGTCACAGGGACAAGTTTGTTAATGATTATTTTATTCACGCTACTTACGTTAATTTGAGTATTATTACCGCTATCGGCATTGGCTACACCAAAAATAGTTACGGTAATAATGTATAGAATAAGGCATAAAAAGCTGGTTTTATATTTCATGATAAAAAATCCTCAGATTAAATTAGTTACTGGATCGACCTAGAAACATTAGGCTCAATCGCCATTGGCTTTAATTTTACAAACGGAATACCATACTGCTTTAAAATACCTGCTATCTGCTTAGCGTTACGATGCAGGCTTTTATTCAGACTGGTCTGTAAGGCTTGATCGTCGTACCGAACCGCTGCTGCAATATCCCATTCGAAGGGTTGGCTAGGCAATGCCGACTCAGCAGGTGCTGGTTTGACCACAAGTTGTTTGCCAAAAGGTTTGGCGAAATAACCCGCAAATGGCCCCCACACAATGGCTGCGTCAATCGTGCCATCCGCAACTGCTTTAATCACGTCCCCCTGAGGATCTTTTTGTTCGTCCGATCCCCATAGAGTGAATCCTACTACTTGATTACCTAAATCATGTAGACCCAAAGCCTGCGCGGGTGGTGAGTTCGCACCATCATTACCAACGGAATGCAGCCCTACTTTAATATCTCGCCATTTCGGATCATCATAAGAGCGTAAATTAAGATGCCTAGATCTTCGAGTTACGATTGCGTAATACGATCGATAATAAGCTTGTGTTATCAGGGTATTTCCTCCTAACTGGGCCGGAACACCTATAACCACATCACATGCGCCTGTTCCCAGGGTTTGGCGGATAAAGCCTTCACCTTGTCGTTGCCAGATATAAGCTACAGAAGTCTTAAGATCTTTCGCCAAAACTTCTGCAATTTTATTTTCAAAACCTTCGCCCTTATCATTTGAAAAGGGTAGGTTATTAGCTTCAGCACAGACCTTTAATGACCCATTGGCGCTTACGTTAAAATTAACTAAAAGCGCAAATGAAACACAAAGCATAGCGGTACTCTGTTTAATACTATGTTTTATAGGTGCTTGCATGGTTTTAAAAGGTTTATAACCCATAAACGTAAATCAGCGCACCTTTGGTAGCTGTATCACTGCAAGCCCCCTTATCAGTAGCCATCAGGCCAGTACTTTTTGCAATACCACTGTAAATAGCTACATATTGAGAACCACCATCACTAAAAGTCATCGGGTTTCCTACAGAGCTACATTTTAATGAAGCTTTAAATAACGGTGCACTGGTGTTTGCGTTTATTGCTTTAAAGCTCTTATCTAATGTTGTATAAAAAACGATATCACCCGCAGTGGACAGGATTCCACCATAGATAGGATAGGCTTCATCCACTTTCCAAGCTGGTTTATGATTATAGGGATCCCAGGCTAACAAAGTGCCTTGTCCTTTAGCCCCAGGCTGCAAAGTCAAGGCCATATCCATACCCATATAGGGAGCACCTGATATGAATTGAGCTTTATTTACCGCAATAGACGCGCAAAAATTGAAAGTCGGGACAAAGAATAATCCACTAGGGTTAGCCGAGGTTGATTTTGGTGAATAAGAACTGGGTTCCCAGCCGTGTGCGCCTAAGGGTGATGGGCAGACTGTGTTTCCCCAGGTATTAGTATGGTTGTAATTGGGATTAGTTCCGGGAATTACTTTACCTGTAGAATCAGTCACTGAAGTTGCCGGTTTGCCATCGTTAAGAAGCGGTAATCCAGCTGTATTTAGCTTGGTGGCTGTATTCGCTATACTTGGATCGGATACGGTATCAATACCACCGGGTGCCCAATTTTGATCTTTAAACTGATCTGCAGAAATCAGGGTACCTGTTGTGCGGTCAAAAGTATAAACAAAGCCATTTTTGTTGAATTGAACGGCTACATTCGAAGCACTTTTTGTATTGTCGATAGATTTAACTGCTTTAGGTAGATTAACGGGCAGAATTTCAGCTATGGCATCAAAGTCCCAGTTATCGTGCTGAACCACTTGATAAACCCAAGCGACTTCACCGGCATTAAAATTTGGATTGCCTTTTGATTTATCACCTACTTTGCGAGCGAAGATAGAAGCGCCCCATTTGTTATCACCAGGCCGGAGATCCGGATTCCAAACGCCAGGCTGGCTAGTTCCGTAAAGCACATAGTCATTATCAGAGTCATAAGTCAAATACGACCAAACTGAACTTCCTCCTAGCAAATAACTGGAAACATTTTGAGTTGTTGCAGGCCAACTGGTTTTGCCAAGGTCTTTGCCCTTATCCTTATTAGGGAATGGATACTGGGTTTTATTAACAATACCTACATCAGCATCTGGGCCTGTTGTGTAACATTTTCCTTCAGTTAGAGTAGGGCCGCAGTTGTTCCAGATGGGTTTTCCGGTAGCAAGATCTAAGGCTACTACATAACCCCGCGTTCCCATTTCTCCACTTGAAGTACCTAATATGACATGACCATTATCTCCAGTGACTACAGGTTGACCACTCGTAGTTACACCTAAACCGGTATTAGTAATCTTAGTATTCCATACCAATGCACCCGTATGAGCGTTTACCGCAACGGTATGTCCATCCAGTAGGTTATAGACAATTAACCCTGTTAAGTTCCCATTAATAGTTGCTTTAGCATAAGAAATGCCCCGATTAGTGCCTCCACAGCAATTAGCGCCTACTTGATTGCTACTCGTAGGTAAGCCTTTAGAAATAGAGGTGGGTGCAGAACTGATAGCCGTTGAACTCCAAGTAGGTGGAATGGGTTTAGAAGAGTTAACGGGAAGTCCAGGAACACTCCACGCTAATAATACGTTGGGTGAACCTGTTAATGCATATATCATTCTTTCGGCAGCGATATAAAGTGGTGCGCCCATGGCACTTCCGCTAGTATAAGTTGCTAAAACATATTTTTGTTTTAGATTCGCTACATTAGTTGAGTTAATTTCATTAGCGCCATGTCCTAACTCACTATAACGTATACCTTGAGGATCTCCACCATCTTGTAACCAATTATTATCTGCTCCACTAGAGACGCCAGCAGAAACTGTTTGAGATAATAAACCCACCATACTAAGCCCACACCCTATGATCAACGCTTTTAATTTAAAAGCGCGGAACATTTCAATATTTTTTTTCATACATTAGCTCTCTTGTTTAATACAACTGCTGAATCACACAAATTTTCGTTTCATAAGCTAGTTGTTGTATTGGTGTGGAAGGGATTAACTTGGCATCGGCAATTGCCTTCGGAATTAATCCCTACTTATCAAATCTCAAATTTAATTTTCTAAAGTTTGAGACTACTGTGCGGTAGCAAGGTTTATTTACACGTATTGGTAGCTGGATTGAGAACCTTTGGCGCAACACAAACAACAGGAGCAGCAGCGATTGACAAAGTAAATATCTTAGAATTAGGTTTATTATTTTTGTCAGTTACTGTAATCGTAGGTGTTGTTACCCCAGTAGTTCCGACTGCTGGCGTTCCAGAAATTACCCCACCTGCACTCAGCGCTAAACCATTTGGAAGCGCTGGTGTCACTTTCCAAGAAAATGGAGCTGTACCTGAAACCGCTGTCAATTGGAGGTAATAAACCGCACCTACTACACCTTTATCTAGCGTTTGGGTTGAGATTGTTGGTCTAGGGTTATTATTTATATTGCCATTAACGTCAGTGATGCTAATAGTGTAGGCTTTGGTTATAGAAGTACCATCAGCATCCGTTGTATTAACATTAAAGGTGAACACACCAGACACTTTCGGAGTGCCTATTAAAATACCGGTTACTGGATTAATGATTAAACCTAACGGGAATAGACCGTTTGTTGTAACTTTGTAGGGCGTGTTTCCACCAGAAACAACCGAACGTGCAACATATTTTTTCCCTATTTGACCATTATCAATAACTTCAATAGCCGTTAATGGGGCAGCCGCCTCAAAAGCAACCATATTCGCACCGATATAATCGCCAACAATCGCATCAGTTGAACAATTGTAGTTATAACTATTCCCCATAGAATCAGTTACATTAACGGCTGCTAAAGCTAGTGAGCCATGAAGATTATCTTTACCTACAGCATCACACATGGCTTCATGAGTTTCCCCATCAAATGACAGCGCTTTACCAGTATATTTGTAAAACTCATATTTACGAGTCACTTTTTCGTTTGGATTGATCTTTTCTGCTGCGCCCTTGTGTGCTGCTTTGGGGCCAACTGCGTTTCCAACGGGTTCTTTTTGAACCAAATACCATTCACTCTCTACTTGAGCTGGTTCGCCATTTTGCCAGTCAGGAATGCCATCACCATTTTTATCTTCATTAATTAATACCCCAGCATCGACTGGGTTAGCATTATGAATAGTTGTTTTGATTACTTTGACCCAATGAGGCGTTCCCCACTGCGTTGGCGCTGGTTCTACGGGCTCTTTTGGTGCAGGCATGACTGCAACAACCGCTTTTACAACGGGTGGCTGCACAACATTTTTGATGGGCGCTGGTTGAACAACGGTAGGTTGGAAAACGGGAATATTGATAGCCGGCGGTGGTGTTAAAAATCCAAGCGTTTCTGCTCTTACTAATGTTCCTGCACCATTATCAACTAACCAGTGATACGACACTGATTTAGGCGTAATAGCACTAGTAAAAATTCCGTTTACGAAATGTTCACAGCCATCAGTGGAGAGTGGATTTGTACATTGGTGTGCGGCTGTTACCATCCAGGGGAAGGTAGCTGCATTAGATGTCGCTGCCCATTTATGCGTTGCATTGTCATAAGGTGCAGTATAACGAACAATTGTTTTTAACGGTGTTGCAACGCCATTAACAGTTGCTGCGGGTACTTCTACTAAAGAGGGGTTGCCGTATCTGGAATAAGTCCAAGTGTATCCGATATCGGTACTATGTAGCCCTTCATATTCGATTTCAAATCCGTGGGCGTCTCTTCCGGTATCATTGATAACATCAAAATTGCCTAGGGTACCGTACATCACAGTGGCCTGTGAGGGTGTGCTGAATGCCAATAAGATTGGCAAGTACTTCAAGTACTTCAAGTACTTCAAGTACTTCATTTGGAGATCCTTTTAAGGAAGATTAAGGAAAGTTACTAATAAATGTTTGGCTCTATAAGATCATAGTGTAGATAGCTGGGGATTTATTACATCATATCATACAGGGATATTATTAAGAGAGCATTAAATATGAAGTTGATTGAGATCAATTAAATGGATAATAAGATGTCAAAACGTAATCGCTCCACCCGTTACCGCTCCAGCACCGACCGCAACCGCTGCTCTTCCTGCACTCACTTCACTGGTTCCGGTGATTTTTTTTGAGATCTCGTTGCCGGCGATACCCGCAGATATTGCTTTTTCAATAGTCATCGCTAAATACCTTTAATTTAAAAAACAAGCATTACATCACAACCAATACACCAGCAATATACATACAAATTTGTTTGCCTTAGTAACCATTCCAACCCACAAAACTATTAATTCACACCCCAATACAGGACGCTTCTTTAACAAATTTGTTTGTTCTGAGGAGAGATGCAAAGCCAGCGAGGCTTAATAATTACAAAACAAAATGTTGAATGATCTAAACAAGATTGCGCTTATAGCAAACCCATACCTAACCACTGTGGATGAACACTACTCTGCTCTTAACCAGAACAGGAATGCTCTAAAAGGAAAGACTTTCAGAGCAAACTAACCCATGTTTAGAGTAAACAGGGATTAGTTTGTAGTAAACAAGGTCTTGTTTGCTCTAAACAGGGTTCCTTTTACTACAAACAAGACCTAGAATGCTCATTTTCTTGCATACTGACGACCTTGAATCGAGTCGATAACCCTAAAATGATCTCTCCTAAGGGCAAACAAGGTCGTGTTTACTCTAAAAATGATCATGTTTGCGACAAGAAGAACCCTTTCTATCTTAAACAAGATCTTGTTTGTTACAGAAAGGGTCTTGTTTGCTTTAAAAGAGTCCTTGTTTACGCCATTCTTACCCCATCTTAAGACAGTTCAAACCCTAAAAAGACCCTTAAAGTACCGGTTAGAATCTAACACTATACTGCTCCTCAACCCGATCTATCCACCGTTCAAGGTGCGACTCGCTTACTCAGCCGCATTAGTTAAATGCAAAGATGGCAATAAAGAAGATACGGCCAACAAGAACGCCCTGCGTTTCGAGCTAGAAAATGCACTGGATGTATTGACCTTTATAATCTCCCGAGCATTAATGCACGATGGCACTTTAGCACTAATATAATATTAGCGTCAGTATTGAGTTTAGGTAATTAATCTGGCCAAAATTCAGAATTTATGATTTGAGTATATTCCCAAGGACATGATTCAGGAAAACCACTCATACCTGTTTCCTTGGTTGCGATATCAATAGCGTCGTCCCATATTTCTAGCCAAAAATCATCATTACTGATAATTGATTTTAAGCTAGGGGTTTTTTGTAAGCGTCTAGCGATATTTTTTCGTTGGGTTTTTATAGTGACTTCCCAGCTTACGCCTCTATGAGACGGCTGAAACTGCCATTTAATTAAATGGGCTACTAATATCGCCATACGACTTTCTAATTCACGTTGCTCACTCTTTCCCACGTCTTCAATCTCATCGGCAATATGTTCAAGGTCAAGCAAATCAAATCGACCAGAGCGGATAAATGCCGCCTGTTCATTCGCCCATGAAATGATATCAGTTTCATATCTTTGCATTAAAACACCTCAACATCTGCATCACTAAGTAAATCGGCACTCTAGCACTTATATTAAATAGTGGCTAGTCAAGCTAATATAAATACCAAGGTTTATATTGCTGTCGCAATTGAGCCAAAACTCTCAGCACTGCCGAGAGTTTTGGCTCATCTGTGCGATGCTATTAGTCGCTCACTATTACATTCAAGATGCCATCAGTTTCTTTTTCAAGGGCAAATTTTAGTGGGCACTAATAACACATCCAAACGCCTTAAAACCGTAAAAGAAAGAATGATGTCCCGGTATTTACCTCTTACAAAGACATCACGCAAAACATCATCGGCAACACTCCAAATGAAACTAACGATTTGATTATGGACTTTTGGATTCATTAACTTGCTGTGCTTTCTTCCATCGCATCCAAAACGCATAATGCCGTCATATTAATAATGCGTCGAACCGTTGCCGTAGCGGTTAATATATGAACAGGTTTAGCGCACCCCAACATCACTGGCCCTATAGCTATACCATTACCCGCTGCTGTTTTTAAGAGATTATAAGCAATATTGGCCGCATCGATATTGGGTAAAACCAGTAAGTTAGCACTCGATTTAAGTGTTGAGCCTGGCATAACACTTTTTAATAAATCATAATTTAAAGCCACATCACCGTGCATTTCTCCGTCAATTTCTAAATGCGGTGCTTGCTCCTGAATGATAGCCAAGGCGGCTCGCATCTTTTGGGCAGACTGGCTGTTGCTACTGCCAAAGTTAGAATGTGATAGCAAGGCAATACGCGGAACCATACCTAACTTAAGCATTTTTTCTGCTGCTAATTGGGTTATTTCAGCTAATTGTTCAGCACTTGGATTTTCATTAACATGGGTATCAACTAAAGCAACTTGGCGCTCAGGTAACATAAGAATATTCATCGCTGCATAAACATTAGCCCCTGCACGCTTTCCCAAGACATGATCAATATAATTCAGATGCTGAAGATTATCGCCAAACGTGCCGCAAATCATTCCATCTGCATCCCCTTTATGCACTAGCATGGCGCCAATTAAAGTATGACGCCGGCGCATTTCCAACTTGGCATATTGTTCGGTGACACCTTTACGCGCCGTCATCTTTAAATAGGTTTGGCAGAAGTCCTTATAACGTTCATCGAACTCAGGATTAACCATTGTAAAATCAATGTTCGGTCTGAGACGTAACCCAAACTTCTCGATACGAAATTGTAATACCGAAGGCCGACCTATCAAAATAGGTAGGGCTATGTTTTCATCTACGATGACTTGCACAGCGCGTAACACCCGCTCTTCTTCACCCTCTGCAAAGACAATCCGTTTCTTATCAGCCGCGATATTCTTTGCAACCCGAAATATAGGCTTCATAAAAGTACCGCTGTGATACACAAACTGCTGAAGACGATCAACATACGCCTCCATATCCTTGATAGGGCGTACCGCCACGCCCGACTCATCCGCTGCTTTAGCAACCGCAGGGGCAATTTTAGTCATTAAGCGAGGATCAAAAGGCAGAGGAATTAAATAGTCAGGGCCAAATGACATATTAGCTACGCCATAGGCACTGGCTACAATTTCAGATTGTTCAACACGTGCTAACTCTGCAATGGCACGCACCGCAGCCACTTCCATTTTACGAGTGATGGTTGTGGCACCACAATCCAAAGCACCCCGAAAAATATAGGGGAAACACAACACATTATTAACCTGATTGGGATAATCAGAACGCCCTGTCGCAATAATCGCATCATCACGTACTGCTTTTACATCCTCGGGTAAAATCTCAGGATTTGGATTAGCCAAGGCCAGGATCAATGGCTTGGCTGCCATTCGCTTAACCATGTCTTGCTTTAGAATATTGCCCGCCGAAAGCCCCAGGAAAATATCAGCATCCTGAATGATTTCACCTAAGGAACGTGCGTCTGTCTCTTGGGCAAAAGCCGCTTTATCGGAATCATTTAAACCCTCACGACCTTTATAAATAACGCCAGAATGATCTGTGACAAACATATTCTCACGCGGAAAGCCCAGCTCAATTAATAAATCTAAACAGGCTATAGCCGCTGCTCCGGCACCAGACACCACTAATTTGCATTGCGTAATGTCTTTACCAATAATTTTTAAGCCATTTAAAATAGCCGCGCCCACAATAATCGCTGTGCCATGCTGATCATCATGAAAAACCGGTATCTTCATCCGGTCACGCAATTTCTTTTCAATATAAAAGCATTCCGGTGCTTTTATATCTTCCAAATTGATACCACCGAAAGTAGGTTCCAAAGAGGCAATAATATCGCAGAGCTTATCTGGATCAAGCTCGTTAATCTCAATATCAAAAACATCAATACCCGCAAATTTCTTAAATAAAACCCCCTTCCCTTCCATCACAGGCTTGGCCGCCAACGGCCCAATGTTACCTAAACCCAATACAGCGGTGCCGTTTGAAATCACCGCAACCAGATTGCCTCTTGAGGTGTACTTAAAAACATTGACTGGATCAGTCACGATTTCTTCACAGGCCGCTGCAACACCCGGTGAATAAGCCAAGGCAAGATCTCGCTGATTGGTTAAATGTTTGGTCGGGGTTACACTAATTTTGCCAGGCGTTGGAAACTCATGATATTCCAATGCTGCATCACGTAATTGTTTAGTCACTTCTTCTTTTTGATCAATGGGGGAGTTCATGGGTAGCCTTATCAATAGAGGATGGTTTATAAAACAAACAGTTTTTTTATACGCGCACTTTTAAAACTAACAATCTTTAATATAACACGCTAAACAATACCTGATAAGAAGTAGTGTCATGAGCGTGGGGAATAACATAAAGTTTTCTCGTGCTTCCAGACTTAAAAATATAAAAAGCATAATGATCCACGGCTGAATAATAACTTTATTAACCAAAGACTGCATAACAATCAAGCTGGCCTTATCAATTTTATCCCTAGAGTTAATAGCGTACAAGGAGACCAGTGCGGTGATCATGGAAAAATAAAGTGGGTAAAAGAAAAACATCGGCGAATCTTCCTTAAAAGAGGATTGCCAATAAGCATACCAGACTAAAATGACCGCACTACTAAATAAGTCATACCAGATTAAACTTCTTGTTTTCTTGAATAAAGTGCCTGCCACACTTACCAGAGCAACGCCTAAGCTGATATCCATCAGTAGTGGCGTTAACAATATACCTTTAAAGGCATTGTTGGTTTGAGCAAAAAAGCAGAGAGCAAGATTAATCGTAATAAAAAGAGGCATGATAATCCGTTACGTAAGGGTTAGAGTTAAGGCATTATAATGACAGATAAGCTTTCAGATAAATAATTTCAAATCAACGTAATTGTCGAAAACTCTATTTGCCATTATGGGTCATTTCAGAGATAATCGGCCTTCTGGTTGCACGTATTTTTTATGTTATTTTGTTTTTTATAACGCATGATACAAGATTTCGCCAACGAGTTATTATTTTTGACCTACTTTAACCTTAAGTGGGTACCCGTAAAAGGATGTCAAAATGACAAAATATCTTTGTTTTCCACTATGAAGGACTATAGGTGAATCACAAAATCGATCTCTATTTAACACTAAGGTATCATGGGAAAAAAAATTGCAATAATTGGGTTTTCTTACAGATTGCCAAACACAACTAATAACGACTTTTGGCAAGCTTTACTAGAGGGTCGTGACCTAATAACAGAAGTTAACGCTGATAGATGGTCAAAAGATATTTTTCAACACCCCAATAAAAACAATCCTGGCACAAGCTACACCTTTTCAGCAGGCACTATCGGAGATATCTCAAGTTTCGATGCGGAATTCTTTGGAATTTCTCCAAGAGAAGCCGCTGTTATGGATCCACAACAACTCTTACTGCTTGAAATGAGCTGGGAAGCGTTAGAAAACGCTGGCATTAAACCATCCAGCATTCGAGGCAGCCAATGCGGCGTGTTTATAGGTATTTCTGGTACCGACCATTCTTATAGAATAGCGGATGATCTTGCCGCAATTGACGCCTCAACAGCGACGGGAAATGCGTTAAGTATTGCCGCTAACCGCATTTCTTTTGCACTTGATTTATCGGGTCCCAGTTTTGCTGTTGATACTGCTTGCTCATCTTCCCTAATCGCCTTTCACCAAGCCTGCCAATCAATTATGAGCGGTGAATGCACCCAAGCATTAACGGGCGGGATTAACTTACATATCCATCCCTTTGGGTTCATTATATTTTCAAAAGCCTCGATGCTTTCCCCTCGAGGACGTTGTAATCCATTTGATGAACGTGCCGATGGCTATGTGCGTTCAGAAGGCGGCGGGATATTTATACTTAAAGATTATGAGCAAGCCTTAGCCGATGGTGACCAAATTCTTGCTCTGGTTGCCAACACCGGCATCAATACAGACGGTCATAAATCGGGCCTGACGATACCCAATGCAACAGCTCAAGCGAACTTACTCCATAAAGTATACAGTCAAGCGGGCATTGATCCGACAAGCATTGATTACATCGAAGCACATGGCACAGGCACATCAGTCGGCGATCCCCTTGAAGCAAAGGCTCTGGGTAACGCACTGGGAAAATTAAGACCAACGGACAATCCCTTATTGATTGGTTCAGTCAAAAGCAACCTGGGGCACCTAGAGCCCGCCTCTGGCGTAGCGGGGTTGGTAAAAGCACTTTACTGCTTGCAACACCGAACCATTCCTGCCACGATTGGTATTCAGTCACTTAATCCCACGATTCCATTTGCAGATTTAAATCTTAAGGTCGTCACCCAAAACCAGGCTCTTAAAGAAAAGGGAAAACTCACTATTGGCATTAATTCATTTGGTTTTGGTGGTGCAAATGCCCATGTCATTTTAGAAAGCCATGAGCCATCGAACTGTGTTTTACAAAAGAATACTATCGAGAAAAGCTTTCCAATCATTCTGACAGGTAAAAATAGCGCCGCACTAAAAGAATCGGCACGCAACTTTGCAGATTTCATTGAAACTCAACCCGAATCAGCACTTTACAATATTGCTTACTCCAGCGTATTTCATCGAGACTGGCATGAACATAGAGCTATTTTTCATGGTACATCAAAAGAAACAGCCATCGATGCTCTGCTCAGCTATGCCAATACAGACTCAAAGCACCCACAAGTCGAATCAAGTATCGCAGTCCCTACACCAACAGGCCCTGCTTTTATATACTCTGGCAATGGTTCTCAATGGATCGGCATGGGAAAACATCTCTTAGAGGAAGAGCCTTCTTTTAAAAGAACAATCCAGGAAATAGATACATTATTTAGTCGCTATGCTAATTTCTCTTTACTCGACGAACTCTCCGGCAAAAATGGCGAAGATCGTTATCAATATACCGAAATATCACAACCCGCCCTATTTGCCATTCAGGTAGGTATCACTGAATTATTGCGACAAAAAGGTCTATCGCCTATTGCGGTAGCCGGACATAGCGTAGGTGAAGTGGCTGCAGCCTGGGCATCGGGTGCCTTAACCCTGGACGACGCTGTAAAAGTGATCTATCACCGCAGTCAATCACAAGGCACAACTAAAGGCAAAGGCGCAATGACCGCTGTTAGTTTAAGCTTAGAGGCTATGGAAAAGCTGCTTGAAGACTTATCACTTTCAACATCACTCACGATCGCAGGCATTAATAGTTCTAATGGCTTAACGATTGCGGGTTCAATACTTGCACTCAAGCAACTTGAAACAGCCTTAAAAGCGAACAATACGTTCTACAGAAGACTCGATTTAGACTATGCGTTCCATAGTCCTTTCATGGATGACATTGAAATCAGTGTTAAACAAAATCTGACTGATTTAAATCCTAATCAAACCACTATTCCTTTTTACTCAACGGTAACCGGCGAATTAATAGAGGGTAATACACTCGATGCCAACTATTGGTGGCACAATATTCGTAACCCCGTTAAATTTGAACAAGCGATTAAAAGCATTTTAAAACAGGCTATTAATATCTTTATCGAGATAGGTCCCCACACCGTTTTACGAAACTATATCAGTACCTCTGCAAAAGATTTAGAGATCAACAGTCGCATCTTATCTACAATAACCCGTGATAATGACAGTCTACAAAAAATAAACGAAACGTTTAATCAGGCACTTATCATAGGCATTCCCTTCGACTGGTCAACTATTTTTGTAAAGCCGGGTCAATTTATACAACTCCCTAATTACGCATGGCAACGTGAACGCCATTGGCATCCCGTCACCCCAGAGTCTCTGGGCTTAATTTATCGATATAAAATACATCCACTATTAGGTTTTCCACTTAAAAATCATGATCTAACCTGGGAAAACCAACTTGATATTAATCTAAACCCCACACTTGCAGATCATGTGGTTGGAGGAGCCACTGTATTTCCAGGTGCCGGTTTTGCAGAGATTGCCTTAGCCGCCGCTTTTGCCAGAGAAACAACTGAACTAGTAGGCATAGAAGAATTAACCATCCAGGCACCCCTACTATTAAATAATAGTCATACAAAACTTATCCGTTTAACTATTGATGCAAAAGACGGTACATTTACCATTAAAGGCCGTCAGTATGGTAGCCATGAAAGCTGGACTGAACACAGTGTTGGCCGTATCTTAAACGAACCTAACAAATTACTGTTTAAACAAATCGCACCCGCATTACCCAGTCGCACGCCAGACTTTAATGCTACGAGTCATCATGAACTGACTCAATCTAATGATCTTGATTATGGCAAGGCATTTCAATGTATTGATTACGGCTGGATAGACAAAAACTCAGCACTGGCTGTTTTCAGGATACCTGAAAATATTGAGGCTGAACTAGCGCACTGTCATCTGCACCCCAGTATTTTAGATTGCACCTTCCAATTGATCTTTCAGATTCTAAAAGATCATGTCGATGCAAACGCTGATATTACTTTTATACCCACAAAAATAGGTCATCTAACTTTCAATGCTAATGCAGGCAAACCCAGCTTTGCCAAAGCAACCCTGTTACGCCAAACACCGCGAGCGCTCATCGCAGAGTTTAGTATTTTTGATGACTCAGAATTGCCTATAGCCATTATCAAGGAAGTACGATTTCGCAGTATTCGACTCAGTAAAGGGCTGACAGATAATATCAATTATTTGCACTATAACAGCATACCTGTCCCTCACCACGTTATCAGCAATAAAACGAATACGTTAATCGGTATTAGCGAGACTCAAGCTGTTATGGCCAAATTAGTACGACGGGCAGCACTGCATGGCACTTATAATTGTTATTCAGAAGAAGTAGAGCCTTTATTGGAATGTCTTTGCAACCTGTTCACCGAGCAAGCCCTACGGGGTTTGTCCAATAATGGTGAAACCCTGTCCTTACAGGATATTATCGCCTATGAAAAGGCTAACCCAGATGCTCTTGCTTATTTTAATTATTTACTAACAACCGCAAAAGAAGACCAAACGCTAATACCGTCAAGTATTGGCTGGACTATTTCTACTAATCAAGACATTCAGGCCTCCGTTAAAGATATATGGAATAGTTTACTTGCTGATTATCCAGATTATTTTCATATTATCCATGCGGTAGGTCGAGTGGGCAAGCATCTTTTAAAGCTTTTGAAAGGTCAACTGACACTATCCCAAATATTACCGCAAGAATCCCCTCTAAGCGCATTAAGCAAACAGGTACTGGGTGCTGAAGGGCAACAAAACATAGGCCAGACCCTACGTAATATAATAACTGACAGCATAAAAAAACTACCCGAAGGCCAACTACTCAATCTACTTGAAATTAGCAATAGCAAACCATTTTTTGCTATTGATACTTGTGCTGCTTTGAACGCAACTTACTGCAATTATGTCTTTGCTAGTACATCGACAGACACACTGGAAGAAATTTCCCAGCTTAAGGAACAGTTTCCAAACATTGCAACCCAACTGATTCAAAACAATCCCGAATTCACGCCCCCTATTGCACGTTATCAACTGGCTGTCATTACACTTAATTTTGATACCTTAGAAGAAAGTCGACTTGCCTTAAATTATGTCCATGATTACCTGGTTCCCGGTGGGATACTCATTGTAATCGGACAACATCCATGCCGCTGGATTGATTTTATTTTTGGGGGTCAAAATAACCATTGGACACAAAAAGACGACGATGAACACTATTTGTCAAATCATCGCACCGCTGCATTCTGGCAACACCAATTACATCACCTTAACTTTACGCATAGTTCAATTTACAGCGTATCGCCTGAAACCCTATCCGGCCCCTATCTTCTACTGGCTCAACGTGAAGAACAAGTACCAACCGTTACTGAGACCTTAGACGTTAAGCCTCGCAGTTGGATTATAGTCACTGATGAAACCGGTTACTCAGTCAATTTATCAGATGCCTTAACAAAGCATTTACAAATTAACTGTGATATCGTCATACAATCTCAAATCAACAATATCAATCAGTTCCAAACTTTATTAGTAGAAACCACAGCGAACTACGGCGATCTTGATGGGATAATCTATTTAGCGGGTTTTACAACACCCGCACTCAGCACAACCGCAGAAACAATACTCGAACAGCAAGTCACCCGTTGTCATCAAGCCGCTATTATTTTACAGGCCTGTGAAAAAACCCAAACTCAAACGACCTGCTGGCTTGTTACCCAGAATGCAGTCAGTTATCTGCTCTCAAAACCAACGGCTATCAACACCCCAGCCTCCACCCAAATGATCAGTGGTGATGCGGCACTTTGGGGCTTTGGTCGAACCCTGCTTAATGAAACCTCCAGATTATCCGTGCGTTTAGTAGATTTTGAAAACCCTCTGGTAACAGAAACCATCGTCACCGCTTTAGAAAAAGAATTAAACAGCCAGGATAATGAACAGGAAATAATTATAAGCCGCAATGGAGCTCGTTATGCACCCCGTCTACACAGTGAAACGGCTCACAAGGCAGATGAAACTAACGCGATAGAAAACCCAACGATCACCCTTGGTTTTCAATTTCCGGGACAATTACGTCATTTACGATGGGAGGCACATGCGCCTGTAATGGCCAGTGAAGATGAAATTGAAATCGATGTTCATGCGACCGGTCTAAATTTCCGGGACATCATGTATACACTGGGCCTACTGTCCGATGAGGCGGTCGAAAATGGCTTCTCTGGCCCCTCGCTCGGTCTTGAGTTTTCAGGAAGTATTAAAAGTGTCGGTAGTAACGTTAACGGTTTTTCAGTCGGCGATAAAGTATTAGGCTTTGCACCGTCCAGCTTTAGCAATCGGATAATTACTCAGACCAATACCATTACCCTCATACCTGCCAATATCTCTTATGAAGCAGCTGCAACCATTCCTAGCACCTTCTTTACAGTTTATTATTCATTACACTATTTAGCCCGTTTACAACCCGGGGAAAAAGTACTCATTCATGGGGCAACAGGTGGAGTGGGACTGGCGGCAATACAAATTGCCAAGTGGATAGGTGCCGAGATATACGCTACCGTTGGTTCAGAAGAAAAACGGGACTTTTTAAGACTGCTAGGGATTGATCATATCTATGATTCCCGCTCGCTTGGTTTTGCCGATGAAATCATGGAACAAACTCAAGGCGAGGGTATTGATGTCGTACTCAACTCGCTAGCAGGAGAAGCTATTAACCGAAACTTTCAAGTCCTTAAACCCTTTGGTCGGTTTCTTGAGCTGGGCAAACGTGATTTCTACGAAAACACAAAAATAGGTTTACGCCCCTTTAGAAATAATATTAGCTACTTTGGGATTGATGCGGATCAACTATTAAAAGTTCAAACCAAGCTCACCCAAAGACTCTATGTCAAAATGATGAGCTTATTTTCTGAAGGTATTCTCCACCCATTGCCTTACCGTGCTTTTGAAGCTGATGAGATTGTCGATGCCTTTAGATACATGCAACAATCCCGTCAAATAGGAAAAATTGTTATTACTTACCGCAATGGCATTAATAACATTCACTATCCTAAACAAGAACGGCTCAAAGCGTTAACACTCTCTGCCCATAATACCTATATGGTTACTGGAGGACTGAGTGGCTTGGGTCTTAAAACAGCCGAATGGTTGGCTCATAAGGGGGCGAAGCATCTACTATTAATAGGGCGTAGCGGTGCCAGCACAGAAGCAGCTCAATTAACTATTGCGAAATTAGAAGCACAAGATGTCCAGGTACAAGTAGCCCTTTGTGACATTACAAACAAACAGGCTATTTCAACGTTGTTCACCAAGATGTCCACAACAATGCCGCCCCTTAAAGGCATAGTCCACTCGGCAACCGTTATTGAAGATGGGCTTATTATAAATACAGATGCTGCACAAATTAAAAGAGTATTAGCCCCTAAAGTATTAGGTGCTTATCATCTACATGATTTGACTATTGATATACCGCTGGATTTCTTTATTTTGTTTTCATCAGCCACTACCTTCTTTGGTAACCCCGGACAAGCCAATTATGTCGCTGCCAATACTTGCCTGGAAAACTTAGCCGAGCAACGTAGAGCCAATGGACTACCCGCAACTTGTGTTGCTTGGGGTGCTATTGATGATGTTGGTTTTTTGGCGCGTAACAAAAACATAAAAACGGCTTTGCTAAATAGGATGGGGGGGTCGGCTCTAAACTCAGCTATCGCTCTCAATATTCTCGAACAGCTATTAATCAAACATCAATCCAATAAAGGGGTGATGGAGTTTAACTGGACTGCGTTAACTCGTTTCTTACCCACCGCAAACAGCCCAAAATTCCAGGAACTAACTAAAAACTCAGTAAAAGATGACGACAAAAATAATTCAAATGATATTGAACAATTACTCCTCACTCTCTCTGATGAAGAATTGTTAACTACGTTCATTGAAATGCTAAAAATTGAAACCGGTGAGATTCTAAGAATGTCACCCCATAAAATTGATGCCCATAAATCAATTTATGACATGGGCTTAGACTCTCTGATGGGGGTTGAACTGATGGTTGCTTTAGAAGCACGTTTTGGTATTCGCCTACCCGTCATGACATTAAATGAAACGCCCACGCTTGCAAAACTGGCAGAACGCATCATTTTACTACTTAAAACGGGTGAGCAAGATACCTTTAATGAAAGCGATATCCTGGCTCAAACCCAGCAGATCTTTTCAAAACATGACGTGGAAAATGCAGAAGAACTTATAAATACAACTGTTCAGAATCTGCAAGCCAAAAATTACAATCACTCAACAGACAAGATCATTCATTGATATGATTCAAAAAGGCATTCACGGCTTAACAGCCCAACTAAAAGACAAGCTCATTCAGCAAGCACTAGAAAGAAGGTTTAAGCAAAGCAATACCCCTACTATTGAGGAAAAACCACCTTCAAAATTAACTGAAAAACACCTTATTCCAGAACAATACTATCGATTTAACCAGCTCCCGGGTTATCAGCAACTCTGTATTATGAATGATGGAGCCGCCCGTTTAGGTATAGAAAGCCCTTTCTTTAAACTACACAACGGCTGTGCTGGAGCCACCAGCGAGATTAATAATCAAACCTATATTAATTTTGCAAGCTATAACTATCTGGGGCTTTCTGGGCATCCAGAGACTAATCGCGCCGCAAAAGAAGCAATAGACCTTTACGGCACATCAGCCTCAGCCAGTCGAATGGTCGCCGGTGAAAGACCTATTCATCGTAAACTTGAACAAACCATTGCTAATGCTTATGGCGTGCAAGATGCCGTGGTTTTCGTCAGTGGACATGCGACCAACGTAACAACCATTGGTTATCTGTTTGGTTCCAAAGACCTTATTGTTCATGATGAACTGGTACATAACAGTATTTTAGAGGGCATTACTCTATCTGGCGCAAAACGCCTACCTTTTGCACATAATAATAGTGCCGCACTGGATGAGCTATTGACCAAACAACGCCATCATTTTGAGCGTGTACTGATTGTCATAGAAGGCATTTATAGCATGGATGGCGATTATCCCAACCTCCCCGAGTTTGTAGACATTAAAAACAAACATAAAACTTTTTTAATGGTTGATGAAGCGCATTCATTCGGCGTTATGGGTGAAACAGGCTTAGGTATTCGGCAACACTTTAATCTAAAAGGCTCAGATGTTGATATTTGGATGGGGACTCTCAGTAAAGCATTTGCCGGTTGTGGCGGTTATATTGCCGGCGAAACGGCGCTGATTGAAAACTTAAAGTGTTTTGCTCCCGGCTTCTTATACAGTGTGGGTATGTCACCTGCGCTTGCTGCTGCATCCTTAGCGGCTGTTGAACTACTCCAAAAAGAACCTGAACGTGTCCATGCGTTGCAACAACGGGGTGAGTTTTTTTTAAAAGCAGCTCAAGCGGTGGGCATCAATACCGGCACCAGCTCTGGATTGGCCGTTATTCCTGCTATTGTGGGTAGCTCAGTCAAGACTGTAAGATTATCAACAGCCCTATTCAACCGGGGTATTAATGTACAGCCTATACTTTATCCGGCTGTACCTGAAAAATCAGCTCGATTACGTTTCTTTATTTCATGTCATCACACCGAAGAACAACTTGGATACACTGTTAAGTTACTCGCTGAGGAAGTAAAAAAACTATAACTCAACTTACAGCAACTCACCCACTTTTTGATGATACAAGCGTACCACGGCTTCATTAACTACAGCCGTTAAACCGGGCTCGCTATAATAAACGCCACGGATTTGTATCGTACTGACTATCGCTTTAATAAAAGCGTCGACTAAAGACTTATCGGGCTGTTTTGCCTGTACCCAATAACTATCAAGCGAACCTTGATAAGTCATCCCCTCAATATCATAAATGGCATCACCCAGCGCCTTCACAGGGAGGCCTAATTGCAATGCAGTAATAGCGGCTGTACTATTAATAGTAACCACTCCCTCAGAAGATAAGTATATGTCCTCAAGATTTCCACCTTCTAAATAATCTATACGCTGCGCTATACCTAATTTATCGGCTGAAGTAAAAATAAACTTTTTCCAATTCGTAAGACCGGGATCCCAAGGATGAACTTTAAACAACAAACGCAGCTCAGGATTTGCATGCTTTGCAAATGACTTAAGCACTAAGTCAATCGCTACTTTTATACTATCAAACGGCGAGTAAGCAATAATCTGAAAATCGTTTTCTAACTGTAAAGGAAACACAAAATACCGTGCCTGCTCCGATTTTAAAACTGTTAAACGCTGTTGAGCGCATTTATGTCTATGCTGACCCAACAGCAGCCGTAAACCCATAGCAGGATAATAAATGATGGACAGATCTCTTTTGTAAGACCGGCGATAATGGGGATATAACCACCCAAAAAAGAAGCAACTAAAGTCATATTGCATATCACCATAAGCCATTGTCCAAAAACTATCCTCATAACGCCTTTCTAAACTGACGTGAGGTGCATTTTCAGCCAAGCTAAAAATGCTGGCAGGATCTTTTGGGAATTTTGAATGACCACTCATGCCGTCTTTTTCAAGCGTAATCCAATCCGGTCTAAGATAACCAAAATCAGTGACTGTTATGCGAATATTGAATGCCTTGGCAAGGTCAATAGCAGGCTTATGGTAACTACGTTGCTCCCCCAATAACACGATATCAGTAATCTTATTCTTTTCTAAAAAAGCACTTAAATACGTAGGCCAATCAGCAAGGCGGCCTCGATAATTTGAGGTATTAGACCCGCGCCACACTAAACGATCACCGATACAAACATTGATCCCAAAGACTCTGCAACCTAAGGTAGATAATTCGTTAGCAATTCTGCTAAAAAAAGGCGAACGTGGTCCCTGTAAAAAAAGAAAATTTAAATCGGACATAAGTTACTTAAATCATTTATTTTTATTATTGGCATACTGCTCCAAAAACCATCGACAGGATTGCTTCATGGCCTCATCAAAGCCCACCTTAGATACCATCTGACTGCTTATACATATTTTTTCTGCACTATGTCCACAGGTTCTACCAAAAAACCGCACTAATAAGCGATGCAACAACGGTTCTTTTGTTGGCAAAAACAATTTATAGAATACTTCGCAGATACGCGCGAAAATATCAGCTATAAAAAAGGGCAAACTAATAACAAGACCTTTACCATTAATACCCTCTCTAAAGGTATTTAAAAACTGCGCCCATGAGACATCATAATGATCGCGTACGTTATAACATTGACCTTGGGCGTTCTTAGCAATTGCGGCCCACATCAAGTAATCAATTAAATTATCAACATAAACAAAACCGGCATTTGACCGTCCGCCATTAATCTTCAACATCAACCCTGACTTTAACTCCACTCCAATACGTTCAACAAACTGACTACCTGGCCCCATCACATTCGCCGGTCTAATGATGGTGTAAGGTAACCCAAATTGTTCAGCGTATTCTTTTAATGCAGTCTCACCCAATATTTTACTATCACCATAACCAAAACCACCACGATTGATTGCCACTTGCTCGCCACACGGCACTAAAGGAAAGCCATAGACATCCACTGTTGATAAATGCACAAAGCGGGACACGGACACATTTTCCTGAGTGATCGCTGTCAATAGATTTTTAAGCCCAACCACATTAACGCTGTAATAATTATCCCATGTATCCCACGTCTTAACATTGGCAGCACAATGAAAAATCACATCCACACCTTTAACGGCAGTCGCCAAAGCGACTTCATCACTTAAATCACCAACTACAATATCTGTTATCGATTGTAATGATGGTGCAAGCTTATGGATATTCCTCAGCAATAATCTGACAGACCAGCCTTCAGCTATTAAACGCTCTGCTAAATGCTGACCGATAAAACCGGTTGCACCCGTTACCAAGACTTTCTTTTTGGTTTCCACGACTATGCTTAAGCTCCAAATTCATTTATATTAAAACACCTAACATCCAATCGATACAAATACCTTAATCTCACAGCGTATGATTAAAACAAATACTTATGACCGCATACGCAACGTACCTAGAGAAGTATGGGACAGCGTTTTAACACATCACTCAATGGCGTATTCCTATCAGTTCTGGGAAATAATGGAAGCGTGTCAACTTAACGATTTTTCTTATCAATACCTTCTATTTTATAACGATCAAGATCACCCTATCGCTTTAACCAGCTTTTATACCATCACCACAGACATTGCCATTTTTGCCCCCAAAAAACTAAGATCGATATTACAACAAATACGACGTTTATGGCCTGATTTTTTAAAAGTTAAAATGCTGGAATGTGGAACGCCTATCACCCTTAACTCGCCTGTTGCTATTGGGGATGACACAGCTAGCACAGAGATTATTAAACAGTTGGGAGACTATCTCATCCAACTGGCGAAAAATCAAGGTCATTTCCTGATCGTGTTAAGGGACTTTGAGCCAGAAACAAAACAGCTACAGCTCACTTTAAAACAATTAGGTTTTCATTTAGAAGATAGCTTACCCAATACCTATATGGATATACAGTGGGAAACACCGGCTCAGTATTTAGCTTCAATGAAAAGCTACTACCGCAGTAAACTACAAAAGCATTTGCGTATTAATCAAGAACACGGCGTGTCACATGAATTGCTGGACAACTTTGATGATCTTGCTGAACTATTATGCCAACAATGGCAAACGGTACATGATCATGCCACCGAGTTTCAGAGAGAAGTATTAAGCCCTCAGTTTTACGCAGAATTCTCCTTAAAGCTGGGCACAAGCTCTAAAGTTTTACTCTTTTATCGCAAAAAAGAACTCATAGGACATGCCTTACTCTTAATGGATAACGATATGTTACGCTGGTTATATTTTGGTAGAAACGAAGCCATAAACGACAGTCTTTATATTTATGTAGGCCATAAAGTAGTAGAAACTGCGATTGTATTAGGTGCAAAAAAACTTGAAATGGGACTCACCACTTACGCTATCAAGAAAGATCTAGGGGCTTATCTGTCCCCCATTAAACTGGCCTTACGTTCGCCATCAACTCTAATCAATCAGTTCATTGGCATATTTTATCCGTTACTGAATCATATTCCCGAGATTCAAAATAAAAGTATTTTCAAAACGAAATGAACGTTATTTAACACCGGCGATACGTCTTATGAAAAATCGGCACATTTCACGCCACCAAGGGGTACCCACTTTTACAGTACGTTGCCAAGACAGCATCTCATCTAATGCCTGTTCTGGGGTAATTAAATGCTTACCCTCCCGACTTAAATACAGTGGATATTTAATTAAAGCCACTGCCACTAACTGATTCAAGGTTAAACAGCGTGACCGCCTGGTATTTGTCGTTAAATCGTGTGTTAATCCCCAACCTGAATAAAACGGCTGACCATAACACGTCACTGACTTTTGCCTTAACAAGGCCTCAAACCCCGTCAACGATGTTAATACATGCACTTCATCAACCTGGGTCAATAAATCCCCCATGCCTACATCGGTAATCACCTCGTCACACCAACGACTTGCAGAATCTTCATCTTGCCCAGCAATTCTTAACCGAGCCAACACGTCTGGATGGGGTTTATAGACAATATAAGTCTCTGGATTAGCCGACCTGACAGCACGTAATAACCCCATGTTGGTTCGCTCTACTGGTGCACCATAGGCTAATGACGCATCACTTTCTACCTGCCCAGGCACTAAAATAACATTGGACACGTGCTTGGGTCTTTGCCACTGTTTAACGCCTACATTGTATTTGGTTAAATTAGAGGCTACAATTTTTAAACGTAGAGCAGCGGCACGCTCAAGCAAGCGATCATCGAACTGGGTATTTAAACAAAGCGTTTCTAAATCAGAGGGTCGCGTAGCATCATAATAAATACCTTGTTCATCCATCACCCAAGACAAGGGCTTAATTAAATCAGCACCCAAGCCTACAGATCGTATAAAACCATCCTCGATACGTAACACGGATACCATTGCGGGCAACCCATCAGGCAAGGGCTTCATGCCCCAAAGCACTATATAAGCTCCCTCTGCAACAGCCGTTACTTTCTCGACAAAAATAACTTTAGAATCAGGAAAACACTGCCTGACAATCGGCCACTTCCAATAAGGAAATTGATAGGCATAAACGGGTTTTAACGGATCAATAGCATTAATCATTAACGTCTGCCAATAATCTTTCAACTTGCTCAAAATGCGCGTCCCACGTTGGGACAATAAAATGTTCTAAGCGCTCTAATTGCGCAACACGTTTTGGATGAGCTGATTGGGCATAGGCTAAAATTAACGCTTTCCAACCCACCCCATCAAGCGCCTCAACGTACTCAGGAATATCTCCGGCAATCTCACGAAATGCCGGTAAGTCATTAACAATAACCGGCAAACCGACCGACAAAGCTTCTACTAATGGCATACCATACCCCTCCGCAAAGGAAGGGAACAACAAGGCTTGGGCATGATGCAGCCAGGTTGATAACTGCGTATCGGTGCAACGCGACTGTTCGATGACAAAACCACGTAAAGCATCACACCTATCCAGTAAATCAACCACGTTTTCACATTCCCAGCCACGTTGACCAATAATGACTAAACGAGGTGCTTCATCACCTAAACTTTCAATTAATTGTCGCCATAAATGCAAAATTATCCAATGATTTTTGCGCGGTTCAATGGTTCCCAGCATCACAAAATAGGGTTTATTCAACGGCAGGTTAACAGAAGGTAGCGGTAATCTGGCTGGCGCTAACAAAGCCACAACAGCAGGTACGCTAGGCAAGCAATTTAACTCAACATAAGCATTCAGTTCAGCCAAGGTTGCCGCAGAATTGGCAATAATTCCATGCCCTGAGGAAAGCATAGTATCGACTCTCACTTTATGACGTAGCGCCTCACCCGGTCGACAATATTCTGGATGAGTAATGGGGATTAGGTCATGTACGAAAAAAAAAGGTTTTAAACCTGACTTCTGCAAACGAGGTACATAATTAGGTTTTTCTAAGCCACTATGACCCGTATGAAATAAAATGCGAGAAGCACGCCCCCTATGTATAACGCCTTTTAGAATAGACCTAACTACCGCTTGTTTAACTAAATAATTAAACGCTTCATTAGGTGCCAATAAGGCCTCAAAGAGCTGTTCAGAGTCTCTTCTTGATAATTCAAGCCACTGCCCCGCATACCTTATCAAGCCTGATGAGCACGACCCAAAATGCTTAACATACTCAAGACTGACTCGATCAACACCGGTAGGAAAGCGTCCCTGCATTTGCCTGTCTACCAGACGGGTAATATCTATGATTACCTCTGAATGTAATTTTTTCAAAATTTATCAAGACACCAGAATCAATCTTAAAAACAATTAAGGAATAGCCGGTACAAAAGTTTTCAGAATATATAAAGACTGGAACAACATGGTCGTAAATTTTTGTAACTGCACCGAAGAGGCATCAGACACATACATTACGTCTTTATCCGCTACAGGAAAATTTTGTGCTACAAAGAAATTAGCGGGATCATTCATATTAATTTGATAAACCACTGGCACCTTACCTTGAGCGGTTAACATCGGTGGTGTTGCCCAGTTTAAAGCGTCAGCTTCTTCAAACCTAAATACATATACGGCACGAGAATCTGAGCGTTGATCATCCAGACCACCTGCACGGGCTAATGCCTGAGCCAAAGAGATCCCTACACTCTCGTAATGAATCTCTTGATTTTTACTAATAGCTCCCAAAATAGTAAACGTTAAAGGCTGAATAATAGCGGTTATCACGTCACCTGGCTGCAACACGATATTTTGAGTAGGATTATTTATAATTGTTTCTAAGGCGATGGTTTGTAATTTATTAGCCCGTGACAACTGAATGGTGGTTTTATCAACCGGTTGACGCACACCACCCGCCGCTGCTATAGCATCCAGCAACCTCTCACCTCTGGAAGTTAAGGGTATTCTAGCGCTCGCGGATACTTCACCGACAACGGTTACGCTGGCGGTATTATTAGCCACTACTTTCACTAACACCTGGGGCTGATTGGCCTTATCTTTTAGGGCGTTAACAATTGAAGTTTCAACCTGTTGCGGTGTTTTACCGACGACTGAAATAGTGCCTGCAAAAGGAATATTGATTTTACCCTCACCACTGATCATTTGTTCAGGAAAAGTAGTGGTTTGTCCTGCAAATCCATTATTCGCGGCTCCCGAAACGGTTGTAGCAAATAACATGGCAGGCGGTGCCTCCCAAAGAGTGACACTAACGACATCCCCCGCACCTAAAACATAACCTGATTTAGCTGTATTAACAAAAGACTCGGGGAATACATTTTGCTTGCGTTTACTTAGTAACCTATTAGCAATTTCTCCATCTACATTAACAAACTGCACCCCTTTTAAACGAGGGTCTTTACGCATATCCTGTACTTGACCATTATTTGAACCAGATGAACCAAAAAAAGTACTAAATCCTGCGCATCCATTCAATATGCCAACTATTACAAATAAAAATAACAAAGAGTTCAATCTTTTAGATACTACAAATAACCTGATTGTCATAATAAATTTAGTGAGCTTTGTCCAGTGTAGATAATGAGTTTCTACAGATTTTGACACAAAGCCTATAATTTGTACATGCTTTACATTTACTAAATAAGGACATTATGCACATAGAAGCAGAATTAGCCGATATACACACCCAACGACTCACGCAATTGCAACAACCCTACAGAAGACACAGAGGTACTGGCAATGTTGATTGACTGAGCCACAAGTCATTCACCAGAAAACTTGAATGGTATGCCAGAACCTATGTCGTTTAGTCAATGGTCAGAATTTAGGGTCTGAGCCTTTTAAATTTCTGTTTTATAAAATTGACATTAAAAAAATATTCAATTACAGTTGGCTAACATTAGCTAACTACAAGGTATCTGCTATGCAGATCAACATGCTTGAAACCAAGAACCGTTTATCCACGCTTATTGTGGCCGTCGAACGAGATGAAGAGGTGGTGATTGCTCGTAATGGCGTACCGGTTGCAAAAATCGTTAAATATATAGCACCCAAAGTTGCCGCTCCCGGAATATGGAAAGGCCTTAGTCAATATTCCACCGACTGGGATAGCACTGAAACAAACAACGAAATTGAACGGTTGTTTACGGGGGCTTGATGATGCATCTACTACTTGACACCAGCATTGTTTACGACTGACTGATGGGGGAAATTAAAAACCACCCCATCAATGCCCTCCCCCCCTTTGATAGGTTGCTAATCGCCCAAGCAAAATACGAGTCTATGGCTGTTGTAACTTACGATGCGATATTTCAAAATTATCTCAACGATGTTGTTTTCATACGAAAATAATTGCAGTAAATAACCTTGATGTAATAACGAAATATCAATATGTTACAACGTAGACTTTTATTAAAAAGTTAAATTAATTTTACCGAATGGGAATTCTTAGCCTACTACTTTGGACGCCGGCCACTGGTGTCTTACTACTCGCTTTTACGCCGGGTCAAAAAACCACCCTAATCCGCACTATCGGGAACTTATTTACCACCTTGGCATTTTTATTAAGCTGCTGGTTACTTCATTTATACAATCAAAACAGTCCTGAACTACAATTCAGTGAATACTTTCCCCTTAACCCTAATTTGGGCAGTGCATATGCCTTAGGTGTCGATGGTGTATCTATGCCCATGCTGATACTGGCAACACTCCTAACCTCTATTGCCTTAATCGCGTCTTATAAGCTACCTAAAAGTGTTAAGGGCTATCATCTGTGTATCTTATTACTTGAATTCGGTATGTTAGGTGTGTTTCTAGCTCAAGACTGGGCACTGTTTTATATCGCTTGGGAGCTCACCCTCATCCCTTTATTTTTCCTGATCGGACGCTGGGGAGGACAGAGACGCCATGCGGCTAGCTTAAACTTTGTACTCTACACCATGAGCGGCTCTGTGTTTATGCTCATCAGCTTACTAGCAGTCAGTCAATATGACCTTGAGCATGTCGGCTCTTTGATGACAACCCTACATCAAGCCGCAAAAGACATGCCCCGCTATGAACAAATTCTAGTGCTATTAGGTTTTTTAATTGGCTTTGGTGTTAAAATGCCCATTTTTCCACTGCATGGCTGGTTGCCCCTTGCCCACGTTGAAGCACCCAGCCCTGTCAGTATCTTATTATCAGGCATTCTATTAAAGATGGGCGCTTATGGACTCATTCGAGCGGTCAACATGCTGCCCGAAGCCGCGCATAGTTTACAACCCCTACTGGTGTTTCTTGCACTCTTTGGCATGATTTATGGCGCCTTACTGGCTTGGCGACAAACGGATCTTAAAGCCATGATTGCCTACTCCTCATTGAGTCACATGGGTATCATTTTACTGGGCATTGCGACCTTAAATGAAATCGGTTTAACCGGCGCTGTATTACAAATGACGGCGCATGGTTTTATTTCTGGCACCTTGTTCTTACTCATAGGACTACTCTATGAACGTACCAAGACCCGTCATATTGGCGATTACAGCGCCCTAATACAACTCATGCCGCGATTCTCAGTATTCATCAGCTTAGCTTTATTCGCCGCCATGGGACTACCCGGAACTATTGGCTTCATTGCCGAACTCCATGCCCTGATGGGTGGCTTTCAACAATGGGGTGGACTCATGGTGTTTTTTAGCATCACCGTTCTTATTAGTGCGGCCTATTCGATACGTACCATCAGTCTCTTGTTAACAGGCACTATCAAACCCAATATGCAACACCTTGTCGATCTTAATGCTCGTGAAACTATTGCAGCCGGACTATTGGTAAGCGGCATTATCGGCTTAGGTTTTATGCCAAGCCCACTCATTGAGTTATCGGCTGCAACCATTACTCAGATGATTAATCAAATAAGTCAGCGCTTACTCTAAGTTACAAATGAATATTCAAGAATCACCGTCAAACCGCTCCGATAATCACTCTGCTGACCGCGCTCAAATCATCGCAGCATTAACTCAACTAGACGCCATTCTACCTGGGCAGGCACCGCTTCTACAGTTTTTCCACCACAACACCTTACATGGCTTTCAGCATCTTCCTTTTGAGCAAGCCTTAGCTGAATTTGAAACCCTCACCTATATTTGTGCTCACCTACCCGAACAACAGAGCCGACTTTTTTATCAACAAAAACGAATCAATGACGATGATCTAAATACCGCCTTAGCAAGATGCCCGGTGTTACAAACTGAGCAAATCGCCTGCAACTTGGGCGGAAGCCTTATTACTCGAAAAGAGCTTTATAAAATCACACTCTTATTCGACTTAAAGGGCATTAGTGTTAGCCAATTGAATTGGAATATTAACGAATTAGATGCCTTAAAAAATCTCCAACTGGACATCCCTCTCTCTGTACGTGAACAACTATTGACCGAGGGACACCCAGAACATCTGGTGGTCAAACAACTGTGGGAATGCCTTTTAAATAAGTTGGATTTACAACAAGCCATCCTGCACCCAGAAACATTACTGGACTTACCCCTAGAACAAGCAGAAGAATGGCTTGCAAGTTATCAAGCCCTAACAGCGACACCCGCACCACTAGCAGAGATAGCATCGAGAGAGTCTTGCGTACTTGACGACCTCTTCTTACAATTAGGCGATGAGATTAGCTTACGCAGTATTATTCTCACTCTGAGTGGCGTTGACGTCCTTGAGTCTATTCGACCGCAACTGATACGCATCTGTGCCGCCGTACTGGATGAAGGTGTTGCCGCATGGTCAATTCCAGAGCGACATGAATTAGGTTTTTACAAGGCGTGGCGAACTCTCATCAACTATGACGCAAACCCGTTTTTACACGAACTACCTGACTGGCAACACATCGTCAATGAATTACCTGAAGATGCCATTGATACCATTATTCTGCAATTAACCCAACTGGAAATCCCCAAAAATAACTGGATCGGTTACTTACGAAGACTCAGCCTTGAATTACCCGGCTGGTCTGGTCTGATTAACTGGCGACAACAACAACACCCTCACTACATTACAAACCAGGATGCGACGCCTAAACTGGCTGACTATCTTGCCATTCGCCTTACTCTGGATCGCTTGTGGCTAAACCAAATCTGCATGGACCTCTGGAAAACGTCAGCTACAGTGAGCGCACTGCGTTCCTATTTCCGTAAGAATCTTGCAGAGTTTACGGTACGTCGTTATTTATACCAAGGTGACTTACCGGAATATCTAACGCAACTAGCTGAATCATTAACCCTTTCTGCCGATCCCGATCGACAAAATCGTGCCGAGTGGCAACAACTGGCTGACTTGATCTGGATCTGGCAGTGTAGTCCTATGGCAGAGCAAAACACAGCACATACCGTGCATAACAGTGGTTGGCGCTTATTTCGTTTATGCCAGCATTTAGGACTCACAGCCACTCAGCTACAAACAGCCACAAAAGATGAGCTACTCGCGTTGCTAAACATCCTGGATAACTTTAATATCACTGAGCGTAGTAAAATCTGGCTGTACGCCTATGATGGTGCCTGTGGCGGTCAGCATGGTGGCTCCAGTGCTGATTAAACAACCCGAACAACGAGGCTTTTAGAGAATGAATAGCCTAGTCGTTTTAATTCCTGTACTGCCTTTTATCGCGGCCATCATCATTGGTATCGGTCAGTTAATTGGCTTACTGCGTGGTGAAACCAGCGAAAGCACAACGGCATTCATTGCACTGTGGGCTACCAGTATGTCTTGTTTGCTTGCCTTTACCTTACTAGGCACAGACTTACTGCATAAAAATGCCAGCAGTTTCCTGCTAGGACAATGGCTTTCCAGTGAAACGCTCAGCATTGACATCAGCTTTATGACCCATGGCTTTAGCCTCGTTTTGGCTGCCCTATTCTCATTGCTCTTAGTAATCATCTTACGTTTTTCAATCAATTACATGCATCGGGAAATAGGCTTCCACCGCTTTTTCTTCGTGTTAAGTTTGTTCTCTTCAGCGATGCTGTTATTGATTCTATCAGGCAATGCCGTTGGTACTTTTTTTGGCTGGAAAATCGCCGGACTGTGCTCTTATCTTTTAATACTCTATGTCTACAATAGGCCAGTTGCAGCAATTAATGCCACACGTGTCTTCGTCACCAATCGAATCGGTGATGCCAGTTTTATATTGGGCATTAGCTTAAGCTATGCCTGGACTGAAACGACAAACTGGCTAAACTTAAGAACGGCTGCCGAACACCTCAGCACCGGCGAAGCAACTGGCATTGCTATCAGCTTTGCTATTGCCGCTTTTGCAAAATCAGCTCAACTCCCCTTTACCCCTTGGCTAGCTCGTGCAATAGAAGGATCTACCCCCTCCAGCACCGTATTTTATGGCGCAGTCATGATTCATGCCGGTGTCTATTTGGTCTGCCTCTTAGAACCTATTTTTGAAAAAGCACCCTTAGCAATGGCCTTACTCGTCATCATTGGTGGACTGACTGCGTTATATAGTTATCTAGTGGGGCTTACCCAAACGGATGTAAAAAGCTGTTTAGCCTTTGCAATGTCAGGACAACTGGGATTGTTATTTATAGAATGTGGCTTAGGCTTCTGGCAATTCGCTAAATGGCATCTTTGCGCCCATGCCATTATTCGCACTTATTCGTTCTTAACAGCACCCTCATTAATGCACAACGTGTACGAAAACCCAATCAAACCGGTGAGCCCAGTTATCGCGAAACAGCGCTGGGCATACACCGCTTCCTTACAACGATTCTGGTTAGATCAACTCACAGACTGGACATTGATTAGACCTATTCGCCGCTTGGCACAGGATCTTAGTTACTTTGATGACCATGTCATTGATCACCTTGCAGGCATACCTAAACCGGCAATCAACTCGATATCGTCCTTAGCGGAACTGGAAGAAAGACTAATTAGTGCGTCCCTGGACAATGACAATCCTTCGCCCTCGTTTTCTTACAGCAATGGGCTTATAGGTAAAATCACCGAAACATTTGCCAGTATCACACATGGATTTGAAGACCGCGTTGTCTTAGGTGGATTGGGCAAAGGTACTATTAACATAGGTCGCAAATTAGGACAGAGCGCTAATAAATTTGAGCTATTAGTCCTAAGACCGCGCTACCTGGTGTTATTTGTATGCATTACCTTGTCACTGGCTTTTTGAGATGATAATGGATACCTCAATGACTTATGGCTTGGATACCCTCTCGTTTCCCTTACTAACCACATTGACACTGGTGCCGCTTGCCAGTATGGTGGCCATATTACTCTCTAAAACATTAACAACTGCCTTACGCATTGGCTTTGTCGGTACGTTAATCACTGGCTTGCTCAGCCTTTATCTACTGCTTATATTTAATACCGACAATTCGGCATCCTTCATTTACCGGTTTACACTTTATGCAATTCTTGGCTTTATAAAGTCATGAAAACGGGTTTCTTTCGATGTACAAATGAACACAAACCTTCAGTTCATTGTACAATGAAGG